>Ga0268386_10000310_pt1 | contig 29890 bp, 23 predicted proteins | sample RVTome_15_FD_200260 | JGI IMG/M metagenome (GOLD analysis project Ga0268386, IMG submission 200260) | Soil microbial communities from uranium-contaminated site in the Upper Colorado River Basin, Wyoming, United States - RVT150D86... ... | reverse complement strand
TTCTCCCCGCCGCCGGCACCGCCGGGTCGCGGCCATTTCCGATGAAATGACGTCGCGAATCGGGGTCGGGTGTGGAAAATTCAAAATTGCTGCGAGAGGTCTTCGTTGCGCAAAAACGTGTCCTCGAAATTTTGAATTTTCCACACCCGACCCCTTCACGTTGCGTTACATTTGATCCGCAACCGCGGCGACGGTAGAGTCGATCCGTTGCAGGGAAACCGGACCGATGTCGCGACGGCGGACCGACCACGACCATTCCTCTCAGCCGGGGCTGTTCCCGATGGCAGGCGCGCGGATTCAAAGGCTCAGCGAACTGCAACCCGGAGAAACCGGCGACTGCTTCGTCCTGCTCGCCGGCCGCGAGAAGTCGAACACCCGCGACGGCAAACCGTATTACCGGGCGCTCTTCAAGGATTCCGCCCGCACCGCGACGGCGATGATCTGGAGGGATTCCAGCTGGTTCGCCGACTGCGACCAGAACTGGAAGCCCGGCACCTTCTACAAGGTCCGCTGCAAGTACGCCGAGACGCAGTACGGCCCGCAGATCGACCTCGACCGCATTCGCGAGGTGACCGACGAAGACGCCGCGGAAGGATTCGACCCCGCGGAGTTCTTCACATCATCGCGATTCGTGCCGGACGAAATGTTCGTCGAGTTGCTGCAGCTCGCCGGCCAGCACATCGAGAACGCGGCACTCAAAACGCTCGTCGTGAAGCTGCTCACCGACAACGCCGAGGAGATCAAACGCAGCCCGGCCGCCACGCGGAACCACCACGCCTTCATCGGTGGTTACGTCGAGCACGTACTGTCGGTGACGCAGACGGCGGTTTACCTCGCGGACAAATACCGGCTGCTCTACCCCGAAATGCAGCCGCCGCTGTCGAAGTCGCTGGTCGTCGCCGGGGCGGTGCTGCACGACATCGGCAAGCTGCGGGAATTGACGATCGCACCGCAGGGGGCAGAGTACACCGCCGCCGGCAAGCTGGTGGGGCACATTCTGCAGGGCCGCGACATGCTCCGCGAGGCCGCCGCCGACGTGCCCGACCTCGACCCCGAATTGCTGCTGCGGCTGGAGCACATCATCATTTCGCACCAGAACCTGCCGGAGTGGGGTTCCCCGATCGCCCCGCACACGCCCGAAGCCCTGCTGGTGCATTACGCCGACGACATCGACGCCAAATTCCAGATGATCGCCGCCGCCCTGACCGAACCCGCGGCCGCCGACGCCGCCGAGTTCACCAGCCGCAACAATCCATTGCGACGGGCGATCTTTCGCGGGTTCCGTTCGTAGTGCCGGTTCGTAGTACCCGTTCGTAGTGACCGGCTTCAGCCGGTCGAGTGCGTCACACGTGTTGCTCACCCATCGACCGGCTGAAGCCGGTCACTACGAACGAGCCGGTCACTACGGACGGTCAGGCCGGCCGTACGGTCCCGTCGGCGAACTCGCGAAACCCCGGGCCGGCGTCTTCCGGCGGAAACGAGTACACGTGCAGCCGCACGGCGTGCATGGCCACGCGGCCGTCGATCATCACCGAGCTTCGCGGCCGGCCTTCGTCCTCCTGTTTCTCGGGAAACGAGTTCCAGCGGAAGCGGTCGATCTCTTCGAACAGGTCGAGCAGGTTGTGCAGGTCGAACTGGAAATTCGTGTAACGCGACTGCCCGTCCCGCGGGCCCCCCACGATCTCGGTGGCCCCCAGAAACATCTCCACCACCCAGCGGTCGTCGGCCAACTGGCAGTCGTAGCCCACGCGGCCCTCGTCGGCGAGCGGTTCGAACAGGTCGGCGACCCGCTCGATCAGCTCCGTCACCCAGTCGGGGCGTACGTCCCGTTGCTCCCGTTTCGACCGGTAAATCTCGACCTGTTTCAAAAGGTGTCTCACGGGCATGTGCGAATGGCTCATCGCGCTCCTCGGCTTGTTGTCACGGTGTGAATCAAGGCGGTCGGCGAACATCCCAGGGATTTTGGAAATCCCTGGGATGTGGCTTGGACTCTCTATCGGGGTTTGAATCCCCCGGCGCGCAAGGAAAACGCCGTGCGAGTGCGAACCCGCACCCTTGTGTTCGTGTCGGCGCGACCGTAGCGGGTACTCCCCGTGTACCCACGAAGACCGTTCGCGACGGTCGGTACGGTTAGTCGTCACCGCTTGCGGCTTAGCCGTGCGCGAAGGCTAAGCCGCAAGCGGCGATCACCGTCCGTAGACATTCGCCGCGCCGTCGGTTCCAATGGCGCGTTCCTTGCTTTCCGCCTTCCGCCTTCTGCTTTCCGCCTTCGAAACATGCCCGCAAAATCCGACACGAAGAAACGCCGCACGGTCGTCGCCGAAGACCTGCTGAAGTACCACCTCGTCGCCGACCCGCAGATTTCGCCCGATGGAACGACCGTTCTGTTCAACAAGCGGCACGTCGGCGACAAGAACGACTACGTCTCGAACCTGTGGACCGTCGACGCCCAGGATGTCCCGGCGGCGACGCAACCATCCAGGGTCGACGCCCAGGATGTCCCGGCGGCGACGCAACCATCCAGGGTCGCCGCCGGCGGCGAGCCGCGGCAGTTTACCTCCGGCGGGAAGGACGGCCACGGCCGCTGGTCGCCCGACGGCAAAACGGTCGCGTTCATTTCCGGCCGCGACAAACCGAAGCCGCAGATTTACACGATTCCCGCCGACGGCGGCGAAGCGAAGAAGCTGACGAACTTTCCGGAAGGCTCGCTGGCCGACTTCAAATGGTCCCCCGACGGCACGATGCTCGCCGTCAAATTCCGCGAGGCCGAGCCGGAATGGACCACAGAGGCGAAGAAGAAACGCGAAGAGACCGGCGGAAGCACGCCGGCCCGCGTGATCGACGAGATGTACTACCGGCTCGACGGCGACGGGTACTTCAACGCCCAGCGGCACGCCCTGTACATCGTCGACGTCGCGACCGGCGAACACCGGTTGCTCTACGACAAAGATCGCATCGGCTGGTTCAACTACGACTGGTCGCCGGATTCGAAAGAGCTTCTCGTCAGCGGCAACACGTCCCGCGAGCCGTTCATCAAGTACTGGAAGTGGTCGATCGCCCGCGTGAAGGTGAAGTCCGGCAAGGTCACCAGGCTCGACAAGCTGCCGGAAGGGGTGAAGTCGGTCGTTGCCTGGTCCCCCGACGGCAAATCCATCGCCTACGCCGGCCGCGCGGGCCGCGAGCACTGGGGGGTGCGGAACACGCATCTGTTTGTCTGCGACCCCGACGGCGGCAACCTGCGGAACCTGACGGACAACGTCGATTACTGCCTCTCGGCGATCACCCTCAGCGACAGCGCCGAAGCCGTGTTCGAGGAAAACATCGCCTGGAGTCCCGACAGTTCCCGCCTCTACATGCAGATCGGCTGGCACGGGGAAACGCACCTCGCGTCCGTTCCCGCCGACGGCGGCGGCGAGTTCACCTTCCATACCAAAGGTCGCATCACCGGTCAGTTCGGCAACCTGTCCGCCGACGGCAGCGCGATCGCAATGACCGTCGCCGACATTCTGCATCTCGCGGAAGTCGCCGTCGGTCGAATCAGCGACCCGGTCGCTGCCAGCGTCCGGGTCGCTAAGACGTTCAAACCGAAGAAGCTCACCCGTTTCAATCAACCGCTGCTGGACGAACTGGAACTCTCGCAACCCGAACCGACGTGGATCGAATCCGCCGCCGGCACGAAAATCCACGTCTGGGTGATGAAACCGCCCGGTTTCAAAGCCGGCAAAAAATACCCCGCCATCCTCGAAATCCACGGCGGCCCGCACTGCCAGTACGGGGAAGCCTACTTCCACGAATTCCAGACGTTCGCCGCCGCGGGGTACGTGGTCGTGTTCAGCAATCCCCGCGGCAGCAAGGGCTACGGCGAAGAGCACTGCTTCGCGATCAAGGGAAACTGGGGGGCCGCCGACTGGGAAGACGTGCAGGCCGTCACGAAGCACATGCGGGAGTTGCCGTTCGTCGACACGAAACGCATGGGCGTCTGCGGCGGCAGCTACGGCGGGTACATGACGAACTGGGCCATCGGCCACACCGACGAATTCGCCGCCGCCGTCACCGACCGCTGCGTCTCGAACCTGGTGAGCATGGTCGGCTCCAGCGACATCGCCCTGGTCCCCGGCGAATACTGGGACGGCAACAGTTGGGACAACACCGCAGGCATCTGGGCCCAAAGCCCCATGAAATACTTCGGCAACGTCAAAACCCCCACGCTCGTCATCCACAGCGAAGGGGACCTGCGGTGCAACGTCGAACAGAGCGAGCAGGTCTTCACCGCGCTGAAACTCCGCGGCATCCCCACCCGCTTCGTCCGCTACCCCTTCACCACCAGCCACGGCCTGAGCCGCAAAGGCCCGCCGGATTTGCGGCTGCACCGGTTGGGGGAGTATCTGGGGTGGTGGGAGCGGTGGCTGAGGTGACGGGTACGACGGATTCCGAGGCCGTCGAGACCACCGCCGGACGGCCTTGGAAGGCCGTCCTACAGACATCGCTCATTCAGAATCGCCCGGCAGCGCTCAAAGTGTTGTCGCTGGTTTTCCGTGTAAATCGCGTCGCGGAGATCGACGAGGTAGAAGTCGACGCCGTCAATCATGGCCCCCCGCAGGTCGGCCCCGCGGAGGCTCGCCTTGCGGACGGTTTCCGGCGGCTTGAAGGTCTGCTCGAGGAACTCGTCGGTGTAAAACCCAGTCCGCGTTCCCTCCGAAGCGAGCGGGCTTCCAACCAGCCCGCTGCGGGCGGAGCCCAGATGGAACGCACAGTTCCGGAAATCGGCGTCGCGGAGGTCGGCGCCTTCCCAGTCGACGTCGGCCAATCTCGCCTGGCAGAGGGTCGCACCGCGGAAGTTCGCGCCGGGCAGTTGGGAACCGGTCAGATATGCTAGTGTCAGGTCCGCACCGCTGAAATCGGCATTGGTCAGTTGAACGAATTCCAGATCGCAGCCCGACATGATTGCATTCCGGAACCGCGCGCCGTCCAAGACGCATTCGCGGAGTGGGAGCTGCCTCAATGTCGCGCCGTCCAGGATGGCATCGGTGAAGTCGGCCCCTTCGACTTCGGCTGAAAGAAATCGCGCACCGGACAGGTCAGCCCCGCTGAACACCGCGTTCCGCAGGTTGGCTTCGTAGAAGTTCACGTCATTCAGTTTTGCCGTGCGAAAGTCCGCTCCTTCGGCGTCGGCACGGCGGAAGCTGGTTTGCTTCGCTGTCAGCCCCATCAGCCGGGCGTCGCGCAGGTTCGCGCCGGTAGCGTCGGCGTTAGAGAACTTCGCGTCTTCGAGATCTGCAAGTTGAAAGTTTGCCGACCATGCAGTTGCGTTATCGAAGTTTCCATCCCCCAATCGGGCCTCTGAAAAGTCGGCTACAGTGATATCGGCACGGCAGAGGTTGATTCCGGGCCAGACAACGCCGTGCAACGTGGCTCCCCTGAGCCGCCGCACGACAGTAGAAGGACGCCAGAGACGATTCCTCGCGACGAGCAGACTGACGGCGATTGCCGTGCAATCGCCGCTCGGATTTCGCGACATTCGTTCCACTGATTTGATCTGGCGGCCTTCGAGAATCGACGCAACAGTGCGGATCAATTCCACCGGCCATCGCTTCGTGAGATCGTCGTTTCTCTTTCGCTTCGCCAGCGCTGCCGACAACATCGAGGCCGCCAGCGAAATCTGCACGGCCCGGAATCGCAACAGCCGGATGACCTCGGAACCGTATCCGGACTTGATCAGCTCCTCGCCCGAAAGTTGTGCTGACTCCAAATTCCCGACAAGAAACTCAAAACAGAGGCGTCCGGCCAGTTCCCGCGACTCCGAGTCGGTGAACCATTTCGGAATCTCGTCCCGCAATACCGCATCCACAGTTGCCAGAGATTTGTTGCCTGACATGCGGTCCAGCACCAGGCTCCACAGTTCAGGGTTGCCGTCGAGAGTTGACCGAGTTGCATCCCCGTGCAGGCGTTGCATCACCGACCCGCATTGCTCCGGATGCCGCGCGAGAACGTATTCGATCCAGTCATCTTCCACCCACGGCGCCAACCGCAAGCGACAAAACGGGACTTCCGGCTCCCATTCGGAAAGTGTGTCCGCGGTAACCACTGCGAATCCGACGCTCGCGAACGACTCCGCGGCGACGCGGTCGCACGGGTCGAAGTACCGCAGATGCGGCAACGGTGGCAGTGCGTCGGCGATGTGGCGAATGGCCGTCGATTTGCCCGAACCGGGACTGCCGGCGATCTGAATCACGCCGCGATGCTGCCGGCCGAGCCAGCTCAACACCAACTCGTCCAGCGGCAGCACGTCCCCCGTATCGGGCGAGACGGCACGCGGGCGGACGACGGCGGTTTCGGGTTCGATGGCTTCGGTCATGGCAGCGCATGTGAAACCGAATCACTTCGGTTGTGGGGACGGTCCCTTTGCAATGGACGCGGACTCGCCCATTTATTGACGCATACCACGATTCCAATGTCGAGATCATTTCGGCGTTGCCGCCTGAAGTCGGCACCCCAACACAAACGGCCCCTCCGGGTGCCACGGGCGGCGGCGATCACGCATCCGCGGGGTCGATCCCGGCACAGGACAGTCTGCATTTTCGGCCACGCTGCGTCAATCGGCAATTCCCGTCGACCCCTCCGTTGCTGCACTGGGAGGCAAGCCGCGCAGCGGCACCCGACTGACGGGCTGACGATCCACGGAGGGTGCCACTGTGCGGCTTGTCCGCCAGTGCAGAACGGAGCGGTTGACGTTCCACGACCCTCGGCGTGGTGAGGCCGGCACTCGTACGTCCGTCGGCCCGTAGCGGGGTCGTTCGGTTTCCCGACGTCAATCGGTGATTCCACCTCAACCCCTTCGTTCGTGCACTGGCGGGCCAGCCGCCAGTGGCACCCGACGTGCGGGTCGTTTCCTCGCGTGTCCGAAATCCGCCGAAACGCGCAACCAACCCGTGTAGGGTAGAGGAACAAGTTCCATGAGCATTCGGTCTGCGCGGCATTCGCAGACAGCCGTGGCAAGCGTATCGCAAGGGTATCGGCAAGAGTATCGCCAAGTGGGTCTGTGTACCCTTGGACTCTTGGACGCTTGGCTTCGAAATCCGGGAATGTGGGAAAGCCGGGTACTTCGCGCGACGTGCGATTCTCGGACACGCCGCCGGTTGACGGGAGCGGCATCGTTCATGATGCACTCTTCGTTTTCGACAGCAGCATCATCATGGATGATGACACCACCGCCGCTCGATCGCCGACTGAAGTCGGCACACCAGCAAAAACGGCCCGCCGACCAAAATGGTCAACGGGCCGCATCGTGCGTGCCGGTGTGTGTCGGTTGCGGGGCTGCCGGGAAACGTGGGACGGTTTGGAAAACCGTCCCGCGGAATACGGTATCACTCCAGAATCTTCGACGTGTCCTTGCCGACTTTCTTCGCGGCTTCGGCGGTGAATTTCCCCTTCCCGAAGGCGTGGTTGGCCTTCACCTTCTGCCCGATCCACATCAGGACGGTGAGGTCGGCGTCTTTGGAGACTTTGTAGGACGGGGGACCCGCGACGCCGTCGAATGTGGTCAGCGGGACGTTCTTGATGCCGTGTTTCTCGGCGAACGCTTTGAGCTTCGTTTCGGCGTCGTCCGCGTCGTCGGTGAGCAGGACGAGGAACGACTTCATGTCTTTGTCGGTGTTGTCCGCAACCTGTTTGTCGATGTTCCTGACCAGACTGGCCAGGTTGTCCGAGAGCGACCGGGTAAAGATGGTCACGACCGGACGTTTGCCGTACTTTCATCTGTAGCAGAGGGATTTCCCCTTGTTCGGTCCGGTGCAGTCCTTCACGTTGAAGGCGCCGGCTTTGTCGCCGACCTGCAAGCCGGACTCGAGCTTGTCCGCGGCCGGCGCGGCGACGCAGAAGGTCGCCAGCAGGGCCGCGGTCGGCACAAGTGCTTTTCGCATGAAATGGTCTCCTTGGAAGAACGTGTGACGGCAATCGCAAATCACACACAGGCACGATGGTTGATATGTTCGGCTTTTGACGGGGCGTTCGTCAAGTCGAACGTCGGAAAGTCGAAGGTCAGAGTCGCCGCTTGCGGTTTCGCACGCGCTGACTCACTCGGCCGGCGGCGGAATCGCTCCCGGTGGCGGGACACCCTTCCCGCTGCGGATGTACTCGCCGCGCTGTCGGGCGTATTCGTCGGGCGTGAGGTCGTCCGGCGGGCAGACACCCGGTGTTTTGGAAACACCGGGTGTCTGGTCGGCGGCCTGCTGGAAGTATTTCTTCAGGAACGGAATGCACCACCCGCAGCCCGTTCCCGCCCCGCCGCATTCGCTGATCTGGCTGGGAACGCGCGGCTCGTGGATGCGGATGAAGTTGAGGATCTTCCGCTTCGAAACGTGAAAGCAGTAGCAGATGGTGTCGTCGGGCTGCACGGGGAAAAGTCGCAGGTCGGAAGGTCAAAACGTCGAAGGTCACCGCTTGCGGTTTCGCACGGAACTCAGACGGACGCGAATCCCGGTTTTTTCCGCGTCATACCGCAGCCCGGTATCGGCCAGAATCGTCTTCAGGATCGCGCCCAGCGTCGTCTCTTCCAATTTTACGGTCACCGGCCGGTTGAGGGGAGACGTTTCGCCGCGGGCGATGGCCGCATCGATGCGGAGCGGCACGCCGGCGATTTCCTCGAACTCGGCCAGCACGGTCTTCAGCGGCACGCGGGTGTACTCGAACCGCAGGATCGGCTGCGACAGCGCGGCCCCCACGTCGACCAGCGGCAGGCCGATCCGCACGTGAAGTGGTTTCATCGCGACGGCTGGCGGGTCCACGACTTCTTTCGGTGCTTGCCTCTTCGCCGCGACTGGTGGCAACGCTTTCTTCTTCGACGGCGCATCCAAAGGGTCGCCCGGAACTCGCGGGTCGAGGGGGAACCCGTCGTTCATCGCCGCCATTCGCCGCACGACGACCGGCGCGGTTTTCCGCGAGACCTCGCGGACGCTGCCGTCGGCCATCAACACCAGCATGCGGTCGCCGTGGCCGGTGCCGAAGCCGTCCGGTCCGTTGACGTAAGGCGTCTTCGTGAAAGGGCGGATCGTCCCGCGTCCACCCGCCGCCCAGCCGCCGATGTGATGTTGGGCGCCGGCGACCATCATCGTGTTCCCGAGCCCGTCCCGAATGTCGCGGCGGCGAGTGACGCGATTGTAGGCGAAGACGCCGGCCCGCGGGTGGTCCGCGGGAAGATGCGGGCCGTCCGCACCGACGCCGGCCACGCCGACGAAGTGCGTCGGCGGCAGGCCGTCCGCCCCCGGTTTGGAGCCGAACTGCGGAATCCGGAACAGCGGAATTCGCTGCCGGGCGAACGGTTCGTTGGCGGCGTCACTCCAGGGGAGCTGCCATTGCGGCGGCCGCGTGCCGAACGGCTTCGACTCGGCCGCCAGCACCGCCATCCAGCTCAGCCGTTGTTCGGGATCGAGCTGTTCGGCGGGAAACGTCCCCGGCGGAAGGTTGCCGTGCTTCTTGCGGTACGCGGCCAGCAGCTCGCCGATTCGAGTGAGCCGCGCGGCGACGTCTTCCTGCTCGACGAGCCACGGGTCTTTGGCAACGGCTTTCTTCATAGGACGGCCTTCCGAGGACGTCGAGTCCGGGACGGCCTCGGAAGGCTGTCCTGCGAAGTCGCCGTCGCTGTTTCGGTCGGCATTGCGGGCGAGGACCAGGCCGACGATCGTCGCCGTGGCCATCACCGCGACGATCCAGCTCACGGTGACCGGGTTCCTGAGGAACGTGGCGATGCGGCCCCACCGCGACGACTTCCGTGCCGGTTCCGCGGCGGCCTTGGCGGCGCGGTCGCGAGGACGTTTCTTCTTCCCGGCGCGCTGTGGCTTGGGGTCTCCGCGGCGGCGTTTCCCATCCGCTTCTTGGGAGTCTCGCGGCGTGCCGAATTTACGGGCGGCGAGCTTCTTCGGACCGTCGGAGACGATTTCGAACTGCTGCGCGCAATCGGGGCAGGCGACGATCTTCCCCACGTACATCCGGTCGCGGATTCGCAGTTGCGTCGAGCAGTGCGGACAGGAGAAGCGGGAGACGGTCATGGCTAAGGCCGCGAGCGGCAACTACGAACTACGGTTTCAACGGAAACGGCTTCTGCCCTTTCATCTTCGCGGATTTCTCGGTGGTGACGAGGATCGTTTTCTGCTTTTCGTCGACCACGAGCACCAGGCCGGGGTATTTCTTGAACATCTCGTGCAGCGCCTGTTTCGCCGGGACCTTTCCCAGCTTCATGTTCTGTTCCATGTTTTTGGTGTAGCCGGCGTCTTCGAGGGCGTCGCCGTCGACGTCGGCCTTCAGGCTGATCCCCTCGGCGATGTCGTCGATCGCCCCCTGCAGCGGCTTTTTGCGGAAGTCGATCTCGACCAGCAGTTTCAGCCGGTCGGCCACCAGCGCCGGCAACTTCGGCCCGGTTGGCGTCTTCGGCTTCGGTTTCGAGAATTCCGTCACCGACGCCAGCCGCCACGTCAGCATCGAGGCGGCCGCCAGATTCGGGCCGGCGATGTCCGGCAGCGCGGTCGTGAGCTTGATGAACCGCTCGTTCTCGCTCCCCAGCTCGTAGACGGTCTCCACGCGGAAGGCCTCCAGCATCACCGGCAGCCGCGAGACGAGCTTGCGTTCGGCGACGATTCTCGGCGTCATCCGGCGGATCATCCCGCCGAGCTGCCCCGGCAGGTCGTCGAGCTTGCGGGCCATGTCGGTCTTCAGCCGCGACAGGCTGGCGGTGGTTTTGTTCCGCAGCCACAGTTCCGAATAGAAGTCGGGATACTCGTTGCTGCCGAAGTAGAAACTCCACGCGACCGACTCGATGCCGTTCGAATCGAAGTGGTCGAGGAAGTGTGCCAGCACGCCGTGCAGGCTCGCTGGAAATAAATCCTGCCGGCGGTCGCCCAGGTCGAACGGCTCGAACAGGATGGTCAGGTGGCGTTTGTCGTCTGTGCGTTTCAGAAGTTGTTCGAGTCCGCCGCCGGGGAGTCCGGGGTTGGCGAGGGCGGCGACCATTTCCCCCGCCCGATACGCCGGGCAGGAGGCGAACCCTTTGCCCACCTGGTCGGTGATCATGTACGCCGTCGCCGGTTTCCCGCCGCTGGCGTCGGTCCTGTAAATCTTGTGCCCGTTGACCGTCTCCGGCTTGCCGCCGAATTCTTCGAGGAACGTGCTCGGCTTCTGCTCGGCAGCAAGCTTGACGGAATACGCGACCTCCGGCGGCTGCGTCTTGTCGTCGAGGTACAGACAGATAACGGCTTCGTCGATCTGCGACGGCTCGAACAGCAGCAGGTCCTTGAGCTTCTTCTCCGACCACACCCCCAGCGGACCGAGGCACAGACGAACCGTATCGCCGTTCGAGCCGACCTTCCACAATTCGGCGGGACGCAGGTGGAAGATCATTCGCGGAGCGCCGAGTTCGCCGGCTGGAATCGCGGTCAGCTTGATCGGTTCCCCCTTCGGGGGCGGCGCGGGGAGGGTGTTCGCAACGAGTGGTTCGTCTTTTCCCGATTCACTGGCAGCGTGATCCGTCTTTGTGGCGGAATTACCCCCGCCGTTCGCTGCTTGCTGTTTCGCACTCGAACTGGCCCAGATCAGCAGTCCACCGACCAGCAGCGCCGAGACCCCGCCGACAATCGCCGCCAGCTTCCATTGCTGTTTTCCCCGCTGCCTCGCGGCTTGCAGCCGCGACGACCCGACGGCCGCCGGCTCTTCGGTGCGAATGAGAGGTACCGTCTGCGCGGGGGCGGTCGTTACCGCGGGAGCGTTATCGGGGATCCACTGGGGGGACGTTCCGACGACCGGCACGTCCCCGTCGGCCAGCTCGAGTTCGACCTCGTCGGGTTCCTGCAGAACGAATCGGAACTCGCATTTCGGGCATTTCCCGCTCTTACCGAGCAGGCTGCGGTCCCGCAGCTTCAGCTCTTTGCCGCACTTCGGGCAGGGAATCAGAACGCTGTCCATGTCGACGCCCACGTGCCGGGAAGCGGTTGCACCAGTTCCTCATCGTATGGCGGTCGCGGGGCGTTTGCCAAGGGGGAACGCGATCCGGCAGATGGCGGTGCTTCCGTGGCGGACGCTGCCAGCGTCCGCGCGGATGCTGGCAGCATCCGCCACGTCCTCCCGCTGTTGCGCGCCGCGGCTCAACCTTGCGGTCTCCGCCCTGCAACGAGAGAATAGCTTTGGCTGCCATATTCTGCGGAACTCTTTGTCCGGGCGGTGCGTCTCACCCCCATCGTCGTAGGTCAGGCTTTCCAGCCTGACCGGGCAGCCGGTCGATTTTGAGTGCATGGGAAACATCCGGTCAGGCTGGAAAGCCTGCCCTACGTCAATCCGGGAGGGTCCCGCGTGAAATTCGCCGCGGTTTGCGTCATCGGCTGCGCGATGGTGTCGCCGTTCAGTTGCGGCACGTCGCGGGAGCAGGCCGGAACGGGGAAGTCGTCGGCGCCGTCCGCCACGTCGTCGAACTCCGAGGCGGGCGCGAAGGGGGGGCCGACAGCGGCGCAACATCCGGCGGACCCGCTCGTTCCGCCGATCGACCTGGGCGACGTTTCGGTCGGGTCCACCGTGGATTTGCCGTCCCGCATCGCCGACTTCGATTTTTCCAGCGGGCAGAGGGCGATCTTCCACGCGCACGGCAAGCAGGTCTGCGCGTCGGGTTGCGCGGCGAGCCGGCATCCCACGGGCACGTTGTCGAAAGCGAAATACCACTGGCTGCTTCGCCGTTTCGCCGAGCAGCCGCTGAACGAAACAAGCCCGGCCCTCGAATCGCTGCTGTACTTCGGCCGGCAGACGGCGCTGTGGATGCAGCGGGAAGGGACCGGCAACCTCGACGCGGCCCGCCTCGAACTGTTGCGGCGGGAACTGCGGCACACGCACGCCATCGTGCGGTTTCGCGTGGTGGACGAGCACGGCGTCGTGCGGGTGAGCATTCCCCCGACCCGCGTGCCGCTGGACCGCCGGCACGTCTTCAAGATGGACACGACCGACCTGCCCGCGCTGATCACCAGCGGCACGGTCAAGCGGGTGGGGCTGCACCACCTGTGGACCCGGTTGTGAATTGAGGGAGTGCACTTCGTTGCGGGACCGTGGTTCACGGTCCAGAAATCGGGTTCGGACTGGCAGGTGATGGAGACGATCTGGATCAGCAACGCCGGCAAAACGGCCAAGGCCCGCGCGGAACTCCGCGTCGAACTGGAGGAACCGAAAGATGAAGTGGCGAACGTCAAATAACGTCAGCGCGTCGATGATTGTCCCGCTGCTTCTGGCGGCCGCCGTTCCGGCCTTCGCCGACCCCTGCGGCATGGTCCCGCCGATCTACGTCGGCCCGGGCACGTCGATCGCCCGCACGGGGGACCAGAACACCTACGTCTTCTACAAGGACGGCGTCGAGACGTTCATCATCCACCCCGGCTTCAAGGGCAAGGTCGAGGAGTTCGGGATGCTGATCCCCTTCCCCGCCGTCCCCGAGCTGCGAAAGGTCTCCGACAGCATCTTCCCCCACGTGCGGGCCGCGATCGACCCGCCGGAAGTCGTCGTGTACGTCAACCGGTTTCGCAATTTCCGAGGCCGCTTCGCTGGAGGGCAGCGCAACGCGGCTCGGCGACAGGCGCTGCCCGCGATGTCATTGAAGAAGGACGCCGTCCGCGTCGTCAAGGAGGAAGCCGTCGGCATGTACGAGGTCGCCGTCCTCGAAGCCGGCTCCGCGAAAGCCCTGCAGAAATGGATGGACGACCACGGCTACAAGTATCCCAAAGGCATGGACAAAGCCTGCGACGAGTACGTTCAGATCGGCTGGTGCTTCGTCGCCGTCAAGTCGAAGGTCGGGTCGAAGAAGGCGATCGACCCCAAGCCGGGCATGCGCAGCGTAAAGACCGGCCTCCCCGCCGGCGCCAGCTTCGACGGCCACGTGCAGGCGATGGGTTTTCGCTTCAAGTCCGACCGGCTCGTCGTCCCGATGCGGCTGAGCACGTTCAACGAAGGGGACCTGCACAACATCGTCTACGTGCTGACCGACGGCCCGCGGAAGATCCGCTCGGTGCCGGAAGAATACGTCGTGCGGCAGATCGGCGGCGACGAGCTGTTCAAGAACGTCACGCTGCCGCTGCCGCTGCGGATCGTCGGCGGAACCGCGAAAGACCTGCAGCCGTTTCAGAAGGCGAACCTGAAATCGCAGCGAAACCCGGTCCCGCACAACGGGGCGGCCCGCGACGTATTCGCCGCCGACCTGCTCGCCGTCAAGACCGGCCAGTTGTCGCACCCGCACGAAGAGAAGGAGAAGATGCTGCTGCGGATCGGCGAATCGCTCGGCCTGCGCGGCACGCAGATCGACGCGCTCAACGAGGGCGCCCTGGCCGACCAGCGGGAGAAGATCGTCGCCAGTTCGCTGAAGGACGTTCAGGGGATGACGCTCTCGGTCATCGACGGCAACTTCCCCCGCGAAGTGCTGGCCAATCAGAACCTCGCGTTCGCCCCCTTCCGCATGCCCGCCCGGCGGAACTCGTCGCGATTCTACGACGCGAACACGAAACAGCCCGCGCGGCGGCAACAGGGGACGCTCGTCGAGGGGGCCGTCAGCTTTCACGAAGGCGGAAGGCGGAAGGCGGAAGGCGGAACGGCGCTCTCGGCGAATCGGGGGCGGCTGTTTGCTTTCTTCGCGTTGTCGTTCGTCGCCGTCGGGGCCGTGTTGACGTTCCGCCGGAAGACGGCCGGTCGCACGACGGCGCTGCTGCTTTCCGCGGGCATGCTGCTTTCGACGGCTTCCGCGGGTGCGGATGATAAGAAGGCCGGCAAATCCGACCCCGCGCTGAAAAAGCAAACCAACCTGCAGCTCATCGACGACCTGAAAGACCCCAAGAAAGCTTCGGCCGCCGCGAAGGAGCTGATCTCCCGCGGCAAGAAGGCGATCCCCGACCTCATCGGCGAGGCGATCGAGGGGAACGACCTGTCGCAGCGGGGCTGGTCGATCGTCTGCATGGCGGAAATCGGCGGGAAGGAAGCCGCCAACCGCTTGCTCGAGATGCAGAACGACACGAAGCAGCCCCCGCTGGTCCGCACCTGGGCCGCCGCCGGGCGCGTCAAGATGGCCAGCACGACGCCGGAGCTGCTGAACTTGGCGAATCTCATCCGGCAGTACCCCGCGCTGCAGCGCCCGATCGGCATGAAGCTGCTGGCGAACCTGACGGCGAAGGGGCAGAAGCTGACCGCCGAAGATCTGCTGGCGACCACGATGAAAGTCCCGCAGTTGCAGCAGGCGCTGGCCCCGGCGATTCTCAATCTGGGAGCCGACCCGCTGGTCAAGGCGATGCGAACGTCCAAAGACCAGAACATCCGCCGCCAGGCCGCCGCCTATCTCGCGTCGCTCGCCCAGCGCGGCGAAGATTCGGTCGCTCCGGCGGTCGTCAAAGCGTATCAGTTCGACCCCAAAGCGAAGAAGCTCCCTTGGGACGGCGGCCCGCTGTTCATTCCGGCTCTCAACTGGAATTCCAGCAAAGACAAGGCGAAAGCGCTCGTCTCCGGCATCATCGCCTGGTACGTCTGGACGGAAGAGAACATCCCCGCCGCCCAGCGGGCCGGGACGCAGCAGCCGATCATCAACAACCTCAACAGCATTCAGCTCGCCTCCGCCGCCGGCTATCAGATCAACTGGCAGGAACGCAACGTCGACGGCTGGCTGCGAACGTGGGGCGGCGCCGCCGGGAAGAAAGAGATCGAGAAAATCCTCAAGGCCCAGAAGGTCGCCGACAAACCGCGGTATAAGAAGGTTCTCGATTCGTTGAAGTAAAATCGAGCGAACCGTTTAGCCGCGACTCGAAGGCTTTGCGGAGAGGAGCGCTCCTCTCCGAAGACTCCGAGTCGCGGCTAAACGAGCGCACCGCGAGCCTTCGTCCGGGAGCCGTCGGGAATGAAGCCGGTCCTTCGCTGTACGCTGCTGTTTGCCGTCGTCGCCGCGGGCGTGGTGGCCGGAGTGTCGACGGAGATCGCCGCGAACAAAGACGCGCCGGCCGTGGCCGATCCGCCGGCAGTTCCAGAGAACGTCTTTCCCCCGATTCGTGGCCGCGTGCAGATCGGTGTCGATCCTCGGGGCCGCTCGGCCGTCTACCAACCCGGTCCCGGCGTCGACCTGCTGATTCAGGCCGACCGGCAGACGATCCGCCGGTTGCGGCAGGCGAAGGAGATGATCGGCCGCAAGGATTACCTCAACGCCGTCGAGATGCTGCAGCGGGTGCTCGACCGCGACAAAGACGCCTTCTATTACCCCGACCCCGAGAAACGCGACGTGCTGACCAGCATTCGCGGGGCCGCCGAGCGGATGATCGCCGGCATGCCCAAAGAGGGCAGCGACGCCTACCGGTTGAAGTATGGTGGCGTCGCGCGGACGCTGCTGGATGACGCGATCAAGGACGGCCGGCTCGACGCGCTCGAGACCGTCGTTCGCCGTTACTTCCACTGCGAGGCCGGCTACGAAGCCACGTATCGCAGCGGCGTGCTGCATCAGGACCGGGGGCGGCATCTGGCGGCGGCGCTGTGTTTCGAGCGGCTCCGCGAGCTGCCGGCCGTCGCGAAGAAATGGGAGCCGGTCCTCAGCCTGCGGGCTGCTGTCTGCCTCAGCCGCGCCGGTCTGGCAGGCAAAGCGAAGCAGGCGCTGGCGGCATTTCAACAGCATCACGGTAACGGCGCCGTCTCGCTGGGGGGACGAAAGATTCCCGGATTCCTGAAACCCGAAGACGGCCCGCTGTGGATGGCGAAGAACTTCTCCGGCGCATTGCCGCGGGACGTGCCAGAGACCGAATGGGCGCTGTTCCGCGGCAACCGCCGGCGCAACGGCATCGCCCCGCTGCCCGCGAAAGCCGACGACGTGACGTGGCGGATGACGACGATCGTCGATCCCGTGGACGTCACCGCGGATATCGACCAGAAGGAACCGACGCGGAACATCGCCCGGCTGCGGGACGTCGTGCAATCGCTGCAATTTGCGAACGCCTGGGGGGGGAAAGTCCCGATGCCGCCCTGCGTGCACCCGCTGGTCATCGACGGCGTCGTGATCGTGCGGACGCTGGAATTCACCCGCGCGATTGAACTGCGGACCGGGACCCGGCTGTGGGAATCCGCCCCGGGACTGCGCCTCGAAGCCGATTTGAACGTCGACGCCGGCGGCCGCACGCCGGCGATCTCCCGGCAGATTCAACAGCGAGTGTACCAGCGGGTGTTCGGCGACATGAACCGCGGGACGATGTCCAGCGACGGGCGGTATCTGTATTCGGTGGAGGAATCCGGTCCCGCGTTCGTCTGGGTCGACACGCGCAATGAAGACGAAAACCCCAACCAGCCGCGGACGATGCCCCGCCGCGCCAACCGGCTTCTGGCCTGCGACCTGCGAACGGGCAAGGCGATCTGGGAACTGGGCGGCGTGATCGGCGAACGCGGGCCGGTCCCCTTGAACGACACGTACTTCCTCGGCGCCCCGCTCCCCATCGGCCGGCGGCTGTATTGCCTGGCGGAAGTCGGCAGCGAAATCCGGCTGCTGGCCGTCGAGCAGCGCGAAACCGGGGCCGGGAAGAATCGCGAAATCACCACCGAACTCGTCTGGTCGCAGCCGCTCGTCGGGGCCGGCGCGCCCATCTCGCGCGACTGGTCCCGACGCACGTCCGCCGCGACGGTCTCCTACGCCGACGGCATCCTCGTCTGCAACACCGACGCGGGGTACCTGATCGGCGTGAACCTCACGTCGCAATCGCTGATGTGGGCCTACCGCTACGGTTCGCAGTCCCGCCCGCCGTTTCCGGGGCCGTTTCCGCGGCCTCAGCCTCCGCCGAACAACCGGCAGACCGACTGGTTCGACCATGCCGCCGCGATTTCCGCCGGCAAAGTCGTCATCACTCCCCGCGGGTCGGGCGAGATTCACTGTCTGAACCTCGTCGACGGTTCGGTCGTCTGGAAGAAGCCGCGGGGAGACGGGCTGTACGTGGCGGGGATCGTCAACGGCCGCGTGCTCGTCGTCGGCCGCGGCTCGGTCCGCGCGTTGCACCTGAAAGACGGCAGCCCCGCGTGGAAGTCGCCGGCGAAGATCGACGTCCCTTCCGGCCGGGGCGTCATCGCCGGCAACCGGCTGCTCGTGCCGACGCGAACTGAGGGCATCGCAGTTCTCGACGTCGCAACCGGAGAACTCGTCACGAAGACAAAACTTCCCAACGGTCGCCGCCCCGGCAACCTGGTGATTGCCGGCGGAACGATCGTCTCCCAGGGCGTCGACGCCGTCGAAGCGTTTCCGCTGCCGTTGCAACCTCGCCCGTAGCAGAATTCGTGAGAATTCTGCAGCCCGAAGCAACCGACGGCAGAATTCTCACGAATTCTGCTACCACAATCGCGGATCGCGTTCGTAGTGACCGGCTTCAGCCGGTCAAGTGCGGCACAGGCGTGACTGACTCATCGCCCGGCTGAAGCCGGGCACTACGAACGAACCCCAAGTCACCCGGCGTTTTGCAGCCGGCAGACCGGCAGGTTCCACAGCAGGTCGCCGATGTCTCCCACGTAGCGTTTGCGGCGTTCGCGGGGCGTCCACTCGGCTTGAATCCGCAGGCAGGCGTCTTCGATCTGCGTTGGCGTCGGCAGGTAGGCGCCGTACTCGTCGTAATGGTCGTCGTTCGCCGGGACGTCATGAATCGGGTTGAAGCGGTCCCATTTCGACTCGTTCGCGGAACTTGCGGTCATCGCCGACTCCGTTTGCGGTGTTTGTGGTGGGTTTTCGACAATGTGTCTGTGCCCATGCAATCGGCATGCCAACCGGACGGACGTTCCGGGTCGCGTGTGGAAAATTCAAAATTGCCGAGTCGATTCGCGTGTTGCAGTGCAAACGACGACTCGGCCATTCTGAATTTTCCACACCCAACCCCTGTTCCGCTCAACCGCCGCCGCGAATCGTTGATCGCGGATCGGCCGAATTGTTCGGTGAACGTTCATGGGAACCTCGCACGGCGGCAGCTTGATTGAACCGATCGGCCGAACCGGGGATGATGGCGGAGCACGGCCGTCCTCAGTTCCGTTGCGTTCCGTCCAATGAATCAGGGAATCTCCCATGCGTTCAAAAGCGGAAAGCGGAGGCAAGAATCATGTCTTCGCGACCGTCCGCTTTTCGCCTTCCCTCTTCCGCTTTCTGTGATTGCGAGTGTGCCGCATGCGTCGTTTGCTCATGTTCTCTGTCGTGCTGGCGGCCTCTTCGCCGGCCGTCGCGGCCGATCTGCGACCGCTGCGGTACAACAACCCCGGCCTCGTGGTCGATCTCGGCGTCGGCCTCTGGGCGTGGCCGTTGCCGATGGACTTCGACGGCGACGGCGATAACGATCTGGTCGTCGTCTGCCCCGACAAGCCGTCGAACGGTACGTACTTCTTCGAGAACAAGTCGGGGAACGCGAAGTTCCCGGTCTTCAAGCCCGGCCGGCGGATCAGCCGCGGGTTGCAGAACGTGCAGGTCTCTTACGTCGCCGGCAAACCGGTGGTGATAAGCCCGGCGCGGGTCTATCCCGACTTTGTGAAAACCGGACTCGACAAGCCGGTGAAGCTCGCGTTGCCGCCGAACATCGGCCACAAAGGCAAAATCCGCGCGAATCAGTGGAAGACGCTCGATTACGACGGCGACGGCCGGCTCGATCTGGTCGTCGGCATTGGCGACTGGTCCGCCTACGGCTGGGACGACGCCTACGACAAGGCCGGCAAATGGACCAACGGCCCGCTGCACGGTTACGTCTATCTGCTGCACAATCGCGGCACGAACGACAAGCCGATGTACGACAAACCGCGAAAGCTGACCGCCGGCGGTAAAGTCGTCGACGTTTTCGGTTGGCCATCGCCGAACTTCGCCGATTTCGACGGCGACGGCGACCTCGACCTGATCTGTGGGGAGTTCCTCGACGGATTCACGTATTTTCAAAATATGGGGACGCGGACGAAACCGAAGTATGCCGCGGGGCGGCGGCTCGTGCGAAACGATCAATCGCCTTTGCGGATGGACCTGCAGATGATCGTTCCCGTCGCGTTCGACTGGGACAAGGACGGCGACGTCGACCTCATCGTCGGCGATGAAGACGGCCGGGTCGCGCTGGTGGAACATACCGGGAAGATTGAAAAGGGAATGCCGGTCTTCCTGCCGCCGCGGTATTTCCAGCAGGAAGCCAAAGACCTGAAATTCGGCGCGCTGGCCACGCCGACGGCGATCGACTGGGACGGCGACGGTGACCAGGACATTCTGTGCGGGAACACGGCGGGGTACATCGGGTTCTTCGAAAACCTGGGCGGCCATCCGCCGAAGTGGGCCGCGCCGCGACTGTTGAAAGCCGGCGGCAAGAAAATTCGCATTCAGGCGGGAAAGAACGGTTCCATTCAAGGCCCGTGCGAAGCGAAGTGGGGTTACACGACGCTCACCGCCGGCGACTGGGACGGCGACCCCGGAAGGACGCGTCGCCGTCGCGCCATCCTGGGCGGCGACGGGCTGCCGGACCTGATGGTCAATTCCATCTGGGGGAAGGTCGTCTGGTATCGCAACATCGGCACGAGAAAGAAGCCAAAACTCGCCGCGGCGCAAGCAGTCGAAGTCGAATGGCCCGGCAAACCGCCGAAGCCGGCGTGGAACTGGTGGGACCCTAAGGGAAAGGAACTGGTCACGCAGTGGCGGACGACGCCGGTGATGGTCGACTGGAACCGGGACGGATTGATGGACCTCGTCATGTTGGATCATGAAGGGTATCTCGTTGTCTTTGAAAGGTCCGTGCGAAACCGCAAACGGGTGTTGTTGCCGGGGAAACGGAGCTTCGTGGATGAAACGGGAAATCCCATTCGCCTCAATTCCGGCCGCGCGGGGAAGAGCGGCCGGCGGAAGCTCGTCGTCGTCGACTGGGACGGCGACGGCCGGCTCGACGTCCTCGCGAACAGCACGAACGCCGACTGGTGGCAGAACGTCGGGGTCCGCGCGGGGAAGACGATCCTGAAGAACCGCGGCCCGCTGTTCCCCCGCAACATCGCCGGCCACACGTCCAGCCCCACCGTCGTCGATTTCAACCGCAACGGCGTGCCGGACCTGCTGGTGGGGGCGGAGGACGGGCGGCTGTATTACGCTGAGCAGAAACGCAAACGCGGAAACGCTGAACAAGACTGACGGAGGCACGCCGTGGCAAAAAACGTCCGCAAAGTGGCCCGGATTCTGGGGGCAAAGATCGTGGACAAGGTCCCTGAGACCGGCGGCGGCGCATTCGGGGCTGCACGACTCGCGGCCATTTACATGCGCCGACGACAGCGGTCTTCAGTAAATGCAGCCGGTTGCTCGAAAGACCGCCCCGAATGACGACCGCCCTGTCTCCGATCGATTTCATCGTCCTGTTCGCCTACGTCGCCGGCGTGTTCGGGCTCGGCTGCTGGTTCGTGCGGAAGAGCGGCAACACCGAGGAGTTCATGGCGGCCGGGCGGTCGCTGCCGGGGTGGGTCGTCGGGCTGTCGATCTTCGGGACCTACGTCAGCAGCATCAGCTTTCTGGCCAACCCGGGAAAGAGCTACGCGGGAAACTGGAACCCGTTCGTGTTCAGCCTGTCGTTGCCGATCGCGGCGGTGATTGCCGTCACGTTCTTCGTGCCGTTCTATCGCCGCGGCGGTGAAATCTCGGCCTACACGCATCTCGAACGCCGCTTCGGGCCGTGGGCGCGGACGTATGCCGTCGTCTGTTATCTGCTCACGCAACTCGGCCGGATGGGAACGATCCTGTACCTCGTCGCGCTGGCGCTGGCGCCGCTGACGGGGTGGGACGTGGTGACGATCATCCTCGTCGTCGGCGCGCTGGTCACGGTCTACACGCTGCTGGGGGGCATCGAGGCCGTCATCTGGACCGACGTCGTCCAGAGCATCGTTCTCACGGTGGGAATTCTGGTCAGCGTCGTCGTGCTGCTGGTCCAGATGCCCGGCGGGACGCGGGAATTCAACGAGATCGCTCTGGAACACGGCAAGTTCTCACTCGGCAGCTTCGGCCCCTCGCTGGTCGAGCCGACGTTCTGGGTCGTGCTGCTGTACGGCCTGTTCGTCAACCTGCAGAACTTCGGGATCGACCAGAGCTACGTGCAGCGGTACATCACGGCAAAGACCGACGCCGATGCGCGGCGGAGCGTCTGGCTGGGGGCGCTGCTTTACATTCCGATCTCGGCGGTGCTGTTTTTCATCGGGACGGCCTTGTTCGCGTATTACGCAGGGACGCCAGAAGTGCTTCCGCTCGATGAAACCGGCAAGGTCGCTGCCGATCGCGTGTTCCCGCTGTTCATCGTCAAGGAACTTCCCGCCGGCCTGACCGGGCTGTTGATCGCCGCGATCGTGGCCGCCGCGATGAGTTCCGTCGACTCGTCGCTGAACTGCTCGGCGACGCTCGTGCTGCAGGATCTCTACAAGCGTTACGTGAGGCCCGACGCCGACGAGCCGCAGTCGATGCGGGTGCTGTATGCCATGACGATTCTGTTCGGCGTGCTGGGGACCGGAACGGCGCTGGCGATGATCGGCGTGAAGAGCGCGCTCGATACGTGGTGGAAGATCGCCGGCCTGTTCAGCGGCGGCATGCTGGGACTGTTTCTGCTGGGCGTGATGTCGCGGGCGAAAAACGCGGCGGCCGCCGCCGGCGTGACGTGCGGCGTGCTGGTCATCGGCTGGATGGCGCTGTCCCCCTCGATGCTGTGGCCGGCCGCCTGGCAGGAAATCGCCAGCCCGTTCAGCGACCTGCTGCCGATCGTGTTCGGCACGCTGGCGGTGTTCGGCGTGGGGGTCGCGGTCGCGGCGTTGGGCCGGTTCATTTCTCAGCCGACCGAAACGCGCCCGTAGGACGGTTTTTCAAACCGTCCGTCAAAACACAACGATGCCGTTGTAAAAACTCGAGAACATCGACGACGAATGAACGGACGGTTTGAAAAACCGTCCTACGGTCAATCAAGCGGCGTCTCGCGACGTCGCTTCCGCGGGCGGCGACAGGTGCCGCAGGATCGCAGCGGCGGTGTTGCGACTCGCGCCGGTCCGCATGACGGTGTCGCGCAGTTCCCGCAGCTCGACGATTCGCTGCGCCCGCAATCGCGGGTTCGTCAGCCAGCCGCACAGCGTCGCGGACATCTCATCGACGGCGCGCCGCGGCGGGCCGGCGACGACCCATTCCGGCAACACGTCCCGGCCCGCGAACAGGTTCGGCAGCGTGATGTACGGCACGTTGAGGAACCGCTTTTTGAAGAAGTTCGCGATCCGCGTGAGGCTGTAAACCACGCAGGCCGGCTTCGCGCGGGCCAGCATTTCCAGGCTCACCGACCCGGAGACCATCAGGCAGCAGTCGGCCGCTTCGATGATTTCCGGCGTGCGGCCGACGTGGAAAGAGAGTTGAGAGTCAGAGGTGGCGCCTCTGAACCGTTCCTGAAGCAACTCAATGCAACGGTCGCGTTGCCGTTCGTTGTACGACGCGACCGCGAATCGCACGTGCGGCAACTCGGCATGCACCTGTTGCAGGACGCGCAACATGATCGGCCAGTTGCGCTCGATCTCCTTGTCGCGCGACCCGGGAAGGACGCCGAGCAGCTTCTCGGCACGTTCGTAGTGACCGGCTTCAGCCGGTCCCTTGACCGGCTGAAGCCGGTCACTACGAACATCCCGCAGCGAATCGCAGAAATCCCGGTCGATCTCATGCTCCGCGATCTCGTCGAAAAACGGATGCCCGACGTACTCCGCGGGAATGCCGTGGCGGGCGTACCACTCCGGCTCGAACGGCAGCCCGCTGAGGACGTGGTCGACGAACTTTCGCATCTTCTTTACCCGCCACGGTCCCCAGGCCCAGAGCTGTGGCGGGAGATAGTAGAACACGGGGATGCCCGCCGCCTTCGCTTTCCGTGCGATGTGCCAGTTGAAACCGGGGTAATCGACGACCACGACGGCGTCCGGCCGTTCGCCGCGGAAGAAATCATCCGCCTGCTGCACGAGCCGGAAGAACGTCCGCAGATGCGGGATGGCGCTGACGATGAACATCACGGCGAGGTCGGTCAGCCGGTAGAGCAACTCGCAGCCGGCCCGCTGCATCAACGGTCCGCCGAACCCGGTGAACGTGGCATCGGGCCGCTGCCGGCGAAGTTCCTCAATGAGATGGGCGGCATGCTGGTCGCCGCTCGGCTCGCCGGCGGAAAGAAAGATGTGCATGGCGTGTTCGTCCCTGAACGGTGAAGTTGGAGTTCACGCTTCAGCGTGCTTTCAGAAGTCGCGCCGGTGTGCCGGCACGCTGAAGCGTGAACTCCAACGGATGGAACCTTACGGCCGGCGGGCGGCGGGCGTCAAGGCCGTTCGCTGGCGTCCCGCCTTCAGGCGGCCCGACAGCGGCATCCTGGCCCGAACCGCCGATTCCGTGCCGCTATTCGATGTGCGGATTGCGCTTCTTTTCCCGAGCGGTGAATTTGCGGTCCTTTCCGATCGCCGCCGTAATCCGTTTGCGTTCCTCAGGATTCAGCGACGTCTGGTGTTTGAAGGTCGCGCTGGAGCCGTCGAGAAACACGGCGTCGATCTGAAACGTCGTGTCGGTCGTTCCTTTGATGGGCAGCTTGAAGATGATGTTCCTGTCCCGCGTGCTGATCTTCGAGCCGGTCCCCTTGCACGTCTCGCACGGATTTCCGGCCCACTGCCCGCTCCCCTGGCAGGCGGTGCAGGATTTCTCCCAGACGAGGTCCTCGCCCGACCACTTCACGGTCACACGGCTGAGCTGGGCACCGGTATTGTTTTCGATCCGCAATTCGTTCTTGCGCGACACCGGCCCCAGATCGGAGAAGGCGGCCGGGTCGCAGCCGCCGATCGCGACGACGGCGACGATTGCAAGGTGGACGAGTTCGCGTTTCATGCGCAGCCTCCCTCGGTTTGGGATTTCAGAGGTAGTCGTTGATGATGTTCTCCAGCATCTCCTGCCGCCCGCTCTCGTTCGCCGCGGGGTTGCCTTTTTCCAGCATGTACGCTTCGAGCTCGGCGAAGTTCGTCGTGCCGGTTTCGATCTTGCGGCCGATGCCGCTGTCGTAGCTGGAATAGCGCTGCTGCACGAAGTCGGCGAGCACGCCGTCCTGCTGGATGGCGGCGGCGATCTTCAACCCGCGGGCGAAGGCGTCCATGCCGCCGATGTGGGCGTGGAACAGGTCGACCGGCTCGAAGCTTTCGCGGCGGACTTTGGCGTCGAAGTTGGTGCCGCCGGGGGCGAGGCCGTCCTGCCCGAGGATGACCAGCATCACCTGCGTGGTGAGGTAGATGTCGGTGGGGAACTGGTCGGTGTCCCAGCCGAGCAGCAGATCGCCGGTGTTGGCGTCGATGCTGCCGAGGAACCCCTGGTCGCTGGCGTACTGCAGTTCGTGCATCATCGTGTGGCCGGCGAGCGTGGCGTGGTTGGTTTCGATGTTGAGTTTCACGTGCTCTTCGAGGCCGTAGCCGCGGATGAAATTCAAGCACGCCGCCGCGTCGAAGTCGTACTGGTGCTTCGTCGGCTCCTTCGGCTTCGGCTCGAACAGGAACTGCCCGGTGAAGCCGATGTTCTTCGCGTGCTCGACCGCCATGTGCATGAAGCGGGCAAGGTGGTCGAGCTCGCGTTTCATGTCGGTGTTGTAGAGGTTGTGGTACCCCTCGCGGCCCCCCCAGAAGACGTAGTTGGAGCCGCCGAGTTCGTGCGTGACCTCGATCGCCTTCTTCACCTGCGCGGCGGCGTAGGTGAAGACGTCGGCGTTGGGGCTGGTGGCGGCCCCGTGCATGTAGCGGGGATGCGAGAACAGGTTGGCCGTCCCCCACAGCAACTCGACGCCGGTCGCTTCCTGTTGCTCTTTGAGCTTCGCGACGATCGCGTCGAGGTTCCTGTTCGACTCGGCCAACGTCGCCCCTTCCGGCGCGACGTCGCGGTCGTGGAAGCAGTAAAACGGGCAGCCGAGCCGCGTGATGAAATCGAAGGCGACTTCCACCCGTTTCCTGGCGTTGTCGAGCGAGTTGCTGCCATCGTCCCACGGGCGGACCATCGTCGGCGCCCCGAACGGGTCGACCCCGGTGCCGCGGAACGTATGCCAGTAGCAGACGCTGAACCGCAGCCAGTCCCTCATCGAGCGGCCGGCGACCTGCTCGTTTTCGTCGTAGTGTTTGAAGGCGAGCGGGTTTCTGCTGCCTTTGCCTTCATAGGGAATCTTCGCGGGGACGTCGGGGAAGTAAGTCATGCTGCGGCCTTCGCGGTGGGAAATGGATACCGGCGGACTTCAAGATGAAGGATCAAGAATGAACGATTACGGATGAAGGATCAAGGATGAAGGATCAAAGATGCAGGATCGGGGTCAACGCGGCATCCTTCATCCCTCATCCTTCATCCCCGCCGGTTCGCGGCGGCGGAGCCGCTGGGCGCGGAATTCCCAGCAGGCGCTGAGCCAGAACAGGCCGGCGGACCATCCCGCGACGACGTCGGTCACGTAGTGCACGCCGAGGTACAAGCGGGAGACGCCGATCACCGCCGCCAGCGCGAAGGCGGAGACGACCAGGCCGGTCCGCACGCGGGCCTGCGGAATCTGCTCGGCGATCAGCAGGGCGAACGTCGGAAAGACGACCATCGACATCATCGCGTGGCCGCTGGGAAAGCTGCTGGCGTCGATGGCCCACAGCGTGTCGATCGCCACGGGTCGGGGGCGGTCGACGATCGATCGCAGCAGCACGTGCAGCACGCGCCCGCCGACGATGCAGGCCGCGAGAAACCCCAGCACCCGCACGTTCATCGCGTACCGCAGCGTCACCGCCAGCCCGATCGACGCCACGACAAGCGAGATGAAATCCCCCAGCCCGGTGATCTGCAACACGAGCACGTCGAGACTGTCGCTCCGCAATTTCTGAAACAGGTCCCAGGCCCGTCGATCGAACTGCTGGGTCCCCCCCGCGAGCACGGCGATCATCAGCACCGCGGAAATGCCCAGAAACACCGCCCCCAGGATCGTCTCCCGCCGAATGAGCCGGCGATGCTCGACCGCCGGCGTTTCAAATGGAGTTGTGCCCGTCATGCCCCGTGTCCTCACTCCGTGTTCGGGATGAGGCGTGAAAGATAAACGACAAGCGAGCGGCGGGGTTTATCCCCGCCGCAGGAGCCAGCCGACCGCCGGGGTAAACCCGGCGGCTCGCGGTCTCCTTCATCCTTCATCCCTCATCCTTCATCCTGACTTCCCTCAGTCATAACTCCGAAACCGCCAGCAGCCGAAGGCGAAGAAGCCGGCGGCGAACAGCAGCATCACGCCGCAATACTGCCACACGGCCGACAGGTCCGGCACCGGGCGGCGGAGGAGCTGTTCGTAAGACATCAACGCCCAGGCGTGCGGCGTGGCCAGGCTGGCCGTCTGCATGGGCGCGGGGAGCCAGTCGCGGGGCATGAAGCAACCGCTGATCCCCGCCATCGAAATCACCACGATGTTGGCATACGCCGACACCTGCGCGTCGCTGCGGACCAGCGTCGCCACCACCAGCCCCAACCCGGTGGCGGCCAGCGACGTCGCCGCGATCACCGGCAGCAGCATCCACGACTGCGGACCCCACGACATCGCGAACAACAGCCGCCCCGCCAGAAACAGCAGGGCCGTCTGCACGAGCGAAATGATGAAAAACGGCAGCGTCTTGCCCGCCACCAGGCCGGGCCCCGACACCGGGGCGATCCGCAGCCGCCGCAGCGTTCCCAGCTCGCGCTCCTGCAGAAACGACCGGGCCATGACGTTCACCAGAAAGAACACGAACATCACGGTGTAAGACGGTATGACTTCCTGATACACGCGGCCGTCGTCGACCGATTCGGTCTGCGTCGAGACCACGGGCTTCAACTCGACCTCCTCGGTGTCGAGCCGGCGGCATTTGTCGTAGATCTTCCGGTTGACTATGGCGCTGCTGGTGTTGAGCCGGCAGAGGACGTAGGGCAGGATCGTCTTCAGCGTGTTTTCGCGGACCAGCTCTTCGATAATCGACCGCGTGCCGGAATCTTGCGACAGATGCGAGCGCAGCTCCATGTCGAGGGCGGCCAGCCCCTGTGTCTTCAGGGGGGATTCGCCCGAAAGCACGCCTTCCGGCTCGAGCTCCTGCACGCGGCGGTGGAAGTCGCGGCCGATGACCAGCACGGCGTCCCAGTCTTCCCGGTCGAGCAGGGCTTCGATGTCGACGCCCGGCTCGAGCAGCTCGGCGCGGCGGCCGTTGCCGGCGCGAAAGCGGTTGATGATCTTCCGCTGCATGTTGCGGGCTTTGCGGCGCTCGACGGGGTCGGCGATGGCGGCGTAATCGACGCGGTCGACGACGCCGATCTTCAGCACCTGGTTTTCGTTTTTCCACCCCAGCAGCTTGCCGGTCGTCAACCCGATGATCGTGATGAAGATCAGCGGAAAGGCGACCAGCGTAAACAGCCCGCGCGCATCCCGGCCGAGGAGGATGAGGTCCTTCTTGGCGATTTCCCAGAACGGCATGGGGGGAGGGTGAGTGGTGAGTGGTGAGTGGTGAGTCGTTCCGCGAATGTAGTGCGAAATTCATTTCGCACGAATGGGGACGGTGCGAAATGAATTTCGCACTACGTCCTCAATCCCGCAGCGTCGAACCCGTCATTCGCAGGAACAGCCGCTCCAGGTCCGGTTCGTCGGAATCCAGCCGTTCGAGCGTCCCTCCGGCGGAAGCGACGGCTTTCAACACCGCCGCCAGAGTCGCCGCCAGCGCGTCGGCGTGCTCGGCGTCGGCGTATTGGATGGCGATGGTGGTGAGTGGTGGAAGAGTCGAGAGTCGAGAGTCGAGAGTCGAGAGTGGAGAGTCGAGAGCCCGAGATGAGTTGAGCGACGCTGGCCCGCTTTCCGCCTTCCGCCTTCCGCCCTCCGCCTTTGGCCGACCTCCGGCCTCCGACCTCCGATCGCCGGCCTCCGGCCTCTGTCTGATCTGCACGCCGGGCAGGTCCTTCACGGCGGCAAGCTTATCGGCCGTGGTCCCCGTGACGTGCAGCCTCACTTCGAAATCCACTCGCCCCAGCAGGTGGTCGATGCGGTCGCAGGTGAGGACTTTCCCGTGGTCGATGATCGCCACCCGGTCGCAGAGTTCCTGCACTTCCTCCATGTAATGGCTGCAATAAATCACCGCAACGCCCTCGGCCGAGAGCTCCCGTACGCAGCGCAGCAGGTGCGCCCGCGACTGCGGGTCGACGCCGACCGTCGGCTCGTCAAGGATCAACAGCCGCGGCTCGTGCAGCAGCGCGACGCCGAAGTTCAGCCGGCGTTTCATGCCGCCGGAAAATGTCTCGGTCTCGCCGTTGGCCCGTTCGGTCAAGCCGATCAACTGCAGGATGTCGGCGATTCGCTTTTTCAGCTTCGAACCTCGCAAACCGTACAGCCGGCCGTAGAACCTGAGGTTTTCGCGGGCGGTGAGTTTGGGATAGATCGCCAGCTCCTGCGGGACGACCCCCATCGGCCGGCGGGCGAAGCGGTCCCCCGGGGCGAGGTCGCGGCCGTCCAGCCGGATGCCGCCGGAATCGGGTTCGACGAGGCCTGCCAGCATCATCATGGTCGTGGATTTGCCGGCCCCGTTGGGTCCCAGCAGCCCGAAGATTTCGTGGGCCTCGACGCAGAAGCTGACGTCGTCGACGGCCACGAGCGTTCCGAACGACTTTCGCAGCCGGCTGATTTCCAGAAAGCTCATCGTCGTGCCCAAGTCGTTCCGGACGGCCCGTCCGAATCGTGAATTGCCAAACCAGGCCGCTTGCGGCTTAGCCTGCCCATCGCCACGCGGACACCCGGCTAAGCCCAATACCGTTCAAGTTATCATAACAACCGTGTCCTCAAAGGCTTTCGCCAGCGGCGGTCGTCGGCGGTGTTCGGGGCGGGCTTTGGGCCATTTCGACATCTTGCGTTTGATGACG
>Ga0268386_10000309_pt1 | contig 29925 bp, 33 predicted proteins | sample RVTome_15_FD_200260 | JGI IMG/M metagenome (GOLD analysis project Ga0268386, IMG submission 200260) | Soil microbial communities from uranium-contaminated site in the Upper Colorado River Basin, Wyoming, United States - RVT150D86... ... | reverse complement strand
ATGGCCGAGCGCCCACGCCATCGAGGGGACGTCGAGAACGAAGTAGTGGTAGAGCTCCCGCCAGCTCGCGCCGGCGTCCCGAAACAGATGGTCGAGAAACGCGGTGTCGAACTGGCTGTTGAACGCTACCAGCAGCACCGGGTCGTCGCCGGCCACCCTCCGGTGAAAGGCGCGCAGCGTGTCGACCGCGGCTTCGGGAGCCAGCGCCCCGAGCCCCGCCCAGCGTGCGGCGTCGAACGCGTTGACGGCGCGGGCGCCGTCCGCCGTGCGCTCCGGGTGCCGCGGCTGGATGCGGACGAACAGGCTGTCGAGCGGCCGGCCCTCGAGGTCGGTCATCACGACACCGAGGTCGATCGTCTCGTGCCACCCGGGAACGAGGCCGGTCGTCTCGACGTCGACGAACGCAAGCCACCAGGCCTCCGGGGCGGACGCGGGCGAGGATGTCGCGACAGGCGCCGTTTCGAACGCGGCGACGGAACCGGGGGTGGCCTGGTCGGGCTGGCAGGCGGAGACCGCGATCGCCGCCACCAGCAGCAGGCTGCCGTGCTTGTCGTCCCTCAATGTCGTGCCCCCTTATCGTGAAATTCGCCCGGTGCTCCCGGCGACGTCCTTCACGCCGTAGACGAGCGTTCCCATGATGATGAGCCGGGGCGCGCGGCGGTAGGCGCGGGTGCGAAGCGGCGAGCCGTCCCGCTCAACCTCTCACGGCCGCGACTGCTCGACCATCGAGCGGATCATGGCGACGACGGTATCGGGTCGGTCGCGAAAAATGTAGTGGCCGCTGCTCAGCTCGATCATCCGGCCGTTGGGAGAGCCGGCGGCGAGGCGGGCGTGAGAGGCGCGGCGCGTGTCCTGCCGCCGCGCCCGACTCCGATCGCCGTCACCGGCGTCGGCGGGGCGCCGGGCGGACAGCACCACCACGGGGACGGCCAGGCTCGCGTCCGACCTGCGTCCGGCGACGGCGCGAAGGCTGCCTTCGAGACCGGCGTACTCGCGCGCCGCGGCCCGCGCGGCGGTGTAGCCCGACGCGACGCCGGCCAGTCGGGCGAGGCTGTCGGATTCGAGCCCGCTCCACGTCCGGAGAAATCGAAATCTGACGATGCCGAGCCGGCCGAGTGCCGGCCATAAAACCCGGTAGACGAGGTCGCTGCGCCAGTCGGCCGCGGTTTCGTAGAGCTGTTCGGTGGTCGGGTCGACGAGCACGAGTCCCGCCACCCCTCCGGCGTAAGTCGTCGCGTACCGATGCGCATAGAGTCCGCCGATCGAGTGGCCGACCAGGATCAGCGGGGCGTCGAACGGGCGGGCCGCGTCGAGCAGCGCCGCGAGGTCGCGAGCGGCCGCATCGGCGGTCCGCGGCGTGTCCGCCGGGTCGCTCCACCCGATCCCGGCTCGATCGTACGCGCACACGCGGGTGAACCGCGCGATCGAGTCGCGGAACGGCACGTCCCAGGCGGCGAACGATCCGCCCATGCCGCTGACCAGCATGACGCCGGGTTCGCCCATCCCGGCGCACACGAGGTGGAGGCGTCGCCCGCCGACGTCGACCAGCTTTCCCGGCGGCCGGTGGCCCGCCTGCTCGAACGTGCGCCGCTGGCCCGCCTCCCAGGCGATGCCGGAGGTGGCCGCCAGGAGGCCCGCGCAGCCGCCTCCGACCAGCACACGGACGAGCTTTCGGCCGAGCGACCGCGCCCTAGCGGTCCAGCCGGCGCGTGCCATCGCCCTGGTAGGCATACTCGAAGGTCAGGCAGCCGGGCTCGGGGCCCGGGCAGTAGTAAGCCAGGACGGCGAACTTCGCGTACTTGCCGTCATGCGTGTGCACCACGAACGTCGCCGGCTCGGGCTCGAGAAGATGGGAGAACAGGCTGTAGCTGTACCAGCCGTCGAGGGCGGCGTTCACCGTATCGCCGCCGCCGCTGATCCGGCTCTGCTCGTATCCGTTGGCGGGCGCCTCGGTCACCTCGCGGAACGGGGCGTCGATCCGCCGGACCCCGGCGGCGCCGATGAAACCGTCCCCTCCGTTGACCACTAAGCGATAGCGCTTTACCGCAATGTCCCAGCGTTCGCCGGGCCCGGCGACCGCCCCGCGGCCCAGGTCGAAGCGCGTCCAACGGTCTCCGTCACGCGCGTCTATGGTGACCGTATCGGGCCCGCTGAAGCCGGTCGGAACCTCCCGCGCTTCCAAACCGGACAGAGAGAACACGGGCGCCTCGGGGCGGCGGATCGAGGTGGCCAGGACCAGCCCGATCACGCAGACGAACGCCAGCCCCGCGATCCACAACCAGGCGGGCGTCCGACCCGCCCGGCCACCGGACGGTCGGCGCACTCAGCTGCCGTCGCGGTGCAGGAAGCGCCCGAGGTTGGCGAGGTAGTAGCCGAGCCCGGCGGCGAGCACTACGAAGACGACGGCAGTCACGAGCGCTCCGGAGCCGGCTCCGTCGGCGTAACGAGCGACCTCGTAGGCCGCGTACCCGAGGCAGAACAGGATGGCGGCCGAGATCAGGAACCGGTGAAACCCGATGACACCCATCAGTCCTCGATGATCTCCACGTCCCACAGCGCGTCGCCGTAGGTGAAGAACACGCAGGGTTCGTCGGACAGGCATTCGTTGGAGTGCGCCATGCTGGCGGGCACGTGCCAGTAGTCGCCGGGGCGCATGACGACGGCTTCCTGCCCGGGATAGGGATTCGTGAGCTCGCCCTGCACGACCACGCCGTGGTAAGCGTTCGTGTGGCGGTGCACGGGTACCGCCACGCCCGGCGCGAAGCGGACGAACTTGGCGTGCGCTCCTTCCGCCCACTGGCCGCGTACGGCGGCGAAGTCGACGCCGGGAATGATCTCGACCCACGCCAGGTCCGCCTGCGGGATCGGCGCCGGCGCTTCGGCCTCGGAGGCTACCTCCTGGCCGACCGCCTCTGCGGCTACGAACGTACCGATGCCGACGGAGACGGCGACGAGCAGCAGGATACGGTGTCTCATGGGTTCCTCTCGCTGATTGGTCGAATCGCGCCGACGGAATGTCGCGGTGCGGTGCGCACCCGGCAGTATAGCCACCCCTCGCCATCGCTCCTACCGGCATCCCTGCGCTGAGGCAGCTTCGTTTCAGCACGTGGTCCGGCCAATGTACCGATGACCCGCTCGACCGAACGTTGCCAAACGACCGGGCCTGCAGAACCTTTGGACACCATGTCGATCGAACACCGGACCTACGCCGATTTGACCGCGCCCGATACGTCGCGCATGGTCGCGCAGGTCACCGAACAGCACGAGCGCGTGGCGGCGCGCCTGGCGTGCGTAAAGGCGTGCGTCGCCGTGATGAGTGGCAAGGGTGGGGTCGGCAAGAGTCTCGCGACGGCGGTGCTCGCCGCCGCCTGCGCGCGCCGGGGGCTCGAGGTCGGGCTGCTCGACGCCGACCTGGTCGGGCCGTCGGCCGCCCGGATGGCGGGTGTCGGCCCGTCGGGGCTCGTCGTGTCGGAGGCCGGGGTGCGTCCGGCCGTGTCGGAGGACGGAGTGCGCGTGATGTCGATGGACCTGCTGCTGGAAGACGGGGCGCCGCTCGCCTGGCGCGAGCCCGGCTCCGAGAGCTTCGTGTGGCGCGGGGCGCAGGAACGGAGCGCGCTCCGCGAGTTCCTGGCCGACGTGGAGTGGGGCGAGCTGGATCTGCTGCTGGTCGACCTCCCACCGGGCACGCAACGACTGATCGACCTGCACGAGCTGCTGCCGGCGCTCGACGGCATCGTCGTGCTCACGATTCCGTCCGGCGCCTCGGAGGCGGCTGTCACCCGCTCGATGCGGCTGGCGCGCGAGCGGGGGGTGCCGATTCTGGGCGTGGTCGAGAACATGGCGGGCTACGCCTGCGGCGGTTGCGACGAGATCCGGCCGTTGTTCCCGGGCGACGCCGGTGCGGGCCTCGCCGCACGGCACGAAGTGGCGCTCCTCGGGCGTGTGCCCTTCGATCCGCGGGCGGCGGAGCTGGCTGAATCCGGCGGGCTCGCCGCGCTCCTCGACGACACGGCGGCCGGCCTCGCCCTCGACGCGGTAGCGGGCGCGATCATCGAGAGTGTGCGATGAAGTTCCTCTGCGTGGAATGCGACGAGCAGATGATCTTCGAGCAGCGGCAACTGCCCGGCGACGGCACGCTCGCCGCCGCCTTCCGGTGCCCGGCCTGCGAGCGCGTCGTCGCGATGCTGACCAATCCGATGGAGACCCAGCTCGTTTCGTCGCTCGGGATCAAGATCGGTGGCCGCGAGGTGCCCGGGCAACCGCTCGAGCTCGTGCGGAGCAACGTGGTCGGTGGGCGCGAGGACGCGTTCGTCGAGGAAGAGCCGGACATCAAGCCCGACATCTCGCCGGCCCGCGGCCGGTCCGGGCCCGCGCCGTCCGTCGTCTGGAGCCTGGCTGCCGTCGAGCGCCTCGAGGGCGTGCCCCGCTTCGTGCGCGGCATGGTGAAGCGCATTTACACGGACTACGCGAAGGAGAACGGGATCAGCGAGATCACCCCCGACGTGATGGACCGCGCCCGCTCCGACCTCGGGCTCGAGGGGATGTGACGGAGCCGGCCGGGGCTGCCGCGGGAGCCGCCGACCTGGTTCCGGGCGCCGATCCCGAGATCAGCCGCCGCGTCGGCGACCTCACCGTGACGATCGACCGCCTGCTGTGCGTGGGGTTCGGCGACTGCATCGACGAGGCGCCCGAAGCGTTCGAGTTCGACGACGAGGGGATCGTGATTCTGACGTCGCCGGGCGACGTCGAGCGCGAACGTCTGCTCAAGGCCTGCGAACTCTGTCCCGTCGACGCGATCACGGTCACCGACGGCGAGGGCCGCCGGCTCGTTCCGGGCGACTGAGCGCCTTCCGACTTCCGCGAAGGGATCCATGAGCGAGCGCCGGGTTCGGGTGGACGGGCTGAGCTTCGCTATCGGGCCGACCGTCGCGTGCTCGACGCCATCGACTTCGAGGCCCATTCCGGCGCTCAGTCGCCCCGCAAGCGCTTGAGAGCTTCCAGCGCTTCGATGTCGGCCGCGTCCTGGAGCCGCCCCGTCCTCTTCGCGGCGATCAGGTGGTCGATGGAAGCGGTGGGGATCGATACGCCTTCGAGGTCGATCGGGGTCGAAGCCGCCGCCGCTTCGGCGTAGCGTAGCGACCAGGCGACGGTGAACAAGTCGACGCGCGGGCTGTCGCCGATCACGGTCACCGGCTTCGCGAGGATCTCTTCGGGGGGCCAGTGTTTCGCGTATCCGAACCCGATGTCGGCGAGTGCCTCCAGCGCCCGGCGGGCGTTCTCCAGCGTGGGTTCGATGAGCAGATCGATGTCCCGTGTGGCCCGGCTCGTTCCCCAGAGCTGCATCGCGGTCGCCCCGATCAGCACGTACGCGACCTCGTGCTCGTTGAGCCGGCTGCACACCTCAGCCAGATGCGTTCGGTAGGACGTCACGGATCGAGGTCCTCGCGCTGTTTCCATGCCAGGAAGTCCTCCAACCGATCGAATCCGATGATCCGGTCGCGCTGGGGCAGCCGGGCGCGCAGCTTCGCCACAAGGGCCGTCCGTTCGGCCATCGCTACGCGTTGCTCCGTCGACAGAGCGAGGTCCGCCTCGAGCTGCTGCAGGCGGTGCTCCTCGAGGCCTGGAAGGTACGCAACTGCTGGCTCCCAAACGGCCGTCGTCGCCTGCGGTCGAATCAGATAGGAGCGCAGGGCTTCGACCACGAGCCAGCTGCGGGATCGATCCATGGCGGCGGCGCGTCGGTCGGCGGCTTCCACCAGCCCCGGCGGAATGGTGATGGAGATGCGCGTGAGATTCATGGTATTACTGAGTAATACCGCCGGCTGCGGAGAGCAAGGTGCGAGGACTCAGGCCAGCTCGGCCCCCAGCTGTTCGAGCAGCGTCCGCAGCTCCGACCGGTGGCAGCGCCCCTCGTCCTCGCAGTAGCAGCCCACCGCCAGGTTCGTTCGGTGCGACAGCGCGGCGAGCAGATCGAGAAGCCGCGCGGCGGCGGGCGCCGACATCTCTTTACGGTACTTCCGAACGAAGTCGCGCCATTCGGCGTCCGTCTCCGCCCCCAGCGCACCTTTCACGAGCTCGGCGCTCGGCGCGAGCTCGGGCAGCCAAACGTCGTACCAGTCGTCCTCCGCGAAGCGCTCCTTCGGGATGCCGCGCGGCGGCCGGCGGACCGTTCCAATGCGCAGGCCCTCGTCGGGAGAGCGGGGGGAGCCCAGGCGAACGATGTGGAGCGGCATGGTCTCTCCTTGTTCGTGATCAGGCGTGCCTCCGGAGTCCCTCCCAGAACACCTGCGTTACCTCCCGCGCCCGCTTTTCGGCGACCGACCTCGACGGGATGACACCACCGATCTGGGCGTTGAGAAGCAACATGGCCAGACCGTGCACGAGGGACCATGCGGCGAGGGTGGCGGTCTCGTCGGAGAGGCTCGTCGTAATGTGGCCGTACGCCCGGCTCGCGGCGGTCCGCAGCGGCGGATGTGCGTCGTGGGGTGAGACGGCGCCTGAGAACATGAGGCGGAACAGTTCGGGATTCTCGACCGCGAAGCCAACGTAGGTAACGGCGGCAGTCTGCAGGCGATCTGCCGCAGAGCCGGTGGCTCGCGCCACGATCTCCTCGTGAAGCAAATCGAATCCATGGGCGGCGATCGCCGCCAGCAGGGCGGTCTTGTCGGCGTAGTGGTGGTAGGGGGCCGCGTGACTCACCCCGGCCGCCCGCGCGACGGCCCGCAAGCTGAGAGCGTCCAGCCCGCCGCGCTCGAGCACCGCCAGGCCCGCCTCCAGCAAAGCGGACTGCAGATCACCGTGGTGGTAGGGCGTCGGCTCTTTCATCATAATCTTGACAATGTAAAAATGGTCCCCCATTGTGCAAGTGAACGCGAAACGGGAGGGGGCATGCGCATCAAGGGTAGCACCGCCGTCGTCACTGGCGCCTCACGGGGCATCGGCCGAGCGATCGCACTCGACCTGGCACGCGGCGGGGCGGACGTCGCCCTGGTGGCTCGGAGCGAGGACCGCCTGCGTGAGGTCGCCGAGCGCGTCGCCGAGCTCGGCCGCCGGGCACACGTCGTGCCGTGCGATGTCACGGACCCGGACGCCGTGGCGCGGGCGGCCGCCCGGGCGCTCGCCGCGCTCGGGGAGATCCACATCTCCGTGAACGCTGCCGGCATCGGCGTCTGGAAACCGTTCCACGAGATCACGACCGACGAGCACGAAGCGATGATGGCCACGAACTACTGGGGCACGTTCTGGTGGATCCGGCACCTCCTGCCCGGAATGGTGGAGCGCGGGTCGGGCGTCGTCGTGAACATTTCATCGGGCGCCGGAAAATTCGGATTCGGCGTGACCAGCGGCTACAGCGCGTCGAAGTTCGCGGTCACCGGACTCTCGGAGGCACTCTACCGCGAGTACCGAAAGCGGGGCGTGCGCGTATGCTGCCTGCATCCCGGAAGTGTTCAGACGGATTTCTGGGATCCGGCGACCATCCAGCTCTCAGAGGTTCCTCCCATCGTACGCTTCTCGCCGAAGTTATCCACCGCCGCCGTCGCCCGGAACGTTCGGTTGGTCATATGGACGGGCATACCCGTTCGGACGTTCCCCGTCTTTCTCGCCCTGCTCGTCCGGATCAACGCCGTGTGGATCCGAGCCAGCGACCTGGTCCTGTGGAAGTGGTTCGTTCCGGTGCTCGCGGCCGCCCTGCTCCTGCGCGTCCTGACGTGAGCAGGCCCACCATGCTGTTTCTGCACGTGGTCGGCGCGATCCTGCTGTTCAGCACCTACATCACGGCGTTCACGATGCGGGCGGCCGCCGAACCGGGCCGTGACCGGGCAATCCTGACCTACGTCTATCGGGTGATGAACCGGCTCGACCTGTTCGTGACGCCCGTGGCGAGCCTGCTCCTGCTGGCGAGCGGATTCGTCCTCGCCGGCCGCTCCGGCATCAGCGTGCTCGGAACCCGGTGGCTCACCTGGTCGCTCGCGCTGTTCGCCCTCACGGGTATCCTGTTCGTGGTCGCTGCCCTTCCGCTGCAGCGGCGCATCGAGCACTTGCTCGCGGACGATGGAGCCGCGGAGGATGGAGCCGCGGATGAGAGCGGGAACGACTGGTGGGATGCCTACGATCGCCTGTCCCGACGGTGGCTGGCCGTGGCCGGGACGTCGTTCGGCCTGACCATGGTCGTTCTGTACCTGATGGTCCACTGATCGAGCGGGTCGAATCTTCACGCTCATACATCCTGATTGACGTCGCTAAGAGCGATCGCTGAACAGGTCGCCCTGTCCGCACCGTCCGCCGGGTCCGCCGGGTCCCGGGCGCCGGAACGCCGCCGCCGACAGCGGTTCGCCGCGCTGGTCGAGCCCGTGGCGACGCCGCCCGATCTCGAACATCGAACGGATCTGCTCGGCGTACGGGCCCTCGCCCCGCATCCGCGACCGGAAGCGCGGATCGTTCAGCCGACCCGATCGCACGTCGCGCACCCGGCCCAGCACCTTGTCTTTGCGGTCGGGATAGTGCCGCTCGAGCCAATCGGCGAACAGCTCCTTCACGCCGAACGGCAGCCGCAGCAGGATGTAGCTGGCGGTCGTCGCGCCGGCCGCCGCCGCGGCTTCGAGTATGGCGGGCAGCTCGTGATCGGTGAGTCCCGGGATGACCGGGCCGACGATCACGCCGGTCGGAATGCCGGCCTCCGACAGCCTGCGAATCGCTTCGAGCCGGCGATGTGGCGCCGCCGCCCGGGGTTCGAGCTTCCGCGCCAGCTCCGGGTCGAGCGTCGTGACCGACAGGTTCACCTTCGCGGCCCGGTGTGCGGCCAGCTCGCCCAGCAGGTCGACATCCCGGGTCACGAGGTGCGACTTCGTGACCACGACCACGGGGTTCCGAAACTCGCTGAGTACTTCGAGACAGGCGCGGGTGATCCCAAGCCGGCGTTCGGCGGGCTGCCAGGCGTCCGTCACGCCACTCAGGGCGATCGGCCGCGGCTTCCAGCTCGGCTTCATGAGCTCGCGCCGCAGCAACTCCGGCGCGTCCTCCTTCACCAGCAGCTTCGTCTCGAAGTCGAGGCCGGCCGAAAGGCCGAGGTACTCGTGCGTTGGGCGGGCATAGCAGTAAACACATCCATGCTCGCAACCCCTGTATGGATTTAGACTTACGTCGAACCCGACGTCCGGGCTGTCGTTCGTAGCGAGCACGGAGCGGGAGGTGTCACGCAGCAGGACTGTGTCGGGATCCGGGTCCTCGCCGAGCGTCCAGTCGTCCCGCTCGACGGCGAGCGGGAGGAAGCGGTTGGGCGGGTTGGCGCCGGCGCCACGGCCGCGGAAGGTCAGCGAGGGCGCCGAATCGGAGGTCGTATCGGGCATGCCGAAAACTACGCGATTCGGTGTTTCTTCGGCAAGCCCGGAACTCGTATCCGTCGACGTCCGCTGCCCCCGTTTGACTCCATCACCGCCCCGCGTCTATACTTTCGCCCGATCGCGAGATCGCCGCCGCCGGCGGCGCCTCCGAATGGCCGGATCCATACCAGAAGATCGAGCGGGCCGTCTGGCCCGTTCCGCGCATAGAAGGCGACCGCATGCCGCCGGACGGCCGCGGACGCCGAGTTGACGAGGAGACGGAAGAGTCGACGACGGCCCTGCGGCCGTGGCCGGCTCGTTGCCCGGCATGCACTGACGCGAGCGGTCGGACTGCACCCGCCCGCGCACGACGTTTCGTACGCCCGCCGGGGCCTCTCCCGCGACATCGCGATGGACGTGTGCGCCCCGAACTTCGAGGTATGCGATGTACCGTGAGGTGCTCGTTCCGGTCGACAACTCGCCACATTCCGACCTGGCGGTCGACCGCGCCGTCGAAATCTGTGCCCGGGCCGAAGGCCGCATCACCGCCACCCACGTATACGCTGCCCGGCTGCACGACGTCCGCTTCCGCCAGCTCGAGATCGGCCTGCCGGCCCAGTTCCAGGAGCCGCAGGAGATCCGCCGGCAGCGCAAGATCCACGACAAGCTGATCGAGAAGGGCCTCCAGCTCATCTCCGACAGCTTCCTCGACGAGGTCGACCGCAAGGCGAAAGCGGCGGGCGTGCCGCTCACCCGGCAGCTTCTCGAGGGGATCAACTTCGAGGAGATCGCGAAGGAGGCGAACCGGGGCGCGGGCCAGCTCCCCAGCCTGATCGGTTTCGACCCCAACATCGCCGACAAGTACGACGGCGGCGACAGGACCCGCAGCGACGTCCAGCTCGGCGACGACGGCCGGATCATCGCCGAAGACGAGGAGCACGACGAAAAGCTCGCCGGCAGCAGCGAGCGCGACTACGACCTGGTCGTGATCGGGGCGTTCGGGATCGGCCGGCAGGCGTACAGCAAGATCGGCGGTGTGGCGGGCCGGGCGATCCGCAAGATCGAAAAGGACGTGCTCGTCGTGCGCGACGTGCGACCGATCGAGGGCGGTTCGATCATGGTGTGCATCGACGGCTCGGCCTACAGCTACAAGTGCATGCGCATCGCGCTCGAGCTGGCCCGCGAGTACGGGTGCAAGCTGCTGGTCGGCAGCGCGTTCGACGTCGAATACCACCATGCGGTGTTCAACAACATCAAGGACGTCCTTTCCGTCCAGGCCTCGAAGGTGTTCAAGTTCGAGGAGCAGGAAGAGCTCCACAACAACATCATCGACAAGGGCCTGCTTCGGCTGTGCAAGGCGAACGTCAAGCGCGCCTCCGTGATGGCGAGCGAGTTTCCCGACGTCGAGGTCGAGACCCAGATCCTCGTCGGCAAGCCCTTCCAGGTCATCCTGCAGTGGGCCGAAGAGGAGAAGCCGTCGCTGCTCGTTCTCGCGCGCCACGGCTCGCACCGCATCCAAGGCACCGAGCTCGGCTCGCAGGCCGAGGAGGTCCTGCGCCAGGCCGAGGTGAACACGCTCCTGGTCGGCACGACCGACGTGCGTCCGGAGGAGATCCCCTGGATCGAGGAGGACGGCGAAAAGGGGCTCGAGTGGGCGCCCGAGGCCGAAGTCCGGATCCTCCGCGTGCCTCCGTTCGCGCTCGGGATCGCCCGCAAGGCGGTCGAGGAGTTCGTGCTCGAGCATTACGGGTCGGGCAGCCGCTACGCGGCGGCGTTCGTCGACGGCAAGGGGAAGCTCGAGACAGCGGCCACGACCGGGAATGGGAGTTCGCCCAATGGAGCATCCGTCAACGGCGCCTCCACCAGCGGCGCCTCGGCTGCCGCCCCCGACGGCGACCACGCGACCGCCCGCCGCGCCTCCGCGGACCTGCCGTCCGTCACGCCCGAAGAGCTCCCGGTCGTCACGAACGAGCGGCTCGATGAGGCGATCAAGAAGCTCCTGCCGACCCACATGCAGCTCATCATGGGGATCGGAACCGCCGAGGAGCTCGCCCTGGCCGAGCTGAAGGCCGAGCAGGCGATGAAGCGCACGGTGGTCCTGGGGCACGACGCGGACCCCGTGCCCGACGTACCGATGGTCGAGACGAAGTGCCCCTACACGGGCCACGCACAGAGCCGCGAGCGGACGGAGACGGATCCGGTGCAGTGGACGCGCGAGGCGTTCGAGCGCCTCAGGGCCGTGCCGCTGATCGCCCGGCCCCTCGCCCGCAACACGGTCGAGAAGTTCGCCCGCGAGAACGACATGTGGCGCGTGACGACCATGGTGATGGATGAGAACAAGCAGGCGATGATCGACGCCGATACGTTCGATATCGACACGATGCTCGTGATGTTCAAGGAGCTCCAGACGAAGCAGATCCAGGCGGCGGCCGAAGGGGTCGACGGCCTGACGCCGGAGATGCGGAAGTTCATCGAAGAGGCGAAGGCGCAGGGCGTCACGCGCTGTCCGATCCGCGACATCGAGGAGCAGGCCGACAAGTGTCCGGTCGACTTCAAGACGGCTTCGCCCGAGGAGGCGAAGGCGGCGATGGAGAAGTTCATGGCGGAGGACGAGTGACCGTACCTCACGTCGTCGCCTGGAACATCACGCGACGCTGCAATCTCGCCTGCGCGCACTGCTACATCTCGGCGGGCTCATGGCACTCGGCGGCCGGCGAGCTTCCGACCGACGAGTGTCTACGCATCGTCGACGAGGTCCTCGCGGCGAATCCGTCTCCCATGCTGATCCTGTCGGGCGGCGAGCCGCTGGTCCGCGACGATCTCGAGACGATCGCGGCGCGAGCGAGCGCCGGAGGCGCCACCGTCGTCGTCGGCACGAACGGTACCGGCCTGACCGACGAGCGCATCGCCTCGCTGAAAGCCGCGGGTGTTCAGGGCGTCGCGATCAGCATCGACTCATTGAACCCGGTCTACCACGACCGCTTCCGGCACGGGACGGGGGCGCTGGCCGACACGCTGGCCGCCGTAGACCGGCTGAGCGAGGCCGAGCTCGACTTCATCGTCCAGACCACGGTTACGCGCGGCAACCGCGACGAGCTCCCGGCGCTCGCCGCCTGGTCGGCCGAGCGGGGCGCCGTGTCGTTCAACGTCTATTTCCTGGTCGAGACCGGTCGCGGCGAGGGGATGCGCGGAATGGCGCCCGAGGAGAACGACGCCGTGCTCGCCGAGCTCCTGTTGCTCGAGGCGAAGTACCGCGGGCGGATGATGGTGCGCTCCAAATGCCAGCCGCAAATCATGCGGCACGCCTGGGAGGCTTCGTCGGATTCGCCGCTGCTCAACTACGAGACCCGCTGTCCGTGCGGCGTCCATTACTGCCGGATCACGCCCGAAGGGAAGGTGACACCCTGTCCCTACATGCCCGCCGTCGCAGGCGACCTGCGCGAGGCGAGCTTCGGTAAGATCTGGGAGGAAGCCGAGCTGTTCCGGCGCCTGCGCGCCCCGGAGCGCGAGCTCGGAGGCAAATGCGGCGACTGCGAGTACGGACTCGTTTGCGGCGGGTGCCGCGCGCGCGCCTACGCCGACAGCGGTGACCCGCTCGGGGCCGACGAGTCATGCGCCTACGAGCCCGACGGGTCGCGCGAGCTGATTCGGGCGGCCGGCTCCGGCGTGACCTACGGCGCTGCCGACCGCGAGCCCGAGCTCGCCTGGACGCCCGAGGCCGAGGCCCGCGTGCGTCGGATCCCATCCTTCGTCCGCGCGGTCGTCGTCGATCGCGTCGAGACGTGGGCCCGCGAGAACGGCCACGACGAGGTGACTGCAGACATGCTGAGCGAGATGCGGAGCCGGATGCCGGTCGACTTTTCCCGCCGCCGGCCGTTCTTCCTGGGTGAGAAGCGGTGAGCGCGCTCGCCGCCGCGGTCCGTCGGCCGAGGATCAACGACGGCACGCGTCGTCTCCGCGCGGTCTCTTCTGACTGTACACATGCACAGCTAGAGGGAGCGGCGGACACACATCGCCTCCGCGGAGGCGGCGCGGCTTCCTGGATCGCATGCGTCATCGGACTGTCATTGCTACTCCTCGCCGGGCTGCCCGCGGACGTTTTCGCGCAGGACGCGGCCCAGGTCCGGCCGTACGGCGACTTTCCGATCATCGGGGCCCGCGGCGTAATCTGGATCACTGCCCAGGTCCACCTGATGTTCGCGGCCTTCGTGCTCGGCGTGCCGATGTTCGCCATCGTGGTCGAGGCGATCGGGATCTTCGGCGGCGACAAGCGCTACGACAAGCTGGCGAAGGAGTTCACCCGCCTCCTGCTCATCGCCTATAGCGCGACGGCGATCTGGGGCGCGATGCTCACCTTCGCGCTGTCCGCCCTCTACCCGGTGTTCTGGGCCTACCTGACCCAGATCTTCGGCCCGTCGATGATCCTCTATGCCTCGCTGTTCATCGTCGAGTCGTTTACGCTCTACCTGTATTACTACGGGTGGGATCGCTGGAGCGAGGGCAGGGCGAAGCTCGGTCACCTCGGGCTCGGCGTCCTGCTGAACGTGTGGGGCACGATCGTGATGTTCATCGCCAACGGCTGGCTCACCTACATGATGAGCCCGCCCGCCGAGGTGACGGCCGACACGGCGCCCGCCCAGGTGCAGCTGTGGAGCGCGATCTTCAACGCGACCTGGATGCCGATCAACATCCATCGCCTGCTGGCCAACGTGGTGTTCGGCGGCGCGATCGTCGGCATGTACGCGGCCTACCGCTTCCTCGCCGCCAGCAACGACGAGGAGCGCGCCCACTACGACTGGATGGGGTACATCGGGAACTTCATCGCGATCGGGGCGCTCATCGTGCTGCCGTTCGCGGGCTACTATCTGGGCCGCGAGATCTACGAGTTCAACCAGCAGATGGGGATCACCATGATGGGTGGCTTCATGAGCTGGCTGTGGATCATCCAGGCGTTCCTGATCGGCGTGTTGTTCCTGGCAGGCAACTACTACCTGTGGACGGGGATGGGCCGCATCCCGGGCGCCGAGCGGTTCACGCCCTACATCAAGTACATGCTGTTCGTGCTCGTTGTCGGGACGATCGTCTGGGCCACCCCGCACACGATGATCGCCAGCCGCGACGAGATCGCGGCGATGGGCGGCACCCACCATCCGTTCCTCGGCGTGCTCGGCGTGATGAGCGCCAAGAACACGGCGGTCAACCTGATGATCCTGACCACCTTCCTGTCGTTCATGCTCTACCGGCGGGCGAACAAGCTCCCGGTGGTCGACTGGGCGAAGTCGGGCACGATCGCTCAGGGCGTCGCGCTGGCAATCGCGGCGGTAGTGGTGATCTTCTACGGCGTGTACGGCTATTTCGTGACCGCGATCGTCCGCATCGGGTTCAGCGTCTACCAGGTACTGGCCGTGCTCGCCGCGATGATGTTCGTCGTAGTCCTCGACATTCTCATGCTGAGGGGAGCGAGGTCGCGCGGCGAGATCCGCTGGGGGCAGATGCCCGCCCGCTCGCAGTACGCGCTGTTCATCCTGGCCGTCACGTTCACCTGGCTGATGGGGCTGATGGGCTTCGCGCGCAGCGGGATCCGCCAGCACTGGCACGTCTACGAGGTGATCCGCGACACGAGCAGCCAGGCGGCGACGCCGGCGCTCGGCCCGGCGGCCACGATGATCAGCGTGTGCGTGCTGATCTTCCTCACGCTCGTCGCGCTGATCTTCTGGCTCGGCGGGCTGGCCGAGAAGCCGGCCCACAAGGACCGCGACGACCTCGTCACCGCCGTGCCGGCGCCCGCCCGAGGGGAGGCCTGAGATGTGGCGCACGAACCTGACCGTGGCGCTTCTGGTGATCGGCACGCTCGGCGTGTATACCGCCGTCGCGAACCTGATTCCGCAGGTCGAGTCGGCGGTGCCGGAGGAAGTGAACCTCGGGGCGGACGTGACGGCCGAGGAGCTCGTCGCCGCCGGTGAACAGGTGTACGGGGGCGGTGGAGGCTGCACCGCCTGCCACGGGCTCGGGACCCGGGCGCCCGATCTGCTCGGCGTCGCCGGCTCCGTGTGCGCCGAGCGCCAGGCCGACGTGTCGTGCAAGGATTATCTATACGAATCGCTGGTGAACCCGATCGCGTACGTGGTCGAGGGCTTCCAGCCGATCATGCCCGACATGAGCCGTACGCTGGCCAGCGACGAGCTGTGGAGCCTGGTCGCCTTCCTGCAGAGCCAGGGCGGTGAAGTGACGGTGACGGGCGCCGATCTCGAGGCCAACGCCGAGCCTGCCGCATCGGGCGGTGAGGGGGGCACGGCCGGCGCCGCCGCCCCGGCCGGCTCGGGCGAGAGCAACCCGGCGGCTCTCATGCAGACTCTCGGTTGCGTCGCCTGTCATGCCGCCGAAGCGGGGGCGGCCGGCGTCGGCCCGTCGGTGCCCGCCATGGCGGATCTCGAGCGCGATTACATCCGGCGGTCGATACTCGACCCGGCGGCCGATACCGCCGCGGGTTTCGAGGCGTTCGCGGGCACGATGCCCGCGACCTTCGGCCAGCAGCTCACGGCGGCGCAGCTCGAGGCGCTGGTGGGCCACCTCGCGGGAGGAGAATGATGAGCGACCGATCGTCTCCGGGGGAGCCGCGCGGCTTGAAGCATCCGTTCGCCCGGGCGGCGATCGTCCTCGCCGCGTCGTTCTTGCTCATCAAGTACGGCATCGCCTACCTGCCGCCGCTGTTCGGCATGCCGAGCGCGCCCGTGCCGTCGTCGGTGGTCCTGCAGTTCTTGGTCACGGCGCTGGTGGGGGTACTCCTCTACGTGAGCGCCGACGAGACGCGCTGGCGCCAGTTCAAGCAACCGCTGATCGCCCTGGCGGCCGATCCCGGAAAGCGAGTGCCGCGCCTGCTCGTTCTGGTCGGGCTGCCCGCCCTCGTCGGCCTCCTGACGTACCGCCAAGTGAGCGCGGGCGTCGGAGCGCCGGCGGCCCTGCGCTCCGTGCACCCCGCCCCGCCCAACCAGATCAGCTTCGAGGGGCGTACTCTCCAGCTCGCGGGGCTCGAGAATCCGCTGCGTGCGAGCGGCGAGATGACGGATCACATCGCCACAGGACGCACCGTCTACGTGCGCAACTGCATGGCCTGCCATGGCGACCGACTCGACGGTGGCGGCCACTACGCGGCGGCGTTCAATCCCGTCCCGGCCGACTTCACGAGCAGCGGCACGATCGCCCAATTGACCGAGAGCTACGTGTTCTGGCGGATCGCGAAGGGTGGTCCGGGGCTCCCGAACGAGGGCACCCCCTGGAACTCGGCGATGCCGGCCTGGGAGGGGATTCTGACCGAGGACGAGATCTGGGCGACCATCCTCTACCTGTACGACCAGACCGGCTGGTCGCCCCGGACCTGGGAAGAGCACGAGGCGGAGGGAGGTGAGCATTGAACGCGCCTCTTAGTCGCACCTCGACTCATCGGTCGTTCGCCGTGTTGCTCGCGGCGGTTCTGCTCGCCGCCGCGCCGGCGCCGGCCCAGGACGTCGAGAACGGCCGGGTCGTCTACGAACGCTGGTGCGCGGAGTGCCACGGCATGGAGGGAGCCGGCGACGGTCCGGCGGCGAGCTACATGCTGCCCCGACCGCGCGACTTCGTGCAGGCGCGGTACCAGGTCCGCACGACGGCCAACGGCGAGCTGCCGACCGACGACGACCTGATGCGGATTCTCGAGGTCGGGATGCCGGGAACGACGATGCCCGCCTGGCCGAACCTGGACGACCGCCAGCGCCACGACGTGATCGCCTACCTCAAGACGTTCTCGCGCTTCTTCGACAACGCCGATCCACAGCCGATGGAGTTCGCGTCGGACCCGGGCGGCGGCGACGAAGCGCTCGAATCGGGACGGGCGGCGTACGAGGCGCTCGAGTGCTGGAAGTGCCACGGCGAGTCGGGCCGGGGGAGCGGACAGTCGACGCCCACGCTCGAAGACTGGCGCGAGTTCCCGATTCGCGCGGCCGACCTCACGGAGCCGTGGAACTTCAACGGCGGCGGTACGCCGGCGATGATCTACCGCCGCATGATGACCGGACTCGACGGCACGCCGATGCCCGCCTACAGCGACGCCGTCGCGTCCGCCGTGGTGAGCGCCGAACAGCTCTGGCACGTGGCGCATTACGTGGCGAGCCTCGCTCCCGAGCCGAAACCGCGCACCGCGGACCTGATTTCCGCCGCGCGCGTCGAGGGCGACCTGCCGGATTCGCCGGATGCCGAGGCCTGGGCCGAGTCGCGCCCGGCCTTCGTGCCACTCGCCGGTCAGGTCATCGAGACGCCGCGTGCCCTGGCCCCGACGGTCGACGGGATGTGGGTACGGGCGCTGCACGACGGCGAGCGGCTGGCGCTCCGCCTCGAGTGGGGCGACCCGTCGAACAGCCCGGATTCGAACTGGAACGAATGGCAGGCGAAGATCGTCGGCGCGCTGCACGCCGATGGCGCCGAGCTGTCCCCGGGCGCTCCGATGAGCGACGGCGTCGCCGTGCAGTTCCCGGCCGAGCTGCCCGACGGCGCCCGCCGGCCTTACTTCCTCATGGGCTCGTCGAACGATCCGGTCACCCTGTGGACGTGGGACAGCCGCGGCGGCGCGACCGAGACGCAGGGCCGCGGTCTCGGCGAGATCTCCCCGCTCGACGGCGGCGACCTGTCCGGGGAGGCGCGCTGGAACGCCGGCCACTGGGAGCTCGTGCTCACGCGATCGATCGCCGGCGGGGCCGACGGCGCGATCGAGCTCGCCGAGGGTGTCGTCACGCCGATCGCGTTCTTCGCGTGGGACGGATCGAGTGCCGAGACGGCGGATCGCGGCGCCGTGAGCAGTTGGATCTATATTCATCTCGACGAGCCGGCGTCGTCGAACGTGGTGATCGCCCCGCTGATCGCGGTCGCCGTGAGCGCCGGCCTGCTTTTGCTCGCGGTGCGGGGGGCCCGGCGTCGGCACGGCCTCGCACACGCGGGCGCCTGATGGTTATTTCGAAGGCTGACACGAATTTAACAGGAGGTACTCCGATGTCGAACAGAAATCCAACCTGGCTCGCGCTCGTCGCGATGCTGGCAATCGGCTGCGGCGGCGACGCGGGAGACGGAGATGCCGCCGACACGGGCGGCGAGGCACAGGAAACAGCGGCGGCCGTCGATCCGGCGGTCGCGGCGACCGTGACCGGCACGGTGACCTTCTCCGGCACCGCGCCCGAGGGGACCCCGATCGACATGTCCGAGGAACCGGTGTGCGCGGAGAAGCACGACGAGCAGCCCATGAACCAGGCGGTCAGGGTATCCGACGGCAACCTGGCCAACGTGTTCGTGTTCGTGAGCGAGGGCCTCGGCGACATGACCTTCCCGGCGTCTTCCGACGCCGTGCTGCTCGACCAGAACGGCTGTATGTACCATCCTCACGTGCTCGGCATCCAGACCGGCCAGACGCTGACGATCCGCAACAGTGACGCCGTCCTGCACAACATCAACACGCGCTCGACGGACAACCGCCCGTTCAACATCAGCCAGCCGCAGGCCGGCATGGAGTCGACGCGCTCGTTCAACACGGCCGAAGTCATGATCCCGGTCGGCTGCGACGTCCACGGCTGGATGAACGCGTTCATCGGCGTCACGGCGCATCCCTACCACGCGGTGACGGGTGACGACGGCTCGTTCACCATCGAGGGCCTGCCGCCGGGCGAGTACGTGATCGAGGCGTGGCACGAGACGCTCGGCGCGCAGACGATGTCGGTGACGGTGGGCGAGGCCGAAACGGGAACGGTCGACTTCACCTACGAGGAGAACGCCGTGTACGCCCCGGTGCCGATGACCGAGCCCCTGATCGTGAGCCACGACGGCCACGGCGCGGGCTGACCGGAACGCTTCTAAGAGAGAACGCCATGGACTGGTCACTTCCGCTCAACATCTCCACGCAGGGCGTGCAGATCGACAACCTGTTCTGGTTGATCTTCTGGCTCACGGCCATCGCGTTCGTGCTCGTCGAGTTCGGCGTGCTGTGGTTTCTGTGGAGATATCGCGCCCGCGAGGGACACAGGGCGAGATACACGCACGGTCACCTGGGGGCCGAGATCGTCTGGACCGCTGTTCCGGCCCTGACGATGATCTTCCTCGGCATCTACAGCGGGCGGATCTGGGCCGAGATCCGCAGTCCCGATTCGTTTCCCGAGGACGCGCTGACCGTCGACGTGACGGCCAAGCAGTTCGAGTGGAATGTGACCTATCCGGGCGTCGACCGTGAGCTCGGCAACGACGACGACTTCACGATCCGCAACCGGCTGGAGTTCCCGGCCAACCAGCCGGTGGTGGTCCGGTTGCGCTCCGAGGACGTGATCCACTCCTTCTTCATCCCCGAGCTCCGGGTGAAGCAGGACGCCGTTCCGGGGATGACGATCCCGATCTGGTTCGAGGCCACGCAGGCCGGCGAGTACCAGATCGCCTGCGCGGAGCTGTGCGGGAATGGACACTACAGCATGAGGGCGAGTGTGATCATCCACGAGCCCGACGCATACCAGCGCTGGTACGACGAACAGACGGGCGCGGCACAGACCGCCGCCGCCGACTAGACCGGAGGAGACCTCAGGTATGGCGACGACGACGGCCGGGCCCACGGGCATTCCGGTGCGGGAGGAGCATCACCCGCAACCCTTCATTCGCAAGTACATTTTCTCGACCGATCACAAGATCATCGGGATCCAGTTCCTGTTCACCACGCTGTTCTTCCTGCTGGTGGGCGGGCTGCTCGCCGTGATGCTGCGCTTCCAGCTCGGCTTTCCGGGCGAAGCGCTGCCCGGCGGGAGCATGCTTCCCGAGACGATGGCGCCCGGCGGGATCATCCTGCCGGAGTTCTACAACTCCCTGGTCACGATGCACGGCACGTTCATGGTGTTCTTCGCCATCATGCCGCTGCTCGTCGGGGTGTACGCGAACTACCTGATTCCGGTGCAGATCGGCACGCACGACATGGCGTTCCCGACCCTGAATATGGTCTCGTACTGGCTGTTCCTCGTCTCCGGGCTGATCATGATGACCAGCTTCTGGGTCGTGGGCGGCGCCTCCGGGGCCGGCTGGACGCAGTACGCGCCGCTGAGCGCCTCGCCGGAAGCGTCCGGGGTCTACAACGGCCAGATCCTCTGGTGCATCAGCATCGCGATCTTCGGGTTCAGCTCGCTGCTCGGCTCGATCAACTACGTCACCACGGTGATCAACCAGCGGGCGCCCGGGATGACCTGGCTGCGGCTGCCGCTGGTGATCTGGGCGCTGTTCATCACCGCGATTCTCGGCCTGCTGGCAGTGCCGGTGCTGACGGCCGCCGTGATCATGCTGATGTTCGACCAGACGATCGGAACGACCTTCTTCCTGCCGACCGACGGCGGGCAGCCGCTTCTCTGGCAGCACCTGTTCTGGTTCTTCGGGCATCCCGAGGTCTACATCCTGATCCTGCCGGCCATGGGCTTCGTGTCGGAGATCATCGCCAACGGCTCGCGCAAGCCGATCTTCGGCTACAAGAGCATGGTGTTCGCGATCATGGCGATCGCGTTCCTGGGATTCATCGTGTGGGGCCACCACATGTTCCAGTCGGGGATGAACCCGGCGCTCGGCATGAGTTTCATGATCACGACGTTGATCATCGCGGTTCCGTCGGCGATCAAGGTGTTCAACTGGATGGCGACGATGTGGGGCGGCGCGATCAAGTTCACCACCCCGATGCTGTTCGCCGTCGGCTTCGTGATGCTGTTCACGATCGGCGGCCTGAGCGGCATCTTCATGGCCTCGACGCCGGTCGACATCTACATCCACGACACCTATTTCATCGTCGCCCACATCCACTACGTGCTGTTCGGCGGCAGCCTGTTCGCGATCTTCGGCGCGATCTACTACTGGTTCCCGAAGATGTTCGGCCGGATGATCAACGAAACGGCGGGCAGGATCCACTTTGCCCTCACCTTCGTGCTGTTCAACCTCGTGTTCTTCCCGATGCATGGGCTGGGCATGGAGGGGATGATGCGGCGGATCTACGACACCAGCCGCTACACGCATCTGGCCGAGGTGCAGGACACGAACACGATGATCACCTGGGCGGCGATCGGGCTGTTCGCCTCGGGCCTTTACTTCATGGTGCTGTTCTTCTGGAGCCTGTTCCGGGGCAAGCCGGCGGGCGACAATCCGTGGGACGCCACCACGCTCGAATGGTCGCTGCCCTCGCCGCCGAAGCACGGCAACTGGGAGGAGATTCCGTCCGTGTACCACGGCCCGTACGAGTACAGCCATCCCGATGTCGAGAAGGACTGGCTGCTGCAGAACGAGCGCCCGGACGTCGTGTCCCCGGCGCATGAAGTCACGGTCCGGCAGGGGGGGGCCTGATGGCGACGCACGACGCGCAGGCGGCGCGATTCGAACAGACGTCGTTCGCGGTGGGCGACAAGAAGCTCGGGATGTGGGTCTTCCTCGCCTCCGAGGTGATGTTCTTCACCGGCCTGATCGGCTCCTACATCATTCTGCGCTGGGGGGCGTCGTCGTCGTGGCCCGGGCCCGGCGAGGTACTCAACGTGCCGATCACGGCGGGCAACACCTTCCTGCTCATCTGCTCGAGCGTCGCGATGGTCAAGGCGTTCGCGGCGATCGAAGAGGGGAACCAGAAGGGCCTGAAGCTCTGGCTGCTCGCCACGATCGTCATGGGCGCCTCGTTCGTGGGCGTGCAGGCGTACGAGTACATCGAGCTCGTAGGCCACGGGTTCACGCCGGCCTCCGGTCTCTACGGCTCGACGTTCTACGCGATGACCGGCTTCCACGGCTTCCACGTGACGATGGGCGTGCTGTGCATGACCTGGGTGCTGGGCAAGGCGATGCGCGGCCACTACACGCAGGAGAATCACCAGGGCGTCGAGGTGATCGGGCTGTACTGGCACTTCGTCGACCTCGTGTGGATCATCCTGTTCACCATCGTCTACCTGATCTGAGGACGGAACGATGAGCGCAGAGCACAAGAAACCGCGGTACATGCTCGTGTGGGGCGGCCTCGCCCTGCTCACGGCGATCGAGGTGGGCACGGCGTTCATGGTCCGCGCGGCCCTGTCGGGCTTCGGCATCGCGGAGGGGACGATTACGGCGCTCATCATCCTCATCCTGATCAGCCTCGCGATCTGGAAGGCGCTCCTCGTGGCCCTCTACTTCATGCACCTGAAGTGGGAGACGCGGGCCCTCAAGTGGCTCGCGGCGGCTCCCCTGCTTCCCGCGACGATCATGGTGGTGGTGGTGCTGATGGAGTACGTCTAGGTGGGAATGCAGGCGGCCGGGGAGATGGCCGGCGGGATGGCCGGCCAGATGATCGGCATGCTGTTGTTCATGGCGATGCCCTACGTCGTACTGTTCGGGATCGGCGGCGGGCTGCTGCTCGCGCACCGCAGGAACCGGGCGGCGGCGGAATCGGAGCCCGGAGGAAACTGACATGCCCATCGACCGACAGGTGATCCAGCGGGGGGCGATCGCCGGCTTCTTGGCCGGCCTCACGCTCATCGTGCTGTTCTTCGTCTACGATCTGCTGGCCCGGACACCGCTGGCGACGCCGCAGTTCCTCGCGAGCGCGCTCCTGGGTGACGCGATGCCCGAGCCGTCTCCGCTGCGGATGGTGATCTACACCGTCGCGCACCTCGGCGTGTTCACGGTGCTTGGAATCGGAGCGGCGGCGTTCTTTACCGCGTTCGACGTCCCGCGCAATCTGACGATCGGCGCCGCCTACGGACTGTTCGCCTGTTCGCTGGTGTTCTATCCGGCGCTCGTCGTCACGGGCACCGACATCCTCGCGGCGCCTGCCTGGCCGGCCGTGTTCTTCGGCAACGTCGTGGCCGGGCTGGTGATGGTCGGCTACCTGCACTGGGCCAGCGAGGAGGAGGGAGTGACGGGGCTGTGGTCGCTCCTGCGCGCCAACCCGGTCATTCGCCAGGGCATCGTCGCGGGGCTGATCGGGGCCGGCGTCGTGGCCGTGTGGTTCCTGATCGTCGACTCGATCGCGGGCCGACCTCTGTTCACCCCGGCGGCGCTCGGGTCGGCGATCTTCCACGGCGCCCACGGGCCTCCCGGGGTCGACATGGCGGCGGGGACCATCATCGGGTACACGCTGATCCACCTCGCCGCGTTCCTGCTGGCCGGCGTGCTCGTGTCGGCGCTCGTCACCCAGGCCGAGCGGGCGCCGTATCTCATCTTCGGCATGCTCCTGCTGCTGGTGATCTTCGAGACGTTCTTCATCGCGATGGTCGCGATGCTGGGTACGTGGTTGATGGAGGCTCTCGCCTGGTGGTCGGTGCTGGCCGGCAACCTGCTGGCCGCGGCCTCGATGGGTGGATATATGCTGAAGGTGCACCCGAAGCTCCGGGCCGAACTCCGCGACGACAAGCTCTGGGCCGAGCCCTGACCTCCGATGGGCGGCGGCGGGTGGCCGTCGTCGGAGCGGGAATCTCGGGGCTCGCCGTCGCGCGCGGCCTGCGCGAGAACGGCATCGCCTGCACACTGTTCGAGGCGTCGGCGCGGGCCGGCGGTGTCCTGCGGTCGTCGAGTCAGAACGGACGGCTGCTCGAATGGGGGCCGCAGCGGCTTCGTCTCACGCCCTCGCTCCGTCGACTGGTCGACGCCCTCGAGTTGACGGGCGAGCTGCTGTCGGCTCCGCCGGACGCGCCGCTCTACATCGTGCGGGACGGCCGGCTGCACACGGTCCCGCGCGCGTTGCCGTCGCTGCTCGGCGCTTCGCTGCTGTCTCCGGGGGCGCGCCTGCGCGTCCTGCTCGAGCCCCTCACCGGACCCGTCGACCGGAACGAGACGGTCGCCGACGCCTTCCGTCGCAAGTTCGGCGACGAAGCCTACCGGGTGATCCTCGGTCCGCTGTTCGGCGGCCTGTACGCCTCCGATCCCGCGAACATGCGGTGTGCCGATTCGCTGTCGCGGTTTCTCGACCAGGCCGGTTCACCGCGCAGCCTCCTGCTGCACGCCTTGAAGATCGGGTCCGCCCGGCGGACGCCCGCCGCCTGCACGTTCCGGGAAGGCGTCGACACGCTGCCGCGGGCGATGGCCCGGGCCCTCGGGCCGGATCTCCGGCTCGAGCACCCGGTGAAGGCCGTCGAGCCCGACGGCGCCGGATGGACCCTGGCGGCCGACGAGGGGGGCGGGGCCGCCGCCACCGGGGCGCTGCGCGGTCCGTTCACCGACGTCGTGCTGGCCGTCCCTGCCGACCGGGCGGCGGGGATCCTCGCCCGGAGCGCCCCCGAGGCAGCGGGGCGGCTGGCCGGCCTCACCTACAACCGGCTGGCGATCGTGCACATGGCGGCGGCCGGTGAGCCGCTTCCGGGCTTCGGGTTCCAGACCGGGTTCGACGAGCCGTTCGAAACGCGCGGCGTGACCTTCAACGACGCCCTGTTCGGTCGCGACGGCGTGGTGACCGCGTTCTTCGGCGGCGCGCGGAGTCCGCAACTGCCCGATTGGCCCGACGACCGCCTCGCGGCGCTCGCCGAGCGGGAGTTCCGGCGGATCACCGAACGCCCGGCGGAGACGCTGGCGGTGAGCCGACCCGTGATCCCCGCCTACGACCTGAGCTGGCGGGCGCTCGACGACCTGCGGCTTCCGGCGGGGCTCCACCTGTGCGCCGGCTACCTCGAGCGCGCCGGCGTCGGGGGACGGCTCGCCCAGGCGGCGCGGCTGGTCAGGAAGTTCGTCTAGGCTCTCGTCCGCTCGTGCACGCGGTCGACCAGGAACGCCACGGCGGCGGGATCGGTGTCCTTGTCGATTCCGTGGCCGAGGTTGAACACGTGCCGACCCGACCCGGCGTCTGCCAGCACCGCGTCGATGGCCCCGCCGAGGTCGTCGGGCGGCGCGAACAGCATCGTCGGGTCGAGGTTCCCCTGCAGCGTCAGGCCTGCGCCGAGCGTCCGCCGCGCGTCGGTCAGCTGCGTCCGCCAGTCGATGCCCACGACGTCGACCGGAAATTCCCGCACCCGCTCCAGCAGATGCCCGCCCTGATTCGGGAAGTACATCAGCGGAACGTCCAGCGGGCGGAGCGCCGACAGGATCCGCTCGACCCCGGCGGCGGCGAACGCGTCGAAATCGGCTCGTGACAGCAAGCCGATCCACGAGTCGAACAGCATCAGCGCCCCGGCGCCCGCCTCGGCCTGGGCGCGCAGGTAGGCGATCGTCGTGTCGGCCAGCAGGTCGAGGAGGCGGCGGGCCGCCTCGGGCTCCGTGCGAAGAAAGGCCCGCGCCGTCGTGAAGCTCTTCGAGCCCGAACCCTCTACCAGGTAGCAGTACACCGTGAACGGCGCGCCCGCGAACCCGATCAGCGGGACGGACGGATCGAGGGCCTTTCGCACCCGACGCACCGTTTCGAGCGTGTACGGTACGGACTCCTCGGGAACCCCGACCCGCAGGCGCGCCACGGCGGCGGGGTCGCGCACCGGGTCGGGAATGTACGGTCCGCCGTCGAACTCGAGACGGACGCCCATCCCCTCGACCGGCGTCATGATGTCGGCGAACAGGATCGCGGCGTCGAGCTCGAACCGGCGCAGCGGCTGCAACGTCGCTTCGGCCGCGAGCTCCGGCGTCTTCGTGAACGTCAGAAAGTCGGTGTTCTCGCGCAGCTTTCGGTACTCGGGCAGGTAGCGCCCCGCCTGGCGCATGATCCATACGGGCGTGTACGGGACGGGCTCGCCCCGGCAGGCGGCGAGGAACGGGGTTGCCGCGGTGACGGTCACGCCGCCCCCGTCCCGACCTGCGCCGCGGCCTCGAACGCCTCGGCCGCGGCCTCGAGCGTCCGGTCGACGTCGGCGGCGGTGTGAGCCGCCGAGACGAACCAGGCCTCGAACGGACTCGGAGCCAGGTAGACACCCCGCTCGAGCATGGCGTGGAAGAACCGCGCGTAGCGCCCGCGATCGGCGGCCGCCGCGTCGGACCAGCCGCGCACGGGCCCGGCGGTGAAGAACAGCGAACCCATCGCCCCCACGCCGTTCCACCACGTCTCCACGCCCGCGTTCCGGGCGCGCTCCGCGAGTCCGCGGCCGAGGCGCTCCGTCAGCGTCTCGATCCGGTCGTACAGGCCGGCGTCGGCCCGGATCGCGTCGAGCGTGGCGAGGCCGGCCGCGGTGGCAAGCGGGTTGCCCGACAGGGTTCCGGCCTGGTACACGGGGCCGTCCGGCGCGACGTGGGCCATCAGCTCGGTCGGTCCGCCGTAGGCGCCGACCGGCAGGCCGCCCCCGACGATCTTGCCCAGGGTCGTGAGGTCGGGACGAACGCCGAACCGCTCCTGGGCTCCCCCGGGGGCCACCCGGAAGCCCGTCATCACCTCGTCGAACACGAGCAGGGCGCCGCTCCGGTCGCACAGCGCCCGCAGGCCGGACAGGAAGCCCGGCTCGGGGGGGACGCAGCCCATGTTGCCGGCCACGGGCTCGACGAACACGCAGGCGACGTCGCTCTCCCGGCCGTCCACGCACGCCTCGACCGAGGCGAGGTCGTTGTAGTCGGCCACCAGCGTGTCGGCCGCCGCCCCGCGCGTCACGCCGGGACTCGAGGGCATGCCGAGCGTCGCGGCACCGGACCCGGCCTCTACCAGGAAGGCGTCGCCGTGTCCGTGGTAGCCGCCGCGGAACTTGACGACCCGCGCCCGGCCCGTGATCCCCCGGGCCAGGCGGAGCGCGCTCATCGTGGCCTCGGTGCCCGAATTCACCAGCCGGACCTGCTCCACGGACGGGACCATCTCGACGATCGTCTCCGCCAGCCGGACCTCCGCCTCCGTGGGCGCTCCGAATGAGGCGCCGCGCGCCAGGGCGCGCGCCGTCGCTTCGCGGACGGCCGGATGGTCGTGCCCGAGCAGCATCACACCCCACGAGCCCACGTAGTCCACGTACTCCACCCCGTCGACGTCGAACACGCGCGCCCCGGAGGCCCGGTCGATGAACCGGGGAGTACCGCCCACCCCGCCGTATGCCCGAACCGGGCTGTTCACGCCGCCCGGTATGGTCCGCCGGGCCGCTGCGTACAGCTCTTCGCTTCTCACGTCGCTCCCTGAACGATTCAGATGTCGGTCGCCCGCACGGCGGCCGCCGCCAGGGCCTCGAGCGTCGCCTGCTCGGCGATCGCCGCGGGCCAGCCGGCCGCCGCCAGGGCGGCCGCCGTCGTGTCGCCGATCGCCACGGCGGACAGCTTCCGGCGGACGAGGTCGGCGTGCGCCTCGTCGGCGCCGGCGAGGAAGCCCCCGACGGTGGACGGGCTGGTGAACGTCACGACGCGGACGCTACCCGATTCGGCGGCCTCGCGCACCTCGGCGGGGTCGGGCGGGGTCGGCACCGTTCGGTAGGCCTCCACCCGCTCGACCACGGCGCCGAGCCGCCGGAGGCCCTCGGGGAGCTCGTCGTCCGCGAGGTCGCTGCACGGGAACACGCAGCGAGCGCCGACGGCGTCGCCGGCGATCTCGAAGGATTCGACCAACCCCCGGGCGGAGTATTGGACGGCGATCCGCTCGACCGACCAGCCCGCCTTGCGCAGGACGGCCGCCGTGCCGGGACCGGCCACGGCGGCCGGAATCGGCACTGCCGCGCTGCCCGTTCGGCGTGCCCACGCCTCGAGCCAGCGCCGCGCCGCGCGCGGGCTGGTGCACACGAGCCAGTCGTATTCCGACGCCCGCTCGACGGCGCCGGCCAGCGGCGCCGGGTCGGAGGGCGGGTCGAAGCGGATGCACGGCCAGTGCACGACGGCGGCGCCCCTGGCCCGGAGAAGCTCGCCGAGCCGGCCCGGCGAATCGCCCGGCCGCGTGACGGCGATTCTCACGCCCGCGGGGGGGCTCACCTCGCGTTCGACGCCCCGAGGTCGTCGGCTTCGCCGCCGGCCGCCCGCAGCTCGGCGAGAATCTCGTCGGCGCCGGCGCGCAGGGCCCGGTCGGCCGCCGCGAGGCCGACGGCGGCGGCCTCGTCGGCGGAGCCTACCGACGAGGCGGCGATCGCCCGGCGACCGTCGGGAGAGCACACCAGCGTGGTGAGCGTGATCGTCGATCCGTCCAGCACGGCCCGGGCGCCGGCCGGAACCTGGCAGCCGCCTTCGATCCGGCGGAGGAAGGTCCGCTCCGCCGTGACTTCCACGGCCGTCGGCGGGTGGTCGAGACGCCCGACGAGGTCGCGCGCCCGGCGGTCGTCCGACCGGACCTGCACGGCCACCGCGCCCTGTCCGGGCGCCGACGGAAACTCGGCGAGAGGCAGGTAGACGTCGATCTCGTCCGCCCGGCCCAGGCGGCGCAGGCCGGCCGCCGCCAGCACGACGGCGTCGAACCGCCCGGAGCGCAGCTTTTCGAGCCGGGTCGGCACGTTGCCGCGAATCGGCTCGACGCGGAGATCGGGCCTGAGGCGCAGGAGGAACGCACGGCGCCGGAGACTCGCCGTGCCTACTACGGCGCCCTGCGGAAGCACCTCGAGTCCCCCCGGGGCGGCCGGTCCGTCCGCCGGTCGCCGGAGCCCTTCGGTCAGGACGAGCACGTCGCGCGTGTCCTCGCGCGGCAGATACGCTCCGATCGTCAGGCCGTCGGGCATCCGCGTGGCCAGGTCCTTCAGGCTGTGGACGGCGGCATCCACCGTATCGTCGAGCAGCGCCCGCTCGAGCTCGCGCGTGAACACGCCCGTGCCCCCGATCGCCCCGATCGGAACGTCAGGCGCGATGTCGCCGGCGGTCTCGATCCCCACGAACTGGGCCCGCGCCGCGCCTCCGCTCTCAAGCGCCTCGATTACGAGGTCGGCCTGGCGCCGCGCGAGGAGGGAGGTGCGGGCGCCGACGCGGAACACCGGAGGAGTCATCCTTCCCGAGCGGGCTCTACGACCCGGCCCATACGCCGCCCGCGTTCTCCGGGGGCGACAGGAGCCCGGTGTGCACGGGAGTGTCGCGGCTCGTGTAGCGCCGCGCCTGCGTGTCGCGGAGCTCCTTCACGAGCGTGGAAAACAGCATGAGATCGTCGGTCTCGTACACCACGACGAACTCCTGGTCCTGGAGGCCGACCGAGTAGAGCAGAAGCTGCGAGATCTCACGGTACTGCTTCCCGATCCGGATGTGCTCGTTCATCATCCCCTGGCGTGTGTCCGCGCCGAGCATGTACCAGTCGACCGTCTTGGTGAACGGGTACACGACCAGGTAGGGCGCGCGCTCGGCCTGCATCGGGTCGATCTCCTGCGCCGACTTCGCCCGGCTGTACTGGGACGGGCGCGTGAAGCCCCACAGCGAGTCGCGCGGCTCGAGATAGCGTCGAAACGGGCTCAACGCTCCCGCCAGCCCTTCGAAGAAGCCGCGCGGCCTGGCCGGATCCGTCGCGTCGGTCGCCGACCACAACATGACGTCGGCCGCCGATTCCAGCGGGGTCAGCTGGTAGGGGTGCACGACGGCCACGTCGCGGATGGCGAACACGAGCTCGGCATACACCGAGGCACGCTGCTCGCCGGGCAGCGACCAGTAGTCCCGGGTGAAGCGGTAGATCCCGAAGTGGTTGAGGGTCGGCCGTCTGTCGTCGTGCATGAGCCTCCGGGGCCGGCTATTCCCGCGGCGCCGACCGCAGCCAGCGGGCGACGTCGGGCGCATGATAGGTGATGATCAG
>Ga0268386_10000308_pt1 | contig 29954 bp, 19 predicted proteins | sample RVTome_15_FD_200260 | JGI IMG/M metagenome (GOLD analysis project Ga0268386, IMG submission 200260) | Soil microbial communities from uranium-contaminated site in the Upper Colorado River Basin, Wyoming, United States - RVT150D86... ... | reverse complement strand
TGGCGTGAATCGGGAACAACGTCGCTGTGCCAACTGCGGGCGATGTACAAGAGCAGACTGTGGAGCACCTACTGGAAACGCACCGTCAGCTGATTACCGATTTTTGTGATGCACACACTCGTCGACTTCGCGGAGGATCACCCGGTCATAGACGTCATATATATACAGAACTTCTTTCTGCTTGACGTCGGACGAATTGCGGAACGTGACGGAGATCAGGCGGTTGCGGTGGTCCCAGCCGTATTCGACGTAATCGCCGGTCGTGCCGTGGGTCTTTTTCGTGCGGTTGCCTTCGTCGTCGTATTCGTAGTCGTACGTGCCGTCGTCGAGGAGCTGGTTGTTGTCGCCTGTGGTGTAGCCCGTGTTCGTCCGGTTGCCGGTCGCGTCGTAGGAATACGACTCATCGCTCTGGTAATCGTGGTCGGTTGCGGTGAGCTGGCCGTTGTCGTCGTAGGTGTAGTCGCTGGTGCCGTCCACGGAAACGAACTGCGTGATGCGGCCCGCGGCGTCGTAGGTCCAGTCGTAGGCGGCCAGCGATGTGGTGTCCTTGTCGTGGTCGAGGCTCGTGAGCCGGCCGTCGCCGTCGTAGCCGTAGGTGCTGGTCGCGACGAGCTCGGTGCCGGCGAGGTCTTCGTAGCGGGTGATCGTGGCGAACTGCCCGGCGGCGTTGTAGGCGAGGTCGACGCGCTTCTCCGAGACCGACGCGCCGCCCGACTGGCCGTCCTGTTCGATCCGCGTCAGCCGCAGCAGCGCGTCGTAGCTGTAAGTGTTCTCGAAATCGCCGGTCCCGTCGATCTCAGCGGCGAGCCTGGTGCGCAGGCCGGCGGCGTTGTATTCGTTCGTCAGCACGACGGGGGGCGAGCCTGCCGTGCCGTCGTTGTCGACGGTCAGCATGCGGCCGAGGGCGTCGTAGCTGTAGGCGTATTCGGAATTGCCGTCGGAAATCGCGGTCAACTGCCCGGCGGCGTCGAACGTGAAGCCGATGGTCTCGACGGTGGTCTCGCCGTCCTTCCAGACTTCCTGCGTCTTGCGGTACAGGTCGTCGTAAGTGAACTCCTTGATGCGGCCGTTGCGGTCGGTGACTTTGGTGACGTTGCCGACCTTGTCGTAGACGAACGTGCGCACGTCGCTGAGGTCGTTGGTCTCGGTCAGCAGTCGGCCGAGATTGTCATAGCTGTACGTCGTGACGTTGCCCGAAGCATCGGTCAGCGTGAGGATTCTACCGGCGGCGTCATAGGTGTACGCCGTGTCGCCATCGAGCGCGTCGGTGACGAGGACGAGGCGGCCGAGGTTGTCATAGCTTGACGCCGTCTCGTTGTTCAGCGCGTCCGTGACCAGCACGAGCCTGCTCAGCACGTCGTACTGGTAGCTGGTGACGTTATCCAAGGGGTCCGTGACGCTGATTCTGCGGCCCAGTCCATCCCAGGCGTACTCGGTCACGCGATCGAGCGCGTCGCTCACGCTCGTCAACTGGCCGGCGTCGTCGTAGGCGTATTCGATTTCGGGAGCACTCTGTCCGCCCGCGCCATCAGGGTCGGGCTGCGTCACTTTGACCAGCCGCCCCATGACGTCATACGTGTTGGTGCTCGTATTGCTCAGCGGGTCGGTTGTGGTCTTCAATCTTCCGTCGGCATAATAGCTGTAAGTATACACCGGTGAAGTTTGACTGCCCGCGCCATCAGGGTCTGGAAGCGTCGTTGTCGTGACCTGGTTGACGTCGTTGTAGGCATACGTCGTCTGCCGGGAGAGTTGATCCGTGACGCTCGTCAGGTTGCCGGCGTCGTCGTAAGCGTTGGTGACGGTGCCGTTGAGGTCGTCGGTCGTTTCGACGACGCGGCCCATGATGTCGTGTTCGAAGGCGGTCGTGTTGGAGAGCGGGTCGACGACGGACGTCAGCCAGCCGAGGTTGTTGTAGTAAAAGTTCGTGACGGGCGAAGTCTGGCTGCCCGCGCCATCCGGATCGGGAAGCGTGACGCTGGTGACGCGGCCGAGACTGTCGTAAGCCGTCGTGCTGACGTTGCCCAGCGGGTCGGTTTCGGTGAGGCGTTGGCCGGCTGCGTCGTAGGTGTAGCTGACGACCGGCGACGTCTGACTGCCCGCACCGTCCGGGTCGGGAAACGTGATCGACGTGAGCCAACCGCGGCTGTTGTAGGCGTAGGTCGTCTCGTTGCCGGCAGGGTCGATTTCCTTCGTCAAGTTGCCGGCGGCATTGTATTCATATGTGTATTCCGGCGCAACCTGACTTCCCGCGCCATCCGGGTCCGGCAGCGTCTTGGAGATGAGCCTGCCCAGCACGTCGTACTCGTTCGTCGTGACCCGGCTCAGCTCGTCGGTTTCCGTGAGCAGGTTGTCGGCGGAATCATAAGTGAACGTGCGGGTTGTGAGGTCGGGATTCGTAATCGTGGTCAATCTTCCCGACGTGTCGTAGCTGAAGGTCGTCTCCGGCTGGCCCAGCGGTCCCGCGCCGTCGGGATCAACTCCGGTGATGCTGGTCACGTGGCCGTTGGAGTTGTATTCCCAGGTGCTGACGTGATCGAGGGCGTCGGTGACGGTGAGGCGGTTGCCATAGGAATCGTATGTATATTCCGTCTCGTTGCCGCGCTGGTCGGTGAACGTGAGGGGGACGTTGAGCGTCGAGTGATAAGTCCACGTGTGCGTCGTCGCGTCGGGGAAGGTGATTGACAGCAGGTTGCCGTTGGAGTCGTAGTCGTACTCGGTGACGGGCTGGCCGAGGCCGCCGGCGCCATCCGGATCAGGCGCGGTCATTTTCGTCACGCGGCCGTCGGCGTCGCGCTCGTAGGTGGTGACCTGGAAATTGGCGTCGGTGGATTTCGTGACGAAGCCGAAGCGGTCGAGCTTGAAGCTCACGTAGCGGTTCAACGGGTCGGTGTAGGAACCGGAGAGCGTGAAGTTGTCGGGAAGCTCGGCCGGGTTGGCCTGCGTGCCTTCGCTGGACGTGTCGATCACGCCGACCATCTGGCTGGGGGCGAACGTCGCGTCGGACTCGTCGGGATGCTCGGCCCCGCTGAGCCGGCCGGCGAAGTCGAAGCCGAACGTCGTTTCATTGTCGAGCGCGTCGCTGATCGACGAGAGGAGGCCGTTCGTGTAGGCGTACTCGACGACCGCCGCGGCCAGCGGTCCCGTGTCGTCCGGGTCTTCCGAGGTGATGGACGTGATACGGTTCGACCCGTCGCGGCCGATCGTCGTCTCGCGGCCGGCGTTGTCCTCGACGGACGACACGAACCCGCTGGTGTAGTTGAACGTCGTCTCGCGGCCGAAGGGGTCGGTGACGGTCGAAATCTCATCGACGACCTGATCGCCGTCGGCGTCGGTGTAGGCGTAGTCGGTGCTGTTGCCGTTGCGGTCGACGCGGGCAGTGAGCAGGCCGTTGGCGTCGAACTCGGCGGCGTTGCCGAAATTGTCGGTGAGCGTGAAGGTGTCGTCCTGATTGCGGACGAGCGTGGTCGTGCTGAGCGGGCCGTCGGGGCTGGTGAAGGTGTCGTCCTGGTTGTCGACGAACCAGAAGGCGGTGCCGTCGCTCTGGACGTGGAGGATTCCGCCCGTCCCTTCGTGGAGCCGGTCGAGGCCGGTGAGCGTCCAGTTGGAACCGAACTCGCTGTCGTCCCGTTTGACGACGTTGCTGCTGCCGGTGAAAAGGGTCGTGGTGGTCTTGCCGCCACTGTAGGTGCCGACGACTTCCAGTTGCCAGTCGTAGTGCCCGGTGTCGAGTGTGGAGACGTCGGCCTGCAGGGCGAAGCGGTTCGTGTCGCTCCAGAGGGCGTAGTTTTCGTAGTAGACCGGATCGTTGGCCACGCCCCCGAACGTGAGGGTCGCCGCGATCTCGCTGGGGGAATAGCCGACGAACGAGGCGTCGAACACGCTGTCGACGGTGACCACGGGTTCGACGCCGGCCAGCGAGCTGTACAGCAGCGACAGTCCGTCGCCGACGGCATGCCCCGTCTGCAGGTCGCCAGTCTGCAACGAGGTGCCGAACAGCCCGTAAGACTGCACGCTGGCGGCGGGGATGTCGTCGACGTTGCTCCGCGGGCCCCACGGGATGGTGACGGTGAGCGAGACGGTGTCGGTCGCCGTCTCGTTGAATTCGTTCCGCGCTCGATATGTGAACGAATCTGCACCACTATAGCCCGCGTCGGGGACGTACACGAAATTGCCATCGGAAGCGAGCGTCAGGTCGCCGTGCGAAACGTCGGTGACGAGTTCGGCGGTCAACGTGCCGCCGGAGTCGTTGTCGAGCACGCTCGCCAGTCCATCGGCGGCGGTGTCGAGATCGTCGTACTTGACGTCGTACTGGTCGAACATGGTCATGACGAACAGCAGCACGCGGTCTTCCAGCCGCTCGACCGCCGCCGTCGGGCTAAGCCGCGAGCGGCGCCTTCTCGCGGGCCGCCGCTTGCGAGTCGACAACGGGGGAAACGCCAGCGCCTTGAGCCAGTTGGTGCCGAGCATCGCAGCCTCCGCGGGTCGAGTTATCTGCCGTGCGAGGACGAGAAGTGAGTGAGACGTCTGGCACGGTTTGAGGACTTGCGACGCCGATGATTCCGCGCTCAAGCTGCAGTTTCAACCCCAATCTGAACAAATTTGCAAAATGTTCAAAAGTGAGTGAAAACCCTCCCGCGAAGCTGGGCGAGATGGGGCGTTTTCTCTCCGCGCCATCTTCGCCGCGGCGAGTTTGCGGAGTTCGTCGTAGACCAGCGGCAGCAACTCTTCGGCGGCGTTGGGATCGCCGTCTTCGATCGACTGGAGAATGCGGGTGACGTCGGACATGCCGGCGATTATACCCGCGGCGTCGGCCGCCCGCTCTCAGAGCGGGGGCTTCGCGTAATCCCCACATCCCAGGGATTTTCGGAAATCCCTGGGATGTGGCGTGCGATGCGAGGGAGAGGAACGACGGGAAAAGGGCCGGTCTGCGGGCACGGATGTCGATTTACGAATTCATTCGATCGGCCGCGGCGGTGGGTCGATTGAATGCCGACCCTTTTCCCGTTCGGTTGCGGTTTTCGCCACTGGCAGACTAGCTGCCAGTGGCACCGTTCAAAGATGCTTCTTGCGGGCGACAACGGCGGTCGCGACGAGCTTGCCTCCCACTTCCTTTGCCGTGACTTCGACGGAGAAGCCTGCCTGCAGGTCCGCGAGTTTTGCGACTTTTCCGTCGAGCGTGACCTTCGTGTCGTTGCGGATGGCGAACGTGTTCGTCTTCTTGTCGGCCTGGTTGTAAACGTCGATCGCGCTGCCCTTCCTGTCGATCCTCTTAATAAGACCACGATAGGCGACGGACCGCGAGAGCGATTGGCCCGTTGTGCCGTCAGCAGGTCCGCCGGCGCCGCTTGAGGCCGCGGGCAGCAGGGCGGCCGCGGCGATCATCGCGATGGTGAATCGAAGGCCGTACATTTCGGGGTTCCTCGTACCGCAAGGTGAGTCGCCACGGCAGGGCCCGCCTGGAAGTGCGGGCTTGCCGCGATCATGCTGCCGACGTCTTCGTGCGACTCTGGAATTCGGGAGGCGTTGACTCTCGACGGATTCTAACCGTCGAGCGGAGTCGCGCTGAATCGGGACGATGGGTAATGCGCGCGTACTCCGCGTCCCCCGGATCGGGACGGGGATCTTCCGATGAATCCGCGAAGAACTCCGGCCAGCCACCGGACGCCGAACAGGGGAATCCCCGATATGCGATCTCGTTTCGTTGTTTGTGCGAAAACGCCAGCTCATGGCGCAGAAGCCGTTTACGTCAATTCAGGCGTTGCGACGCGGCCAACTCCCGCAACCGAGGGTTGCAATTGAGCGGCGAGTGACTTAGGTAGGAGCGACATCCCGTCTTCCGGACGTGTTCTGTGAGCTGAACTGCCCGCGCCGCCGTGTGTGCGCGTGTGCCTCGTTTGAGACGGTTCGCTCGAATACTTCCACAATCCAGGAAAGGAACCGCGAATGCCGGGTTTGGGTTCCGATACGGTCTGGCGCCGTCGCTACGAGCAGATCGACAGCGACGTGGACGAAATTCGATTTCCCCGCGTCGACACGGGAATCGATCAGGACGCGGAGTGGTGCAAAGTCATCGTCGACGGCGAGGAACGCACCGTTCGCTTTCACGACTACTCCGACGTGTTCGCGGTCCCGGGACTGTACGAGGAGCTGTTCTACGACAAGCTGGAATGCTGTTCGCCGAGCTACGTGGCAAACCTGCTGGAAGACGTCGTTCGCGAGAACGGCCATCGCCCCGATGACTTTCGCGTGCTCGACGTGGGAGCCGGCAACGGCATGGTCGGCGACGAGCTGCAGGAAGTCGGCGTCGACACGGTCGTCGGGGTGGATATCATTCCCGCGGCAAAAGAAGCCGCCCTCCGCGACCGGCCCGACGTCTACGACGACTACCGCGTGACCGACCTGACCGACATTCCCGAATTCGAAGAAGAACGGCTGCGGCGGAAGAAGCTCAACTGCTTGACGACCGTCGCCGCGCTGGGCTTCGGCGACATCCCGCCGCTGGCGTTCGCCAAGGCGCTCGATCTGATCGCCACTCCCGGCTGGCTGGCGTTCAACCTCAAAGAGGACTTTCTGCGCGAAGAGGATTCCAGCGGTTTCAGCCGGCTGATCCGCCAGCTCTGCCGCGAGCAATACATTCAAATCTTCTGCTCCCGCCGCTACCAGCACCGGGTCTCGATCGCCGGTCAGCCGCTGTACTACGTGGCGATGATCGCGCAGAAACTGCGGGACGTCGACGAACAGTTGTGGGAGTCGCTGGAAGCGGCTAACTGTGAAGAGTGACGCCCGCTGGTCGCTGAATTCGCGAGAATTCGGATCAACCGGGGGCTGATCGACGACGACTCGATGTGGCGCGGGAGTTTTTGAATTCGCGCGGGCTGATCGAGTGACGTTGGCCTTCATTGCGGGCGGGGCAGCTTCCTGGCGAGCGCCAGCCGTGCCTTCGTCGCGATGGAGTGCCAGCGGAACAGTTCCAGAAACCCGCGCAGCGACTCAACGGTGCCGGCCTGTTCCGCCGCGGCGAACCGCTTCTCAATTTCGGCGTCGAGCAGCCGGCGCTGTTTCGGATTGGCTTTCGCATAGAGCGTTTCCATCCGCCCCCGCACCCAGGCGGTCTTGCCGACCCACCGCGACTCGCCGGCTGGGATCAGATGCTCGTCCGGTTGCTTCGCCTTAGAGACACCCGGTGTTTCCAAAACACCGGGTGTCTTGCGGAAGTTCATGCAGATGCGGAACGCCTCGAGCTGCTCGCCGTTGGCTTCCAGAGCCGACGCGACGGTCTGCACGAACGCGAACGACTGGCCGGTTTCTTTCGCCAGCGACTCGGCTTCACCCACCAGCTTGCGATTGGCGGCGAAGTCCCGGCTCAGCTCGGCCGTCAACGCCGTCGCCAGCAGGCGTTTCGCATGCGGCGACGGCCGGAGTTTGATTGCCTGTCGCAAGTCGGCCATCGCCAGTCCGGTCTCGCCGCGCTGCAGCCGCAGCTCGCCCCGCTGCGCGAGAGCAGCCGGATCGTTCGCGTTGGCTTTCAGCAGCTTGTCGATCTGCGATTGCAGCGCCTTTCCCGACGGAAAGGCGGCCACCGTCGTTACGTTCTGCGAGACGAGCACGTCGTTCGAGACGGCGAGATTGCCGGGAACGTGGTCCTTCGGAGTCGGCACGCGGGCCAGGATGCGGCCATCTTTCAGATCGATCGTCGCGATTTCCCCGCTGGAAAGCGGCAGCCGATAGAAGCGGCCGGCGCGAAGGCCGATGCCGCTGGGGGCCGGCGTGGGAATCGACTGCTTCCAGCCGGCCTCTCCGTCGGCCAGCCGCACCGCCCGCACGCCGGAACGCCCCACGACGACGACGTTTTCCCCCGCGACCGCCGCCACGTACCACCCCCCGCCGCGGGGCTGCTTCCACAGCAACCGCCCGCTGGCAGCGTCGAGACAGTGCAGCTCGTTGGAATCCCGCGGCGTGAGAATCACGCGTCCGGCGGCATACCGCGGTTCGTTGTCGACCCAGCGGTCGCGGGAATCGCGTTCGATGACGCGCCGAATCTGGAACTCGACGTCAACCACCGAGAGAGGAGATTTACGCACTTTGGTAACCCATCCGGCGTAGCGATATTCCCAGAGCAGTTGCCGACGCGAGGGATCGACGCCGATCACGCGCTCGTCAGCGGTTCGGCAGATGAGAACGCCATCCGCTGAGACCGGGCGACATCCCGCGAGCCGACGCAATGGAGCGAGGGTGATCGGAATGCGGGGCGTGTACAGTGGCAATGACCAGACGGGACGGCCGGTTCTTGGTTGAATCGCCTGAAGTCGCATGCTTTTGTTCGACTCCGTCAACACGAAAAGCAGTCCGCGGGACGCGAGTGGCGGCCCGAGAAAAAACGACCCGGCAAGCGGTAACCGAAGGTGATTTTTTTCGCCGCCAATCGTCCAGAGCAACTTGCCGGTCCGGACGTCAAGTCCCGCCAATAGATTCGCTTCGGGCCAGCCTTTGATGCGATCCTCAGGCTGGAGGATCTGACGCTGCCAATCCTCCTGAAATCCCGCCAATTGATTCGACTCGGGCAAGCCTTTGATGCGATCCACAGGCCGGAGGATGTGACGCTGCCAAGCCTGCTGAAAACGGGCCGTTTGAAGCGGGGAGTTCGAAGAGGTCACCACCAGCAGACCGTCGGCGGTCGTCGACTGCCCGGCGGTGGAGTCCGTCCAGACCTTCTGGGAGAGGAACTTTGTCACGTCGGCGGCGGAAGCCCGTATCGATCCGATTCGGAGTGCCTCGTGGATGCTCTCGTCTTTCAGGAACGTCCACCAGACGGTTTTTCCGGACACTTGGGCGTTCGCCCGCCACGCGTAAAGGCCCCTGTTGATGACCTTGTCGCCTGCCATCGCCGGACGGGCTGCGGGAACAAGGAAGCGTCCCGATTTTTGCCGCGTTTGCAAGGTCGCCTCGACTTTGTTTCGCAGCTCCTGCATGTGATTGCCCTTCAAGATCCCTGATTCTTCAAACGATGTCGTGAACAGTTTCGCCTTCCACAGCGGCTTACCGCCAAAGACCCCCAGTCGATCGTTCGCCGACGGTGCCAGATCGGAATTCCCGGTCGCCCAGGATTCCTTTGCCACGCCCGCGAATCCGGCCTGCGTCTGCAACACGCCGGCCAGCCAGCGAAGGGCGGCGCCGCGGCGCGGAAACCACGCATGCTGCTTCCCGCCGATGCGAAGCGGTTTCTTCCCCCGCGCGCGGCGGAGTTCGTCGAGAATCGCGATCGCTTTCTCCGGCCGACCGCCACGGGCATACGCGGCGGCCGTCTGCAGCGACAGCAGCGGCTCGCGGGTTTTCGCGGCGGACGGGTCTCGTCTCAGGCCGTCGAGCAGAAGGGCGGCGACGAGGGGACGACCCTCGCGCAGCGCGCGGCTCCCGAGCAGATGCGCGGCCTCGATTCCCGCCGTCGTCAGCGGGTAACGGCGGACGACGGCCCGCAATGCGTCGACGTCGCCGGGCCTTTTCCCCGAGACGAGCAGTTTCCGCGCGGCGACGCCGTATTTCGCCTCGTACAGACGTCGGCCTTGTTCGGGCAGCGACGCCAGCAGTCGGGCCGCCTCGGCCCGCGCGCCGACGGTCCGCCGGGTCGTTCCGTCGGGGAGCGAAACAAGCCGGTCGCCGCGCCGGTCGAGAATCGCGCGCTGCAGCAGCTCGATGCCGCGGTCATAGTCCCCCCGCTGAAACAGCCGCGGCGCCCGCAGCAATGCGATCCGCTCGGCGCTCGGTCGCGGCGCGACGGCCGGCCGGTCTTCCGGCGGATCAACCCGGTCCGCCGCCGCGACCAGCGGCAGCAGCACCGTCCACAGCCCAAACGCGGTCACGGTCAACCGGCGAGGCGTCGTCATGGCGGGACTCCTTCATCTCGTAGCGTGGGTTTTAACCCACGCGAGTGCCGTCTTCGAGTGGTATCGATTCCACGCGCACTGCAGAATTCTCACGAATTCTACTACGACAATTGTTATCGCGCCGCCGCCACCCGCACGTCGTCCACTTCGATCGTCCCCGTCCCGCCGTTCAGGCCGAGCTGCAGGACGCCCTCGCGGGCCGTGGCCGGAACGACGTATACGCCGCGGTACGTGCGCCAGCGGGGGGACGAACCTTTCAGCGGCCCCAGTCCCACGGCGCCGATGCGTTTGCGGATGCCGTCGAAGTAGTGCAGGAACACGCCCGGCTGATGGTGGGGCTTCGTTCCGGCGGCCAGTCGTGCAAACCGCAGCGTGACGGTGATCTGCACCTTCTTGACGAGTCGGCCGTCGATCGCCATGCCTTGCAGCATCTGGGCCCGCTGCCCCGGCTCGGCGTTGGAGATGGAGACGTACCGCTTGCCGTCGGGGGCGTCGGCGTCGACGAGTTTCACCTTCCGCTGGTAGTGCCAGTTGTCGGGGCGGCGAGTTCCCAGGGATTTCGGAAAATCCCTGGGAACTTCGAAGCTGCCGTTGACGATCTTCGGATTGGCCGGGTCGGGCTTGACTTGCCGCTTGGCCTCGGAGATGCCGGTCATCGGGACGAACAGCGTGGGGATGAGTTTTTTCCTGGTCAGCTTGCCGTCTTTCTTTTCGAAGAGGTGGAACACCTGCTGGTAGCGTTCTCCGAGGGGGATCAGCAATTTGCCGCCGTCTTTCAACTGGTCGATGAGGGCCTGCGGGACCTTTTCCGGCGAGCAGGTGACGATGATTCTGTCGAAGGGGGCCTTGTCGGGCCAGCCCTTGTAGCCGTCGCCAACCATCGCCCGCACGTTGGCGTAGCCCAACGTCTTCAGCCGCGCGGCGGCCACTTTGCCGAGCTGCGGGACGATCTCGATCGTGTACACCTCTTTGACGATGCCGGACAGAATCGCCGCCTGGTACCCGCTGCCGGTGCCGATCTCCAGCACGCGGTCGGTCGGTTGCGGGTCGATCGTCTGCGTCATGTAGGCGACGACGAACGGCGGCGAGATCGTCTGCTGGAAGCCGATCGGCAGCGCCCCGTCGCGATACGCCAGCTTGCGGTCCGCCGGCCGGCAGAACAGATGCCGCGGCACTGACCGCATCGACTTGAGCACCGCCTTGTTGGAAATGCCGTCGGCTTCAAGAACGTCGCGGACCATTTTGATCCGCGTGGCGAGGTACGGGTCGGCGACCTGCCCGGCCGCCGGCGAAGCCATCGCGGCCGCCAGCATTCCCGGAACCAGTAATGCAAGCCAACGGAAGCCGGAAAGCGGACGGTGGAAGGCGGACATTGGTTTTCCTCTCTCAACACACGATTCGTACCGTTAGCGAACGGCATTCGGGGACCAGTTTCAACCGAAAAGACGGAAGAAACCGCGCATTCGGTGCTGATGACCGCCAATCCGGGGGCATTCCCTGATGTTCGCGGTCTCAGCCGCTTTCAGAAGTATAGTTGAACGAAGTCGGGTTTTTGAAGATCGGGTTCCGTGGACCGGCCGGCGCGGAAATTCGAATCTCGAAATCCGAAGGAAGCTCCAAATCCGAATTCCGAATGTCCAAATCACCGACATCGGCGCGTTTTGGAGTTTCGGATTACGTGCTTCGAGTTTCTTTCGGATTTCGGATTTCGGATTTCGGAATTTCCGCCGTCGGTCCCATCAGTTTCTTGGTTCAGAAAATCGGGGAGGTATCGATGCTGACAAGTCATGCGTTCAAGCCGTTGTTGCTGATCGCGATTCTCGCGGGACTATCGGCGCCGTATCCAGCGGCGGCCGGTCCGGCACAGGCACAGAAATCGTGCCAGGTCGTTTTCACCGGGCCGTATCCCAGCGGGGCGACGCAGTATTACATCGCGAACAACAAGTGCTACACGTCGCATTATCAGTGCCAGGTGATCGTGAACGGGCAAGTGCATCAGCAGTGCGTCCCTCCGCGCGGCGGGAAGCGAATCTATACGGCAAAGACGCTGACGTCCGACAAAGTGCGGTTCAAGATCATCCGGACGACGCGCTGTTACTGATTCAGGCTCTCAGCCGTCAGCTTTCAGCTTTCAGGACGACGATTGCCGCGTCATCGCCGCCGCAATCGCGTCCACATCATAGACGCACCCGCCCCACGTGCCGCCGCTGAGGTTCTGCAGCAACGCCCATAGCCGCGTTTCGGCGGGAAGCTCCGGGTCGGGATGCAGGTCCGGATGCGGTTCGCGGGCGGCGAGGCGTTTCGCCCCTTCTTCCGGCGTGAAGCGTTCCGTCCCTTCGCCGACGAAGTTGATCGACCCCGTCAACTTGTTCCGGTCAACGACAATCTCAATCACATCCCCGTCGCGGAGTTTCGCGACCGGACCGCCGGCCAGCGCTTCCGGCCCCACGTGTCCGATGCACGCCCCGGTCGACACGCCGCTGAACCGCGCGTCGGTGATGACCGCCACGTGCTTGCCGAACGGCAGATACCGCAGGGCGGCGGTGATCTGGTAAATCTCTTCCATGCCGGCGCCCATCGGGCCCCGGCAGATGAGGACGATGATGTCGCCCGCTTGAATGGGTTGAGAGTTGAGAGTTGAGAGTTGAGAGCCAGAAGCGGTTCGGCCTTTGATCGCTGCAATCGCTTCCCGCTCGCTGGTGAAAACCCGCGCGGGGCCGACCTTCCGGTACACGCCGTCCGCATCGACGACCGTCGGGTCGATCGCCGTGCTTTTGATGACGGAACCTTCCGGCGCGATGTTGCCGACCGGAAAGGTGACGGTGCTCGTCAGGCCGCGGTCCCTGGCTTTCGCGGGCGACATGATCACGTCGTCCGGGTCGACGCCGTCGCGTTCCCGCAGGCAGTTCCGCAGGCGTTCGCGGCGCTCGGACGTCTGCCACCAGTCGAGGATTTCACCGAGCGGCCGGCCGGTCGCCGTCAGCGCGTCGAGTTTCAACAGGCCGAGGTCACGGAGGTGCAGCATCACTTCCGGCACGCCACCGGCCAGAAACAGCCGCACCGTCGGATGCCCGACCGGGCCGTTGGGGAGCACGTCCACCAGCCGCGGGACCTGGCGGTTGATGCGGTTCCAGTCGTCCACCGTCGGCCGCGGCAATCCGGCGGCGAACGCCACCGCCGGGATGTGCAACAGCAGGTTCGTCGACCCGCCGACGGCCGCGTGCACGACCATCGCGTTGTGCAGCGCGGCCGGCGTGAGGATGTCCCCCAGCGCCGTTTTCGCCTTCTGCATTTCCACAACGGCCCGTGCCGACCGCACGGCAATGTCCCGCCAGAGCGGCGAACCCGACGGCGACAACGCAGAGTGCGGCAGCGCCATGCCGAATGCCTCCGCGACCACCTGCGACGTGGCCGCCGTTCCCAGGAACTGGCATCCGCCACCCGGCGTGCCGCAAGCCCGGCAACCCATGTCCGCCGCGTATTGCAGGTCGATTTCTCCGTGGGCGAAGCGGGCGCCGATCGACTGTACCTTGCCGGCATCCTCGGCGTCTTTCGCGGGAAGCGTGACGCCGCCGGGCACGATCACGCCGGGCAGCCGCCGCTGCGACGCGAGCGCGATCATCATCGCCGGCAGCCCCTTGTCGCAGGTCGCCACGCCGATGACGGCCTTCCGCGTGGGCAGCGACCGGATGAGCCGCCCCAGCACGACGGCCGCGTCGTTGCGGTAGGCGAGGCTGTCCATCATGCCGGTAGTCCCCTGCGTGCGGCCGTCGCAGGGGTCGCTGACGAACGCCGCGAAGGGTATCCGTTCCAGCCGCTTCAACTCCTCCGCCGCCGCCCGCATCAGCAGCCCGACTTCCCAGTGCCCGGTGTGGTACCCCAAGGCGATCGGCGTCCCATCCTCGCCGCGAATCCCCCCCTGCGTCGAGAGAATCAACACCTGGTCCCGCAGCAGCTCTTCCGGGTTCCACCCCATCCCCGCAGCCTGCGTCAGCCCGAACAAATCCCCGCTGGGCGCATCCAGCAACATCTCCTCGGTCAACGGCAACCGCCCCGCCGGCCCCGCGGCGGTGGTTTCGACGGCGTAGAGGTCGGGGGAGGAATCGAGCAGGTCGTGCAGGGTGGCGGGCATCGGCGGTGGTCGTCGGGTCGGGTTGCGGGAAGGGGGAAGACTCCATCTTGAACGAGGAACGCCGCGCTGGGAAGGGACGTCGCCGCGTTCATGGTCGTTCAGTCTTCGCTACCGCGATAACCATCGGCCTAACCGAGCCACGGCCAGTTGTTCACGTCCGCGAACACCGCATCGCGGTCGCCGAAGAGGCTGTTGCTCCACACGGAGAGGTTGTTCCACGCGATCTGTCCGGCGACAAAGCGAATCTGGCCACCCAGCGACCAGTCGCCGGCCATGACGCCGATCGACGGCATGAAGCTTCCCCGCGAGCGGCCGCCCTGCTCGTTCGTGAAGAGGAACTCCACGCCGAGTTGCGAGACGGCGGTCGGCTGCTGATTGTAATGCCAGTTTTCGTTGCGGTTCAGGACCGGCACGCGGTCCCAGACCGTGCCGTTGTCCCACAGAATCCGCCGGGTCGCCGCTTCGATGGTTCCGCCGAGATTGTCCCAGCCCGTCGCGACGACGCGCGTGGCATCGACGACGACCCCCGCGGCGGCGGCGCCGTGCTCGTTGACGAACAGCAGGTCGTTGCCGAGTTGCAGAATCGTCGCGTTCTCTCCGCCGAGCGACCACGCACCGGCCAGATTGACCGAAACGCCGGAAAGATCGGCCGCCGCCCAGACGCTGCCATTGTCCCACTGCAGGTCGTCGCCCACGATCGTCGCGGTGAGGTTGCCCCAGTCATCGGCGACGACTTCGCTGGCACTGAGGAAATGGCCGACGGACATGTCGCCGTGCTCATTCGTGAACCGCAACTCGATTCCCGACTGCTGCACGAGCACGGGGCTGGAGCCGTCGATCACGGCGGTCGTCGGCAGGGTCGGAATGCGGGTCCACACCGAGCCGTTCTCCCAGCGGATTTCGTCGCCGACGATTTCGCCGGCCAGATCGCCCCAGCCCTCGGCGGCGACTTGCGTATCACCGTCGAAGCGTCCCGCAGAGACGCCGTTGTGCTCGTTGATGAAGGTCAGGGTGCCGCCCAACTGCAGGACCTGGGCGGCTTGGCCGTCGATGATCCACCATCCGGAGAGGTCGGGGACGATCGGAAAGCTCGTAATCGGCCCGTTGACTTCGACGGCGTCGATGTACACGCCCGACTGCGATTCGACCAGGTATTGCACTTCATCCACGTGGGTCACGCCGATCAGCGTGCCTCGGAAGCCCAGGGGATCGGGGGCCTCGTAGCGTTGCCCGTTGACGTAGAAGTCCCACGTGCGGGCATTCATGTCGACGACGACCGTGACGTTGATCCATTCCTCGATCGGCGCGGCAATGCCGGTGTTCTCGAGTGAACACGAGAAGCAACCGTTTCCCACCCCGTCGAGGACCCGAAACGTCCCGCCGGCGTCGACTCGCCACTGCGCGGCCGTGCCGCCTTCGACTGATCGATCTCCGTGGACGAGTCGTGCGGAGAGATTCCCCCCCGCGGGCAGGTAGATCCATTGCGAGGCGTAGAAGAGGCCGGTCTGCGGGTTTTCAAGGCGACGAACCGCTGACGCCGTCCCTCCGGCGATGCGCAGCGCGCCGTCCCCCTCGTAGACGACGTCCCCCTGGACCTGCATCAACAGCTCATTGCCCACAGTGCGGACCCAGTTGCCGTCCCATCCCGGTTCGCCGGTTCCCTGCCCTGCCAGCGGCTCGCCGATCTGATAGGGAAGCCCCGCGGCGGCGGTCGCGTTAATGCCGGTCTGGTCGTTGAAGCCGGCGAAAACGGAATTCGATGGCGGATCGTCCGGGACGCTCTCGGAGTTTTTGATCGTGCCCGCGACGCCGAACTGGAAGTTGCTCGTGAGGCCTTGAAGATTCGCACCTGCAACGCCCAGCGGAACCGTATGCAATAGAGTGGTTGGCGGTAGCGCGGTATCAATGCGGTACAGCGAGTTGTCCCCGATACTCATGGCCAGAAAATCACCGCCGTGGGTTGTCAGGTCGGTAAAGAATGCGGTGCCGTCCACACTTCCCACGAATGTCACATCGTAGGGATCCTCGTCGAGGCGGAAGAATGAGTTCGACCGCAAGTCCCCGGAGATCCCCCGGATGTCCACGGAATAGAGCGTCCCGTTCGGATCGACCACCAACGCGTCCATATCGTTGTCAGTGCCGGTCACGTCCTCGAAATCCACGAACTTTGTGATCACGCCCGACACCGGGTCCACTGCACCGAGGACGCTGGAGTTCGTGTCGTGGTCGTCAAAGACGACGAGAAGTTGTCCGTCCCGCACCGCCAGTCCCTCCACGATCCGCGGCTGGGCACCGTTCACGGAGAGTGGCACATCTCGCAAGACCGACGCATCTGCCGGATCGATGGCCAGCAGGCTCCAGTCAGGATCATTGAATGCGTTGGCCGAGTCCGACGTCACCGCATAAATAGTACCGTTCAGGTAAGTCATATCTGACTGGAAGAAGTTACGTGACAGCGGTCCGACAACATCGATTTGACCGTTCACCGCGTCGATCGTCACCAGTTCGTCGTTTTCAAGGTCGATCGAATACAAAGTCTCGCCCCGGATGCCATTGACGACGCGAACGTCCCGCACGCCGCCCGTCACCATCACGTCGCCCAGAAACGCAAAGACCGTTTCGTCCGACTCGTCCAGGTCGTCGGTCAGTAGCGGCACGCTGACGATCTGCGTCAACGGTTCTCCGGGGTTGAACGTCACGGTTTGAACCGTCGTCCTGTAATCCGCCGAGTGCGAGGCGGCCGTCGCCGTTCCGTCGAACGTGACGAATTCCACTGAAACCGGCAGGTCGACCGGTGCGGAGAGCGCGACGGTGAAGTTCAATTCCTCATCCGCCTCAAACGCCTCGGCCCCTGGCAAGACCGTAAGTGTGGCCAGTGGCGGTTGCGGTTCTTCCGGAATGCTGTTCTTGATCGTGCCCGCGACGCCGAACTGGAAGTTGCTCGTCAGCCCGCCCAGATTCGCGGTGGGGTCCACCGGCACCGTTTCCAGCACGGTAGTCGGCGGCAGCGTGGTGTCAACACGGTAGAGCGTGTTGTCCCCACCGCTGATCGCCAGAAAATCGACGCCATCAGTTGTGAGATCCCCAAGCCCGATGTTGTTGCCGTCCACGCTGCCCACGAACGTCACATCGTACGGATTCTCGTCGAGACGGAAGATCGAGTTCGTGCGGAAGTCTCCGGAGATCCGGAAAATGTCCACCGAATAGAACGTGCCGTCCGGATCGACTCCCAGCGAATCCATGTCGATGTTCGTGCCTGTGACATCCCTGAAATCGACAAGCTTTGTGATGACGCCGGTCGCCGGGTCGAGTTCGCCGAGCACACTTTCGGTCAGGTCCCGGTCGTCGAACAGGACGAAGAGCTTCCCGTCCCGCGCCGTCAGTCCGCTTACGATGAATGGCTGAGCCCCGTTTACCGAGAGCGGCACGTCGTGCAGGATCGTCGCATCCGTCGGATCGATGGCCACCAGGTTCCAGTTGGGAAAGCTGAAGGGATCGGCCGAGTCCGACGTGACGGCATAGATCGTTCCGTTCAGGAAGGCCATCTTGCCCTGAATGAACTCGCGCGCCAGCGGTGCGACGAGATCGATTTGGCCGGTGTCGGCGTCGATGGTCACCAGTTCGTCGGATACCGTGTCGATCGCGTACAGGGTCTCGCCGCCGCTGCCGTTGACGACGCTGACGTCCCGCACGCCGCCCGTGACCCGCACGTTATCCAGAAACGCGAACACCGTTTCGTCGGGTTCGTCGAGATCATCGGTGAGGAGCGGCACGCTGACGATCTGCGTCAGCGGGTCGCCGGGATGGAACGTCACGGTCTGAACCGTTTTGACATAATCGCCCGGCAGAAAGTCCCCGGACGTGGTCCAGGCCGGGCCGGAAATTCCGCCCAGCAGGCCGTCGTGGTGGCCGGACGTCTGGTCGTGTGCGACGTTGCCGGTCCCCTCTTCGAATCGCCAGGACGCGAGCAATCCCGGTTCGTCGCCGGTGAGGATCTCGTTCATCGTGGCCTGGATTTCCGTCTGTGACAGGGCCACGTCGTAGATTCGGACTTCGTCGATCGACGCATTCAGATACTGCCCGTCCTCGCGGGAGCCAATGCGAATGGGGCGCGTGCCGTTCCCCGGGTCGCCGCTCTGGTCGGAACTGCTGGCCACCAGGACGCCGTCGATATAGAGGTTCGTGCTGCCTCCCCGCTCGTAGGTCCCGGCGACGTGATGCCACTGATTCAACGTCAACGAGCCGCCAATGGCCAGGGCATGGTTATTGCCGTTGTTCTGCCAGATTTCGAAGGCGGCTCGCAGGTCGTCATAGACGTGCAGCGCGTACTCCCACTGACCCGTGAATCCCTTGGCGATGATTGGTTGACGCGGCTGCTCGGCCGCGTCCGTGTTCACGCCCCGGACGTAAACCCACGCCGAAAGCGTCAGCGCGTTCGAATCGGCTGCCGGGCTGAGATCGGAATTGACTTGTACGTAATCGTCCAGCCCGTCGAACGTGAGAGCGGTACTGCCGGCGGTCGCGGTGCCGTCCACGGTCATGAACTCGACCGACACTGGCAGGTCGACCGGTTCGGAGAGGGCTACGGTGAAGTTGAGGCTTCCATCCGCCTCGAACGCTTCGGCGCCCGGCAGGACGGAAAGCGTCGCCGACAGCAGCGTGCGATCCTCGAGCACCTCCGCGGCCAACCACCTCGCGCGCGAGCGGGCCGCCCGGCGGCGGATGTGGGGTTTCGTCGGAGGCTTTGTCTTCAACCAGTTCCGAAGCATGAAACGTTGCCTGGGCGGACCGATGAGGATTTCACTTTCTGTACAGTTGAAGATGACAGGGGTCGTGACGCCATACAAGTCCTTTCTCGCAAATGACGCAAAAAGAAGACGGGCTGACGTCGGTTGTTGGGTCGTCTCCCGTCACTTCCGCAGCCGCACCCCCCGCGCCGCCGCCTCATCCGCGTCGAACGCCTGCTCCAGCGCCGAGTGGGCGGCGGGGTGCAGGTCGGGGCGGGCCGCGGGCTGGTACTTCCGCTTCCGCATCGCCGTCGGCCAGTCGAATTCGTGAACTTCGAGCGATTCCCACAGCGGCGTCAGGTCGGGCCACTGCAAAATCGGGGCGAACAGCACGCCGGGCCAGTCGCCGGCGTGCAGGTAGTCCTGCCGGGGGGTGTTGGCGTCTTTCAGCGTTACCTGGCCGCGGTTGAGGTCGATCGAGAGGATGTAGTGGCACGTCGCATTCGCATAGTACGTCTTCTCGATTCGCGTGACGGGGGGCGTGCGAATCTGGATCGTGAGCACGAGGCTGGTCCCCTCCGGCAGCTTGTCGGCCGCTTCGCGGAGCTGGCCGATGCCCGGTGCGTCGGGTGACGCTTCCCCGACCGGTTCGGGATGCTCGTCTCGGCCTTCCAGAATCGGCAGGCAGTCGAAGCCGGGGCCGCTTTCGGCCCACAGGAAGGCGTTGCGATCGTATTTGTCGGGCTGGTGGGGGTCGGCCCCGTGCTGCATCAGCCATTTGACGGCCGGCTGGTGGCCGGCTTCAACCGCGAGATGCAGCGGCGTGCGGCCTTCGTCGTCGATGCCCGCGTTGAAATCGACGCCGGCGGCGGCCAGCTCGTCCAGCAGGTCCGGCTCGGACCAGACCTGCGGGGAATTCAGCACGGCGGGCCACACGTCTCGCGGCAGGACGAGCATCAACTCGCGGAAGCGGGCCACGTCGAGGCGGGAATACCTCAGCCAACTGTCGCGAACGCGGGACGGTTTGAGCGCCTTGCGGTCCAGCAGCTCGGCCAGCAGCTCGGGGGACGCCTCCAGCGTGAGGAAGTCGACGACCGACCGGGGGAACGGCTCGCCGTAGTTCGTGTGCTCTTCCGTGAGCTTGCCGCCGGAATCCAGCCACTCGAGGAAGCCCGCGGTGTCGTCATTGCGGAGGCATTGCAGCCAGACGGGAAGCGCGACGACCGGTCGGGACTGGAATCTGGCGAACAGGTCGTTTATGTCCTTCGCGACGACCGGGGCATCTTCGACCAGTTGGCCCATCAACAGCGCGCGCATCGCCGGATCGGCCTGCCCCTGAAACGCGGGCAGACTCATCATCGGGTGTTCGGTCGCGACCAGCAGCACCCGGCCTGCATTCTTGCCGGAGAGCAACAGGCACAACTGGGAATCCTGCCCGAACGGCGACGCCGAGAACGTGATCCCGGCGATCGGCAGCAGTGTTTCGGGAAGCGACTTCCCGCGGGCGGATTGCGTCATCGCTTCGAGGCTGTGTTCCGCAGCGACCCGGACGCTGGCAGCGTCCGGGTCGCTGGCCGCCAGCGAATAGAAGCGGTCGACGTCGAAGGGGGTTTTTTCGCCGTGCGACTTGAGCACGACGTGGTTCGGTTCCGGCCGGCCGCCGTTGTGCCGCAGCAGAAACTGCCGGTAGGCCGCCTGCAGTTTCACATTGAACCGCTGTTCGAACGCGGCGACGTCGGCTTCGGACAGTGGGGGGCCGCCGTCGCCGAGGACCACCTTGCCGGGCGTGAAGGTGGCCCCTCGTTCCCAAGCTGGAGCTTGGGAACGAGATTCGTCAGCGGGCAGCTCCCATTCGATCTGGAAGCCGTGCTCTTCGTCCCAGTCGACGCCGAACGACGTATCCGCCGAGACGTCGTCGCCGTCGGCGTCGAACGCTTCGAGGACGATCTGGCCGGTCCCCGCATGCTTGAGGATGCTGTCTTCGGTTGCCTCGTCGTCGGCCCCCAGCTCGTACTCTTCCAGCTCCCAGTCGGCCATCTGCACTTCGTAATTCCGGAAGTGCGCGAGCAACTGGTTCCGCCAGTCGTCGCTCAGCTCGGCGAACCGATGGCGGACCCGGTCGACGGCGTCCAACAGCGCGCGGAGCGCCTTGTCCTTTTTCTTCTTGTTGCTCCGGAACATCAGCGTCAGCACGAAGCGGCCCCAGTCGCAGGCCAGACCGGCCGGCTCGTCCCAGTGCAGGCGGACCTTGCGGCTGCTGACGTCGGTTTCGTGCGTGCCGAGCGCGTCGAGCCGGGCTTTCAACTGTTCGTCGTCGGTGGCGTGCTGTTGGAAGACGTCGGGATGCCGCCGCATGAAGTCGTCGGCGTCGGCGAGGGCCTTCGCCATTTCCGGCAGCAGAAACTCAGCCGGCCGACGTTTGATCTGCTTGATGAGCTTCAGGAAGTCGCGTCGCGTCGAGGTTCGGACGGGCCGTCCGGACCTACTTGTCGCCGCCTCGATCCGGGCCGTCAGCTCCTTGAGCGTGCCGAGTTCTTCCCGCTGCGCTTCGTGGAACAGTTGCCGTTGGCTTTCGGTTTCCAGTTCGGCGAGCCGCCCTTCGCGCGTGAAGCCCGGCTTCTCGCGGGGGTCACCGTGCTTCTTCAGGTCGGCGGCGAGCCGGTCCTGATGCGTGGTGACGTATTGCCGCAGCAAGCGTTCGATGTCTTCGCGGGATTCATACGGCGGGGCTGGTGTCCCGCCTTCAGGCGGACGATCGGGAGTGTGATGTTCGGATTCCAGCATGCCGCCTGAAGGCGGGACACCAGCGGCGAGCCCCGCTTCGGCGGCCAGGCCGGGCATCATCCGGGCCATGCCTTCCCGCAGGTGGTTGAGCATGTCGGGCATGCTCAACTCCCGCATGGCCTGCATCACCGCCTCGGGATCGGTCGGATCGATCCGACTCAGAGCCTCAAACGGCGACTGGCTCTTCGCCGTGCGGACGGCCTCGGCAATCCGCCCGGCGCCGATCGCCTGCAGCGCGTCGGCGGTCAGCTCGACCCGCCGGGGTTGCAGGTGGTCGATCTCGTAGACGTTGTAGCTCCGCCAGTCGGCGACGTTCAGATCGGGGGAAATGTCGGCGAGGAATTCGCTGACGATGACGGTGTTCAGCCCTTCCGGCGAGAGGCTCTTCGCGTAGGTGAGGTAACGGTCGAGATGCGACTCGTTCTTGAGATACAACCCCGACAGCTCGCACCATTCGACGTAGCTGGCTGGATTCATGGCACACCCCAAAGCAGGTCCGGTCGGCCCGACCGGACCTCGATTCGCTCTACCGATTGATTTGACGCCCTCGAGCGCACCAAGGTCCGGACGGGCCGTCCGGACCTACATCGCGCGCGGCGACCGTTGAGCGTACCCGAACCGGGGGCGGAGCGTCCAACAGAAAGCACGGGGGAAACTCGCATCAACCGTTCCACAGGCAAGAACAACGGCGTATACTGGCACAAGAGGGACGAACCCGAAGCTCTGCAAAGGTGAAAGAATGGCGGCATTTGTCGAAGCTCCCGTCGAGTGGATCGAATGGCTCGGCGATCTGAAGTTCCCCGAGCGAACCGACCGCAAGCTGCAGGAACTCATGGACCGCAACACCCAAGGGCTGCTGACTGAGGCCGAGCGCGCCGACCTCGAATCGCTGGTCGAGATGAGCGAGCAGTTGTCGCTGGTGCGGGGCGAAGCATTGCATCTGCTGGGGCGCAAACCGGTATGAGCGACTGGGACGACATCCGGGACGACGTCGTCCGCCGCGCCGGGTGCCGATGTGAATATTGCCGAATGCACCAGTCGTTGCAGGGGGCAACGTTTCACATCGAACACATCGTTCCCCGCTCGCGTGGCGGTGCAACGGTGAGCCACAACATGGCACTGGCGTGCCCGAGTTGTAATCTGCACAAATCGGATCAAGTCCATGTCCCGGACCCCGACTCCGCCGAATTCGTGCAACTGTTCCATCCCCGGCACAATGTCTGGTCGGAGCATTTCGCGTGGAGCGGATACCGATTGATCGGAATGACTGCAACAGGCCGCGCAACGGTCTCGGCGTTACATCTCAACTCCGATCGCCGATTGCGGATTCGCGAAGTGGAAGAGCGATTCGGGCTCTTTCCGCCGGAGGAGTCGTCATTGGACGACTTTTGAAGGCTCACGGCAATGAAATCGCCCACGCTATCGACGGAAGCTGGCAGCTTCCGCAACGGCCGGCGCTCTACAGAATCCCCGCCCCGAACGATTCCTCCTCCACCTCCTCCCGCACGGCCGTTGCGGGGGAGCCGTTGGAATGCACCTTCTCCGCCCGCTCGCTCGCGGCGTGGTGCGGGGGCTGGGGGTGGTCGGCGTCGCGGGGCTGGAAGCGGTGGTGGGGGAAGTTCGCCACCGCCTCGGATGGTTCGTAGCGACCGGCTTCAGCCGGTCCAGGGACCGGCTGAAGCCGGTCTCTCCGAGCACCCAGGTCCCCCTCGTCGGGATCGTACAGCCGCGCGAAGTTCTCTTCGCCGTAGTCGTCGTAGCGGCAGACGTAGCCCGGCTCGCGGGCCCGCACCTGCTCGTCGGAGAACGAATCGAGCACGACCTGCTGGATGTCGTCGCGGCATTCGGACTTGATGGGGTGGGCGATGTCGGCGTAGAGCTTGGCGCGGCCGTCGTCGTCTTTCGCCGCCCGCTCTTCGTCGAGCTTCGCGCCGCACTGGTTGCAGTAATGGGCCCGCAGGTGGTTCTTCATGTGGCACCGCGGGCAGCGGTCGGTGAGCTTGCGGCTGGGCATCGCGACGAAGGGGCCTTTGGTCCCCTGAATGATCTTCAGGTCGCGAATGACGAAGCACGAATCGATCGTGATCGAGCAAAACGCCTGCAGGCGGTCCTGGGGGTCGTCCATCAGCTTGATGCGAACTTCGGTGATTTCCACGACCGTCCTCCTGACCTGGGTTCGAACCGTCGGTGATTCTCAGTGGGGTGGAGAGTTGAGAGTTGAGAGTTGAGAGTTGAGAGTTGAGAGTTGAGAGTTGAGAGAAGGAAGCGTCTGTCTGGTATCCGCCTTCCGCTTTTGTTCGATCTTCGACCTCCGACCTCTGGCTCTGAACTCTCAACACTCAACTCTCAATTCTTGTGACAAACACGCGCCCGATACGCAAAGCCCGCAGCCGGGCGGCCAATCGAACGGCCTGCCGGCGATTCGCACATACTCCAAAACACGCGGTGCCGCTGCCGGTCATCAGGCGCCCCTGAAACGGCAGGCGGCCGAACAGATTCCTCAATGCCGCGACGTCTGCGTTCAACTCCGCCGCGGGTTGCTCCAGGGCGTTGTGAAACAGTTGGACGGCTCTTGCGACGCGCCCCCGCTGCAGCGCCCGCAGCAACGGCTGCACGTCTTCCGCCGGGCCGGCGGGCTTCCACTGCCGAAACACGGCCGCCGTGGAAAGCCCCGTCAGCGGGCGAACGATCACGAAATCCAACGAGTTGGGAAACGGTACGGGTTCGATCGACTCGCCCCGGCCGCGGCAGACCGCGGCCGAACCGCCCGCGAGGAAGAAGTTCACATCGCTCCCCAGCGACGCCCCCAGCCGCAGCAACTCGGACTGAGCCAGTCCCAGGTCCCAGAAGCGATTCAGCCCCAGGAGCGTGGCGGCGGCGTTACTGGAACCGCCCGCCATCCCCGAGGCCGGGGGAATCCTCTTCCACGCGGTGATCCGCACCTGCCGGTCGACGCCGGTGTATTCCTGGACCGCACGCACGGCACGCAGAATGAGGTTGTCGGGTCCGGTCGGAATCTCGTCGACGTTCGTAGTGACCGGCTTCAGCCGGTCAAGGGACCGGCTGAAGCCGGTCACTACGAACGAACCCGTCAACCTCGCGCCGACGTCGATGATCTGCAGGCGCGAGTCGTTCGCCTCCTCCGTTTCGAAACTCAGGGTATCAGTCATCGCGACGGGGACCATGAGCGTTTCGAGCTCGTGGTACCCGTCGGCACGTTTGCCGTGGATTTCCAGAAAGAGGTTGAGCTTGGCGGGGGAGCGGGCGAACACAGATTGACCGGATCGCCACAGACGCATGGTGGTCACGTCCTGTGCAACCGCCTCGATGCCCAGCGCTGGGAATGTCAGCAATTCCCATCAGAGATTCGCGGAAAGTCCGTTTTCACAGAGTGGAAGACCGCGACGTCCGGAACGGCTGGATGTGAATAAAACCGGCCACCGCGGGCGGCCGATCTCAGTATCGGCCTATTTTGATGCGGTGATGCTAACCGGATCGCCCCCGATCGTCAAGGTGCTATCGGGGAAATGTGAGATTTGGTGAGTGGTGAGTAGGTGAGTGGTGAGGGATCAGGGATGAAGGATGAGAGATGAAGGATGGAGGATGAAGGATGAGGCAGCGGAATTCGCCGTCGTTTATCGCTCTGCCCTCATCCCTCCAGCGGAAAGCGGAAGCGGAAAGACGCAAGGCGGCGAACTGTCCTCATCCCTTATCTCGCATCCCTCATCCCTCATCCCTCATCCTTCATCCTTCATCTCTCATCTCTCATTCGCGTCGATTCGCACGATTCGAGGTTGGCGCTGACCCGACCAGGGTTGAGCCGCGCGGGGTTCGCCGCGGATAATGCCGGCATGGGAGACATTCGCATTCGGATCAATCGGCACGTGGTCGGGGCAATTGCCGCGGTCTGCCTGCTGGCCGCCGGAGTGCTGTGGGTGCTCAGGTTTCTCGCCGAAACCGAAATCGCGGAATGGGACGGTGCGCTGGGACCCTGCACCCGCATCGGGCTGTTTCTGGGCGCGGTGTGGATCGCGCTGCCCCGCAGTTCCCGGTCGATCGACGTGCCGCTGAAAGTGCTGGTGGTCGTCGTCGCCGGCCTGATCGGCATCGTCGTACGGCCGAGGGTGTTCCTGCCGGTGACGGTCGTCGTCGGCATCCTGGTGTTCGTGCTGATGCCGCGAAACTCCGCCGGCGCGCAGCGCCGGCTCGCGCGGAAATACCGGAAGGAACGAAATGACGAATAACGAAACCAGAATGACGAAAGAATCCCGAATTTCGAATGACGAAGCGATCGAGACCGCTTCGTCATTCGGATTTCGTCATTGATTCGACATTCGTCATTCGACATTCGTCATTTTGCGACGGATGGCCTCGGAGGGCCGTCCTGCGGGCGCTAATCTTCCGAGACGTACGGCAGCAGCCCGATGAAGCGGGCCCGCATGACGGCGCGGCGGACGGCCCGCTGGTATTTGGCGCAATTCCCGGTGCGGCGGCGGGAGAGGATGTGCCCTTCGCGGTCGATCATCGACCGCAGCGTCTTCAGGTCTTTGTAGTCGACGTACACCGGCCGCGGCGAGCGGTCGCAGCCGTTGGGGCAGAACCGGCACTTCAGTTTCTTCTTCAGCCGGGCGCGGCGTTTCCGCAGTTTCTTGATGTCGGTTCGATTGAGTGTGGCCATATCCGCCAGATTCAGGTTTCCAGTGGTCTTTGAGAGACGCCCGGGGCATCACGATTCCCATGCGAGCCCCGGATTATCGCGATCCGCCCTCCAGCCTGCAAGCAAAACGCCCTGCCGGCGAGCCCGGATTTGCAATCCCGGTTCGGGACGGTACGTTAGGATGGCCGAAGCAGCGCGGCCCCTCGTCGCCTTTCGCTCCGAGCTTGTGAAGGATTCGTGGCGGATGCTGCCAGCATCCGCGAAAGCAACGGACGCTGGCAGCGTCCGCCACGGGAATCTGCAATCTTTCACAACCTCGGAGCGAACGGCGACATTGCGAAAGGTGACGGCCATGAACAAGCTCCGCTGGGGAATTCTCAGCACTGCGAAAATCGGCACGGCGAAAGTCATTCCCGCCATGCAGCGCGGGGAGTTCACCGAGGTCGTCGCCATCGCCTCCCGCGACGCCCAGCGGGCGAAAGCTGCCGCGGCGGAACTCGGCATCCCGAAATCGCACGGCTCATACGAAGCCCTGCTGGCCGATCCGGACGTCGACGCCGTCTACAACCCGCTGCCCAACCACCTTCACCTGCCGTGGTCGATCCAGGCGCTCGAAGCCGGCAAGCACGTGCTGTGCGAGAAGCCGATCGGCCTCTCGGCCGACGAAGGCCGGCAGCTTGTCGCCGCGGGGACGAAGCACCCGCGGCTGAAGCTGATGGAAGCCTTCATGTACCGCAACCACCCGCAGTGGCAGACCGCCCGGCAGCTCGTGCGCGACGGCAAGATCGGCGAACTGCGGACGATCCAGTCGTTCTTTTCTTACTTCAACGACGACCCCGCGAACATCCGCAACCAGGCCGACATCGGCGGCGGGGCGCTGATGGACATCGGCTGCTACCCGATTTCCGTGTCGCGGTTCATTTTCGAAGCCGAACCACAGCGGGTCTTCGGCATCGTTGAATTCGACCCCACGTTCAAAACCGACCGCCTCGCGTCCGCCGTGCTCGACTTCGGCCGCGGCACGTCGACGTTCACCTGCTCGACGCAACTGGTCCCGTACCAGCGGGTCAACATCTACGGCACGCGGGGCCGGGTGGAAATCGAAATCCCCTTCAACGCCCCGCCCGACAAACCGTGCCGGCTGTGGCACGAACACGACGGCACGAACGACGAAATCGCGTTCCCGATCTGCGACCAGTACACGATCCAGGGAGACCTGTTCGCGCAAGCCGTCCTGAACGACACCCCGGTGCCGACGCCGATTGAGGACGCGTTGGGGAACATGGAGGTGATTGAGGCGGTGTTTGCGAGCGGGCGGAGCGGAGGGTGGGTTTAGGGTTTAGCGCAAAGGAATATTCTGCGGTTCGACAATCCGTCGAGTCATCACTGCCAGAAGAGGTTTGATCCGACACTCCTTGCAGTTTTTATCGCGTCGTCTTAATCTTTTTCGATGAATTGCATCTCTGTTTCACAATCTCGGGATTCATCAGGTTGAATCTCCAGATCGCAACGAGGACACCGATCGTTGCATACATAGATGTATACGTCTTCCCAGCTGATGTTGCAGCTCGGGCAGTGATAGAAGTTCATGAAGAAGCGCAATTCCGAATCTCCTCGAATGTGATGAGACGGGCAAGATGATCAGTTGGACCTGGAAGCAAGCTGTGGCCGATTGCGTGCTGAACATCGTTAATGCAACTCGCTCGCTGACATTTAGCCTCGACGACGTTTACGAGAACGAGGAGAGTTTTCGCCAGCGCTTTCCGACAAACCACCATGTCCGCGAGAAGATGCGACAGACGCTTCAGAAGCTTCGGGACAACGGGCTCGTTACGTTTCTTGGAGGTGGGCGATACGAACTAAATGCGGAATTCGCGGACCTTCAATTTGAACCACCAGAACTCGACGAAGTCGGAATCGAAATCCCACGGTTCTCAACAGTCGTTCGCAAAATACGGCTTCGAAACACCCTGCTCGCATCGGAAATCAAACGACGGTACGGTTTTCGCTGCCAAGTTTGCCATGACACCGTGCCACTCGTCAATCGCGATTACGCTGAAGCCCACCATATGCGTCCGATGGGAGCGCCACATTTTGGACGCGACATCGAGGGAAATATCCTTGTCGTGTGCCCAACTCACCATGTGATGCTTGACTTTGGTGCAATCTCAATTGACGTTCAGACGTTTGACGTTCATCACGTGCGCGGTGCATTTGCACCTCGTCGATTGTTGATCGCAAAATGGCACAAACTGAGCAGTTCAGCAATTCGCTATTATATGCAGCACATTTACGGGCAACTTTGATGTCCCGTCGAAAAACTCGCTGTCAGGATGGCGATAGTGATTGAGCACGTGCGAACTCACCTTCCTTCAACTGTTCATCCCGCCCGAAGCCGCCTCGCCGCCTCCACCGCGAAATACGTCAGCACCCCGTCGGCCCCGGCGCGCTTGAAAGCCAGCAGGCTTTCCAGCATCGCCTTCTCGCGGTCGAGCCAGCCGCGTTCGGCGGCGGCGGCGAGCATCGCGTATTCGCCGCTGACCTGGTAGGCGAACGTCGGCAGGCCGAAGGCGTCCTTCACGCGGCGGACGATGTCGAGATACGGCATGCCCGGTTTGACCATCACCATGTCGGCCCCTTCGGCCACGTCCAGCGCGACTTCCCGCAGCGCTTCGTCGCCGTTGGCGGCGTCCATCTGGTACGTGCGCTTGTCGCCGCCGAGAGTAGCCGGCATGGGCATCTTCCTTTCACCATCGATTATACACACGTTCCCGCCGGCAACAGCAACTCCCCCTGCGACGCGCTCCGCGTCCCCGCCAGCGGAGGGTTGTCCAGCGGGCGGAACGTGAACACGACGGAAAACTTCGGCTCGGCGGTGAAGTTCCGCGTCGCCGCGTGCAGCGTGCGGGCGTGAAAGAACAGCACGTCGCCGGCGTACAGCTCCGCGGCGATCTGCGTCTCGATCAGCGCCCGGTTGCGGTCGTCGTCGGCCTTGAAGAACACCGCGTCGTCCAGCCGGTCGCGTTCGAAGCTCAGCACGTGCGAGCCGGGAATCAGCCGCAGGCAGCCGTTCTCGCGGGTTTCCTCCCCCAGCGCCAGCCAGGCGCTCACCAGCTCCGGCCGCGCGAACGACCAGTAGCGAATGTCCTGATGCCAGCCGGTGTCGCTGCTGAACCGCGGCTGCTTGGTCATGATGCAGTTGTGGTGGGCCAGCGGCATCACGACCTGCGGGCCGAGCAACTGCCGCAGCCGCGCGAGCAGTTCCGGCTGCACGACCCACTCCGTGAATATGGGATGCCGGCTGTGGGCCTGCTGCAACCGCCTGGCCGTGCGCCCGCCACGGGCGTCGCGGCTCTGCGGGGCGCCGGGGTAATGCACGTCGGCCTCGAATTCGATCGGCTCTCGTTCCCAAGCTCCAGCTTGGGAACGAGCGAGCCCGTCGAGCGTGGCGGCCAGCATCTGCAGCCGCGTCGGTTCGTCGGCCAGGTTCCGCGCGATGACGTAACCGTCCCGCTGAAACGCGGCGATTTCGTCTGCGGTAAAACCGTCCTGCCGGACGGGGACCGTGGCATGGGTTGCGACGATGGTCATGCCACAATCGTCACGATCGGCGAGGGAATCTGCAAGAGACCGCCCTGCTGCTCGGCATCGGATGATCCTGATTTCTCCTTGTTTTCAATCGCGCCCTTTCCGGCCGACGGGTGCGGCAAATTCCGCTGGCAATGGGGTCGGGTGTGGAAAATTCAAAATTGCGACGGAACTCGACCCCAAGG
>Ga0268386_10000307_pt1 | contig 29985 bp, 27 predicted proteins | sample RVTome_15_FD_200260 | JGI IMG/M metagenome (GOLD analysis project Ga0268386, IMG submission 200260) | Soil microbial communities from uranium-contaminated site in the Upper Colorado River Basin, Wyoming, United States - RVT150D86... ... | reverse complement strand
CGGCCGGAGGAGAGCATGAGGCTCACCGAACCGTCGGAGGCTCGCATACGCGGATACCTGTTCGTCCTGAAGCGCTCGCTCCCCGGCTGGCTGCCCGCCGCCACCGCGGGCGACGCGCTGCGCGAGGCCGAGTCGCACATCCGCGACAGGGCCGAGCAGGTGGAGGCCTTGCCCGACGAGAGGGCCGCCCTGGAGGACATCCTGGACCACCTCGGCGCGCCCTCTCGGGTGGCGGCGGCCTATGCTACCGAGATGGCGGTCGACGAGGCATTGGCCAGCGGCCGTATCCTCGCCATTGCGCGCGCGCTGGGCCGCATCGCCGTGTCTGCCGTGGTGGGGTTCTTCACCTTCCTCGCCTTGTTCCTGGGGTACGGGATGGGGCTCTCTTTCCTGTTGATGGCCGTGCTCAAGCCCATCTTGCCCGAAAACGTCGGCCTGATCCGTGTGAACGGCCGGTTCCGGTCGCTCGGCATCGACTTCGGGCTCCCGCCCGGCGCCACGGTGGAGGGCGGTTACTGGATCATCCCGGTCTGCGTCGTTCTGGGCGGGCTGCTCCTGTGGGTCACGCATCGGAGCGCCCGGCGCGTGCTGCGCCGCTGGCAGGAGCGGCGCCGGGAGCTGCGGGCGTTCAGCGCGGCGCTGGCGCCCCTTCGCGGAGCGCGCTGAGCCGGCTGGACGAAGCGAGAGCGGCGCCAGGACTCCGTCCGCCCAGGACCGTGGCCCGTCTTCACCCGAACGATCGCCGTCCCGTCACCTTTCGGCCCTCCCAGGCGTGATGGAGGGTGGGCCGGCGGACGGAGCCCGCCCGGCGCCAGCCATGGGAGGTGGGGATGCCGGCGGACCGTCGGGCGGACGTCGCGATCGTCGGGGGCGGGTTGGCCGGGCTGGCCGCGGCCGTGTACCTGGCGCGGGCGGGCCGGTCCGTCGCCGTCCTGGAGAAGGCGGCCGAGACGGGCGGCCGCGCGCGCACGCTCGCGCTCGGCGGGTACCGTTTCAACATCGGTCCCCACGCGTTGTTCCGTACGGGGGCCGCCGCGGGTGTGCTGCGGGAGCTTCGGATCCCGTTCAGCGGGCGCGTGCCGCGCGGACCCGGGGCGTACGGCGTCCGCGACGGCCGCGCGTACACGCTGCCGGTCGGCCTGGCCTCGCTCCTGACCACGGGGCTGATGGGTCCTGCCGCCAAGGTGGAGCTCGCGCGCACGCTGGATGGGCTCCGGAAGCGCGAGCCCGCCGACTTCCGGGGCGCGAGCGTCGCGGAGTGGCTGGCCGGGGAGCGGCTCCGGCCGGAGGTCCGGGAGGTGATCGAGGCGCTCGTCCGGGTCACGACCTACACGGCGGACTCCGCGCGCCTGGCCGCGGACGCGGCGCTGGGCCAGATCCAGTCGGGGCTCCGGGGCGTCCTGTACGTGGACGGTGGCTGGCAGACGCTCGTCCGCGGCCTGCTCGGGGCGGCGGAGGCGGCGGGGGCGAAGGTGCTCACGCGGTCGCCCGCCGCGCGGGTGGAGGCCGGGCGCGCCGTCGAGGGCGTGCGTCTCGAGGACGGCACGTTCGTGAAGGCGCCGGCGGTGCTCGTCGCCGCCGGGCCGTCGACGGCGGCGTCGCTGGTTCCGGCCGCGGGGCTGGCCTCCTTTGTGCGCGCGTCGACACCGGTCCGCGCCGCCGTCTTGGACCTGGCCCTCGAGGCCCTTCCGAGGCCGCGCGCCACCTTCGCGCTCGGGATCGACGAGCCCCTCTACCTGTCGGTCCACTCGGCGACCGCGGACCTCGCTCCTCCCGGGGCGGCGCTCGTCCACGTCTTGCGCTACCTCGGCGGGCGGTCGGACCCTGATCCGGGGTCGGTCGAGCCGCAGCTCGAGGGCCTGATGGACCTGGTCCAGCCGGGCTGGCGCGGGCGCGTCGTCCACCGCCGCTATCTCCCGGAGCTCGTCGTCTCGAACGCGCTGGTCACGGCGGCCGGGGGCGGCGCCCAGGGCCGGCCCAAGCCGGCGGTGTCCGAGTTGCCCGGCCTGTTCGTGGCCGGAGACTGGGTAGGGGCCGAAACGATGCTCGCCGACGCCTCCGTGGCCAGCGCGCGCCGGGCCGCGCTCTCCATCCTCGAGGCGCGCGAGGCGCCCCGCCAGGACCCGCGTGAGATGATCTCCGCGTGACCGGCACCGCCGCCCCCGCCGGCCTGGAAGTCCAGTTCGGCGCCCACCGCTCGTTTCTGTGGAGCCTCTGCTACCGCCTGACCGGGAACGCGGCGGACGCCGACGACCTCGTCCAGGAGACCTTCCTCCGCGCCGTGCAGCACCCCCCCGCGCGCACGGACGTCCCCTGGCGGCCGTGGCTGGTGCGCGTGGCCCTGAACCTCGGCCGCGACCTGCTGCGCAGGAGGCGGCGGCGGCACGAGGGGACGTGGCTCCCCTCACCGATCGAGACGGAGGACGAGCCGCCCTCGTCCGAGCCCTCCGCCGGCGCCCAGGGCTGCCCGGCGGCGCGCTACGACCTCCTCGAGAGCGTGTCGTTCGCGTTCCTGCTCGCCCTCGAGGCCCTCACCCCCGGCCAGCGGGCCGTGCTGCTCCTCCGCGACGTCTTCGACTACTCGGTGAGGGAGACGGCGGAGGCCCTCGCGATCTCCGAGACGAACGTCAAGACGACCCACCTGAGGGCGCGCCGGGCCATGGTGGCGTACGAGCGCGTCCGGCGCCCGCCGACCCGCCAGACGCAGGCGCGGACCGGGCGGGCCATCGAGCGCTTCCTGACCCTGCTCTCCAGCGGGGACACGGCCGGGCTCGAGTCGCTGCTCGCCGAAGGCGTGCGCTCGATCAGCGAGGGCGGCGAGTTCCCCGCCGCCCGCCTGCCGATCGTCGGCCGCGACAAGGTTCTCCGCCTGTACTCGACTCTGGCCGGCCGGCTGGGTCCCGGCGTCCGCACGCAGGTGCGGCGGCTCAACGGGCTGCCCGCCGTCGTCGTCGACGTCGAGGACGCCCCTCCCGGCTGGGCGCCGCGGACGGCGCTGCTGTTCCGCGTGGACGATCGCGGCCGCATCGAGGAGATGTACGCCGTCCTCGCCTCGCGCAAGCTCACCGCGCTGCGTGCGTGACCCTCGGGCCGGGCCGGTATAATCGGACCTTCCACGAACCCGAGGAGGTCTTCATGCGCCTTCGTACCCGGACTGCCGTCGTCACCGTCGCCCTGCTGTCGCCCGCAGGACTGAGCGCCCAGGGCGCTTTCGAGGGGGTGATCTCCCTCGCCATGATGGCCGGCAAGGGCAAGCCGCCCATGGACATGGTGCAGATGGTCAAGGGCCTGCGCAGCCGGTCCGAGATGAAGGCCGGCGGAAAGTCCGTCGTCATGATCACGGACATGGCCGCGGGACGCGTGACCACGCTCATGCCCGAGCAGAAGATGTACATGACCTGGGACATGAAGACGATGGAGCAGATGGGCCAGGGCATGCCCGGGATGCCGCGTGGTGGGCGCAAGTCGTCCAGGTCCGGACCGGTGGAGGTCCCGAAGATCACCGCGACCGGCAGGACCGAGACCATCGCGGGTCGGACCTGCGAACACTACGTCATGGGCGAGAAGGACCAGATGGACGTCTGCGCGGCCAAGGGGCTGGGCTACTTCGGCATGGGGGGCGGCGGGCCGATGGGGGGGCGCATGGGAGCCGGCGCGGTCGCCTCGGCGCTGCCTCCGGGTTGGTCCGCCGCGGTCAAGGCCTACGCGGACGGCTTCTTTCCCCTGAAGCTGGAACGGCTCGACGGTGCCGCGCGCGAGACGGTGATGCAGGTCAAGAGCATCGAGGCGAAGTCGCTCGAGGACGCCCTCTTCGTCCCGCCGCCGGACTACAAGGAGATGAAGATGCCCTCGCTGCCGTTCGCGATGCCCCAGCAGTAGGGGCTGGCTCAGGCCTCGGCCGCGGTCGGCGGGACGCCGGCCCGGCCGAGGCGCTCCAGCAGCTCCGAAAGGCGCAGTCCCGCCAGCGACGGCAGGACGAGGTCGGGATCCGGCAGCCGGAGCCGGGCAGTGACGGGGTTCGGGACCGCCACGCAGGCCATGCCCGCGCGCTTGGCGGCGCGGATCCCGTTGGGCGAGTCCTCGAAGACGACGCAGGCCGCAGGCGGCACGCCCAGGCGTGCCGCCGCCAGCAGGAAGAGGTCCGGCTCCGGCTTGACGCGGGCGACATCCTCGCGCCCGCACACCGCGTCGACCACCGAGCGGACGCCGTGCCGCTCCAGCCAACCCTCCACCCAGCCGCGAGTGCTGCTCGAAGCGACCGCGGTCCGCAGGCCGATCGACCGCGCCTGGTCCAGCAGGTCGGCCACGCCGGGGAGCAGCGGCTGGCGCCCGCAGGCCTCGGTGTTGCGCGCCCGGACCGCCGTCCGCAGGGCCTCGTGATCGAAGATGCGCCCGGTCAGCTCCGCCAGGTGGGCGCAGGGATCGTAGGCCCCGTGGCTCCCGAGGGCCCGCTCCCAGTCGTGAAGCGACAGCTCGCAGCCGTGCTCCCTGAAGACCTCTTGCCAGATCGCGAGGATCGGGCTCTCGGTGTCGACGATCAGGCCGTCGAAGTCGAGGACGACCGCGCCAAACGTCCTCACTCGGAGCCCACCGCGCGCCCCCCGGCGATCAACGACTCGAGGCGCGAGCGCATCTCGCGCGCCACCGCCTTCATCTCCGCCGGCACGGGGAAGACGATCTCGTCCTGCGCGAAGTCGAAGGTCCCGGCACGGCCCTTGCCGTCCTTGTTGTAACCCACCGCCACCGCCAGCCATCGGCCCTGCCGCCGGAACAGAAGGACCCCGGTCACGGTCGTGTCGTCGAGGGCTCCACCCAGGAGCTTGTCCAGCCAGGCGTCCACGTCCACCTCGATGCGGCCGTGGTCGAGGGCGAACAGGTGGACGTCGTCGAGCGTCACCGGCGGTGGCGGACTGGCCCCCTTCGGGCGCGGTGCGGGGACGGCCACCGAGCCGAGCATCCACTCGCGGAACGTGCAGGTCTCCGAGGTGGCGAAGCGGCCCGGGTGGTACCAGAGGATGCTGTAGGGGATCGGGAGCTTCAGCGCAGAGTCGAGGACCAGGGTCACCGTCGCCGTCCGGCCGCCGGGCTCCGGCGCGCGGCTCAGCTCACGCATCCGCCGATACGGGAGGCGGCTGCGCCCGTTCCGCCCCGCCAGCTCCTTCTCCAGCCGCTCGCGCGTGAGGGCGCCGTAGAGGTCGGCTCGGATCAGCCCGACGAGGACCGAAAAGACGGGGTCCTTGACCTGGGCGTCGGTGGGCAGGGGGTCCGGAAGCTCGACCGTTCCCGCTCCGCGGTCGTAGCGGGCCGGCGCCCCCGCCCCCTCCGCGTCCCCGGTCGGGCCGCCGAAACCCGCGGCGAGCACGGCCGCGGCGAGCGCGGCGCCGACGACGGCGATGGATGACGGCCTCAGGCTACAACCTCAAGGCGACCGCGACGCCGTCGCGGGTGGGGTCGATGCGGGTGAGGAAGCCGCGATGAGCCATGAGGCGCCGCGTGAACTCCCGCACGCCGCGGGTGGCCGCGGTCCCGTCGTCCTCCTCCTCGAGCACCCGCCCGTGCCAGAGGACGTTGTCGGTGATGAACAGGCCGCCCGGGCGCAGCCGCTCGTGGGCCAGGTCCACGGTCTCGGGGTAGCCCTCCTTGTCGATGTCGTTGTAGACGACGTCCCAGGTCCCGCCCACGCGGCGGAGGGCGGCGGTCGCCTCCTCGCGATGGTACGTGACGCGGTCCCAGACCCCGGCGCGGTCGAGGAAACCCTGCGCCAGCCCTACGTTCTCTTCGGACAGCTCGGTGCAGTGCACGGCGCCGCCCGCGCCGACCGCACGGGCGAAGTGCAGGGCCGAGTAGCCGTACCCGGAGCCCAGCTCGAACACCCGGCGGGCGCCGATCGACCGCGCGTGCACGACGAGGCTGCGGCCGACCAGGGGGCCGACGATGGGGAACCGCCGCTCCCGGGCCAGTGCTTCCATCTCCAGGCGGACGGGGTCGCCGTCGTCGTAGAGTCGCCGGAGGTAGTCCTCGATCCTCGGGTTGACGATCTCGGGCATGCTCTCGCTCCTCACCGTCAGTTCACCACAGACCGCGCGGCGGCACAAAACGATCCCGTCAGGGGTCGGGGCCACCGAAACGGCCGGTCGCGGCGCGGGGTCGTCCGGTTCAGCTCCCCGGCGTGCCGAGCCAGCCGCGGGTGACGTAGTCCGCCACGGTCCCGGCGGTCAGGTGGGCGAGCCAGAAGAACCCGCTGGCGACCACGATCCAGATCAGCCGCGGGCTGTACTTCACGTGCATGAAGAACAGGATCACGAGCGCGGCTTTGGACACGGCGATGGCAAGGGCGACGGGGGTGTTCCAGGCGCCGAGGTCGAGGCTCGCCACCCAGACCGTGAGCCCGGTCAGCACGAGGAGGGCGGCGAAGACCCCGACGTAGACGCGGACCGGCACGACGTGGGAAGACGCGCCCGTCATGAGTCACCGCGGACTAGTGTCGTCCGATCAGGTACAGGAGCGGGAACAGGAAGATCCATACGATGTCCACGAAGTGCCAGTAGAGGCCCGTCATCTCCACCGGCGTGTTGTAGTCCCGGCCGTACGCCCCACGATGGGCCTTGAAAGCCAGGAACAGCAGGATCGGGATGCCCACGACCATGTGCAGCGCGTGGAGCCCGGTCATGGCGAAATACAGCGCGTAGTAGGTCTCCGCGCTCCGGGCCACCTCGCCGGTGACCCCCAGCGCCTCCGCGCTGAAGCCCGGACCGGGGACGAGGTGGTGGACGAACTTGTCGTGGTACTCGACCACCTTGATCCCGAGGAACACCGAGCCCAGGAGCACGGTCGAGAGGAGGTACACGACCGCGTGCCGCCCGCGCCCGATCGCGGAGGCGTGGACGGCGAGCGCCATGGTCAGGCTGGAGCAGATGAGCACCGCGGTGTTCACCGCCCCGAGCGTGACGTCCAGGTGGTGGCTGCCGGCGGCGAACGCGTCGAAGTAGAGGTTGCGGTAGACGGTGTACGCGATGAACAGCCCCCCGAAGAACATCACCTCCTGGGCCAGGAACAGCCACATGCCGAGCGTGGCCGCCTCCTTCTGGGCGGGCAGGCTCTCGAAGTGGTGGGCGAGGGCGGGGTGAAGGCCGCCCTCGTGCGTCTCGGCCGCGCTAGACAACCCGGGCCTCCTCCTCCGGAGCGTACTCGTAGGCTTCCCAGGTCACCACCGGCGAGCGGGGGAAGTTCTCGGTCTGCGGCGGGGACGGCGTCTCCCACTCCAGGCCTATCGCGCCCCAGGGGTTCGCCGTCGCCTTCGGGCCGTACCGCATCGACCAGACCAGGTAGGCCATGGGGATGAGGTATCCGACGCCGAGGATCGAGGCGCCGGCGGAGGACATGACGTTCAGCACCTGGAACTCTTCCACGTAGTAGTGGTACCGCCGTGGCATCCCGAGGTACCCCAGGACGAACTGCGGGAAGAAGGTCAGGTTGAACCCGGCGAAGATGACCACCGCGGCGATACGGGCCCACCACTCCGGGTACAGCCGGCCGGTGATCTTCGGCCACCAGAAGTGGATCCCGCCCAGGTATCCCATGATCGCCCCGCCCACCATGATGTAGTGGAAGTGCGCGACCACGAAGTAGGTGTCGTGGACGTGCACGTCCAGCCCCATGGCGGCCAGGAACAGCCCGGTCAGGCCCCCGATCGTGAACAGGCCAATGAAGCCGATCGCGTACAGCATCGGCGTCTGCAAGGAGACGGAGCCCCGGTAGAGGGTGGCGGTCCAGTTGAAGACCTTGATCGCGGACGGGATGGCCACCAGGTAGCTAAGCAGCGAGAACACCATCCCCGCGAAGGTGGACTGCCCGCTCACGAACATATGGTGGCCCCAGACCAGGAAGCCGATGACCGCGATCGCCAGGCTGGACAGCGCCACCACCGAGTAGCCGAAGATGCGCTTGCGGGAGAAGCAGGTCACCACCTCGCTGACCACACCCATGGCGGGCAGGACCATGATGTAGACCGCCGGGTGGGAGTAGATCCAGAACAGGTGCTGGAACAGGATCGGGTCGCCTCCCAGGGTCGGATCGAAGATCCCCAGGTGGAGCCCCCGCTCCACCGCCACCATCAACACCGTCACCGCGATCACGGGCGTGCCCAGCACCATGATCAGGCTGGTCGCGTAGTGGGCCCACACGAACAGCGGCAGCCGGAACCAGGTCAGCCCGGGGGCTCGCATGCGATGGGTGGTCACGATGAAGTTGAGGCCGGTGAGGATCGAGGAGAAGCCGTTGATGAAGATCCCGATTCCGGCGGCGAGGACGTGGGTGTTCGAGAACTGCGTGCTGTAGGGCGGGTAGAAGGTCCAGCCGGTGTCGACGCCCCCGTTCACGAGGGCGTAGAGCGTGAACAGCGCGCCCAGGGTGTAGATGTACCAGCTCGCCAGGTTCAGCCGCGGGAAGGCCAGGTCCCGGGCCCCGATCATCATCGGCAGCAGGAAGTTCCCGAGCACCGCCGGGATCGACGGGATCAGGAAGAAGAACACCATGATGATGCCGTGCAGCGTGAAGAGCTTGTTGTAGGTCTCCGACTGGACGAGGTCACCCGGCGGCGTCACCAGCTCGAGGCGGATCAGCACGGCGAACGCGCCGCCCAGGAAGAACATCAGCGTCACGCTCGCCAGGTAGAGCAGCGCGATCCGCTTGTGGTCCGTCGTGAGCAGCCAGGACTTCACTCCGTAGCTCACGTTGAGGTAGTTGACCCGCGAGGGCCTGGGCTCCGCGACCGGCGGGGCCCCGGGCGGCCCGGCGGGCGGGCGCGTGCCTTCTCCCCGCGCGTCGGCTCCAGGCTGAGTCGTGCTCATGGCTTCCCGAGGTCCCGCGCCCGGTCCGGCGGCGGCGCGGGCTCTCCCCGCTGCGCCTCGGGCAGCGCCGGGGCCGGCTCCTCCGGCGTCCCCAGAGGGCTCCCCCCTTCCGGGGCCGCCAGGGATTGGATGTAGGCGACGAGCTGCATCAGCCCCTCCTCGCTCACCAGCCCCTGGTACGTGGGCATGATGGGCTGGTACCCGGCCACGACCTTGCCGGCCGGGTTCAGGATCGACTCGCGCACGTAGGTCTCGTCCGCGACCGCGGTCTCGCCGCCGGCGAGGCGCACCTGCTTGCCGAACAGACCCTCCAGGCGGGGCCCGCGCCCCACGGAGTCGGCGCGGTGGCAGGTCACGCAGGCCAGCTCGTTGAAGAGCCGCTCGCCCGCCGATGCCAGGGACACCCCGGACCCGTCCCCGGTCAGCCAGGCCTGGAACCGCGCGGGCTCCAGCACCGTGACCGACCCGATCATCTGCGAGTGCTTGGTCCCGCAGTACTCCGCGCAGAAGAGGTGGTAGGTGCCGGGCCGGGTCGCCTGGAACCAGATCGAGTTGTACCGGCCGGGCACGGCGTCCTTCTTGATCCGGAACGCGGGGATGAAGAAGCTGTGGATCACGTCCTCCGACGTCAGGATCAGCTTCACCGGGACGCCCACCGGCACGTGGAGCTCGTTGATCTCGCGCTGGCCGGTCATGTGCTGCACCTTCCACATCCAGCGCTTGCCCACGACGTAGACTTCCATCGCGCCAGGAGGCACCCGGTGCATCGCGAAGTACACGCGGGTGGACCAGACGAACGTGAACATCACGATGGCCAGGGGGATCAGGGTCCAGACCAGCTCGAGCTTCACCGACCCGTGGATGGGTTGCGGGACCTCCGACTCGGACCGGCGGCGGTACCGCAACGCGAAGTACACGACCAGGGTGGCGATGAGGACGGAGAAGAAGCCGCTGACCGCGATCAGGTAGAAGTAGAGGGCGTCCACCTGCGGCGCCACCGAGGAGGCCTGCTCGGGGAAGAGGGGGAGGCCGGTGAACATCGCTAGCGGGGCTCCGCCGTCCCCGCCGACGCCCGGTCCCGCCGCAGCGAGACCACCAGGAACGTGCCCAGCGCGGCCAGGGTGAGCGCGCCGGCCACGCGGGTCAGGCGCATGACCGCGGCCCCGTAGCGGCCCCGGGTGGGATCGTACTGGTAGCAGAACAGCACCACGTCGTCCACGAGCGAGCCGACGCGTCCGGCCGAGGCCTCGACCAGCGCGAAGCGCAGGTCGCGGGGGGAGTACTCGACGCCGAAAAGGTAGCGCGCGATCCGTCCCTCCGGCGTGAGCACCAGGACGCCGGCGGGGTGGGCGTACTGGCGCGTCTCCTGGTCCCACGCGTAGCGGAACCCCACCGCGCGCGTGAGGGCGGCGACCGAGCCGGCGTCGCCGGTGAGGAAGTGCCAGCCGGCCTCGGCGCCCTCCCGACCGTACTCCCTCAGGTAGGCGGCCTTCTTCGCCGCCGCCAGCTCCGGCGTCTCCTTCGGCTCGAAGCTGACCGTCACCACCTCGAACTCGCGTCCCGCGTCGAAGGTGAGGACCTTGAGCGCGCTGGCCAGGCCGTTCAGCGTCAGGGTGCAGAGCATCGGGCACTCGTAGTAGGCGAGGACCATCACCACCGGCTTGCGGCCGAAGTAGTCGCCCAGCGCGACGCTGCGGCCCGCCTCGTCGCGGAACCGCGTGTCGAGGGGCACGGCCTCGCCGATCCTCTGGTCGAACCCCACGTCGCTCAGGGCGTCGGGGCGGGCGTCGGACGCCGGCGGGGCCGATGCGGACGCCACCGAAGCGGTCGTCGAAAGCAGGAGCGCCGCCAGGAGCCGCGTCACCGCCGAGGCTCCGTGGCAGGCGGCGAGGGTCTCGGGAACGGAGCCGAGGCCTCCGTCGGCACGGCGGGCGGAGAAGGCGGTTCGGCGGCAGAGGGGAGGCCACGGCGGGCCAGGACCTCCATCGCGTCCTCGATGGGGATCCTCACCACGCCCTTCTGCTCGTCCACCCAGCCATACGTCGTCAGCCGGCGCCGTTCCTCGGCGAGCACGCTCCGGAGCTCCTGGCTCGGCGACTGGCCCGGCGCCCCCGCCCCCAGGGGCTGGAGCCGCGGCTCCGGCGGGAGCTGGCCGGGCCGCTGCACGCCCATCGGCGGCGCGGGTGGGTCCCCGCGCAGCTCTGCCCGGTGGAGCACGGCGAACAGTCCCAGGGCGGCCAGGCCCGCGACGATGGCCCCACCCATCACCAGGGCCGCGAACCGGAACACCGCCGCCGGGTTGGCATCGATAGACTCGTAGCGCAGGTCCTCGCGCTCGTCGCGCCGCTCGCTCACGAGTGGGCCTCCGCCGCCGCGAGGAGCTCGCTCACCTCGGGATCGCCCTGGGGAAGCAGCGGCGCGCTCCGGAGCTGCCGCGCGAACGCGAAGGCCCAGATCCCGCCCAGGGCGACCGGGGCCGCGAGGTCCATCCAGTGCACGCTCAGGCCGTGGGCGCCCTGGCTCCCGTGGCCCTGGAGGTCCGGACCCACCAGCCAGTACAGGTCCACCAGGCGGAGGACGAGCACGGCCAGGGCGACCTGCGCGAGCGCGGCCGCGCTCCGCTTCAGGTCGCGCGACAGGAGGAGCAGCAGCGGCAGGGCGAAGTGGAAGACGACCAGGACCACGGTCAGCGCCTTCCAGCCGCCCTGGGACCGTGCGAGGTACCAGGGGATCTCCTCCGGCAGGTTCCCCGACCAGATGATGAGGAACTGCGACAGGTTCACGTAGGCCCAGAGCATCACGAAGGCGAGGAGCAGCTTGCCGAGATCGTGGACCACCGCCCGGCTGACCGCCTCCGAGAGCGGCCGCTCGCGTCCGAGCAGGGCCACCAGCACGATCGCGAGCGCCATCGTGGAGAGCACCTGTCCGACCATGAAGAGTATCCCGTAGATCGTCGAGAACCAGTGCGGGTTCAGGGACATGGCCCAGTCGACGGACGAGAACGTGATGGTGAGGCCCAGGACGACCAGCCCGCCGCCGGAGAGGCCGCGGAGGCGCCGGGCCAGGCGGAGGTCCGCGCCCGCGTCCAGCGCCCGCGACCACTTGCTCAGGTAGTGCGCGAGGCCGGCCCAGGCGGCGAAGTAGAACACGGCCCGGCCGACGAAGAACGGCACGTTGAGGTAGAGGTCCTTCTTCTGGAGCACGGGGTCGGAGGCCACCACGTCGGCGTGCGACCAGACGTAGAGGGTGGGGATCCCGGCCAGGACCGGGACGAAGAGTAGCGCCATCACCGGGATCGTTCGGCTTCCTGCCTCCAGGATGCGCCGGATCAGGAGCCCCCACAGCCCGCCCGAGAGGTGGTGGATCATCAGGATCGAAAGGCAGCCCACGGCGATGCCGGTCCAGAACAGGTGCGCGAACAGGTACGAGCGGAAGAACTGGTCCGCGTCCACGAGCGCCCCCAGGAGGAGCGCGGCCGCGCCGGCGGTCCCGGCCCCGAGGCCGGCGCGCTCGATCCGCTGGACCAGCGCGGGCATCTCGACCGGGCCGGCCGCGGGCGTGCTCATCGGGCCTGCAACTGCTGGCGCATCTCGGCCGGCAGCTCCTCGATCCGGGCGTTCTGGCTGAGCTGGAGGGCCTTCACGTACGCGACGATCGCCCAGCGGTCCTCGACGGGGATCTGCGCGGAGTAGTCCGGCATGGCTCCGAAGCCGTTCGTCACCACGTCGAAGACGTACCCCAACGGCTGCTCCCGGAGCCGGTCGACGTGGAACGAGGACGGCCGGCGGTACCCGCGGCGCACGACCATGCCGTCGCCCGCCCCGGAGTAGCCGTGGCAGGGCGAGCAGAAGATGTCGTAGCGCTCGCGTCCCCGGCGCAGCGTGCGCTCGTCGAGCGCGATGGGCAGCGTGGTGGCCAGGGCCTTCCCCTGCTTGCCGGTGTAGAGCACGGCGTCGTCGCGGAGCTGACCGCGGGCGACCGTCCCCGGCACCAGCGGCCGCCCCGACCGCTCGTCGGCGAAGAACGCGCTCTTCTCGTAGGGCTCGTACTTCGGCTGGTCGTGCATGTCCTGCCGGCAGCCGAACGAGACCGCCACCGTGACGGACAGCAGCGCCGCCACCCGGGTCTTCACGGCTCGACCTCGGAGACCGAGGCGACCCCCTCGAGGCCCTCCAGGAAGCGGCGGGTTTCCTCGGGGTCGAAGCGCGGATCGGCCGCCTCGATGCACAGGAAGAAATGGTCCTTGCTGGCCAGCGCGAACGAGGGCACGTTGAAGACCGGGTGGTAGGGCTCCGGCAGGCCGTTCAGGGCGAGCATCCCCAGGACCGCGGTCAGGGCCGCGACCAGGATCGTGGTCTCGAAGGTCGGCGGGATGAAAGCCGGCCAGCTGTGGTACGGGCGGCCGCCCACGTTCAGGGGGTACTCGATGACCGAGGCCCAGTACTGCAGGCCATACCCGCCCACCGCGCCGGCGATGCCGCCACCGAGCACCAGGAGCGGCAGGCGCGAGTGGTGGAGGCCGAGCGCCTCGGCCAGCTCCTCGATCGGAAACGGCGAGTAGCCGTCGAGCCGATGATATCCCGCCTCGCGCGCCTGGCGGGCGGCCTCGACGAGGGCCGCCGGCTCCTTGAACTCCGCCATCAACCCGTACAGGGCGGGCTCGGACGCGGTGCTCACGGCGCTGCTCCGGGCGAGGCGCCCGCCGGGGAAGCCGCGCCCGGGGCCGCGTCCTCCCCGACGTCGGCGCCCGGCAGGATCGTGCGCATCTCGAAGATCGAGATCGCGGGAAGGAACCGCACGAACAGGAACATCAGCGTGAGGAACAACCCCAACGTCCCCACGAACGCCGCCCAGTCGTAGGCAGTGCCCTGGTACATGCCCCACGACGAGGGAAGGAAGTCGCGGTGCAGGCTCGTCACGATGATGACGTACCGCTCCAGCCACATTCCCACGCTCACGACCAGCGAGGTCACGAACAGGTACGGTACGTTGGTGCGGAGGTTCTTGACCCAGAGCGTGTTGATCGCGATCACGTTGCAGAAGATGAGCGCGGCGTACATGTACCAGTACTGGCCGGTCATGCGGTTCACGATCATGTAACGCTCGTACTCGTTGCCGCTGTACCAGGCCATGAACGCCTCGACCATGTAGCCGTAACCCACGATCAGGCCGGTGGCGAGCATGACCTTGGCCATGTTCTCGAGGTGCCTCATGGTGATGAAGTCCTCGAGGCCGTAGAACCTCCGCAGCGGTATGGCGAGCGTGAGCACCATCGCGAAGCCCGCGTAGATCGCCCCCGCCACGAAGTAGGGAGGGAAGACCGTGGCGTGCCAGCCCGGCACGATCCCGACCGCGAAGTCGAAGCTGACCACCGTGTGCACCGAGACGACCAGCGGCGTGGCGAGCGCGGCCAGCAGCAGGTAGGCGGTCTCGTAGTTGTGCCAGTGCCGCGCCGACCCGCGCCAGCCCATGGCCAGGATCCCGTAGAGGACCTTCCAGGGGAGGCTCTTCGCCCGGTCCCGGAGCGTGGCCAGGTCGGGGATGAGGCCCACGAACCAGAACAGCGCGGAGACGGCAGCGTACGTCGACACCGCGAACACGTCCCAGATGATCGGGCTGCGGAACTGGGGCCAGAGCCCCATCGTGTTCGGGTATGGGAAGAGCCAGTACGCCGCGAGCCACGGCCGGCCGGTGTGGAACACCGGATAGAAGGCGGCGCACGCCACGGCGAACAGCGTCATCGCCTCGGCGAAGCGGTTGATCGACGTCCGCCACTGCTGCCGCAGGAGCAGCAGGATCGCGGAGATCAGCGTCCCCGCGTGGCCGATGCCGATCCACCAGACGAAGTTGAGGATGTCGAAGCCCCAACCCACCGGGACGTTCGGCCCCCAGACCCCGATCCCGCGGAACAGCAGGTTGGCCACCGCCAGGATCAGGAGCTGCAGCAGCAGGAACGAGATCGCGAACCCGAGCCACCATCCCTTCGGCGTGCGGCGCTGCAGGACGATGCTGCTGATCTTGTCGGTGACGGAGCCGAAGGTGTGGCCCGGCTCGACCAGCGGCTGGGCGCCCGGCGCGGCCTCGGTCCCGCGGCCCGCCGGCTCGGTGTGGGGACCGTCGCTCATCGATGCCTGGCCGCCTTGCCGGCGCCCTTCAAGACGGCATCTCCGGGTTGGGGTTCCTGACCGCGGCGAGGTAGGTCGTCCGCGGTCGCGTGTTCAGCTCGGCGAGGAGCGCGTAGTTCCTCGGCTCCGCCTTGAGCCGGGAGACCCGGCTCGTGGGATCGTTCACGTCCCCGAAGACGATGGCCTGCGCCGGGCAGGCTGCCTGGCAGGCGGTCACGATCTCGCCGTCGCGGACCGGCCGGCCCTCGTTGCGTGCGCTGACGCGCGCGTGGTTGATCCTCTGGACGCAGTAGGTGCACTTCTCCATCACGCCCCGGCTGCGCACGGTGACGTCGGGGTTGCGGACCATCTTCAGGGTGGGGGTCGTCCAGTCCGAGTAGAGGAAGAAGTTGAAGCGGCGGACCTTGTACGGGCAGTTGTTGGAGCAGTAGCGCGTCCCGATGCAGCGGTTGTAGACCATGTCGTTGAGCCCCTCGTCGCTGTGCACGGTGGCGGCCACCGGGCACACCGGCTCGCAAGGGGCGTTCTCGCAGTGCATGCAGGGGACCGGCTGGTGGAAGGTCCGCGGGTCCTCCTCAGGCCCCTCGAAGTACCGGTCCACCCGCAGCCAGTGCATCTCCCGGCCCCGGCCCACCTGGTCCTTCCCGACCACCGGGATGTTGTTCTCGGCCACGCACGCGGCGACACAGGCGTTGCAGCCCACGCACGAGTTGAGGTCGATGGCCATCCCCCAGGCGTGGCCCTCGTAGGTGTGGTTCGGGTAGAGGGTCAGCTCCTTGGGCGGGTCGTGGTGGCGGTCCTTCGCGTAGTCGGGGTTCTCGCGGTACTCCTCCAGGCTCGCCGCCCGCACGAGGTCGCGTCCTTCCATGCTCCAGTGATCCTGGGTGCAGGCCACTTCGGTCCCTTTGCCGGTCTTCGCCACGACCAGGCCGGCACCGAACGCGAGGGCGTCCGCGGTGCGGAGGGCGTAAGCGTCGAAGCCGACGCCGTTGCCCACGCGGCCGGCCCGGCGCCGCCCGAAACCCAGATGGACCGTGACGGAGCCGTCGGGATGCCCGGGCACGATCCAGGCCGGCGCCTCGATCGTCCGCTCGCGGAAGCGCAGCTCGACGAGCTCCGTGGCGCTGCCGGTGGGCGTGTTGTGGTTCGTGATCCCGAGCTCCCGCGCGGTGCGCGGGCTGATGAGAGCGGCGTTCCCCCACGCCAGCTTGGAGAGGGGCCGGGGCAGCTCCTGCAGCCAGCCGTTGTTCGCCTGGCGTCCGTCGCCCAGGTACGGATCCGGCCGGAACACGAGCTCCCGCCTGGCGCCGCCGTCCGCCGCCTCCGGTGGGGAGTAGGGTGGGAGCTGGAGGGGCCGGGCCTGGACCGTCTTCGGAGGAAGGACGGTGCCCGGCACCAGGCCGTCATGGACCGCCCTCCGCCAGTGGCCCTCGAAATCGCCTCCCGGGAACCGGCTCCGCCAGTGTTCCCGGACGAGGTCGTAGCCCGAGCGCTCCGGACGGGCGGTGAGGGCCGCGAGCATCTCGTGTGCTGAGCGTGCGCCCGGGTAGAGCGGCGCGATCAGCGGCTGCAGGATCGTGACCGCGCCGTCGAAGGCGCGGGCGTCGCTCCACGCCTCCAGGGGATGCGCCTCGGGCACGTGCCAGTGGCAGCGCTCCGCGGTCTCGTCCTGGTGGAGCCCGTGGTGGACCCGCAATGCGACCTTCCCCATCCGCGCCGCGAAGTCCAGGTCGGCGGGGGCGGTATGGACCGGGTTCACTCCCAGCACCACGAGCAGGCTCACCGCCCCCGACTCCATGTCGGCGGCCAGCTCCCGGAGCGAGGCGAGCGGGTCCACGGGCCTCGCCGGCACCGGGGCGGTGTGTACGACCGTCGAGCCCACGTTCCCAAGCCGCTCGTTGAGGGCGTGGGCGAGCACGTGGACCGCCGCCGGCTGGCCTTCCCCGGGGATCACCACGCACGCGCCGCGATGCGCCTCCAGGTCGCGCGCCAGCGGCTCCAGCCAGGGATGCACAGCCATGCCGCCCTCCGCCGCCAGCCCGAGCCGGCGCGCGAGGGCCCTGGCGAAGGCTTCGACCTCCGAGGGCGGCACAGGCAGGCGGTGGTCGGCGACCGAGCCCGTTGTCGAGCGCGTCCCCTCGACGACGTAGAGGCGGTTCATGGTCCGGCGGTCGCCGCGGAGCTGGCGGCCGGCGGTGAAGTCGCGGATGAGCTTCAGGCTCGCCGGGCCCTCGGCGAAGAAATCGGAGTCGAGGGAGAGGATGACCTCGGCCTTGGCGAGGTCGTACCGCGTCTCCACCGGCTCGCCGAACGCCTGCACCCCTCCCAGGTACGCGCCGTTGCCGGCCGCGGCCTCCCACTGGTGCCACTTCGCGGCGGGCAGCTCGGCCAGTAGCGCCTCGACCTGGGCGGCGAGCGTGGGGGAGGTCACCGTTCCGGTGAGGATCCGCAGGCCCGCGCCGTTCAGCGGCCGCTGGGCTTCGAGCGCCGACTTCATCGTGGCCAGGAAAGCCCCCCACGGCCGGATCTGCCCGAGGTTCGTGAGCGTCTGCGACCGGTCGGGGTCGTAGAGGTCGAGCACCCAGCCCTGCCCGGCCACGTCGGTGGCGCCGAGGCTGGCGGGGTGGTCGGGGTTCCCCTCTACCTTCGTGGGCCTCCCCATGTGGCTCTCGACGAGCACGCCGCGGGCGTAGCCGCGGTCCAGCACCGCGGTGGCGAAGAAGAGCGGCCGGCCCGGCACGAGGTCCTCCGGGGCGCGCACGTAGGGGACGATCTTCTCCTCCGGCTGGCGGGTGCAAGCGCTGAGTCCGGCGAGGGCGAGCGAGGCACCCATCACGCGCAGGAAGTCACGGCGTCCGGCAGGGTCGTCGAAGACGGAGGCCTGGGCCGGGAACTCGTCCTTGAGCAGGTCGAGAAACTCGGGGGTCTCCGCCAGCTCTTCCAGGCTTCGCCAGTACCGCCGGCCCGAGGCGCCCGCGAGGCGGGCGCGCACGGCGCGCGTCGCCGGTCCGCCAGGTTCGTCGTGATCGTGCGCGTGCTCTCCGCTCATCGGTGGCACGCGGAGCAGGACGTGCGGGGCCGGACCCCGTACTCCTGGACCAGCCGGGCGCCCACCTCGAGCTGGTTCGGCGGCGGCTCCCAGGCCGCGTCGAAGACCTCGGCCTTCGGGCGCACGTAGCGCGCGGGGTTGCGGTGGCACTCCAGGCACCACTCCATCTGCAGCGAGGCGGCCTGGGCCATGAGCGGCATCTGGTCGACGCGCCCGTGGCAGGTGGAGCACCCGACGCCCTTGTTCACGTGGACGCTGTGGTCGAAGTAGGCGAAGTCGGGGAGGTCGTGGACGCGCGTCCACTGGATCGACCTGTCGGTCCGGAAGCTCTCGCGCACGGGCTCCAGCGCGGGGCTGTCGGACCAGATCTGCGAGTGGCAGTTCATGCAGGTCTTCGTCGGCGGGATGCCCGCGCTCGCCGCCACCTCGACCGAGGTGTGGCAGTAGCGGCAGTCGATGCCGAACGCGCCCACGTGATGCTGGTGGCTGAAGGGGACCGGTTGCTCACGGGCGACGCCCTCCTGCGTGACGTACGGCGACCGGTTCACCTCGAGGACCAGCCACAGAAGCCCGGCCAGGAGGAACAGCGCTCCGAAGATGCTCAGCTTCGAGAGCGTATTGGTGCTGTGGTGAAAGATCTGCGACATGAGGCGCTTCGCTGTCCTCGGGTTGGGCCAGCCGTAGCGCGGCCGCGCGCACGACCCCAACCGGGCGCGAACGGTAAACCCCGCACGTCGTGAGTGGCGGACGAGAATAGTCCACGGTCTCGCCGGGCGTCAAGACGCAGCGCGGCTCCGTCCGATCCGTGGCGGCGGAAGCCGCGCATCTGGGCGATCGGCTGAAGAGTCGGAATTCCCTGATCGCCTGGCTCGCGCTTCGCGCTCGCTTGCCTGCCAAACAGGGACTCGAAACGCAAGGCGACCGGAAAACGGGGTTTGGGCCTTGCCATCCATTCCGTCGCCTTTCGCGTAACGGATCGGCGAAAGGCGACGGGACGGAGCTACGTCCCGAACAGCCGGTCGCCGAAGTCCCCGAGGCCCGGGACGATGTACTTCCGGTCGTTGAGGCCGCGATCGAGCGCGGCCGTGTAGACGATCGCCTCCGGTGCGACCATCGAGAGGTGGGCGACGCCCTCGGGGGCGGCCACGATGCTCAGCAGCCGCACGTGGGCGGCTCCCAGCCCGACGAGCCCCTCGACCGCCATGTGGGCCGATCCGCCGGTGGCGAGCATGGGGTCGAGCAGGAACACCACCGCCGACCCGAGCGCCTTCGGGACCTTCTCGTAGTAGCGCCGGGCCTCCGCGGTCTCCTCGTTGCGCTCGAGGCCGAAGTAGCCGACCTCCGCGCTGGGCACCAGCTCCAGGAACGCGTCCAGCATGCCCAGCCCGGCCCGCAGCACCGGGACCGCCACCACCCGCGACGCCAGCCGCTTGCCGCGGGTCCGCTCGAGCGGCGTGTCCACCTCCGCGTCCTCCAGCGCCAGGTCCTTCGTCGCCTCGGCCGCGAGGAGCAGCGTGACGCGCCGGGCCAGCCGCCGGAACTCGTCGCATGGGGTCGTGCGGTCCCGGAGCGAGGACATCACGTCCTCGATCAACGGATGGCGGACCACGTGGAGCGGCATGGGGCGGACGGAGGATAACACACCGATCAGGGGCGACCCGACCCGGCACCCAGGGGCCCGTGACGTTCCAGCCGAGGGCAACGCTGCAGCCGCGGGGCCGCCCGCGGTATACTCGCGATTGCACCGCATGCGACTCACCACCGACGAGATCCAGTACATCGCCCGGAAGATCGTCAAGACCCTCGTGGCCGAGGAGAAGCTCGAGGTGGACTCCGAGGCCCGCCTGGTCGACGAGCTCGTCCGGATCGTCACCGAAGAGCTCGTGGTGGAGGACAAGCTCAACGAGGAGGTCCGGGAAGTCCTGATCCAGCACTCCTCCGAGATGGAGCGCTCGAACATCACCTACACGGAGATGTTCAAGATGCTCAAGAAGAAGATGGCGCGGGAGAAGGGCATCGTCCTGTGAGGCTGTCCCGCGAGAAGATCCTCCGGCTCTCCCACCTCATCCTCGACCACCTGAACGCCGACGACGGCGTCGAGTACTTCGACGATCCGCAGCAGATACGCCAGCAGATCGTGAGGCTGATCTCCGAGGAGATGAAGGCGGACGAGGCCATCGACGCCCTGGTCCGGCGCAAGATCGAGAGCCAGAAGCGCACGATCGTCGAGGGCTCCGACGAGTGGGAAGTCCTCTACCGGAAGTACTACGAGGAAGAGGTCGTCCGCCACCGCCGCGTCATGCCGTAGCTGGACCCGGCGCCCACCAGTGCGGCGATCGGTTCATCGCCGGTCGCCCTCGCGGGTCAGCGGATGCGCTCGAACGCCACCATCCCCGAAGGCGGCACATCGAAAGTGGCGGTCCCCTCGGTGAGACGGGTCTCGCCGCTCGTCACCGTCCGGCCCCGGCAGTCCAGGACCGTGAAACGGTAGGCGCCCAGGTCCTCGTCCATGTCCAGGACCACCCGGCCGCCGGGCTTGGCGTTGATGACGTCGATCCTGTCGGTGGGGCGGCGGCGGTCCAGGCCGACGAGTAGGTCGTTGTAGAGCGCGACGATCTGCTTGTCGCCGGCGTGGCCGGCCAGGAGCGGGTAGTTGGCCGCGGGGGACGGGGCTTCGAACGCGCCGTCCAGCAGGACGTTCCGGTTGTCGGTCCAGTAGTCGGTGTAGAACCGGATCATCTCGAAGTGGTCCTTCGGGATCTCCTCCAGCCTCACCGAGAGCTGCGGGACCGAGAACAGGATGTTCAGCATCTGCAGGGCGGCGACCTCGACCGGCTCGCCGTAGTGCCACATGATCATGTCGGCGTGCACGGCGGTCGTGCCGCTGAGCAGGCGCACGTCGGTCGTCTTCACACGGTTGGCCACGTAGGCGTTCGGGCAGTCGCTGGCCCGGAACATGTTCCCGTACTTGCGGATGAGGGGGCCGATGTAGGGCTGCCGGAACTCGATCATCACGTCGGCCTTCACCTTCCGCAGCTCGGCCAAGACGTCGGTCATCATGCGGTCGGTGGCCTCGTTCACCGAGGCGTGGTCGCGCCCTCCCGTCGCCTCGAGCACCGTGGAGGGGTCGGCCGTGAAGCGCTCTATGAAGTCCAGCTTGAACCCGTCGATGCCCCAATCACGGATGGCGCGGCGATACGTCTCGATGAGGTACTCGCGGACCTCGGGGTAGCGCGGGTCCAGCACGTAGGCGCCCAGGCGTTCCTCGAAGCGCAGCGACTTGTCCTTGAACCGCTCGGCCGCCCTGGAGCTCTTCCCAACGAACGGAACGGCGTACCAGAGCAGGACCTTGACTCCCGCCTTGTGGCAGCCCTCCACGAACCCCTTCATGTCGGGCATCCGCTCCGGCTCCCAGTCGCCGGTGTAGGCGTAGCCGCGCTGGCTGTCCAGGGTCTGCCAGCCGTCGTCGACGATGATCGACTCGTAGCCGATCCGCCGGGCGACCGCCACCTCCTTCAGCAGCGCCGCGGCGTCGACGTTCTGGTGGTAGCTGTACCAGGTCGAGTACACGGGCAGGCGGGCGGGCTCGGGGACCGGCGCGGGCTGGTAACCCGGCTGCCGGGCCCACCATTCCGCGACGTCCTTCAGGGCGGTCCAGTACGGGACCGGCCGCCGGTCGATCCGCACCTCCGCCGCGTAGTCGGACAGGCTCTCGTGCTTCTCGGTGAAGAAGACGACCTCGTTGTAGATGAAGCCGTCCTCCTCCCGGATGCCCGAGCCGGTCAGGGTCGTGTTGAGTGCGTCCGATACGGCGAACGTGAGGACGTTCCGGTCGTCGCTCGAGAACAGGCAGCTCACGGGAGCCTCGCGGGCGAACATCGACGTCTGCAGGCGGCTGCCCGCCCAGTCGGGCCGGAGCGTCTTGTTCAGGTGACGGCTCGTCGTCCACTGGCCGATGACGTCGTGGGACGGGACCCTCCACTTCAGGGTCAGGCGGGGCGGCGGCTGGGGGGCGGCCCGGCGGAGCCGGAGCGCCAGGACGTCGACGCCGTCCGCGACCCTCCGCGTCTCCAGGTCCACCTCGAAGCCCTGGCGGTCGCCGATCACCTCGACGTCGAAGCCGGCCGCGCGGTGGACGGTCCGGGATTCCTGGGCGGCGAGCCCGCACGGCAGCCCGGCCGAGACCATCAGGACGGCGGCGCGGACGGCGTGGGCGAGGGGCGGTCGTCGCTGGGACATCGGTTCCCTCCGGACCGGACGAAAGGCGCAGGCTACGTCGCGGAAACCGCCGTGGTCAAGCTCGGCTCGGATAGAATCGCCGCCTGCCGTCCGGCACCGGCCGATGGAGAGTCCCGCTCATGAAGGGACGCGCCGTGCCAGGAAACCGGAGCGCGAGATGACGAGACTCCGCATTCTGCTGTCGTGGTCGTGCGCGGCCGGCGCGCTCGCCATCTCGGCCCCGGTGTGGGCCGCTGAAGCCGCGGAGCCGCTGCCGACGCTGCGGCAGCAGCACGAGATCCGGCAGGGCTGGCTGAAGCTCCGCTTGGAGCGGGTGCTGCCCACGCTGATGCGGCGCCACGGCATCGCCATGTGGATCGTGGCCTGCCGGGAGTACAACGAGGATCCCGTCTTCTTCTCCCTGGTGTCACCGTCGGTGATGGCCGCCCGCCGGCGCACGATCCTGGTCTTCTACGACCGCGGACCGGAGAAGGGCGTGGAGCGCCTCGCCCTGGGCGGAGGCTCCAACGGCGGGCTCTACGAGGTGTACCGCGATCCCGAGGTGCAGGGCCGCGAGCTGTGGGGCCAGGCGCAGTGGGCGCTGCTCCGCAAGCTGGTGGACGACCGGAAGCCGGCAAGCATCGCGGTGAACGTGTCCCACACGCACGCCTTCGCCGACGGCCTCTCCGCGGGCGAGCGGGAGCAGCTCGAGGCCGCGCTCGGCCCGTGGACCTCGCGGCTCGTCCGCGCGGAGAACCTCGCGGTCGACTACGTCTCGGTGCGCCTGCCGGAGATGCTCCCCACCTATCGCCAATTGATGCGGATCGTCCACGCCCTGATCGCGCGCGCCTTCTCGAGCGAGGTGATCACGCCCGGCCAGACGACGACCGAGGACGTCGTGTGGTGGTTGCGGCAGCAGGTCAACGGTATGGGCCTCGCGGAGTGGTTTCCTCCTTCGGTGACCGTGCAACGCCCCGGCGCTGCGGCCGGGAGCGTCATCGGTGAGCGCACCGCGGTCGTCATCGAGCGCGGGGACCACCTGCACACCGACTTCGGCATCAAGGCCGTGGGGCTGGCGACCGACACGCAGCACGTCGGCTACGTGTTGCAGCCCGGGGAAGAAGACGCTCCTCCCGGGCTGCGGCGTGCGCTGATGGACTCCAACCGGCTGCAGGACCTCCTCTTCGAGCGCCTGCGGCCGGGCCGCACCGGGAACGAGGTGCTCGCCGACACCCTCGCGGCGATGAAGGCGGCGCGTATCGACGGGACGGTCTACACGCACCCCATCGGCGACCACGGCCACGGGGCGGGTCCCCTGATCGGGCTCTGGGACCGGCAGCAGGGCGTCCCCGGCCGGGGAGACGTGCTGCTCCTTCCATCGACCTGGTTCTCGATCGAGCTGCAGGCCACGACGCCGGTCCCGGAGTGGGACGGCCAGGAGGTCCGATCGGCCCAGGAGGAGGACGCGGTCCTCGGCGAGGACGGTGCCGTATCGTGGGTGCTCGAGAGGCAGACCCGATACCATCTCGTTCGATGAGCGCCGCGAGCCAGGGACCCCAGGGCCCGACACAGACGAATCGAACATCGCCGGGCGGCGGGGCTTGACAGGTCGGGGACAGCTTCCGATATTGGGGGTAGGTTCGCTGCCGTGAGTCAAACGCCGACAGTGGAGCCGACGCGGGGCTCTTGAGGAGTGGTCCCGTGGGTCGTTCGTCACGTTCGTTGCGGTCGTAGCGTACGTTGCGACGTGAACATGGGGCTGTTCGTGCGTTGTGGCCCTTGGTGCCGTGCCTCCGAACGACCAGGGAGGTGGCATGGAAGAGACGACTCCGCCGGGCACCTGAGAGGGGCTGAGGCCCCCGCCGTGAGTCGGCACAGAACGAGCGCACCTGCCCGGTGCGCGGGGCGTCAGCCAGCGGCGTCGCCCCAACATGTGGGGACCCGGAGCCATCCGGGTCCCCTTTTTCGTACGCCTTCCTGCGCCGAGACGTTGCGGGGCAACCCTGGCGCCCCGCCGGGTCGGCCCGCGGCCGGCCGCCTCTCAGCGCGGAGCGGGCGTTATCGGAATGCGAAGGGGTCCTTCGTCGGTCTCCAGGAGCACGTCGGTGGACTCGACGGTCTTGATCACCGCGTCCGCAAGGCGATCGCCGGCCCGGTAGGCGTTGAGGGCGCCGGTGGGCGAGTAGGCGAAGGCGACCCAGTGCTCGCCCGCCGAGGCCAACCCCGCCAGCTCGAACTCCAGGAGCGCGAGGTCCTGCGGGCGCAGGACGAGGCGGCGGTCGGGAGCAATGCCAGCCACCGGGAAGACCGGCTCTTCAGCGCCTGTCGTCCGCTCCAGGATCCGGCGATCGTCCTCGGTGCGCTCCGACAGCCCCGCTGACTCCAGGACCGCGGCCCGGAGCGCGAGCAGGGGGGCGTCCCGCGCCCACAGGCTCAAGCGGCCGAGGAAGCCCTGCGGGCCGAGCGCGCCGAGCGCGGGGTCGGCCTCGCTCATCACCGCCAGCACGTCGCGCACGTCCGCGCGCTTCAGCGTGAAGCTCCCGGTCGTCGCTCCGTTCCCGGCCGCCGGCGCGGGCGCGCTCGGCGCTCCGTCGCGCGCCCGCATGATTCGCCGGATTGGACCCGCTTCCGAAGACCGCAAGCCGACCTTCTCGACGGCGGCCAGCGCTTCCTCCAGCGTCACGTGGTTCAGCTCCAGGCTCACCCTCCCACCCACGTCGCCGTCCACCAGGAAGCCGTGGGAGGTGAGGGCGTGGATGACGAAGAACACGTCCGCCAGGTCGACGTCGCGCAGCCTCAGGGTGAGCGGTCCCTTCGCGGGCGCCTTCGACGCGGGTCCCCGGACGACGCTCGCCCCGGCGGGGTCGCGGTCCACGCGGCACGGAGCCTCGTCCTGGAGGAAGGGGTCCTCGGCGGGCAGCGGGATCTCGGCGTCGACCCCCACCACGGGCGCGCGTCCCCGGACCTCGAAACGGTGGCACCCCGCCTGCCGGGCCACCAGGAACTCCGAGATCCGGAAGAACCCCCGCTCGAGGCGAGTCTCCAGGGCCCGCACCGGCCCTTCGCCGACCGCCAGCCCCCGGATCACGAAGTCCTCCCCCAGGGCGGCGTGGTTCAGCACGATGGGACGGTCCCGCGCCACCGACGACACCTCGGACAGGAAGAGGCGCGGGTTGCGGCGGGCACGCCGTGCCGCGGCGATCTGCTCGGACTTCGAAAGGGCCAGCGCCTGGTCCCGTACGAAGGCGTCCGCCACCGCGCGGGGAACGCCGCTAAGCCGGCTGCGCGCTCCGTCGGGAGCGATGGAGAGCGGAGCCCGCTGTGGCCGGTACGGAAAGCGCAGGACGGCGGTGAGCTTGACCAGCCGCTCTGGAGTGGCCGACAGCGCTACGGCCTCGACGTCGACGAGCCGGTGGTGCAGCGCCGCCTGCCGGAAGAACCGGTCGACGTCCTCGAACCGCCCCACCGCCGACAGGTCGACCGCGACATCCCCGCGGTCCGTGGTCTCGAGCGGCGGGCGCGCCAAGGCCTCGACCTTCCCCAGCCGGGCGGACTTGGCCAGCTCGTTCACGACCGCCACGTCGCTGCCCGGGGTCGCGCCGTCGGGGAGGATCCGCCGCAGGGTCTCGAGCCGGCGGTCGAGCAGCAGGCGTTCTTCGTGGTAGGGGCGGCCGGCCACGGCGGCCACCAGCACGAGGGACACCAGGGCCAGTGGCATGCGGGGGCGATGTTAACCCGGATCGACCGCCCCGGAAGTCGAGCTCGAGCGCCGCAGCCCGAGCTCTCCGCACAGGAACGTCCAGACGTCCGTCCACTCCTCCAGGACCTTCGAGATGGGCTTGCCCTGGCCGTGCCCGGCCCTTCCCTCCACGCGCAGCAGCACCGGCCGGCCCGAGGCGGTCGCGGCCTGGAGCCGGGCCGTCATCTTGCGGGCGTGCATCGGGTCCACCCGGCTGTCCGAGGCTCCCGCGGTGATCAGCACCGCCGGGTAGGCCGTCCCGTCCACGACCCGGTGGTACGGCGAGTACGCGTGGAGCCACCCGAAGGCCTCCGGGTCGTCGGGAGACCCGTACTCGGGGATCCAGAGGCGCGCGATGCGGAAACGGTGGTAACGCAGCATGTCGAGCAGCGGCACCTGGCAGACCGCGGCGCGGAAGAGGGCCGGCCGCTGGGTGATGGCGGCCCCGACCAGGAGCCCGCCGTTGCTGCCGCCCAGGATGCCTAGGCGGTCGCGGGCGGCGTGGCCGTGCGCGATCAGGAACTCCGCAGCCGCGATGCAGTCGTCGAAGACCGCCTGCTTGCAGCCCAGCATGCCGGCCCGATGCCACTCCTCGCCGTACTCGCCGCCGCCCCGCAGGTGCGCCACCGCGTAGAGCCCGCCCGTGTCGAGGAAGTACAGCAGAGTGCGGCCGAACGCCGGCGTCTCGCTGAGCGCGAAGCCGCCGTAGCCGGTGAGCACGGCGGCGCCGCGGCCGTCTGCGGCCCGGTCGGTGCGGTCGACGAGGAACATCGACAGCGAGGTGCCGTCACGGGAGGCGAGCCGCGCCAGGCGCACGCGGTACCGGGCGGGATCGACGTCCGCGGGGACGGACTGCCAAAGCTCCGGGCCGCCAGCGGGCAACGCCATCCGGAACACGGCCGGCGGCGTGGTGAACGACGAGAAGCCGAAGAAGGCCTCGTCCCCGTCCCACTCCCCGCCGATGCCCTCCACGCTTCCGATCACCGGCAGCGGCGCCTCGCGCCGGAAACGGCCGTCGAGGCCGTGGAGGGTGAGCCGGGACGAGGCGTCGCGCAGACGGACGGCCAGGATGCTGTCGCCGACGATCGCCGCTCCGTCGAGCACGTCCGCGTCCTCCGGGATCAGCTCGCGCCAGGACTCCGGGCCGGGGCGCTCCAGCTCCGCCACCAAGAGCCGGTACCGGGGCGCCGCGTCGTTCGTGAGCAGGTAGAGCCGGTCGTTCCTGAGCGTCGGCCCGAAGACCGCGTCGCGTCCCTCGACGACGGTCACGAAGCCCCCGGCGCCGCGGCGGTCCTCGAGGTAGACGTCGGTGCGCGTCCACCCGATCGCCACGCTCACCGCGAGCCAGCGCCCATCCGGCGAGAGGTGCACCGACGGCCAGTCCTCCGGGGCCCGCCCCTCCCCGAACACGAGAGGGTCGTCGGGCCACGCCCGTCCCAGACGGTGCTCGAAGACGCGGCGGTGATAGTCCTCCTCTCCCGCCGGCACGGTGCCCGGCTCCGGGTAACGGGTGTAGAAGAACCCGTCCCCGTCCGGCCGCCACTCGAGCGAGCACGCCCGGGTGAACGGGATCGTGTCGGCGAGGTCGCGCCTGGTGTCGACGTCGCGCACCCGCAGCGTGCTCTTCTCGGAGCCGCCTTCCGAGAACCCGTAGGCCACGAGCCGGCCGTCGCGGCTCGGGTAGTACCAGTCGAGGGCCGTGGCTGCGTCCGCGCTCGCCGCGGCCGGGTCGAGGAGCACACGGTCCTCCCCGCCCAGGCCGTCCCGAACGTAAAGGACGGGCTGCTCCTGGCCGCCCGTCCGGCGCTGGTAGAAGTAGCGCCCCCGGCGGACCGACGGGGGCGACACGGTCCCGATCGCCAGGAGCGCGCGGAGGCGCTCGCGGATGGCGCCAAGGTCTGGGGATGCGTCCAGGAAGCGCCGGCAGTGGAGCGCCTGGGCTTCGGTCCAGGCGGCGACCTCGGCCGACCCCTCGTCCTCGAGCCAGCGGTAGCGATCCTCGACCGGGACACCGTGGAGCAGGTCGACGACGGACTCCACGCGGGCCGGTGGCGGGCGCTCCGGGCTCAGGGACGGATCCGCGGGTGGGGACTCGGGAATCGGTCTAGTCGAAGCCGCGCTTCCGGCGACGGATGTTCCGGCGGCTGCCCTTGTTCTTGAACGGCCGCCCCCTGTCGTCCATCGGCACGAACTCGTTGAAGCTGGGCGGTGCTCCGTAGCCGCCCCCTCCCGGACGCGGACCGAAGGAGGGACGTGCCGACGGGCCCATGCCGGGGGGGCGCGGGGGTCGGTTCTCGGCCTCGTTGACCCTCAGCGGCCGTCCCTTGAGATCCTTGCCGTTCATCAGGGAGATGCTCTTCTGGGCAGCGTCGTCGTCGGCGAACTCGACGAACGCGAACCCGCGGGGCCGGCCGGTCTCCCGGTCGGTCGGGACCTTTGCGTCTACCACCTTGCCGGCGGCGCTGAACACCTCGATGAGCTCGTCGCGGGTGACGTCGAAGCTCAGGTTGCCCACGAACACCTTGTTCGAAATGGCGCTTTCTCCTCTTCGTTGTCGCACGCCGCCCGTTGTCGCCGAGCGGGCCGACCGAAGGCACCTCCCCGGGGCGCGGCAGCCGGGAATGTTCAGACTGTAGCAGGAAAGGGGGGCGTTTCCAACGAAAGCGGCGCGGAATGGCGAACCCGCGCGAGGCCCGCCCTGGCCGGGCGCGGCGGCCGCCTTTGCCCTCGGCTTGACCCCCGTCCATCGTCCGTGTGACGCTTTGCGGCCCGCCCGCCCAGAGGCTGCAAGGAGGCCGACCGTCGAGCCCGCGCCCGCCAGGAATCCCGCCGCGCTGCCGAACCTCCGCATCTCCCGATCCCCGGCCCTGCCGCTCGTCCTGGGCGTTTCGCTCATCGCGGGTCTCCTGACCGCGCTGGCCGGCCGCGCGGTTGCGCCGCCGGCCGTCCGCCTGCAAGTGGGGTCCTACGACGAGCCGTTCGTGGGGCCGGGGTGGTCCCGCGCCTCGCGGGCGGACATCGACCCCCAGGCGGCGGGAGGCGGCCCGACCTCCTTCTACCATCGCTTCACTCCCGTCAACGCCGGGTTGAGGCTCCCCGTGGCGCCCCGGTCGGGGGCGTCCGAGCTGGCCGTGCGGGCCACGGCGCGCGTCCGCAGCGCGGTCGGGGTGTTCGTCTCCGGCGACAAGGTGGCGGATGTCCTGGTCGAGGCCGGTCCCTGGCGGTCCTACGGGGTCTCCCTGCCGGCCGGGGCAATCCGGGGCGGCGAGCTGGACCTCAGCCTGGCGCTGCGTCCGCTCCCCCTGGTCCCCGGCGCTCATGTGGCCCGGCCCGCGATCGCCGTCGACTACGTGGAGCTGAGCGCCGCCGGCGGCCTGCGCCCGTCGTGGCGTGGCTGTGTGGCCGCCGGGGCCGCGGCCGCGGCAGTGGCGGCCTTCGGAGCCTGGCTCGGCGGAGCTACGGCGGGGCTGGCGACGGGCGTCCTCGTGTCGGCGGCCTGCGTCGCGCTGCTGTGGCTTGCGCCGCTGCCCTTCCTCGCCGCCGTGCCGCGGCTCCTTCCGGCGGCGCTCCTGACCGGCCTCGCCACGGCCGTCCTGCTTCGCCGTGCCGCCGTCCCGGCCCGGGACCGCACCGCCCTGGCCGCCCTAGTCGCCGGAGGCGTGCTCCTCCACGGCTCCGTGGTGTTTTTCCCCGACCACAATCCGCCGGACATCGACATCCACGTCCGCCGCACCCTCGACCTCGCCGGCGTCCCCCTCGCGTACGACGCGCTGCTGCGCTACGGCTCGCACCTTCCCACCGCCTCGCAGGACCAGGGGGCGGCCACTGCCGCACTGGGCGAGAGGACCCTCATCCCCTACCCGCCGCTGTCCTACTTCTTCTACTACGCGCTCCACCTCGCCGGCCTGGACCTGTACTGGGCGATGACGGTCGCGAACGTGGTCCTGGCGATGGCGGTCGCACCCTGCCTCTGGCTCGCCGCGCGGCGCATCTGGGACGGCCGAA
>Ga0268386_10000305_pt1 | contig 30091 bp, 28 predicted proteins | sample RVTome_15_FD_200260 | JGI IMG/M metagenome (GOLD analysis project Ga0268386, IMG submission 200260) | Soil microbial communities from uranium-contaminated site in the Upper Colorado River Basin, Wyoming, United States - RVT150D86... ... | reverse complement strand
ACCCCACCCTGACGCCCTGCCGGTCTCACCGGCCCGGCCGCGACACTCTCTTCGGCGCACCACATCCAACAAGCGAACAGGAAGGCACCCGGACCACATGGGCGGCGGCGGCTTCGCCTCCTCCGGCGGGCTCAGGCCCAGATGGTCCAGGATGCCGTCGCGTGCAGCGTCACGACGACAGCCGCGCCGCCACCATGCAGCTCCCGCATGGCCCGCGCGGTCCGGAGGCGGCCCGGGTCGCCGCCAGTCGCGGTGCGTGGTCGGGTTGTTCCAGTTCACGATCTCGAAGGCGCCGGCGGCCTCGAGCCGGTCCGGCTCTCTCGGACGGCGCTACCGCGGAGGTGTGGCCATCCTCACGCACACGGGCCGGGGGGTGGCGACGGGGGCGCCGACCGGAACGAGCGCGCCGGTGTTCCGGTCCACCCGGAACACCGCGATGCTGTCCGAGTCCTGGTTGGCGGCGAGAAGGTAGGCGCCGGTCGGGTCGAGGGCGAAGTTACGCGGCTTCCTGCCCAACGTGGGGTGATGCCCGGTGGCGGTGAGCTTGCCGTGGGCAGGGTCGATCGCGAACACCGCGATCGAGTCGTGGCCGCGGTTCGAGGCGTAGAGGAACTTCCCGTCGGCGGACACGACGACCTCGGCGGTGGAGTTCCTGCCTCCGAAGCCCGCCGGCAACGTCGTCACCGTCTGCAGCTCCGCGAGCGAGCCGGACTCAGGGCGGTAGGAGAACACGGTGACCGTCGAGAAGAGCTCGTTGAGGACGTAGACCTGGCGGCCGGACGGATGGAATGCGAAGTGCCGGGGGCCCGCCCCCGGAGCGAGTGACGCCCCGGGAGGGTCGTTCGGCGTGAGCGTGCCGCGGGCCGGGTCGAAGCGATACGCCAGCAGCTTGTCCAGGCCGAGGTCCGCCACGAACGCGAGCCGGTTGGCCGGGTCGAGGTTCACCGAATGGGCGTGCGGGCCCTTCTGCCGTTCAGGGTTGACGCTGGAGCCCTGGTGCTTCACCACCGCGCTCGGCGCCGCGAGGCGCCCGTCGGGCTGGACCGGAAGCACGGCCACGGTGCCCCCGCCGTAGTTGGCCACCAGCAGGTTCCGCCCGTCCTTGTCCAGGCTGAGATGGCAGGGTGACCCTCCGCCCGAAGGCTGCCGGTTCAGGAACGTGAGGCGTCCGGTGGCGGCATCCACCGCGAACGCGCTGACCGCCCCCTGGTCGCCGGAGGGCGAGCCGCCGTCCTCGTTGACCGCATAGAGGAAGCCGCCCCGGGGATGGAACGCCAGGAACGAGGGGTTCGACGACTCGGTCGGCTCTCCGGCCGTGGTAAGCGCGCCCGAAGCGAGGTCCAAGTCGAAGCGGTAGATCCCCCTGCTCTCACCGCCGGTGTACGTCCCGACGTAGACCCTCAACTTCCCGCCTTCCCCCGCTGCCAGCACGCGCCCCGGCCCCCCGGTCGACCCCGCGAGCAGCACGGCGACCGCCAGGGCGAGGCCGGCCGGGACGAGTGGGCACCTGAGCCGCTCCTGGATCACGGCGCGCATCTTACACGCGTTTCGTCCCCGAAGGACGGGTCGCAGCCACCCACCCCCTTGACTCCCGGCCCATCTGTCAGTATGTTCTGTTACGACTGAAAGAACTGCCATATCATGCCGTCGGTATTCGCTGACATCGACGCGGGCGACGTGGACGGCGAGGCCGCAATCCTGACCCGCGCCGCCGGACGGCTCCTTCAGGGGATCGCCGTCCTCCACGCGGCCCTGGGACTGTGGTCGGGACGCGGGCCGCTCGCGGCGATCGTCCGCGACGGCGTGCTCGGGGCGGTCGACCCGTTCCCCGACCGGCGGCTGGCCTTCTGGTTCCTCCTGGCGAGCCCGGTCCTCTGGACGCTCGGGCGCCTGATCGCCTGGACGTCGGCCCGCGGCGGTCCCCCCGGATTCCTGGGCCGGGAGCTCCTGGTGATGGCCGCGGTGTGCTGCGCGCTGATGCCGGTCTCGGGATCCTGGCTCCTCCTCGCCCCGGCCGCGTTGCTGCTGGCCGCGTCCCGCAACCGCCGGTGAGAGTTCCGCCGTCGGGGCCCCGGTGCGGCAACGCCTGACCGCGCTCCCCTCCGCAGAACTCCCGCAGATTCGATCGCCTGAGCACCTGTCGCTGCTTGTCGTGGGGCTCTGTCGCGTTTCGGCGTGGCGCTGGGCGGCCGCCAGCTCCGTAGTACGCCACACCGGCGGGATGGCTCATGTGGCCGGGAGGGGAAGAGTAGCGATGCCGACGCAGTTGAGGATCCTGGGGCCGTTCGGTCCGGCTTCCCAGGGGACCTGGATGCTCTTCGGCCTGCTCTTCGTCCTGGCCCAGGCGCACAACCCGGGCCTCGACGCAGCCGCCCTCCGCTCGCCCCGGAGCGCGCGCCCGTGGCGGCGGCTCGTCCGACAACGACACCGGCTTCGGCCTCCTCGACCTGAGCCGCGCGCAGTGACGGGGTGGCCCGGGAGGCGGGCCGAACCCCGTCCCGGACCACGGTGCCGACCGAAGCGGGGCTTACAATAGAAGGAAGACGGTTGTGCCCCGGCGTCGTGGCGGACGGCAACTCCGGCACGGATGCCGGGGGTCCGAGAGGAGGAAAGGCATGGTCCTTGGCCTGAAGAAGAAGCGCAGCTCGAAGTCCACCGGCGGCGCTGTCACACTCGCCCGAGCGGCGGGCAGGGCCGCCGGGAAGGTCGCGCGCGCGACGGACAAGGCCGGCAAGGCCCTAGCCGCCGCACGGAGACGGCGGCAGCGGGCGGCCGCGAAGCGCAAGCTCCAGAACACGCTCGCCAGGGCCGGAAAGGTGGCGAAGCGGGCGGGCGCGGTGGTGGCGGTGACGGGCGCGGTGGCGGCGGCCACGGCGGCGGTCGTCCGGAACCGCAAGAAGCGCTGAGGGGCGCGCCGACTACGGTGTAGCGGCGTCCGCCCTCAGTGGATCGACGGCGAAGCGTCGGGCCGGTCTCCCCATTCCCGCTCGTCTCGACGGGTGGAGGGTAGGGCCAGGCCGATGAGGAAGCCGGCCGCCAGGACGGCGGCCCCCACGGCCAGGGGCCGGCGTTCCAGCAGCTCCCAGAATCCGCTTCGAGCCCGGCGCACCCGATCGCCGATCCAACGGGAACGACGGCCGATCCGCTCCCGGTCCTTCTCGAACGTCTCCGGCGGCAAGCCTTCCGCCCGAGGGGCATCGTCGCGCCCACTCAACGATCCGTCGTCGCTTGGCACCATGGGCTCCCTTCCGATCCTGCCGCCTCAGGCGCCGGCCGCCGGCGAACGCCGGTCGTCGGCGCTCTTCACGATGCGCGCCATCACGAAGCCCGCCACGAGCGCTCCACCGACGAACGCCCCGGGCCGCCGCCGCGCGAAGACCTCGAGGTCCCGGAGCAGCGCCTCCAGATCCGATTCCCGCAGGTAACGCGCGGCGCGATCCATCTCGTCGGCGGCGGACCCGGCCTTCCGGCCGAAGGTCCCCTGCTCGCTCCCCGCCAGGCGGCGGCCGCCCTCCCGGAGGGCCTCCGCGAGCCCGCTCAGGTGGCGCGCGACATCGTCCTTGGGAGCCGCGACCGCCTGGTCCGCCTCCCTCCACGCCGCCGCGGCCAGCCGGGCCGACGCTTCGCGGGCCACACGTTTCACGCCCCTATCGGCTCCGCTCACGCTGCTCGCCTCCCGGGCCCCGGTCCACGATCGTGCGGCATCGCCGGGCGCCGTGCCAGCATGGGGCCCACCCTTCGTTCCATTCTGGACGAAATCGCCGCGGAGTAGGAGAGGACCAGGGCGCATCGTCGGTTCGCCCGGAGTACCGTGAGAAGATCGCCCTCCCGGCCACGGTGCCGAAGGGGGTGCCGAAAAATAACGCGCACAGTCGCGGGACGGCGAGCGCGAGGGCACGGCGAGCCACTGAGCGCTCGAGCTAGTTATTTTTCGGCACCCCCGAAGGGTGCGGTGCGTATCGATCCTCTTGCCGTACGCACGTTGGAGAACGCAGCCACGAAGACCCGTCGGGCGATCCGACCCCTGCTGCTCCTCGTGCTGCCGGCCCTCGCGACCGCCGCGCATCACCTCGTCGCCGGAGGGCCCATGCCCTACGGGGTGGCCGCCACGCCCGCGCGGACCGTGGCCGTGACGTTCGACGACCTGCCCGGCCCCCCCGGCTCGCTCGCGGGCGACGACGTGGCGACGCTGCGGGAGACCACCCGTAAGCTGCTGGCCGCGTTCCGCGCGCACCGGGTCCCAGTCGTGGGCTTCGTGAACGAGGGCAAGCTCCACGCACCCTCCGGCGCTCCGGCCGACGTGGACGCCCGCACGGCGGTGCTCGAGATGTGGACCCAAGCAGGCCTAGAGCTGGGCAACCACACGTTCTCCCACCGGAGCTTCAACACCACGCCCCTCGAGGAGTTCCAGGCCGACGTGGTCGAGGGCGAGGCCGTCACCCGGCGCCTCCTGGAGGCCCGCGGGCGCAAGCTGCGCTACTTCCGCCACCCCTTCCTGCACGTCGGGCTGGAGCTGCCCAAGCGGCACGCCCTCGAGGCGTTCCTCCACGAGCGCGGTTACACGGTGGCGCCGGTCACCATCGACAACGACGAGTGGGTCTTCGCCGCCGTGTACGCCGACGCCCTCCGCCGGGGAGACGCCGTGCGCGCGGCCCGGGTGGGCGAGGACTACCTCCGTTACATGGACACGGTCTTCGGCTTCGTCGAGCAGCTCTCGCGCACCGTCGTGGGCCGTGAGGTGCGCCAGGTGCTGCTCCTGCATGCCAACGCCCTCAACGCCGACTGGTTCTCCCGGCTGGCGGAGGGGATGGAGGACCGGGGCTATGTTTTCATCAACCTCGAGGACGCCCTGGAGGACGAAGCCTACGGGTTGCCCGACCACTACGTCGGCCGGTGGGGGCTGTCGTGGCTGCACCACTGGGAGATCACGGCCGGGCGGGAACGATCGCCGTCACCGGATCCTCCGTCGTGGATCACGGAGGCGTACGAGGCCCTGCCACGATGATGGACCGCCTCGACCGGCCTCTCACCGGGCTCGTTCATGACGCACGGCTCGCCGCCTGATGGCCCCACTGTCGACCGTCGACCGTGGACTGTCGACGTCGTGGGGACTGGTTCATTGCCTCGAGATCCGGGACAGCGCCTCGATCGCCAGGAGCGCGATCGGCCCTGCCGGGGCGAGGTCGAGGGAGCGTTGCCAGGCGCCGCGCGCCCTGTCGGCTTCCCCGCGTTCGAGGTACGCCTCTCCCAGCGCGAACAGGGCGGCCGCGTCCTCGACGGCGTCGGCCGGCCCGAGGGACAGCGCCTCCTCCAAGAGGCGCTCGGCGTCCCGCTGCTTGCCGTGGTGCCGCTCGGCAAGCGCCAGCAGGCGTCGCGACTTCTTCCGTTCGCCGATGGGGCGGCCGGCGTCTCCCTTCCGGGCCCGCCGCAGCAGGTCGCGGCTTTCGGCGACCAGGCCGTGCTCGGACAGCAGCACGCCGAGCCCGGCCAGGGCGGCCGCGTCGCCGCCGTCGCGCGCGAGCGCGGTCTCCAGCGCGGCCACCTCGCCAGCGAGGCGCCGCGCCGTCTCCAGCGTCGTCGCGAAGCGCTCGGGACCCTCGAACTGGCCGCGGCGCAGGAACGCCCGGCCGCTGGGGGAGAGGAAGGCGATGGTCGGCAGCTCCTCGACGCCGTAGCGGCTGGCCAGCTCCGCGTCTCCGAGGCTGCCCTCCGTGTTCACCTTGACCGTCACGAAGTCGAGGGCCTGGGCGACCACGTTCGGGTCCCGGTAGGTGGTCTCGTCCAGTTGATGGCACCAGTGGCACCACTCCGCCCAGAAGTCCACCATGAGCGGCCGTCCCGACGCCTTGGCCTTGCGCAGCGCGCTCTTGAAGTCCTTCTCCCAGCGGATGGAGGCTCCGGCGACCGCTTCGGCCGCGGGGTCACCCGGGCCGGCAGCGCGGAGGGGCGCCGCCACGAGCAGGACGCCTACGAACGCCGCAATCCCGGTGAGGGGCGAGCGGACCGATCGGCACACCCCGGAAATCTAGCACGCCGCGTCGAGCCGCATCTCCTCATATTCCATACGTGCTACCGGGCCGCCGGTCGCATCGCCGCTATGCGATCGCGACGCCACGCGGATCCGTAGACGTCCCGGTAAAGCTCAGGCGCTCATCGATCTGCTGTCGCTCTTCCAGGAACGTCGGCGCCGGGCACGAGCCTTGCTCTCCACGCGGGCCGACAGCCTTCTATCGACAAGGAGTGGTCAGCCATGGACTCTCGCCACCTCTCGATCCTCACCCTGCTGGCGGTGGGCTCGACGTTCGCGCTGTGCAGCTTCGCCGCCACGCCCGCACGCGCCCAGGGGTGCGTCGCCTCGCGGCTCGACGCGCGGAGCTGCGCTCTCGGGCACGAGGGCCAGATCTCGTCCTACAGCCTGCCCCAGGGGCGCTGGCAGGCCTCCTTCGGCTATCGTTTCTTCCGGTCGCATCGCCACTTCGTGGGATCGATCGAGCAGGACGGGCGGCCGGGCTCGCACCGCGACCGCGGCACGACCGAGGTGGTGAACCACGTCCACATCCCGACGCTCACCCTGACCTACGGCCTGAACGACCGGCTGAGCCTGTCCGCCGACGTACCGGTGCTGCTCGCGCACCGGAGCGGGCCACCGAGCGCCACCCGCCCCTTCCGCCAGCACACCGACGCCCGCGGCATCGCCGACACCAACCTGGTCGGGCGCTACTGGCTCGGCGATCCCGTGAAGGCCGGCTACCAGAACATCTCGGTTGGGCTCGGGCTCAAGCTCCCCACCGGCAACAAGAGCGCCGAGGACGAAGTCTGGATCTTCAACAACACCACCCAGACGCTGGAGAGCGTCCGGCGGCCGGTGGACCAGTCCATCCAGCCGGGGGACGGCGGGCTGGGGGTGCTCGCCGAGATCCAGGGGTTCAAGGCGATCGGGTCCTCCACGATGTTCGCGTCGGTCAGCTACCTGTTCAACCCGAAGCAGACGAACGGCGTGCCCACGAACCGCGGCCGGGCCACCGAGGCGTTCATGTCCGTGGCCGACCAGTACGCGGCGCGGGTGGGGGTCGCCGGCCCGGCGCCACGCCTGAAGGGGCTCGGCTGGAGCCTCGGCGCCCGGCTGGAGGGACTACCGGTGGAGGACGTCTTCGGAAGCAGCGACGGCTTCCGGCGGCCCGGCTACTCCGTCGGCGTGGAGCCCGGCCTCTCGTACAGTTGGCGGTCGAACTCCATCTCCGTGAGCGTCCCCTACCTGGTGCGCCGGGTGCGGAACACCAGCGTCTCGGACCGGATCGTGTCGGCCGAGCGCGGAGAGGACGCGACCGGCGACGCCGCGTTCGCGGACTACGTCATCATCGCCGGGTTCACGCGGAGGTTCTAGCGTTCGCGCGTCCGCCCCCACCGGGGGTGTCACGCCTCGGCCTGGCCGCGCGCGCCGGCGTACACGCGCTCTTCGCCGTGTCCGGAGCCCTCGGCCTGGTCTACGAGGTGCTCTGGATGCGGCGGTTCACGGTGCTCTTCGGCGGCACCGCGCCGGCCGCAGCCGCGACCCTGTCGGGCTTCTTCCTCGGTGTCGCCCTGGGCAGCGCCTTCTTCGGCGGCCGCTCCCGGCGCTGGGCGCGTCCGCTCCTCGGCTTCGGCCTCCTCGAGGTGGGCGTGGCGCTGGGGGCGCTCGCCACCCCGTGGCTGTTGGGCGTCTACGCGCCCCTCTACCCCACGCTCCACGAACACTTCGCCTCTCGCCCGGCCGTCTTCGTCGCGGTACGGCTCGTTCTCGCGCTGGCCGCGGTCGGCCTGCCGGCGTTCTGCATGGGGGGAACGCTCCCCGCCCTGGCGGAAGCGCTCGCGTCTCCCGAGGAGGGCCTGGGCCGCCCGGTGGGCGGTCTCTACGCCGCCAACCTGCTCGGGGCGGTGGCCGGGTCGCTGTCGGTACCGTTCCTGCTCCTGCCCCGCCTCGGCGCGGACGGCGCCTACGGCGCGGCGGTGGCCGGGAGCCTGGCGGTCGGACTGGTGGCCGCCGGTCTGGGTCTGCGACGTCCTCTTCGGACCGTGCACGCCAGCACCGCCGAAGCGCGGGCCGCCTCCAACCCGAGGAAAGACGCGCCCGCTCCGGGCGTGCTGCTGCTGGCCCTCTTCTCGGGAGCATCCACGCTCGGGCTCCAGGTCCTGTGGACACGGGCGTTCTCGCTGGTCCACGAAAGCTCGGTGTACGCCTTCGCGTTGGTAGTGTCCGTCTTCCTGGTCGGCCTGGCGGCAGGCGCCGCCCTGGCGCGCCAGGGACTGCGCCGGGGCATGCGGCCCCGGTCGCTCCTCGGGATCGCCTGGTCCGCCGGAGGCATCCTGGTGGTCGCGTCACCCTTCGTCTTCGTCCGCCTCACCGGGGGCCTGGCCTACGTCGACGCGTCGGACTGGGCGTCGCTCCTGGCCCGGTTGCTGTCGCTGGCGGCGCTGACCGTCTTGCCGGCCACCTTGGCCCTCGGAATGGCGGTGCCCCTGCTCCTGGAGATCGCCGGAGCGGGGCGGGAGTCGCCGGGCGCCGCGACCGGGAGGCTCGTCGCGGCGAACACGTTCGGGGCGATCGTCGGCCCGATGGGCGCCGTGTTCCTGCTCGCACCGGCGTTGGGGCTTTGGCGCAGCGTCGCCATCCTGGGCGTCGCCACCGCCCTCGCCGGAGCCGGGCTGGTGACGGGTCGTGGGCGCGCCGCCGCGGGCGCCCTGGCCGCGATCCTGGCCCTCGGCGCGATCGAGGCCGGCCGGCTCCCCCCGGCGCGGGTCCGGACGGACCTCGGGGAGAGGCTGGTATCCGTCCGCGAGGGCAGCTACGGCACGACTGCCGTCGTCGAAGGTCCGCACGACCGGTGGATCACGGTCAACAACGCCTACGTCCTGGGCGGCACCGCCGCGGCCGGCGAGGAGCGGTGGCAGGCGCACCTCCCTCTCCTGCTGCATCCGTCGCCGCGGAAAGTGGCCTTCCTCGGCTTCGGTACCGGGATCACCGCGGGGGCGGCGCTGCTCCACCCGATCGAGCGCGTCGTCGCCCTGGAGATCGTGCCCGAGGTCGCCGCGGCGGCGCGGGCCGACTTCGCCGACGCGAACGGCGGCGTGGCCGAGGACGCCAGGGCGGAGCTGGTGGTCGACGACGGCCGCCACTATCTGGCGGCCACGCCGCACGCCTTCGACGTGATCGTGGGAGACCTCCTCGTCCCCTGGCGGCCGGGTGAAGCGGCCCTCTATTCACGGGAGCACTTCGACGCCGTCCGCCGCGCCCTGTCGCCGAACGGCCTGTTCTGCCAGTGGCTGCCCGTGTACCAGCTCTCCGGGGAGCAGCTCCGCATCGCCGTGGCGACCTTCGCGGACGTGTTCCCTCGCTCGACCCTGTGGCGGGGCAACTTCCTCCCCGACCACCCCATCCTCGCCCTGGTGGGCCACCTCGATCCCGACCCGGTGGCCGCGGCCCGGGTGGACGACGCCGTCCGGGCGCTGGCGCCGGCGCTCGACCTGAGCCATCCGTTCCTGCAGCACCCGGCGGGCTTCTGGCTGTTCCTGGTCGGACCGGTGGACCCCGCCATGGCGTGGCTCGCCGGGGCGCGACGGAACACCGACGCCGAGCCCTGGCTCGAGATCCTGGGTCCCTCCGCCCACGCTTCGGGGGTCCCGGCCACGTTCGCGCGGGGACCGCTCCTCGACATCCTGTCGGGCGTGCTCGACCGCCCCCTCGGCGGCACGCCGCTCGCCGGCCTCGGCCGAGAGCACCTCGAATGGCGGTCCGCCGGGATGTCGCTGGCGCGCGCCTCCCAGGTGCCCGGAGAGGAGGGCGCGTCCCACGTGCTCACCCTGCTCCGTAGGCTGCCCCGCGATCTGCAGGACGCCCTGGGCGTCGAGCCCGCCCTGCCGGTCAACCCCTCGGGAGACCCGCCGCCACCGAGGTGACGATCGCGGCCACGCTCAGCACCAGGCACACGGCCGCTCCGACGAGATGATCCCCGCGCTCCGGCATCAGCGGGTCGAGCCACGCCGAGACCAGGTAGCCGGCGACCAGTCCGCCCAGGTGCGCCCAGTTGTCGATGCCGGGCACCATGAACCCGAAGAGCGCCCCGATGAGGATCCAGCGCTGCGCGGCGGCCCGGAGCTGGGAGCTGCCGCCGCGCCGCGAGTAATGAAGCAGCGCTCCCACCAGCCCGAACACGGACGCGGAGGCGCCGATCGTGAAGCTGGCGCCGCGCAGGAAGCCGGGCAGGAAGGGTAGGAAGGCGCCGGCCAGGGTGCTGGCCAGGAAACCGCACGCACCGGCCGCCACGTAGAGGATGACGGCGCGGGCGGGGCCGTAGACGTGGGCGACCGCGAAACCGAGGTCTCGGACCGCCATCATGTTGAAGAGGATGTGGACGATGCCGCCGTGGAGCCAGCCCGCGCTGAGCAGGGTCCACCAGCGCCCGTAACCGAACACCGGCACCGCGCCGCTGGCCCCGAAACGGAACAGGCTCTCCATGCTGGGCGAGACCATGCCGAGCAGGCCTCCCATCCCGATACCTTCCGGGTCCGCGGCAAGCGTCGCCAGGAACAGGGCGCCACAAGTCCACCAGATTCCGGGCACGAATAGCGACTCCAGGCTACCCCCGCGCAGGTAGCGGCTGAGGCCCCACAGGCCGGGACGGCGGCGGCCGCAGTGGTAGCAGGACTCGTCGTTCACCCCCACCAGGCCGCCGCAGCTGGGGCACAGGGTCGATCCCGTCTTCTGTCGCCCGAGCATCCGGTGATCTTATCCGGGCTCGGCGATCCAGGGGCCGGAAGACATCCGGGCTCGCCGCCCGAGCTCCGCGTCGAGCAGCAGCGCGGCCAGCCGGAGCAGGTTGAGCGCCGCCGCGGTCTCGAGCCACGCGGGGTCGAAGTCCGCCCTGTTACGGCTCGATCTGGCCGTCGACGACGAACGCGTGAAGCCGAAGCAAGGCGATGCCACGGGGATCCCGTCTATTCCGAGGGGAGTCCCTGTCCGGAAGCGAACACACGCGTACGATCCCGGACGCCGCGTTCTTTCGAAACGCCTTCCCACCGGCGCGCCGCCGCGGCACGCCCATTGCTCGGACGCCACCGGAGGAGCAAGCCCCTGGACCGCCCGCTCGACGCTTCGTTCGTCAAACGGCGTACCCGGCGGCGCGTGCTGCTAGCCGCGGGCCTGGCCTCCGCCACCACGGCGGTCTTCGCGTGGGGGCCCGACCTCATCCGGCCGGCGCTCCGGCGCAGCAGCCTGAGCTTCGCCCGCGTCGAGACCGGCCCCATCGAGGCGTCGCTCACCGGCGCCGGGACGGTGCTGCCCGAGGTCGAGAAGGTCCTGTCTACGCCGGTGGACGCCCGCGTGCTCCGCATCCTCGAGCGTCCCGGTGAGTCCGTGGAGAGCGGGGACCCCATCGTCGAGCTGGACCTCTCCGCCGCCACGCTCGCCGTCGAGAAGCTCGATCAAGACCTGGCCCTGAAGCGCAACCAGCAGGCCCAGACGCGCCTGGACCTCCAGAGCCGCCTGGCCGCCCTCGAGAGCCAGCGCAAGGCCAAGGACCTCGCGGCACGCCTGCTGACCGCCCAGCTCGATCGCCGGCGGCAGCTCCGGGCGGAGGGGCTCGTCTCCGACGAGGACCTCGCCCAGGCCGAGCTGCAGGCGGCGCAGGCCGCTCTCGAGCTGAAGCAGGTCGAGGACGAGGCCGGCAGCGCGCGGCTGTCGACGGACGCGCGGCTGGAGGGCCTGGACCTCGAGATCGCCATCTTGCGGAAGGAGCGGGCGGAGGCGGCGCGCGTGCTCTCGCTGGGGACCGCGCGTGCCGACCGCAGCGGCGTCGTCACCTGGACGGTGTCCGAGGAGGGCGCGGCCGTGCGGAACGGCGACCCGGTGGCGCGCATCGCGGACCTCAGCCGCTTCCGCGTCGAGGCCACCGTCTCCGACGTCCACTCGAAGCGGCTGTCGGTGGGGCTGCCCGCCACGGTCAAGGTCGGCGACGAGAGCCTGGCCGGGGTGGTCTCCAGCGTGCTGCCCTCGATCCGGGACGGGGCGCTCGGCTTCGCGATCGCCCTGCAGGATCCCTCGAACGCGCTGCTGCGCCCGAACCTGCGCGTGGACGTGCTGGTGGCGATCGGGCGAAAGGAGCGCGCCCTCAAGCTGCGGCGCGGTCCCGCCATCGACGGCGAGGGGGCCCAGAGTCTGTTCGTGGTGCGCGGGAGCCGTGCCGTGAAGACCACGGCGCGGATCGGCCTCATCGGGTTCGAGGCCTGCGAGGTCCTGGAGGGCCTGGCCGAGGGTGACGAGGTGGTGCTCTCGGACATGCGCGAGTACGAGCACCTTTCGGAGGTGAGGCTCAGATGAGCGGGAACGCGATGGTCGAGCTGCAGGGAGTCGAGAAGGTGTACCGCACGAGCACGCTGGAGACGGTGGCGCTCACGGCGATGAACCTCAGCGTGGGTGAGGGGGAGTTCGTGTCCATCATGGGCCCGTCCGGCTGCGGCAAGAGCACGTTGCTCAACCTCATGGGCCTGCTCGACGTCCCCACGGCGGGGCGGGTGGCGGTCAACGGCACGCCGGTCGAGTCCTATCGCGACCGCGAGGTGGCGGCGCTCCGGAACAAGGAGATCGGCTTCGTGTTCCAGTCGTTCCACCTGATCCCGGACCTGTCGGTGGCCGACAACGTCGAGATCCCGCTCCTGTACCGGTCGATGTCCGCCCGCGAGCGGCGCGAGCGCGCGCGCAAGGCCCTGGACCGCGTGGGCCTCTCGTCGCGCGTGCATCACTTCCCGTCGCAGCTCTCCGGCGGCCAGCAGCAGCGCGTGGCTATCGCCCGCGCGATCGTCGGCAGCCCGCGGATCCTGCTGGCCGACGAGCCAACCGGCAACCTCGACAGCCAGATGGGCGACGAGATCATGGGCATCCTCCACGGCCTCCACGCCGATGAGAGGGCGACGATCGTGATGGTCACACACGACCCGCTGCGCGCGGGGAAGACGCAGCGCATAGTCCGGCTCTTCGACGGCCGTCAGGTGAACTGAGGCCTAGATGCTGCGCAGCTACCTCAGGCTCGCGACCAGGGTGCTCCTGCGCCGCAAGTTCTTCACCGCCGTGAGCCTGTTCGGGATCAGCTTCACCTTGGTGGTGCTGACGGTCGTCGTGGCCCTGCTCGATCACGTGCTCGCCCCGCTCCCGCCGGAGACGCGGCTCGAGCGCACGCTGGCCGTCTACCAGATGCGGTTCTCGACCCGGGATGGCCGGAGGGGCCGGTTCGAGACCAGCTTCCTCCTGATGGACCGCTACATGCGGGGCATCCCCGGCGTCGAGCGGATGTCGCTGCTGTCTACGCAGCAGGAAATGATGGCCTACGCCAACGGCGAGCCCATGGTCGTGACGCTGAAGCGCACCGACGCCGACTACTGGAAGATCCTGGACTTCGCGTTCCTGGAAGGCGGTCCGTTCACGGAGGCGGACGTGGAGAACGCCAGCCTGGTGGCCGTCATCACCGAGGCCATGAGACGCCGCTTCTTCGGCCACGCGCCGGCGCTGGGCGAGACGATCGAGGTGGACGGCCAGCGGTTCCATGTCGTGGGTGTGGTATCGAACGTCTCCCGGCTCCGCCCGATCCCGTATTCGGACTTCTGGGTGCCCCACACCACCGACAAGTCCGGCGCCCACCGCCGCCAGATCGCCGCCGGCGGCTACGTGGCCGCGTTCCTCGCGAGGAGCCCCGCGGACCTCCCGGCGATACGGGCCGAGTTCGCCTCGCGCATGCAGCGCGTGCCCATTCACGACGACCCGGTTGCCGCCCGCGAGGGAGTCGACCGCTTGGTGGCCCACATGGAGGCCCCGGCGGAGACCGTCGCCCGCCTCTATGCCGGCGACGACTTCATGGCGGTGGACGAGGAGGGCCGGGTGCGCCTGGGCCGGTTCTTCGGCGCACTCGCCGCCCTGGCGTTCCTGTTCATGCTCCTTCCCACCCTGAACCTCGTCAACCTGAACGTCAGCCGCGTCCTCGAGCGGGCTTCGGAGATCGGGGTGCGCAAGGCGTTCGGCGCCACGTCGCGGGCGCTCGTGGGCCAGTTCGTCGTGGAGAACGTCGTCCTCACCATCGTGGGCGGTCTACTCGGGTTCGTCGGGGCCTACGCCGTGCTCGGCGCGTTGACCGGGAGCGAGGTCATCCCTTACGCGCAGTTCCGGATGAACGGCCGCGTGTTCCTCTCGGGTCTGGCCCTGTCCGTCTTCTTCGGCGTCCTCTCCGGGGCGTATCCGGCATGGCGGATGTCGCGGCTGAACCCGGTCGACGCCCTGAAGGGAGGTGCGCGGTGACGCGCCACCTCCTCAAGCTGATCTGGAACCGGCGGCGCACCAACGCCCTGCTGATGGCCGAGGTCCTCTTGTCGTTCCTGGCGCTGTTCGGCATCGCGACGCTCGCCGTCTACTACACCGACAACTACCGGAGGCCGCTCGGCTTCGACTACCGGGACGTGTGGGTGATCGAGTACAACCCCAAGGGCTACGACCCCGCCTTCCCGAACAGGAACGTCCACATCTACTGGCGCCTGTTCCACGCTCTCGAAGAGCTGCCGCGGGTCGAGGCCGTGGCCACCCACTCCTGGGGCGTCGCCCCGTACTGGGTTCCGGGGGGCGAGTTCCGCGACGAGGTCGACGGACGACGCTACGTCGCCGACGCCGACCGCGTGAGCGACGGCTATCTCGAGGTCGCGGGGCTCGAGCTGACGCGCGGCCGGTGGTTCTCGAGTGAGGACGACGTCGTGCCGCCGAACGACAACGTGATCGTCCTCAACGAGCGCTTGGCCCGGCACCTGTTCGGCGACGAGGACCCGCTGGGCCGCCGTCTGCCGTGGCCCCCGAGAGGGGACGGCTCGCGGCGGCCGGGCGAGCTGCGCGTGGTCGGCGTCGTCCGCGAGTATCGGCCCCGCGGCGAGTTCTCCGCACCCGGCAATCACTTCTTCGCGCGCCACCGCGTCGACGACCCTGAGTCCAACGGCTCCTCGCTGCTCGTCCGGGTGAGTCCGGGAACGCCGGCCGCCTATCAGGAGCGGCTGGTGGCCCGCTTGTTCCGCGAGGCGCCCGAGTGGACTTTTCGCGTCAAGCCGCTGGCCGAGTGGCGCGCCGCGAACCACCGCCTGCGGCTCACGCCGCTGGTGGCCCTCGGCCTGGTCGTCGGGTTCCTGCTCCTGATGGTCGTGCTCGGGCTCGTGGGAGTGCTCTGGCAGAACGTCACCCAGAGGACACAGGAGCTGGGGCTGCGCCGGGCTAAGGGCGCTACTGCCGCGCGCATCCAGCGCCAGATCCTGGGCGAGGTCGCGATCATGACCACGGTCGCGCTCGGCGTGGGGACGCTGCTCGTGGTCCAGCTCCCGCTCCTCGACTGGCTCGGCAGCGTCCGCGCGGGTGTGTTCGCAGCGAGCCTTGTGCTCTCCGCGGCGACCATCTATGTTCTGACCGGCCTGTGCGGGCTGTACCCGGCGCGGCTGGCTACCCGGATCCAGCCCGCGGAGGCCCTCCACCACGAATAGATGATCCTCGTCGTCGACGACGATGCGTCGGTGCTGGCGTCGCTGGCGCTCCTGCTGAAGCAGGCGGGCCACGCAGCGCATGGCGTGCCTTCACCGGCCGAGGCGCTGGAGTGGCTCCGAGGGAACGCCTGCGAGCTGGTGATCCAGGACATGAACTTCTCGCGGCGGACGTCGGGCGAGGAAGGCCTCGCCCTGCTGCGTGGGATCAAGGAGCGGCACCCGCACCTGCCGGTCGTGCTGATGACGGCCTGGGGCTCGATCGGCCTGGCCGTGGAGGGGATGAAGGCCGGGGCCTCGGACTTCGTGACCAAGCCGTGGACGCACCCGCAGATCCTCCAGGCCGTCCGCACCGTCCTGGGGCTCGCGGCCACCGCGACCGCGCGGACGGAACGCGCGCCGAGCCGCGAGGAGCTCGACTCCCGTTACGACCTCGGCAACATGATCGGCGAAGACCCGCGGTTCCTGAAGGTCCTCGACATCGCCGGGCGCGTCGCCGCCACCGAAGCGTCCGTGCTGGTCACCGGCGAGAGCGGCACCGGGAAGGAGCTGGTCGCGGAGGCCCTCCATCGCAACAGCGCGCGCCGGAGGGGACCGTTCGTGAAGGTGAACCTCGGCGGCATCTCGGCCGCGCTCTTCGAGAGCGAGATGTTCGGCCACGTGAAGGGGGCCTTCACCGACGCCAGGGCCGACCGCAAGGGCCGCTTCGAGCTGGCCGAGGGCGGCACCATCTTCCTCGACGAGATCGGGGAGCTGGATCCGGCCTGCCAGGTGAAGATGCTGCGCGTCCTCCAGGACCGGACCTACGAGGCGCTGGGGTCCAGCGTTCCGCGGACGGTCGACGTGCGCGTGGTCTCGGCCACGAACCGCGCGCTGGCGGAGCAGGTACGGACCGGTGCGTTCCGCGAGGACCTCCTCTATCGCCTGAACCTGATCACGCTCCACCTCCCGCCGCTGCGCGAGCGACCGCAGGACATCCCCTCGCTCTCCGTGCGCTTCGTACGGGCGATGTCGGAGGTGCATCGCCGCGACGTCTCGTTGAGCGCAGCGGCGCTGCGCTGGCTCCAGGGTCAGCCCTGGCCCGGCAACGTGCGCCAGCTCCGCCACTGGATCGAGCGCGCGGTACTGGTCTCGTCGAAGGACCTCCTTGACGTCGAGGACGTCGCCGGCGCCGGCGAGATGGAGGCGTCCTCGGGGGGACGCGAGGAGCTGCCGGCGGTGGGCAGCATGACCATGGACGAGATCGAGCGGGCCATGATCTTGAAGTCCCTGCGCCACCACGGGGGGAACGTGAGCCGGACCGCGGAGGCGCTGGGCCTGTCGCGGGCCGCCCTCTACCGCCGATTCGAGAAGTACGGGATCGTGGCTTGAGCCTGCGCCGGTCCTTCGTCGTCTACCTGTGCGTCCTCCACCTCCTGATCGGCGCCCTGGCCGTCCTGCTGGTCCGTCAGGGCCGCTGGTGGGTGCTGGGAGCGGAAGTCGTCTTCGTCGCCTCCCTCCTGTGGGGCCTGGCCCTCGTTCGCAAGACGTTCGCGACGCTGTCGCTCCTCCGGTCCGGAGCCCAGCTGCTCCGGGACACCGACTTCCAGACCCGGTTCCGGGAGACCGGGCGTCCCGAGACCGACGAGCTCGTGCGCGTCTACAACCGCATGGCGGACCACCTGCGCGAGGAGCGGGTGCGGCTGCAGGAGCAGCAGTTCCTGCTCGCCAAGATCCTCGACGCCTCGCCTTCCGGAGTGGCCCTCCTCGACTTCGACGGCCGGATCACCTACGCGAACCCCCGGGTGGAGCACCTGCTGCGCGCGGCGGGCGTCCCGCTCCGCGGCCGCAGCCTGGGCGAGCTGGATTCGCCGCTCGCACGTGCCCTCGACAGGATGGAGCCGGGGCAGACCCGCGTGGTCCCGCTCTGGGGCGGGCGGCGGGTCAGGTGCCACAGGGGATCGTTCATCGACCGCGGCTTCTCGCGCGGCTTCGTGCTGCTCGAGGAGCTGACCGACGAGCTGCGCCAGCAAGAGAAGGGGGCCTACGAGAAGCTCGTCCGCATGCTCTCGCACGAGGTCAACAACACCGTGGGCGCCGCCAGCTCGCTCCTCCACTCCTGCCTGGCGTACGCCCGGCACCTGCCCGAAGCCGACCGCGCGGACTTCGAGGCCGCGCTGCGGGTGGCCGCGGGCCGGACCGCCCAGCTCGGGGCGTTCATGAGGGGCTTCGCGGACGTTGTGCGCCTGCCCGCGCCGCGTCCGCAGCCCTGCGACCTCCACGAGCTGCTCGGGGGGATCGCGGTGCTGATGGGGCCCGCCTGCGAGGAGCGCCGTGTGGAGTGGCGCTGGGCGGTGGAGGCGCCGCTCGAGCCGGTCGCCATGGACCGCGCCCAGATGGAGCAGGTGTTCGTGAACGTCTGCAAGAACGCCCTCGAGGCGATCGGCCGCGACGGCGTCATCACGATCCGGCTGGGCCGGCGCCACGGACGGCCGTTCGTCGCGGTCGAGGACACGGGGGCGGGGGTCCCGGAGGACGTGAGGCCCCACCTGTTCACGCCCTTCTTCAGCACCAAGGACCAGGGCCAGGGGGTCGGGCTCACCATGGTGCAGGAGGTCCTGGCCCAGCATCGGTTCGAGTACTCGCTCGATGGGTCCCCGGGCGGCCCCACGCGCTTCACCATCCTGTTCTGACCACCACCCTGCGCCCGTCCCGGGCGGCGACGGCCCGCTCCTGGAGGCGCGCGGCCTCGATCGTCCTCCCCTGCCGCCCCACCAGGATGGCCAGGTTCTCCAGGATGCCGGCGAGCCGCAGCGGATCCGGTCGAACGGCCTCCTCGGCCGCGGCCAGCGCACGCCGAAAGGACCTCTCGGCCTGGAGCGGCTCGCCCTTCTCGCGGTGGAGCACGGCCAGGTTGTTGAGGACCACAGGCAGCTCCGGATGTGGCGCATGCGTGCCGTCGCCGCCTGCCTCCAGGGCCCCGTGGTACAGGCGTTGCGCGTCGTCGAACCTCCCACCGCGGTGGAACACCGATGCCAGGTGAAGCGCCGGGACCACCAGGTCGGCGTGGCGGGGTCCCAGGACCTTCTCTTTCAGGGCCAGGGCGCGGCCGAGGAGGACGACGACCTCGTCGCCCCCGCCCTGGACGTCGCGGACCTGCGCCAGGTTCTGGAGACACACGGCCAGGTGCACGCCCTCCGGCGCCACGGACTCCCACGAGCGCGCCGCGCTCCTGAGCAGCCGCTCCGCGTCGCGGAGCCGGCCGCGCTTCAGCAGGGTCGTGCCCAGGTCGTTCGAGGCCGCCGCGGCGACGTCACGTCGCCCCGACGCCTCGGCCGCGCGCAGCCGCCTGGTGAAGATCCGCTCGGCCTCGCCGTACCGTCCGCTCTCGTATGCGGCGCGGCCCTCGTCGATCGCCGACGCCAAGGCCGCCGGCACCATACGAACGCTCACCGCTGCCGCGATGAACGCCACGACCATTCGCTTGGACATCGCCCCTCCCGGATCGCGGCCGCCCGCGCGCCGGCTGTCGAACGCGCCTGCCGCGCCGACCGCAGATGGAAGGACCGTGCCATGGGCCTCGGGGAGGGCAAGGCGTTCTTGTTCCGCAATTCCCCATCGCAGGGGCGCGGTCCGCCGTTCAGTCCAGGACGAGCCGCGTCCGCATCCGGACAGCCGAGAGCGGTGCGACCGCCGCTAGCAGAACCACACGCCCGCCGGCACGGCAGCCGCGGCCGGTACCCGAGCGGCCGGGCCTCGAACGAAGAGGACCGTCACCCTGCGATCCGGCTTCCCCACCAGTCTCTCCACGAACGGGGCGGCGTAGCGGAACGCGATCGCCCGCTCCGGCCAGGACCGGTCTGCCGCGGCGGCCGCGTCACCGCCGGGGGGTGAAGACGAGTGCGATGCCGCCGAGGATCACTGTGCCACAAGCCACAAGCCGCAGCGTCATGTCCTCTCCGAGGAGCAGCACACCACCGGCGGCCGCGAGGACGGGCACCGCGAGCTGGACGACCGCGGCCTGCGTGCGATCGAGACCGCGGAGGGCCGCGTACCACAGCGTGTAGCCGAGGCCGCTGGCGACGGCTCCCGAAGCGACCGCCAACGCGAGCCCCGCTCGAGTGAGCTCGCGGTGGGGCACGAGGAGCGTGGCGGCGAGGGTCAGCACCGCGCCGCGGAAGAAGTTGTCGGCGTTGGCCTCGAGGGGGTCGCGGGCGTGGCGGCCGCGCAGCGAATAGGCCGCCCAGGCCAGGCCCGCGAGCGCCATCAAGGCCAGGCCCCGCGGGTCGGGCGCGGTCCGGCCCGGCCGCGCGAGCAGGAACAGGCCTCCTAGCGCCACCAGCAGGCCCGCCCACTCGCGGGGCCGCGGATGCTCGCCCTGCGCGATGCTCCAGCCGATCATACCTACCTGGACGGCCGCGAACAGGACGAGCGCGCCGGTTCCGGCGTCGATCCGGAGGTACGCGAAGGAAAACGCGAGAGCGTAGCCGGCCAACGCGAGACCCGACGGCCAGCTCCCGCCCTTCGGCCGGCCACCTCTCCGCAGCAGGACCAGCGCCGCGAGCATCAACGCCCCCGACACCATGCGCACGAGCGTGAAGCTAGCGGCGTCGGCCAGCCCGGGCCGCAGGGCGGCCCGGCAAAGCAATGAGTTGGCCGCGAAGCACGCCAGCGTCGCGGTGGTGAGGACGGCCGTGCGCCGCTCCACGCGGGCACTCTACCCTGCGGGAACGTCGGCAGGGAGCGCCGGGGCTTCGTTCGGTCCGCCGAGACGACCGTGCAGACCGGGGCCGCACCCGCCGGCGACATCCGGGGCCGGCGCGAGCGGTCTCCTCGCCGGGACCGCGACCCTGTGACCGCCGTCCATCGCGCGCAGGCCGCAGGAGCACGTGTGCTATGATCCCCGCCCTCCCGCCGTGCCCGTCCGGCGAGGTCCCCCGAGGAGACGAACATGCGAATCGGAGTCCTGCGCGGCCGCGAGAACTCCTTTCCGGACGCCTTCATCGCCAAGGTGAACTCGATGGGGAAGGGCGTGACGGCCGAGTTCGTGCAGCTTGGCGGCACGAAGCTCAACGAGCCCGTGCCCTACCGGGTCGTCCTGGACCGGATGAGCCACGAGGTCCCCTACTACGCCGTCTACCTGAAGATGGCCGCCCTCCAGGGCACCTACTGCATCAACAACACCTTCTGGCGCTCCGCGGACGACAAGTTCTTCGGTTACGCCGCCGCCGAGAAGCTGGGCATCGGCGAGCCCAAGACCGTGGTGCTGCCCAACCGCGAGTACGTGGACGACGTAACCGCCGAGAGCCTGCGGAACCTGTGGCCCACCGACTTCTCGATGTACCTGGACTACGTGGGCGTCCCCTGCATCATGAAGCCCGCCTTCGGCGGCGGGTGGAAGGACGTCTACAAGATCGGCAGCCTGGACGAGCTCGTGCTGCAGTACAACGGGTCGGGGCAGAAGACGATGATGCTCCAGGAGTTCATCTCCTGGGACACCTACATCCGCGTTCCCACCATCGGCCGCCGCCACGCCCGCGCGATCCGCTACGACCCGGCCCCGATGGCCATGGGCGGCTACAACCAGGACCACGACGCTCTGCCGTCCGCGCTGCGCGACCAGGCCGAGGAGCTGTCGCTGCGCTTCAACGTGGCCCTAGGCTACGACATGAACGCGCTCGAGTTCGCGGTCAAGGACGGCCTGTTCTACGGGATCGACCTCACGAACTACACCCCCGATCTGGACTACCGCAGCCTGAAGGACGCCCACTTCCCGTGGGTGGTCGAGAAGATGGCCGACTTCGCGGTCGACAAGGCGCTCTCGGGGGAGCCCACGCCGGCGGTGCCCGACTGGCGCGGCCTGATACTGCGCTGACGCCGTCGGGGCGCGGCCGACCCGGCATCGACCTCAGCCGCGACGCCCGCCGCATCACCGTCACCCTGTTCACCGCCCAGGCGCTCGGGTCGGCCGGCTTCCTGGCCGCGGCCACGGTCAACGCGATCGTCGGTGCTCAGCTCGGGGGCCACGCGGGCTGGGCGGGCGTACCGTCGGCCGCCTACCAGGCCGGGGCGGCGGTGGCGGCCCTCGGATGGGGGTTCCTGATGGACCGTTGGGGACGCCGGCCCGTCCTGGCCGCGGGCGGCGCCTCCGGGGTCCTCGGAGCCGCCCTCGCCACGACCGCGGTGGCGGTGGGCTCGATGGGAGCGTTCGTGGCCGGCCTCGTCCTCATGGGCTTCGCGAACTCGGCCCTGCAGCTCGGCCGGTTCGTGGCGGCGGAGGTGCACCCGCCCGCCGAGAAGGGCCGCGCGATCGCCAGGGTCGTGATCGGCGGGACGGTGGGGGCGGTCCTCGGCCCCCTGGCGGCGGCCCCGATGGGACGCTGGACGCAGCGGGCTGGCCTGGACGAGCTCGTGGGACCCTACGCGGCGAGCGCCGTGCTCTTCGTCGGCGTGAGCCTCGTTGTGTTCGTGTGGCTCCGGCCCGAGCCTCGCGATCTGGCCGCCGCGCTCGACGCCCAGCTCGACGCAGTCGCCCCGGTGCGCGGCGATTCACGGCCGCTCGGCGTGCTGGTGCGCGAGCCCGCCGTCCGTGCCGCCGGGCTGACGATGATGACCGGCCAGGCGGTCATGGTGATGCTGATGGTCATCACCTCCCTTCACATGAAACACCACGACCACTCGCTGGGCGGCATCTCCTTCGTCATCTCGAGCCACGTGGTCGGGATGTACGCGTTCTCCCTGTTCTCCGGCCGCCTCGCCGACTGCTGGGGACGGCCGCCGGTGATCGTCGCGGGGGCGCTGACGCTGACCGCGTCCTGCCTGGCCGCAGCCGCCTCGCCCCGGCTCGTCCCGCTCGCGGTCAGCCTCTTCCTCCTAGGTCTCGGCTGGAACTTCTGCTACGTCGGGGGCTCGTCGCTGCTGGCCGACCAGCTCCGGCCCGGCGAGCGCGGCCGGATGCAGGGCGTCAACGACCTCTGCATCGGAGGGGTGGCGGCGGCGGCGAGCTTGGGCAGCGGCCTCGTCTACGCGGCGGTGGGTTACGAGACCATGGGGCTGGTGGGCGCGGTGGCCGCATTCGTGCCGGCCGTGCTGGCGCTGCGCCTGCGTCGTATGCCTTCGCCGGAGCCCGCGTTCGATCCGACCGCGGCCGTCCGGTAACGCGGTCCGTTCGCCCAGCAGCGCCGGCGCTCACCCCTCACCGCGGGCGGGCGCTCCCCTCAGGCCGTCACGGCGCCGCCGCGTACGCCTCGAGCTGTGACTCCAGCTCGGCGGCGGGCAGCCAACGGCCCGCCAGGGCCACCCCGTGGCGCTTCCAGACGTTGCGGATGTCGGCGAGAGGGTCGGCGTCGAGCAGCAGCAGGTCGGCGCGCCGGCCCACCGCGATGGTGCCGAACGAGTCCGGTACGCCGAGCGCGATCGCGGGGTTGCGGGTGCCGGCGCTCAGGGCTTCGAACGGCGTGAGGCCCGCCGCGACGAGGGACTCCAGCTCCCTCAGCGTCGCGAAGCCGGGGACGTTGAACACCTGCGGAGCGTCGGCGCCGAGCAGGAGGCCGGCCCCGGCGTCCCGGAGGGCGCGCAGCAGCTTGCGGCGCAGCTCCACGAAGCGGCGCCCGCGCTCGGGGTCGAAGTCCGGTCCGCGGAACCGCTGGAAGACCTCCCGCCACTGCTGGACGGTCTTCGCGGGCATGTACTGCATCTCGGGGCGCGCCCCCAGCCCGTCGGCCGTCGCGCCGCCGAACAGGTTGTCGATCAGGACCTGAGTCGGCGTGTTCCAGGCGCCGGCCGCCCGCGTCGCGGCCGCGAGGGCGGCGAGGCCGGCCTCGTCCACCGTGTCGACGATCGAGGCCCCGAAGAGGCCCGTGTCCTGCGGAAGGCTCGCACCGGCGCGCTGGAGGACCTCGACGTATCCGTCGAGGTGCTCGACGCTCCTGATGCCGGAGAGCAGAGCCCGCATGAGGCCCACGTCGGCGGGCACGTGTCCGGCGAAGGGGATCCCCTCGGCGCGGGCGGCGCGCACGACCGCGTCGAAGGCGTCACGCGGGACTCCCGGGTGGATCTTCAGGAGGTCGTAGCCCGCGGCGCGCTGCTCCGTCACCAGCCTCCTGGCGGAGGCCGCGTCGGGCGCGCTGGTGCCGTTGATCGACGGGCCGGCGGTGAAGACCTGCGGGCCCAGCCGCGCTCCCCGCGCGACCTCCTCCCGCACCGAGAGGTCGCGCGAGTCTCCGATCATGCCCCGCACGGTCGTGACGCCGCAGGCCACGTTGAGGTACAGCAGCCGGTCGGCGAAGTCCTCGCCGTGCTCCTGCAGGCCCAGGGGGGATGGGAAGTGGGCGTGCATCTCGGCCAGGCCGGGAAGCAGGAAGCGGCCGTGGCCGTCCACGCGCAGGGCGCCGTACGGGACCCTGGTGGTCGCGCTCGGTCCCACCGCCGCGATGCGGCGGCCTTCGACCACGACCGTGTGGTCGGCGAGACGGCGCTCGGAGTCCATCGGTATGACGGTCACGTGCTCGATCGCCAGCACCGGGGGAGGAGAGGGCTGTGCCGGCGCGGGCTGGGCCCGCGCGCCGCCCGCCAGGCCGGCGGCGATGAGGCTGGCTCTTGCGATCGACCACTTGTGCATGGCGCCTCCTGTCGCGTCCAGCATGATACCGGGATGCGCGTGCCGGCCGGCTCGGTGCCCAGCCTTGACCCGGCTTCGGCGCTCCGATAGCGTACGCGCGGGCAAGGAGACGAGCGATGTTCGACGAGTTCCGGGTTCCCGAGGGGAAGAGGTTCCGGTTGAAGGACCGGGACGCCCGCGATACCGGGAAGTTCCATTCCAAGGACGAGGCGAAGGACCGCCTCCGCAAGGGCGTGGAGCGGCTGCGCGAGCTGCAGGACAAGCTCTATGCCCAGGACCGCTGGGCCGTCCTGCTCATCTTCCAGGCCATGGACGCGGCGGGCAAGGACGGCACGATCGAGCACGTGATGTCCGGGATCAACCCGCAGGGCTGCCAGGTGTACTCGTTCAAGGCTCCTTCCGCGGAGGAGCTGGACCACGACTTCATGTGGCGCACCAACCGTTGCCTCCCGGAGCGGGGACGGATCGGCGTGTTCAACCGCTCCTACTACGAGGAGGTCCTGGTGGCGCGGGTCCATCCCCGGATCCTGGCCGCGCAGAAGCTGCCGCCGTCCCTCGTGACCAAGAAGATCTGGGACCAGCGGTTCGAGGACATCCGGAACGCCGAGCGTTACCTGACCCGCAACGGCACGGTGATCCGGAAGTTCTTCCTCCACGTCTCGAAGGAGGAGCAGCGCCGGCGCTTCCTCGCCCGGCTCGACGACCCGGAGAAGCACTGGAAGTTCTCCCTCGGTGACGTCCAGGAGCGCGAGCACTGGGACCGTTACAGGGAAGCCTACGAGGAGATGCTCGAGAGCACCAGCAGCGACGACGCCCCCTGGTACGTGGTGCCGGCCGACCGGAAGTGGTTCACGCGGATGGCCGTGGCGGACCTCATCGTCGACACCCTGGAGGGGCTGGACCTGCGCTATCCCCGCGTCAGTCCCGAGAAGCTGGCCGAGCTGAAGGCTGCCCGCAACGCCCTGGAGAAGGAAGCCTGACGGTCTCACCGAAACGGAGGCGTCCATGAGCCCCACCGCCCTCGCCGTGGTCGCACTCCTTGCGGCTCCGCAGCAGCGCGGGGAGGACATGGGACCGCTCGTGCTGGAGCTGAGGAGCCTTCGGGGGCAGGTGGCGCTCCTCGAAGTGATGCTGCGCAGGGGCGAGGAAGCACAGGACGCCCTCGCCCGCGACGTGCGCGCCATGGGAGCCGAGCTGGCGCGAGCTTCCTCGGGGGGAGGCGCCGCGGCGGCCTTCCAGGCGGGCCCGCCCACCTCGTCCGATACGGCGGGGGTGGCGCGGACCGTCGTGTTCGCGCCGCGGATCGAGGCCGACGCCACGCACCGGCGGGACCTGGTGACCCTGAAGGTGAAGCGGATCGAGGCGGGCGAGGTCCATCCGGTCGGCAGCCTGGAGATGGGCAACGACCAGCTCTTCGCCGAGATCCCGATCGACCGCAGCGGCGCGCTATACGTCGTCGACTGGTCCACGTCGGAGGGGCACAGCTACTCGCTCGTGCTCAAGGACGGCGCCACCGGCCTTCCCGCGGCCACCGTTCAGGTAAAGCCGCTCCAGAGCGAGGGCCGGTTCCTGTTCGTCGGCTATCGCCTCGACTGAATAGCCACGACCGGCGATCCGGCCGCTCCCGCGCCTTGGCGAGGATTCATCGCGAGCCGCCGCGGCTTGCCCGTGCAGGCGCCACGCGCCGCGACCACCACGATCGCCCCGTGCTGCACTGCCGGCCCAGGTCGTCGGTTCGTCGTGGGTCGCTAGCGCCGGCCTCTCCCTCGACACGACGGTCCAGGTTGGGGGCATGGCGTGACCTGCTGCGGATCGACGCCCCGGACCACCGCGGGTCAGCGCACGAGATCCACGCGCCGCGAGAGGCCCGGGGCACGGGCGAGGCGGCCGTCGCAGGTCAGGAGGGTGCACTCGAGCGCCTCGGCGAGGGCCACGTACACGGCGTCGTACGCGGTGAGGTTGTCGCGGAGCGCCCAGACACGGTCGAGCAACGGCTCGTGGCCGTGTCGTTCCAGGTCCAGCGACCGCAGGTCCTCGAGGGCGGCGGCCGCCGTATCAGCGTCCAGAGCGCCCTCCCGAACGTAGCGCCGGAGCGCCTGCGCGACCTCGACGTCGGCGAGATGCGGGGCGTGGAGGGCCAGCGTGGGGTCGGCGACCCGGGCCGCGACCAGACGGCCCGCCTCCGTACCGAGAAGCAGCTCCACCAGGGCCGAGGCGTCCAGCACCGTCACCGGGCGTCGCGCTCGGCGCGGATGACCCCGGCGGCAGGCCGCCGGAGGCGCCGGACGGGCCGCGCCCGCAGCCGATCGAGGATCTCCTGGCGGGTCGGCCGGTCCAGCGCCTTCCGGAGCTCACGCAGCACGAAGTCCGACATCGACAGGCCTTCGATCGCCGCTCTGGCCTTCAGCTTGCGGTGCAGCTCGGTCGGGACGTTTCGGATCTGGACCATCGTACCTGACATGAAGGAACGGTAGTTTCATCGCTTTCGCATGTCAAACCGATGGCCCGCGCGCCTGCGGGAGCGGCGTCGATCCGATTCCGCCTGCAGCTGCGTTGGTAGTGACCGAGGCGACCACGACCGCGAGCGCCGCCGGGAAGACACTACCAAGGCGCGGCTTGCTCGGGCTCGCGTTCGAGGCTCCCTTTCCATCCCTTGCCTGACCCTGGACGCGCGGGTCGAGCGACCGTCGATTCCATCGCGCCGCCGCGCAGAAGGCGCTAGAATCTCTCGCCCCGCCCGCCGTTGCGGTTGGAACCGCCCACGGGGCCGCGCCAACCCCGACGCAGCCAAGGATGGAGTTCCCATGATCGTCGGCATTCCGAAGGAGAGCTTCCCGGCGGAGCGGCGGGTGGCCCTGATCCCCGCTTCGGTCACCGCGCTCACCAAGGCCGCCTGTGAGGTCGTCGTCGAGACGAGCGCCGGCTACCTCGCCGGCCACGTCGACGCCGCATATCAGGAGAAGGGGGCGACGATCGTCCCCTCGCGCGATGCGGTGTTCGCCGCCGCGGACGTGATCTTCCAGCTCGTCGGCGTCGGCGCCAACGAGCCCACCGGGCGCGACGACCTGCCCCGGTTCCGAAACGGGCAGGTCGCGCTCGGCTTCCAGCGGGCGCTGGGGAACCCGGAGGCGCTCCAGGACCTGGCGCGGACCGGCGCAACCGTGTTCGCCATCGAGATGATGCCCCGGATCACGCGTGCCCAGAGCATGGATGCGCTGTCGTCGATGTCCACCGTCGCGGGCTATCGCGCGGTCCTGCTCGCCGCCGCCCCCCTCCCCAAGATGTTCCCGATGATGATGACCGCCGCCGGCACCCTCTCCCCCGCCCGCGTGCTCGTCGTGGGCGTGGGCGTGTCGGGGCTGCAGGCCATCGCCACCGCCAGGAAGATGGGGGCGGTGGTCTCCGCCTACGACGTGCGCCCGGCCGCCAGGGAGCAGGTCCAGAGCCTGGGGGCGAAGTTCGTGGAGCTGCCGCTCGAGACCGCGGAAGCGGAGGATGCGGGCGGCTATGCCCGGGCTCAGGACGAGGTGTTCTACCGCCGCCAGCGCGAGCTGATGGCCAAGACGGTGGCGGAGAGCGACGTGGTGATCACCACCGCCAACGTCCCCGGCCGCAGGGCCCCGGTGCTGGTCACCGAGGAGATGGTACGGCGGATGAACCCCGGGTCGGTGATCGTGGACCTGGCCGCCGAGCGCGGCGGCAACTGCGAGCTGACCCGGGCCCGCGAGACGGTGACCGCGCACGGCGTGACGATCGTGGGGCCGGTCAACGTCCCCAGCATGGTCCCCTTCCATGCCAGCCAGATGTACTCGAGCAACATCACCACCTTCTTCACCCATATGGTGAAAGGGGGAAGACTCGACCTGGACCTCACGGACGAGATCACCCGCGAGACCCTCGTGGCGAGAGACGGCCAGGTGGTCCATCCCAAGGTCCGGGAGGCGCTGGGGCTGGCTCCCGCGGCACCCGGCGACAGGAGCGACTGATGGAAGCCTTCGTTCCGATGCTGACGATCTTCGTGCTGTCGGTCTTCGTGGGGTTCGAGGTCATCACGAAGGTGCCGCCCACCCTGCACACGCCGCTCATGTCGGGGTCCAACGCGATCTCGGGTATCACGCTGGTTGGGGCGATCCTGTCGGCCGGGATGCGGCACACCACCCTGACCGCCGTCCTGGGCTTCCTGGCCGTGGCCCTGGCCACGCTCAACGTCGTGGGCGGGTTCCTGGTCACCCACCGGATGCTCGCGATGTTCCGGAGGAAGATCTGAGCCGTGTCCCAGGCCCTCATCGATCTCGCCTACGTCCTCGCGTCGGTCCTCTTCATCCTGGGCCTCAAGGGCCTGACCCACCCCCGCACGGCCGTGCAGGGGAACCTCCTCAGCGCCGGCGGCATGCTCGTCGCCGTGGTGGTGACCATCCTCGATCGCCGCATCTTGAGCTTCGAGTGGGTCCTGGCCGGCATGGTTGTCGGTGCCGGGACGGGGGCGGTGCTGGCCGCCCGCATCCAGATGACGGCCATGCCCCAGATGGTCGCGCTCTTGAACGGCTTCGGCGGAGGCGCCTCGCTGCTGGTGGCGGGAGCCGCCCTCATCGAGTCGGTCGGCATCGTGGAGCGGCCGGTCACGACGCAGCTCACCGTCGCTACCGCCGCTTCGGGGCTGATCGGTGCGGTGACCTTGTCCGGGAGCCTCGTGGCGTTCGGGAAGCTCCAGGACCTGATCTCGGGAAACCCGGTGCGGTTCAGGGGCCAGCACGCCCTGAACGCCGCGCTGGCGGTGGGTGCGGCCGCCCTGGCGGCGGGCGTGGTCCTCCGTCCCGAAAACGCGTACCTCTACTGGTCGCTCGTCGCGGTGGCGTCGCTGCTCGGCGTGCTCACCGTGGTTCCGATCGGTGGAGCGGACATGCCGGTCGTGATCTCGCTGCTGAACTCCTACTCCGGCCTGGCCGCCTGCGCCACCGGCTTCGTCCTCCACAACAACGTGCTGATCATCGCGGGCTCTCTGGTGGGGGCCTCCGGGATCATCCTCACCCGGATCATGTGCAAGGCCATGAACCGCTCGCTGGCCAACGTGTTGTTCGGAGGCGTGGGCGCGGTGGGGACGGGCGCCGGCGCAAAGGCGGACGAGGTCTACGCGGGACGGATCAAGTCGGCTTCGCCCGAGGAGATCGCAATGATCCTCGAGACCGCCGGCAAGGTGGTGATCGTCCCCGGCTACGGCATGGCCGTGAGCCAGGCCCAGCATTCCGTGCGCGACCTGGTCACCCTCCTGGAGTCCCGCGGGGCGCAGGTGGACTTCGCCATCCACCCCGTCGCCGGCCGGATGCCGGGCCACATGAACGTGCTGCTGGCCGAGGCGGACATCCCCTACGAGAGGCTCCTGACGATGGAGGAAGCGAACCCGGTCTTCGAGCAGACGGACGTGGCCATCGTCATCGGCGCCAACGACGTGGTGAACCCAGCGGCCCGCACCGATCCCGACAGCCCCATCGCCGGCATGCCCATCCTGGACGTCGACAAGGCACGGACGGTCGTGGTCGTGAAGCGGAGCCTGAGCCCGGGCTTCGCCGGCATCCCCAACCCCCTGTTCGCGGCCGACAACTGCCTCATGTACTTCTCCGACGGCCGGAAGGCGATCGTGGACCTGATCACGGCCCTGAAGGAAGCGTAAGCTCCGGCGAGCGCCGGGCGCAGGCAGGTGGCGGACCCGGGTCGAGCGGGGTGCCTCCTGCCGAGCCGGGCCGTGCCGAAGGGGCCGTCCTTCGACCCACGGGCGGAACGACCAGAGCACCAGCGCGCGATCGGCGGTCGAGCGAGCAGGAGGCTGCCGTCCGCGAGGACGCCGGCTATCGATAGCCAAGGACACTTGAAATCTTGACGGCGGCAGCGGTCAGCTATCAGCGATCAGCGGTCAGCTTCTGGAAAAGGCCGGTGAGCATGCGCTTGACTTCGGTGGCCTGCTGCGCG
>Ga0268386_10000304_pt1 | contig 30132 bp, 12 predicted proteins | sample RVTome_15_FD_200260 | JGI IMG/M metagenome (GOLD analysis project Ga0268386, IMG submission 200260) | Soil microbial communities from uranium-contaminated site in the Upper Colorado River Basin, Wyoming, United States - RVT150D86... ... | reverse complement strand
AATCCAATCAAGAATACTTCAATCCGGCCTTCAATGGTCTGGCCCTGATCATTGAACAAATTACCGGTGGTAAGTGGCAGTTGTTCATTGAAGAACGCATTTTTGAACCGGCCGGGATGAACGATAGTAAGATCACTGACGGCCTTTACCCGGAAAAGGATATTTTATTTATCGGTCTATTCAACCGGCCAGTTGATACCGAACAATTGATCAAAGACGGGCTCAGAGTCTTACAGGAAAATCGATGGGGAGGGGCCAGAAATGGACAGTAGTTATAAAGCACCACCTCAGACCCGAATTGGTCATGTCCACCTTAAAGTAGCGGATCTTGATCGTGCCTTGAAATTCTATCAGGATCTATTAGGCTTTGAACTGATCACTATGTACGGTAATCAAGCCGCTTTCATATCTGCCGGAGGTTATCATCATCACATCGGGCTGAATACATGGCACAGTCTGGGTGCGCCGCCAGCTACACAGAATGGTGTGGGGTTATATCATACAGCCATTTTATACCCAACTCGGAAAGATCTGGCCATTATATTTGACCGTTTACGAAAAAACAAATATCCATTAACCGGTGCTTCGGATCACGGTGTTTCAGAGGCGTTATATTTAAATGACCCTGATGGGAATGGAGTTGAGTTGTATTGGGATAGACCAAGGGAACAATGGCCTAAGAAACCTGATGGGACCATCCACATGTTTACAAGGCCATTAGATTTGAACAATTTGATTGGAGAGCTTGAATGATGATAAATGTCGGTGCTGATTCTATCAATCCTGCGGTAAAGTAAATGCCACCAGGGTGCCACCATAGGGTGGATTCATTTTAGCTCCTCCGGCTGAGATCACCACAAATTGTTTTCCATCGGCCATATAGGTACTGGGGGTAGCATTCCCATCCAGTGGCAGATCAGCTTCCCAAAGCACTGCTCCGGTGTCTTTGTCAAAAGCCCTGAACTTTCGATCCATGGTGGCCCCAATAAAGATCAATCCACCGGCAGTTACTACTGGTCCGCCGTAGTTTTCGGTGCCGGTTGGAGGTATGCCGCGTGCAGTCAATTCCTCGAATTCTCCCAACGGAACCTTCCATTTGATGGTGCCTGTATTGAGGTCCACTGCATTTAAAGTACCCCAGGGTGGCTTTATGGCGGGGTATCCTTCTTCATCATACCAGCGTTGAAAACCTCCAAATACATACGGTGGTACTTCGGTAACATCAACATTCACTGCTTGCTGATGGGGATCCATTGTATTGGAATTATCCGCTAATACCAGTTGCTCCTCCCGGTTAAACAGGAAATCAAGGATTGCTTGTCTACGCTCCTCGGGTAACCTGTCGAATGCGGGCATCCGTCCGCTGCCACTAAGCATAAATTGCATTACTGCTGCTTCCGGCAACCGACCGGAAATATTCTCAAGCGAAGGGAATGCACCCTGAGCATCTCCTTTCCTGTCTATGCCATGGCAGGATGCGCAATTGGAACGATAATAACGCTCTCCTTTGGAAATCGGACGACCGTCACTATGCCAGGTGGGTACCAGCTGGTAAAACCAGGGAATTTCATTCACATTTACATAGAGGATACCATCAGGGTCAGCGGCTGAGCCTCCCCATTCCATACCTCCGTCATATCCCGGAAACATAATAATCTGTTCCAGGCTGGGTGGCGGATATGCTCCATAATTACCGGAACGTGCCAGTATCTCCCTGCCCAATTGACTGGCCCTGGGAGAAATGTCGGATATATCATCTTCGGTATAACGTTGACGGATCAACGGTGGTGGAGCGGTGGGAAAGGGCTGGGTGGGCCAGGTTTCAATTCCTTCAATCCTTGATTTGGGCACCTCGCGTTCTTCAATAGGCCAAAGTGGTTCACCGGTGACCCGGTCAAAGACAAAAAGTAATCCCATCTTGGTCCCTTGAGCTACAATATCCAATGCTTTGCCTTGATGATTAACCGTTAAAAGTGTAGGAGGAGCTGGATTATCCAGGTCCCATAAATCGTGATGTACCAGTTGGTGATGCCAAAGCCTTTTACCGGTGCTGGCATCAAGTGCTATCAGGGAATTGGCAAAAAGATTTTCACCATACCGGCGTCCGCCATAAAAGTCAGGACCGGCGGTTTCGGTAGACAGGTAAACAATTCCTCTTTTGGCATCCAAAGAAAGGCCGGACCAATCCGAAGCCCCGCCGGTTTGATCCAGGTAATTTTCCGGCCAGGTTTCCGAGCCGAACTCACCGGGCCTTGGTAGGGTGTGAAAGATCCATTTGCGTTGCCCTGTCCTGATGTCAAAGGCCCGAACAGCACCAGGGACATCTTCACTGACATTGGCCCCGATAATTAACAGATCCTGATATATCTGACCTGGGGTATTGAGACTAACGTTCGGTCTCCCAGGAACGTCAATTCCGTCCCCTAAATGAATATTCCCATTTTCACCAAAGGTGGGTACAGGCTTGCCGGTGCTGGCATCCAGGGCAAACAGCCGGTTACCTTTCATGGTCAGGATCCTGCGGTCCAAACCCCCATCGTCCCAATACATAAGACCCCGCTGATCGCCATCCGCCAATGAATCTATTATCATATCAGGGTCAAAAGACCAAATGGGCTTACCAGTGACTCCATTCAATGCCACTACCTTGCTCTCCGGGGTTGCCGAATATAGCGTCCCGGCAACAATCAGATTATTCACTTGATACATTGCACTATCCCCTGTTATATAGGTCCAGGCGACCTCCAGTTCATTCACATTGTCCTTATTGATCTGATCTAGAGTGGAGTATTGATTGCTGGTGGGATGTCCCAGGTAGTGTGCCCAATCCGCTCCGGCTCCCTGGTCTGGCGGGTTGGGTGGATTGCAGGCATAAAGCGCAAGGATCAAATATATGAGGATGTGGCACCTGGTATTCATATTTAATGGGCATAATATCACAATACGTATATTGTATAAAATCCATTGATTTTCCAATGCAAGCACATAATTTCCTGAAACTAAAAATTCGGTCACTTTAGTTGGGTCTGAACCAGAACCGGCTTGAGTACTTCAATATCGCTGAGGGGATCAGACCGTTTTACAAACCCTGTTAAGGCACTACCTCACTACACATCATAAAGTAATAAATAGCCATTTAATGGGATTGATTTATTGATTGGACTTTGATAAATCAGCTTGAAAGATCAATACAAGAGAACTATTGTCTCTATGTTGAAAAATAAGCTGACAAAACGATGGAAGAACAATTAGGGAATACCGGATCTTCTCAATTCCTAAAAAAGAAAGAGGTCAAATCCGAATCCAATGCTATGGAAGTTCCTTCCATAGCATTGCCAAAAGGTGGTGGTGCAATTAAAGGTATTGATGAAAAGTTCTCCGTAAATGCGGTAAATGGCACAGCCACATTTTCAATACCCCTGCCTCTTTCCCAGTCAAGGGGGGTATCGCCATCATTAGCCCTGTCGTACAATTCCGGCGCGGGAAACAGTGCTTTTGGTTTGGGCTGGGATCTTGACATTCCATCCATAAAAAGAAAAACTGATAAAGGCCTGCCCCAATACCTCGATGCCATTGATTCAGACACTTTCCTGTTTTCAGAAACCGATGATTTGATACCTGAGTTCAGGAAACGCGGGGACGGAAGTTTTGAAACCGATTCCCACGGAGATTATGTCATTAAGGAAAGACCGTCCTCAGATGGATCATATGTTATTCGAAACTACATTCCACGCATTGAAGGTATGTTTGCCAGAGTAGAACGCTGGTCAGCAAAAGCAAATGGAAGGATCAGGTGGAGAGTCATCAACCGTGAGAACACCACCACCCTTTTTGGCTGGACGGACAATGCCGTTATTTCGAACCCCAAGGATCCTACAAGAATATATAAATGGCTGCCGGAGTTTGTTTTTGATGATCGGGGGAACTGTTCACAATACATTTACAGGAAAGAGGACAAAACAGGGGTTGACTATACATTACTTCACAATAAAAACAGGTATAAAAATGGGAAGATTACCTATTCCAATTCCTATCTGGAAAAGGTATTTTATGGTAATCAGACTCCCTACCATTTTACCAATGATCACTTTCCTGTGGAAAGCGACTATCTGTTTTCTATGGTTCTTGACTATGGCACGTTATTGCCTGATCAGTCCCCGGAAATCCTCAATAGTTGGGACTACAGGCACGATGCGTTTTCCTTTTATAAAGCCGGATTCGAAATAAGAACTACCCGGCTATGTAAACGGATTCTATTGTTCCATCATTTCAGAAATGAGCATGAATATGATGGTTTGGTCAAAAGCCTTAATTTCAGGTACAACTCCGACGTTGAAAGCCCTTTTTCATTCCTGGAAAAGATATCGTCTATTGGATACATAAAAAAACCGGATGGAACATACTACAGTAAAGAACTGCCTCCCATCGGGTTCGAATATCAGCAACACCAATGGAACGGCCAGGTAAAATCCATTCCAGCAGAAAATACCACTCATTCCTATGCAAGCCGTCTTGAACGCAAATACCAGTTTACGGATCTATATAGTGAAGGGCTATCTGGTATATTGACGGAACAGGGAAACAGCTGGTATTATAAACGCAACCTGGGAAACTGCAAATTTGAGCCGGCCAAATTGGTCTCCCCTATGCCATCCTTAGCCGGAGTAGGTTCTACCATTCGGCTGGTGGACCTTGAGGGTGACGGACGGAAACAACTGGTGTCATTCAAAAATCCTGCAGCTGGATATTTTGAACTGAATGATGAGAACCAATGGCTTGGTATGCGTTCCTTTAAATCAATTCCCAATATAGATCTTAGTAAAGCAAACATTAGAATGCTTGATCTGAATGGGGATGGAAAACCGGAAATGGTTATTTCGGAGGATCACGCTATTAGCTGGTACCCTTCTGAAGGAAAAAACGGATTTGTAGCAGCCCGGAAAACTGCAAAACCGATTGATGAAGAAGAAGGGCCTCGTGTGGTTTTCACCGATACAGATCAAACGATTCATTTTGCTGACATGTCCGGCGATGGGATGGTCGACATCGTCAGGGTGCGAAACGGTGAGGTGTGCTATTGGCCTAATCTGGGGTATGGGAAATTTGGATCGAAAGTGGCCCTGGACCATGCCCCGGTTTTTGATCATCCGGATTGTTTTAATCCTTCCCACATAAGATTGGCGGATATTGACGGTTCTGGCACCACTGACATTGTTTATTTAGGGAAAAACACCTTCACCTGTTGGAAAAACCTTAGTGGGAACAGGTTCGGAACCACTCCTTTTGAAATCAAGTCCTTACCTGACATTCACAGCAAGTCCAACCTCACGGTTACCGATTTGCTGGGAAATGGTGTAGCGTGTATTGTTTGGTTCAGTTCGTTATCCAAGGATTCGCATGCACCATTGAAATACATGGACCTGATGAATGGTAAGAAACCCTACATCCTGTCAAAATTTACAAACAATATGGGAAAAGAAGTTTCCATGGAGTACACTTCATCAACCAAATTTTACCTTGATGATGAACTTGCGGGACAGCGCTGGGTGACCAAGCTGCATTTTCCTATTCAATGTGTTTCAAAAACCACCACAGAGGATAAAGTATCGGGACACAAATTTATAAGCAAGTACAAATACCACCATGGCTATTACGACCATGCGGAAAAAGAGTTCAGAGGATTTGGATTGGTTGAACAAATTGATGCCGAAAGCTTTGAGCACTGGGTTAAGGAGGACGCCTCCAACATTGTTGAAGAATCATTACATCAGGAACCGGTTGTAACCAAAACCTGGCATCATACCGGTGCATTCTTGCAAAACGATAAAATCCTCAGTCAGTTTGCCAAAGATCATTGGTATAAAGAATTACAGCAACAGGGATTTACAGCAGCACATCATGAAGTAGCACTTCCGGATGCATGTTTGGTTGTAGCCCCTGGGATTGATCCTTCGGTGCTTAATCAACTTTCCGTACAGGAATGGCAGGAAGCTCAAAGAGCCTGCAAAGGATTGGAACTGCGCTCGGAAGTCTTAGCTAAGGATGCCGGTAAACATGGAAATACCGGGGAAGCCCGTAAGCGGGAACTTATACCTTTTTCAGTCACTACTCAAAACTATATCATTGAATTGTTGCAACCCAAAGGTAAAAACAAACACGCTGTTTTTACTGTCAAGGAAAGTGAAGCCCTGACCTATGCTTACGAACGCCATCCGGAAGACCCTCGGGTAACTCATAATTTGAATATCAAAACCGATGAATATGGCAATGTATTGGAGTCGGCCGCGGTTGTTTATCCAAGACTTGCCACAGATTCCTCACTTCCGGCAGAGACCCAGCAAGCACAAAGCAAAACGGTTATTATATATAAGGAAAGGAAATTCACAAATGATGTAATTGAGGATGATATCTCCCGGTTGCGACAGGTTTCAGAAGAAAAAACTTTTGAATTAAGCGGAGTTTTCAAAACCAATACCTACTATAAGCTATCTGATTTTACGGGAATACTTGCAGAATCGAAATCAGGCGCTGCTTTGTATCACCAGATAAATAAGCCCCTGGTAACCGGGAAAGTCCAAAAAAGATTAATCGAACATCTTCTCTCCACCTATTACCGAAACGATCTAACCGGGGTGTTGCCGCTGCACCAATTGGAATCCCTGGCTCTTCCCTTCGAAAAAAATCAATTAGCCTTTACCGCGGAACTGCTTGCCGATACTTTTGGTGCCAAAGTCGATGCATCATTAATGACTGAAGGTAAGTTCATCCATGGTGAAGTAGATAACAATTGGTGGAACCGTTCCGGCACAACCCAATACAAATTGGCATCAGAAAATCAATCCGATGCGGAACACCGTTTTTATTCTCCCATTTCTTATACCGATCCTTATGGCGCTATCACCCGGGTAACATACTACGGCAACTATTACCTGTTTATTGAAGAAACCGAAAATGCCCTGGGAAACACTTCCGGCGTGGTAAGTTTTAATTTCCGGACACTGTCTCCCGGAAAAGTCAGGGATATCAATGGAAATTATTCAGAAGTCATATGTGATGAACTTGGTTTTGTAAAAGCGCTGGCGGTCATGGGTAAAGGCAATGAAGCCGATGAACTGACCGGTCTGTCAGAGTGCACAGACGCCAGCGAGATACTGGCTATGAGAGGTTTTTTTCAGGCACCTGACGCTAAGCAACTCACTGACATTGGAAAGAACCTATTGAATCGGGCCTCTTTACGATATGTCTATGATCTTGAACCTTTCACCACATCAGGCAAACCCGTGGTAGCCGCTACCATCACCCGGGAACAGCATTTTAAAGAATTAGTCGATTCACCATTTCAAATAGGATTTGAGTACTCCAATGGGATGGGCGAAGTAATCATGAAAAAGGGGCAGGCTGAACCGGGTCCAGCCAAACAGGTAAATACTGCTAAAGTTGTCCCTCAGCAACTTCGCTGGATTGGAAGCGGTAGAATTATTAAAAACAACAAGGGAAGTGCGGTAAAGCAATACCAGCCTTATTTTTCGGTAACTCATCAATACGAAGATTGTAAAGAACTGGTTGAAACCGGTGTCACGCCTATCCTTTATTACGATGCGGTTGGTCGATTGATAAAAACCGAAATGCCAGATGGTTCATATTCGAAAGTCGAATTTGATTCCTGGAAACAGTTGCGCTTTGACGCAAATGATACAATTCTTGAGTCCTACTGGTACCACCATAGAACCCATTGCCAAATTGACACTCAACTCCTGCAAGCAGGCAAGGATCCAATCAGGGAGAAAATAGCTGCTGACAGCGCCGCATTACACGCCAATACCCCGAATGTGGTGCACCTGGATACACTGGGGAGACCGGTATTATCAGTTGATCACAACAAGAATTCTGTCACTGAAGCAGATGAGTTTTACCACACGAAAATTGAACTTGATTGTGAAGGTAACCTCAGAACGATTACAGATGCCCGGGGCAATACCGTGATGCAGTATAAATATGATATGCTTGGCAACCTGGTATATCAAAAAAGTTCGGACTCGGGGCAGCGATGGACGCTCTATGATATTCAAAACGGGCCTCTTCGCACCTGGGACGAAAGGGATCATGAGTTTCAGTATTTCTACGATATAATACATCGCCCAGTCCACAGTAAAGTGATAAATACCGTTGGCAATTCAGGAGATTGCCTGTTAGACAACATTTTCGACAGGGTGGTATACGGAGAGAGTCTGTTAACCGGAAACCGTAGCAATGAAGCGCAATTGCAAGCCAGAAATGTACTTGGGCAGACTATCCAACACTATGATACCGGCGGACTGGCGGAAACTACCCAATTCGACATCAGGGGGCAACCCACAGCCACCAATCGAAGATTATTTAAAAAGTATAAGGAAACTGTCAATTGGATAGGCTCTAATTTGTTGAATGATTTAGAACCTGGCGCCGGTTTTACCACTACCACAAAAACTGACGCCCTGGGAAGGACAACCCAACAAATAACCCCTGATGGCAGCACGGTAACATTTTACTATAATCGAACCGGGTTACTAAACAGACAGGACGTCTTACACCCTGGATCTAATGCCGCTGCCACTTATATAGTTTCCATTGATTACAACGAACTGGGACAACGCTCGAAAGTGATCTATGGCAATAATGTAAGCACAAAATATTACTACGATCAGGAAACCTTCAAACTTAAAAGATTGGAAAGCAAGCATCTCAATGGAGGGCTTTTGCAGGACTGGCATTACACTTACGATCCCGTTGGAAACATAACTCATATAGAAGATAAAAGTATCCATCAGGTATTCTATAACAATCAAAAGATCTCAGGACTTTCAGCCTACACTTATGATGCGTTGTATCGATTAGTCGAAGCCACCGGAAAGGAAAATGATGCTGCTATTTCCTTTGGTACTGACGATAACTGGAACGATGAGCCTTTCAAACATTTCATTAATCCAGGGGACCGGATGGCAGTGAGAAACTATGCCCGGCATTATCAATACGATCATGTGGGGAACATTACTCAAATGAAGCATACGGCATCAGGAGGGAACTGGACCAGGACCTATCAATATGAAACAGTCAATAACCGGTTGAGAAATACACAAATAGGTAATTGTCGAAACCCTTCCAGGTATACAAAATACAAATACCATGAGAAGCACGGCTTTATGGTGGAATTGCCTCACCTGGAGCATATAAGCTGGAATTTCAAAGACCAGGTAGTGAGCACCAGCAGGCAGCGTTGTACCGATGGCAATATTCCGGTTATCACCTATTACCAGTACGATGGTAACGGGCAGCGACTGCGAAAAATAACTGAAAACCAGGCCCCTTCAGGAGCCAGGCCCGGTAAAAAAGAAGAGCGGATCTATATAGGGGGATACGAGCTCTACAAAAAACACAGTAATCCCCATGGAGGATTAGAGCGAACGAGCCTGAGCCTGATGGATGAAGGACACCGGTTTGCCACCATAGAGACCAGAAATAGCATAAACGACGGGACGGAAGCACAGTTGATTCGATATCAACTCCATAACCACTTAGGTTCCTGTACCCTGGAGCTGGACGGATCTCCGGACGCCCGCATTATTTCTTATGAAGAATACCATCCTTACGGCACTACAGCATATCAAGCCAAAAACCGTGCTATCAAATCTGCTGCCAAACGATACCGCTATACAGGTATGGAGCGGGACGAAGAAACCGGATTGGAATATCACAGTGCGAGGTACTACCTACCCTGGTTAGGAAGGTGGCTATCATGTGATCCATTACTTTCCGGGCTCCCACAGGGCAACTCCTCAAAGGCACCCCAGCGGAAAGGAAAAATCAGAGATCCACAAGATGATACCGGCATCGATAGAGTTACCCCGGATATTAAAAGGCCCCAGGAGCGTCAAAACGAGAACGTTGAATCAACAGGATCTGCGTTACAAAATCATGAACAACAACAAAAATCTCCCCTGAACTCAGGGGAGGAGCTCCCCTCAAATCAGGAGGAGTTATCCGGATTAAAAAACCTGAACCCATATGCATACGGCGCATCAAATCCGATCATCTACAAAGATCCAACAGGCAATGTGCCCATTATCCAGGAATGGTGGAAAGGATACGAGGGAACATCAACGGATGAGGGTAAGGTTGGTTATGGGTTCTTGTTCATATTTGCCTGGCTGCTCCATGTAATTATCAATCTGATAGTACTGGTATTGTCTATAACCATATTAAATCCGGCGGGCCTGTTAGGCGCCTGGGATTTTAGCTATGGGGGAATCCAATCCATTTTAGGGCTGGCCCTGGGGGTATTTACCATATTATTGGGAGCGGATGTAAGACCTCATTTGGGCATGGGAGCTGAAGTTGAAATGCCTGCATATATGAAGTTCTACGTGGGATACGGCGTCTCCTTAGGGCCCGTAACCTTTGGTGGCCACGGCTTTTCACATTGGGATCACGAAGCCGGGCATACCTGGCAAAGTCGGGTTCTCGGGCCGCTCTACCTATTTATTATCGGTATCCCAAGCGCTGCGGGGGCACAATATACAGAAGATTGGGCAGATGACTGGGCGACATAATATAAAGCAAACTAAACTCAAAATTCAAAATCACCATGGCAACAGTTCAAAACATCAATACAGTATATGGCACAGTCACCGATAACACAGGCAAGCCATTATCTGGTCTCAAAGTAGCCATTTATGACATAGATATGCGGAGTTGGGAACTTCTTGCCGAAACCCAAACCGATAAGAATGGAAATTATGAAGTTCATTGGACACAGGATCAGTTAACTGGCAGAGAGAAGAGATCGGCGGATATCGCTGTCCAGGTTCTCACCGGTGAGAAAAATATCGAGCTCTATAGATCGTCTATGGATGACGTCAGGTTTAATGCTACCAGGCGGGAGGAGATCAATATTGTGATCAGGCAAGATGTCCAGCGGGATTATATCGAATTCGAATGGCTGGTGAGGGAGATCACCTTTCTCGCCGGTGAAATTGCCATTGCCGATCTATCCGAAGACCGTGAAAACCGGGATGTTACTTTTCTTTCAAAAGAACTGGAAGTGCCAACCGAAAAAATAGAACATGTTATCGTAGCACATCGGCTTGAAAAAATGTCGGAGATTGAAGCTGGCTTCTTTTATGCGCTGCTGCAAAAAGACACCTTACTCAACAACAATTTGGCTACCAATTTCAGCGCCAGACTTACCATAGGTGTCAACACGGAAGATCAAAATGTTTTGTACGATGCGGCATTGACCGATCCCAGGAAAATACAGGCCGATGTACAAAGTGCAGGAACTGAGATGATGGTGTCCGCCAAGGTGGTAAAAAATGTAAAACAAAGTATAGAGCTGCTTTCCAGGTACAAGGAACAAGCGGAAGCGTATTATCAAAATGAGCATCCTAAAAGGATCATTGAATTGCTGTCTTCCGTTCTTCAGAAGGAAAAACTTGAAGAAGTGCAAAAACTCTTCGAAGAGAACAGGAAAGACCTGAACGTATTTTTCGAAAAAGTAACCGATACTGGATTTTTCAAATCGCCTTCTAAGGAAACAGGTACCAAAACGCAGGAACTCCTGCGTAAATTAATAGGCTTTGGGAACGAAATAATTCCGCACATCGCCAAGGAAAAAAAAATCAAAACTCCTAAAGACATTCGCAAACTTGCCCGTTTAAACAAAGCCGATTGGGAAAAGGAGCTAAGTAAAGGCGCTTCCAAAAACATCACCAGGAAAGCTATCAGCTCCTATGCGTCTACCATTGTTCGAAAGTTTGAAAAAGAATATCCCACAGTTGCCTTTACCGCCCAATTGGAACGAGAGAAGAAACAGGTTATTAATGAACAGGATAGCATTCTCAAGTTTTTAAACAAACACGAAGAGTTTGAACTCACCAAAGACAACATTGATCTTTTTATGAAACAAAAAAAGGTGAGTGGTAAAGAGCGCACTGCCATAGGTGATGAATTAAAGTCCTTACAACGTATTTTCAAACTAACACCTGTCTACAAAAAAACCCTTGCCCTGCGAGACCAGAAGATACACTCCGCACAGAACATTGTGGCCATTGGCAAGGCAAAGTTCACCAAAGAAATCGCGCCAAAAACGGGACTGACTGCTCGGGAAGCAAACGACATATATCTTAAAGCTGAAACAAGGCATACGGCAGCCATGTTGATGATAGGCGATCTGTATGACAATATGAGCGTCATGGACATAGCCTCCTTTGACACAACAGCTCTGTCCAAAAAAATAGAGGCGGTGACCACCGACTTTCCAAATCTGAAATCTCTTTTTAAAGTGGCTGATTCCTGTGAATGCGAGCATTGTCGTTCTGTCAATAGTCCTGCCGCTTATATGGTTGAAATTCTTCAGTTCCTGAACAAACGGACCGTTTTAGCTGGTAATGCTAAAAGTGTATTGTTTAACCGCAGACCCGATCTTGGAGAAATTGATCTGAATTGCTCCAATGCCAATACGCCCCTAAAATATATTGATTTAGTATGCGAAATACTTGAAGAGACCATTGCACCTGATCCGGGAATCGACTTCACGGGTAACCTCTCCACTGGCGCCGACCCATTGGTGGGAAAAATCTCCAATGCTTTACTTACCCAACTTCAATCGGAAGGATTGCCGGTTACACCCAACGCACTCATTCATGAAACTGAATCTGAGCTGCTTCCCTCGGCAACCCTGCCGCATTATTTACGTGATGAGGCCCTGGTTTGCAAAATAGAGAACATTGGTGGCAATGATTATAAAATCTATCGCCTGCGGCAAACTTTCGGCACTGCGGAAGAATTGGACGCAGCACCTGAATACACCAACCTCAATGCATACGCGGAACTGCTGAATAAGTCATTCGCATTCAAGCTGCCGTTCGACTTAAATCATGCCGAAGCCAATGCATACTTCAATCGATATGATATAGCACGAGCTGATTTAATGAAAGCCTTTCAGGTGGGCACGGTTCCGGCAGATGAAGTTATCGCGGCGGACCGAATGGGCTTGTCTGAAGCTGAGCGACTCATACTAACAAATCCTCCAGTGCCCAATGACAACAATGCCCAGCAGCAATACTGGAATGTACCTGCACCAGGTAATGTGGTGGATTATTTAAAACAGGTAGATCAATTTTTGGACAGAACAGCACTTACTTATAAAGAACTGGAGCTGCTGCTCAAACTTGAATTCATCGACCAAAATGAAAATCTGCTTATTTCTCATGACGATTTGAGCTGTGACACCTCCAAGAAAGAAATCGCCAATCTCGATTTAAATGCCCTGGATCGAATACATCGTTTCCTGCGGTTACAAAAGAAAACAGGTTGGAGTTTTGAAGTGCTTGATGCTATCATTTCCCAATCGAATTTGGGCACTGGGACCCTTGATGGGGAATGCCTGGTCAAAGCCTCACAGCTAAAGGAAATTTCGAACAGAACAGGCATTAAATTAAGCGAATTAATTGGGTTTTTTGGTGAAATTCCCCATGCAGTCTATGATAACCACCGGCTTAAACCCTTATACCAGCAAATCTTTTTGAACAAAGCCAGGAACGGTGTAATTGATGAAGCCCTCTTACCCGAAAATGTGGATGGTTCTCAACTATTGACTGCTCATTTGCAGAGTATTGCTACCTGTTTACAGTTGAAGCAAAAAGATTTGGAACTGGTACTGCCGTTGTTACCCGATGACCAGATAACATTCTCCAACCTCAGTTATTTGCTGGTGGCTTCACGCCTGATCAAAAAATTGAAAATAAAGGCAGACGATTTTATTACCCTGGTGGGCCTTGCTGGCGTGGACCTGTCATTCACTCCGGAAGAATTATTGAATTTCATTGATACAGTGGATGATTTTAATCGCTCTCCGTTAACAGCCCCTGACGTTAAATATGTAATTGCCCATGATGCCATCAATCTGCCCGACAGGATCATCAACGATGAAAAGATTGAAGAAATTCTTACAAATCTGAAGAATGAATATCTCACGATCAATACCGGCCTGGCATCCCAATACGATGATAACATTACCGCCCAGGAGCAGTCGCAAACCTTGTCGAATGTGCTGTCAGCATTAGAGAACGTAAGTGAAGATGCAGTAATAACAATCCTCAAATTCCTGGATAAAGACTGGGCGTCGGCCGCTGCTGCCAAGACCTTTATTGATAATACCATAAATGAAAACATTGATCGAACCCAAATCGATATAGCCATTGACGCCCTGGATGCTGTGGGCCCCGGGTTGGATATCAGTGCTGAACAAAAAGACCTGGTAAAGGCTTTGTTAGATGCTATTGCAGATTACCAGATATCAACTTCAAAACGCACCGCATTGGAAGCGGCATTATCAACTGCGTTCAAAACCGGGTTGGAAGTAATTGGTGTCGTACTGGAACATGCTATTCTCAAGCAAACAGCGCCAGGAACCGAACTTGTATCAGCATTACTCATGGACAATTTCGACAACGCGGTTACTTCCCTGAATTATCCAAAACAGTTTGACTGTTTACGACTGCTGCATAAATCACTTTTTCTGATCAATGCCCTGGCATTGGATAGCAATGATGCTGAATGGTATTTCGTGAACAACAAGGACCTGGCATGGTTTGAACTTGATGGGATTCCATACGATGTTGGACAAACAGCCATTAGCTTTTCGTCATACCTCTCTTTCATTAAGGCTGCTTCATTGAACATTGAGTACCAACCTGTCATTGATCCCTCAGATGCCGAAAACCCTATTACGCTTTTCAAGGTATTCGAAATGCTCCTTCCAGCCTCGACCTCCTCAAAAGACCAGCTGATGCGGTCGCTTGCACTGCTTACCTCATATGAAAAGGAACACCTGGATGCAATTGATGCCCATCTGTTTGCAGCCTTTGACCTGGCGAACTACCGTGATATGGAGACCTGGGAACACCTGCTTGAATGCGCTGAATATAGTCGCAGGCTCAGCGCATCTGTAGCCCAGATTATCAACTACATTAAACCCACACTGATCGCTTCTGATGTGCTGGATTTACGGGCCACATTAAAATCGCGTTACGACGAGAACACCTGGTTGCGTACACTAAAGGAAATAATGGATGCGGTGCGTGGTCAAAAGCGGGATGCACTTGTTACTTATCTGCTGGCAACAAACGAGCATATTAAACACGAAAACGATCTGTATGAGTACTTCCTTATCGATGTGGAAATGGGGGCTTGTATGCCTTCATCTAGAATTGTACTGGCTCACAATAGCATTCAGTTATTTGTGCAACGCTGTCTGATGGGATTGGAACCCGATGCAATAGCCGATGTAGAGAATGATCCTAATTGGACTCAATGGCAATGGATGAAAAACTACCGCGTATTGGAAGCCAACCGAAAGGTATTCCTGTATCCTGAAAACTGGTATGATGTTACCCTTTCAGACAATAAGTCGTATTTGTTGACCGAGTTTATCGATGAACTGCAACAAAACGAATTGACCAATGATACCGCCGAAGAAGCGCTGAGAAAGTATCTGGAAAAGCTGGACAACATTGCGTTTTTAGAGGTTATGGCAACCTGGTACGATACCAAAACCAAGCATATGCATGTGTTTGCCCGTACCAAAGGCGGTGATCCGGCCCAGTACTACTATCGCAGGTTTGAAAAGGAACGCTACTGGAGCCCGTGGGAAAAAGTGGATTTAGATATTTCAGGAGATATTCTGCTGGCTTTTTTGCGCAACGACAGGTTAACACTGGCATGGCCGGTGATCAGTGAGGAAGCGGATCCTAATCCAAAGTCCACCATACCCACCAGTACTGCCGGTGAATTAGTCGACAACGATAAAGCAAAGCGAAAACTAAAGATTCAGTTAGCTGTAAGTGAATTCAGCAATAAGAAATGGCAGCCCAAGAAATTATCAAGCGACAGTATACTAACCCCTTCCACTTATACCGACGAGGAGTCATATTTCAATAAGAAGAAGTACAGCATGATATATTCTCAACCCACTGATCAGGTAATGATATTTAGCAGTAACTCGGACAATGTTGATTATTATCAGTTAAATGGCGTTTTCGATATAACAGGATGCAAGGGGTATCCCGAATTAGTATCTCAGGGAAGTACCAACTTTCCGGATTTTTTGCCAGACTTTAAAGATGCCGAATTATTATCGCAGCGGTATAATGAAATTGTAAGCATACCGCCTGATGAGTTGGCGGTGCGAAACGGGATCTCCCTGTTCTTTTTCTACGAACTGCTGCAGAAGACTCCCGGTAAGTTTCGAATCTCATATCCCCATCAGTTCACCTTTATCGATTTGCTGTCGCTGATCTTTGAATATTTCATCTTTCTACTGTGGGCAGGTACAGGTTCTGGTATTAAAGATTATTTCAGGTTGAAAATTCCATTAGGTACCCTGCTTCCTTATTTCGATGAAGACAGCGAACATGCCTATGTGATCATTCCAGGTTTCTACAAGAAAGTGCAGGAAGGCACAAGTACATCGACCTATACCCTGACCGACGAAGAAAAGCGTACCGCATCTGATGTCTTTCAACTTCTGGAAGACATCGTCAACTGGGTTAAGAAGATGATCCAGGAGTTCAGCACCAATCCGCCGGCAAATTCCCAGGCCGCCATAGACCTTATTATCACTGATCCTGATTTTCATGATATTTTAAAAGAGATATCGAAATATGAGGCATTGGACTTCATATTTAATTTCCTGATTGGTAAAACCGGCAGTGACGAGTTTGACGCCATGCTGGAAGAGCTTAAGAATTCAACCGGACTGGTATATGGTGATCAGTTTAAAAATATGTATCACCCCCTGGTTTGTGCCTTGCGTACCGTTCTCAATAAGAATGGTATTTCTGGTTTGATGAAACGCGAAACCCAAATTCAGCAAAGCGGGTTTAGTTTCGAAAACAACTATCTGCCCAATGTTAAGCTAGTGCCTGAGATGCTGATCAAAAATGCTGATGGTACCATTACTACCTCATATCCTATTGAAGATATTGACTTCAGCAGTGATGGAAGCTATAGTGCATACAACTGGGATTTATTTTACAGACTGCCTTTGCATGTAGCAGGAAGCTTGACACAAAATCAACGCTTTGAGGAGGCATTGACCTGGTTCCATTATATGTTCAACCCTACCGGAGCCTTACCGGGGAATGGAGTGCAGAAATATTGGGTGACCAAACCCTTTTACCTGAATCAGGATAGTGATTATCTGGCGCAACGGATCGACAATTTGATGTATGCGGCTTCTGATTCCACAAACCCGAACATCAATGAGCTTGAATTTGCCATAGATGAGTGGAGGGAGAAACCTTTCCGTCCGGACGCAATCGCACGTTTTCGTCCGGTTGCCTACCAAAAGGCGCTGTTCATGAAGTACATCGATAACCTGATCGAATGGGGCGATTATTTATTCAGACAGGATACCATGGAATCAGTGGCTCAAGCCACTCAGATGTATATTTTAGCAGATAAGTTGTTGGGGCCAAAACCAAGGATTGTGCCTGCGCTGGTTAAACCTCCTTTCGAAACCTATAACCAGATTGAAGCAAAACTGGACAGTTTTAGTAATGCACTGGTTGAATTGGAGAACATCTTACCCGATCTTTTAACGTTAAGCGAAGGGGATGATGAACTTCCCGCTCCTCCGGTAACACTTTCCATGCTTTATTTTTGCATCCCGCATAATGATAAAATGAATGAATATTGGGATCGCGTGGCGGACAGGCTGTTCAAACTGCGCCATTGTCAAAATATAGATGGTATTGAGCGCAGCCTGGCGCTGTTCGCACCTCCAATAGATCCAGGTATGTTGGTGAAAGCCTTTGCTTCCGGGTTGGACATATCCTCCATATTGGCCGGATTAAATGCACCTACCCCCTGCTACCGTTTCACCGTATTTGCTCAAAAAGCCAATGAGTTGGCACATGAAGTACGCGGATTGGGTCTTTCATTGCTTGGGGCATTGGAGAAAAAAGATCAGGAAGGTATGAACTTATTGCGCAGCGACATGGAACTAAGAATTCTCAGTTCGGTACTTGATACCAAATTGCTGCATATTAAGGAAGCGGAAGAACAGATAGAGATTTTGAAAAGAGCGAAATCCACTACCGAAGAAAGAAACCAGTACTATTCCAATATAGAAAAAATAATCTCTAAGGAGCAGTTACACCTGGATAAACTAAGTGAATCGCATGGTTTCCAAATGGCCTCTCAGGTCATTCAGGCAACAGCTGCTGTCATGGCACTAATTCCCGATTTCAATATTGGTGCATCCGGATTTGGAGGTAGTCCACATGCTGCTGCCAAATGGGGTGGTTCCTTTTTGGCACATTCAGCCGGCGCGGCGTCGAGCGTGTTGAACGTACTTTCCACCGCTGCATCATATGAAGCAAACAGAGCCTCAATAATCGGAGGTTTTGACAGAAGGTTCAATGATTGGAAATTACAGGAACGTTTGGCTAAAAAAGAAATCGCGCAAATAGAACAGCAAATTGCTGCTGCGGAAATTCGTAAGGAAATTGCAGAATCCGACTATAAAAACCAGGAGATCCAAATCGAGAATTCCAAAAAGGCCAATGAATTCATGCGAGCCAAGTTCACCAACAAGGAACTGTACGATTGGATGATCGGGCAAATTAGCGCAGGATTTTTCAAGTCATACAAATTAGCCCACGATGTAGCCAAGAAAGCAGAGCGTTGTTATCGATTTGAGTTGGGTAATGATGATACATTTATCGCATTTGGTTATTGGGACAGCATGAAAAAGGGGTTGCGATGTGCCGACAATCTTATTCATGACATCAAGCGAATGCAAACCAGTTATTTGGATAAGAATAAGCGGGAATATGAAATCACCAAACATGTGTCTTTGGCGCAGCTTGATCCGTTATCGTTGGTAAGGCTGCGTACCACCGGAATATGTGATTTTGAGATCCCTGAAGTATTATTCGATATGGATCATGCCGGGCAATATTTTAGAAGGTTGAAAACCGTAAGTGTCAGCATCCCTTGTGTTGCAGGTCCTCACACCTCCATAAGTGCTAAACTATCCCTGGTAAACAACCGGTACCGGAAGAATACAAACCCTGATAATGCAGCAGCAACGGGCTATATAGAGGATCCGGGCAATGACGAACGATTCGTTTACAACGTGGGCGCCATTCAATCCATTGCTACCAGTGATGCACAAGACGACAGCGGGATCTTCGAATTGGATTTCAAGGACGACCGTTATTTGCCATTTGAAAATACCGGGGCCATCAGCAGTTGGAGATTGGAACTCCCTACAGAAGTACGTCAATTTGATTATAACACCATTTCCGATGTAGTGGTCCATGTAAAATACACCGCCAGAGAGGGCGGATCCGGATTGAAAACAATCGGAAATAACGTACTTAAAGCTCAGCTTGAGTCAATCCAGCAAGACCTCGGTCAAAGTGGCTTGCACATCGCTCTGAATTTGATGAGCGATTTGCCCAACGAATGGCTCCTTCTCAAAACCAATGGAACCGTTAATCTAACCATTGACAAGAACAGATTGCCATATATGGTTCAGTCAATTGATACCGCTGCCATTGAAAGCGTGATGTTTATGGCGAAAGTTAACGGGAACCCGGCTGCTTTTACGGTTAATGTAGATGCGGCAGCTACCAATCTGGCCAGAATTGATGAGTTGAAGATTTGTAGTGGGATTAATACCGACATAGAACTCGACACAACTTTTGCACTATCTGTTTCAAATGCAGACAAATCAAAGCTTGAAGAACTAATGATGATCGTGAAATATGTTTTTGGTTGATGGTGCAAGCCGGAAGGAGGTTCTATTTCTGACCTCCTCCCTCATCATCCTCCTGTTTCTGTTCCTTGATATACCGGGACCAGTCTAAATTTTCTCTTGATAAATGCCCTTCTATCCGCTCAACAAATCTATTGTAGGCCTGATCGTCACTATACATCCCGGCTTTTGTAAGGTATAAATACCTTTCTTGTTTCAGGGTTTCCGCCATCACCCGGTATTCGGTCCATTTTTCATGAAACTTGAACAGGTTGATTACTCCGGAAATCGCCGCCACCAGAAATCCGAGTATGCCAATGACATATTTGAGATATCCGGTTTCATTGGTGATGAGGCCTGCCAATAAGGGAATCAGTAATGCCAGTAAGATCTCTGACACTTTAAGGCTTTGATACCAATACCGGTTTCTGGTGCTTTTCCTGCCATACCATTCGATCTGATGGTCGACCCTGGTTTTAATGTATTCCTGGTCCGTCATTATAATTTTTAATCCTGGGTTATGAATATATAAAATAGCTAAATTGTAATTCAGCACATTAAATATTAGCGCTTCATGGCTGAAAAACATCGCATAAATCAAAAATTCTATTTCGGCAGGCCCACCTGGAGGAACAGCACCAAGACCTTAAAAGCACATCCTCTAAAGTACTATTACCCTGAAAATAAAAAGGACCTGATCGAAATTGTCAGGGAAGGAATTGAGCACAACGTCAGTGTCAGGGCGGTGGGGTCTGGTCATTCCTATTCGAAAGCGCCCCTGGCCAGTGGCCTGCTGGTGGATATGTCAAAACTGGATCATTTAAAACCTTACCACCATTCCATTGCCGTTGGCCATTTCTTTGATGTGGAAGCTGGTATTAAAGTTGAAGCCCTTAACACCGCACTGGATAAGGCCGGATATTGTCTATCAGCTATGGGGGGTATTGATCATCAAAGTATTGCCGGGGCAATTTCCACCGGCACCCACGGCTCTTCCCTGAAATACGGGGCCATGTCCAAAATGGTTAAATCGATAGTTTTAATTACTCATGATAAGATTGATGACACCAAGATACAGACCTACAGGATTGAGCCCACCAAAGGATTCACGGACCCCACCAAATGCCCGGAAGAGCTGATCGCGGACGATGAGGTATTTTTCAGTGCTCTGGTATGTTTTGGCAGCCTGGGATTGATCTACTCTTATGTGCTGGAAGTGGAACCGATGTATCACCTGAGGGAAAAAAAATCGCTGCGCCCCTGGAAAGAGGTCAGAAACGATCTGGAAAACGGCCTGCCGGACAGGCATGACAGCGTAATGGTCCTGGTCAATCCCTACACCAAAGGAGAAAACCGGTCAGCCCTGGTTACCACCCATGACCGGGTGCCTAAAGGCGAGGAAAACCTGATCTTGCAGGATCTCAAGCGTAAAGTTTTGTTTCCCCTGAAAAGATTTTCAAGATCCTTCCTGTACGAGTTGGTCAGCCGGTTCCCTCTGTTCTTTTGGATATCGGTATGGAACTTCAATAAAAAACCTCAAAACATTGCCAAACTGCTGGATACCGCAGTGAAATCACAACGGGATGAGGAGTACCTGAATAAAGGTTATAAGGTAATGTACCAGGGCCTGGATTATATCAAGGAACGGGCCTATGACTGTGAATTTGCCGTGCGCATGAACGGAAATCACTACCTGGAAGTACTGGATCAGCTCATGATCTACCTGCAGCACATTCATGAGTTGTACCAGGTTAATATTACTTCTCCCATCGGCCTAAGATTTGTGGCCGCGTCGCCTGCATTTTTAACCGCCGAATACGGGCAGGATGTGTGCTACATAGACACCCCGGTACTGCTGCATGCGTACGGTCGGGAAACCATCCTGGATCATATACAAAGCTTTATGCTAGATAAAAATGCCATCCCACACTGGGGTAAAATAAACGACCAGATGGATTATGAACATGTGCAGCAGCGATTTCCCAAGTTCCGTAATTTCAGGAAACAGCTGCTCCTTTTCAACCGTCATAAAATATTCAGCAATAAGTTTACCAGGCAGGTGTTGGACTATTGATTTACTATCTTCTATCTTCTATCTTCTATCTTCTATCTTCTATCTTCTATCTTCAATCCCTGCTACTCAAAGTAGATACTGCTGAAAAATTTTGGAGGCAGGACCACTAAGCAAATGGAAACGCTTAAGGGCTGCACTTGCAGGAATTACTTAGTAATAGCCGCCCCCGGCAATGAACAAAAGCAGATAGAGCCCCATCATAATTGCTGAAATGATCAGCAGGGTCTTTCCCTGTGACCGGCTGGCGGAGGAATAGGCAATAAACCCTGCTATGATCCCTACTATGGGAAAGAACAAGGTGGCTCCAATCACCAGCACCATGACCAGGGTGCTCCAGCTTTTTTCATTCTTGCCAGTAGTGGCAGTAGGTGGATGGATGGTAGCTGCTATCGGGTTAATATTTGGCTGAGGCCTGGGTGGTTCAACACTTTGGTATAACGGTTCATTTACAGGTTCCCGGTAAGCACTGGATGACCTGGGTTTGCCGGAGTCTTTCAGTATTTCGTCGATATCGATTGCCACCGTTGCCAGAAGGTCCTGATGTCCGCGCAATTTCCTCAGCAACGTTTCAATGTCCTTGCGGCTTGTTTGGGGATCGTCAAGCTTGCTTTTCAGGTCACGTACCAAAATAATCTGATCCTGTTTGGTAAGGTTTGGGGCGTCCACTTTTTCCTTCAGGGTGTCGAGGTAGGATATGGGAACCGGTGGCGGCTCCGGCAAGGGATCCGGTATGGGTGGCGAGGCTTTCAGGAGGCTGATTGCTTTGACCAATGCAAATGCGGCTTGCTTGTCATCAGGGTTGCGATAATCAATATACTGGATGTTGGAGAGATACCGGGGAAGCATGGGTATGGAAACGCTGTCATCTATCAGCACCGGTAATACTGACTTTTGCAGCGCTTCTGCATATTTAAGTTCCCTGATGCATGCGGTGGAATCTATGGCATCTTTGGAGATCAGGAAAATATACACCTCGCAATCCCTGATTTGGGCTAAGATCTGGTCCCACCAGCTCTGCCCGCCCCCCAGGTCCCTGTCATACCTGACCCGGTGATTTAAAGCTTCCAGATCTTGTGACAGAGACAAAACCTGGTCCTTGCAGGACCGGCAATAGGTGATGAATATTTTCATGCGCTGGTTCAGTTACTCACCTTTATAAATATATCAAATTTTCTGTTAAAGGAGCTTTAATAAAGTACGGTATTAGAATGGCTAGGATTTAAAAATTCTAGTTGCTATCTTGATTATTCCACATCGGTTTTTAGCAACCGATCCAGCTTAAGCCATGAATAATGAAGATTGGGCTGATTTAATAGATGAAATTAGAGGTTCGAACTGTATCCTGGTGCTGGGACCCGAAACTTCATTTCTTGAATCAAATGGATCAATAATTTTAGCAGAAGATTTATTGATTGATCTTCTTGCAAAAAAAATACAGGTTGAAAGCCACCATAGATCTAAAAATCTACCTCTTCTAGCAAAAGAATATTCCAGAGTTAAAAGTCACGCAAATCTAAGAAGAACCATATCTGAGTTTTATCAACATCAATTAACTGCGGTCACGGATCTACAGAGAATATTGGCTTCCATTCCTTTTAAATTGATTATTTGTGCAACACCGGATTTAAGATTTCTAAAAGCCTTTGAACAAAGTAAACCAAAGACTGATTACTATAATTTCAGAGGTAACAAAAAAGAATTTGTGGATTGGAACCCTGAGCACGAAACACTTTTATATTATTTATATGGATCTGTTGAATCACCTGATTCATTGGTAATTACTGAAAATGACCTGCTGCGATTTTTAGTAGCCGTCATAAAGAAAGACCCGGGATTACCCGACAATATAACCAGTGAATTCCAGGATAGGAGGAAAAGCTTTTTATTCCTGGGTTTCGGATTTAAAAATTGGTATCTGAGGATATTGCTTTATGTATTGTTAGGTGGAAAAGAAAAACAAGGAAAAGAAGCACCCTCATTTGTACTTGAGGATTTTACAACTATGCCAGAAGATACATTCAACAATACCAGTGTATTTTATCATGAAGAACATAAGATTATCTTTTCAAAACTGGAATTAAAAGATTTTGCCATTGAGCTTGAAAAAAAGTACCGAAACCAAGTTCAAAACAATACATTCCCAATTCCAAAGGTCAAAAAAGATAAATTAAATCTGCCAAAAGTCTTTATAAGTTATGCCAGTGAGGATCGTGTTTGGGCGGAGCTTATTTACGAATACCTGAAGAAACATGACATTGAACCCTGGTTGGATAAGGACAATTTACGGGGTGGTGACCGATGGGACAGCCTTATTGAACAAACCATTAAACAAATAGATTATTTCGTAATCCTACAAAGCGAATCTCTGGTGAAAAAGAGGGTTGGATACGTCAATAAAGAGATTTACCATGCGCTTGAACGGCAGAAGCAATTCAGAATGCCTTTTCGTTTTATTATTCCTCTAAGAATTGATAAAAGCACAAACATTAGAGAAATCGACTTTGCACAGTCAATTGATATAACTCAAGTGGAGCACTTAGGCCGTCTGGTTGAGGTGATTACTTTTGATAGGAAACTATTATCCAGTTAAATTCAATGATTTCCAGATGAAAGATCGCTATCCGGGTTCCTTACCTTTTCTTGATTCAGATTTAGATAGAGTATTATTCAAGGGTAGGGAAACTGAGAAAAAACTCCTCATGCATCAGATTTTATCTGACAAGTTGTTGGTTTTTTATTCGAAATCCGGGATTGGGAAAACATCACTTCTAAATGCAGGAGTATTCCAACTGTTACGTCAAAACCGTTGTTTCCCGGTATCAATAAGAATCAATGATCCAAAATCAGATATTGGTGACTTGATTTATCAAGAAATTGATAGACAAGCTGCCACACATAATGTTGGTTTTGTACCAGGAGATAAAAGCAGTTTGTGGCATTACTTTAAATCAACTGTTTTCTGGTCAGAAGAAGATGAAAAATTAACTGTAGTTCTGGTATTTGATCAATTTGAAGAAATCTATACGCTGGGATTTTCAGAAAAGCAAAAACAGGAGTTCATATCACAGCTTTCCAGCATAGTAAGGGGAATAGCTCCAAAATCAGTAGCATATAATCCATTGATTTATGATGAAACTCCCCCGGATGTAAAAGTGGTTATCTCCATGCGTGAGGATTTCGTGGGAATGCTGGAGGAGATATCAACTGAAATTCCTTCCATTTTAAATAACAGATGTAAACTTTATCCATTATCTCCATTACAAGCGGAGAAAGCCATCAGAGAACCGGCTTTAATAGAAAGCACAAAGTTTAATACAAGCAGCTTTTCTTATTCAGATCAGGCCATTACAGAAATATTAGAGTTTCTTAGAAAAAAGAGAGAAGGGAAGGAAATAATTCACTCCAATGAAATTGAGCCTTTCCAATTACAATTAATCTGTCAGCATCTTGAGGATAGGATTCTTAAAAAGGAAAAATCAGCCGGTTCAAATTCCCAAAAATTTGAAATTACCTCAACCGATATAGGTGGAACATCCGGATTGCGAGACATATTACAGAATTTTTATCAAAACCAATTAAATAAAGTTGGACTACAGAAACGACGAAAGGTACGGAGGTTGTGTGAAAAAGAACTAATCAGCCCAACGAAAAGAAGATTGAGCATCGAAGAAGAAGTTATCTTAGATAAACTTGGTTTATCTTCAGAGATTTTATCAAAACTTGTCGATTATAGATTACTAAGAGTGGAACCAAGGGTTGGGAGTAAATACTATGAATTGAGCCATGATACACTGGTAAAACCTATTCTGGATTACCGGAGTAAGAGTCGACAAAGAAGATATAGATTGATCAGCGCGTTATTAATAACAACAGTGGGATTGCTGGCTCTTGTTTTCTTTTCCAGAACAAATTATTTGGCCCAAGGCAGGCGTTATGAAAGTGAAGGTAGGTACAAGGAAGCAATTAAAAGTTATGAAGAAGCAATTGTTCGCAATCCTTCAAACCAAGATGCTATTTTTCAGTTGAAACAGGTCTATTGGAATTTAGGTTCTATATCGTTAGAAAAAAATGAATTTGATAGTGCTGTTTACTACTATGTAGAAGCATACAATGTGGATACTACTGATGCTTATAGTATTGATTTTGCGGGTTTTGAATTAGAGAAAAAAAATGAAGACGCGGCTTTAAGATTTTATACCGAAACGGTTGCCATCACTCCTAGCCAAACCTATCCCTATATAAAGATAGGGGATTGGTATTCAAGAAAGGCAACAAAAACGAATGTTGATTCGCTGCTTCACAAAAACATCGAAAGATCGAAATACTACTACCTAAAAGCACTATCAGTTGATCCATCAGCAGCTGACATTTACAATTCCATAGGTAATTTGTACTACAACACTCAGTATGACTATGACAGCGCATTGAGATATTACCACGAGGCTATTCTTATTGACTCCACATTTTCAGTTGCATATACTAACTCTGGTCTGGTCTTTTTATATGCTAAACAACAACCTGGCATTGCTAAGTCTTTTTTTAGAAAATCAATTGAATTATCTCCAGGTTCAAACATGTCGTACGACCAGCTAGGATATATATATTACAGTGAACAAAATTATGATTCTGCGTTATTATTCTACAAGAAAGCATTAGAATTGGTTCCGGATCATTTTAGCAACCTGACTTATACGGGAGTAATCTATGACAGACTAAAAATGTATGATAGTGCAACCTTTTATTTCCAGAAAGCTTTGGATTTGGATTCTAATACTAACGATTCCTTAGCTCTTAGTAACATGTACCTCAGTCTCACATATTATTCGGATTCTCTATACCTAAATAAAAAATACATGGAGGCCCTTGCAACACAAAACCGAATCGTCCCAGTTGTTGAAAAAGGATTACCACTAAATGTTTTTTCTACTGTTGAGCTGGCTGATGCATATGGTCGGGTAGCATTTTTTCAAATATTCGATAAACAATATAGTGCTGCAGTAAATTCTGCCAAAGAAGGCCTTCGGATTGATCCTACCAGAGACTGGATAAATGCCTTTCTGGCATTGGGGTTGTTACTTAATGGCCAGGTTTCAGATGCCGAGAAAATATTTCTTCAATACTGGGACAACAAGGATTTTAGAAAAATGTTCTCCGACTATTTTGGAGATTTGCAAAAGGCAGGAATAGTCCTGCCGGATAATCCTGATGTAAATCGTTTTGTTGAATTGCTGGACTTAAAATAGACCGGCAATTGCTCACTCCACTAAAGAACAAAAATTGATTTTACCATGTGGTTAACTAAACAAGAACACCTTAACAAAAACAATACCCCCAAACGTATTCTGGCCCTTGACGGTGGTGGGATCCGGGGGGCTCTTACCCTGGGTTACTTAAAGCGGATAGAGACGGTCTTAAAGAAACAGCACGGCAATGATAAAAATTTCAGGCTTTGCCACTATTTTGATCTGATTGGCGGTACCAGTACAGGTTCCATAGTAGCTTCATGTTTGGCCATCGGCATGACAGTGGATGAGATCAGGGACATGTACATGTCACTTGGGCCCAGGATTTTTGGCAGAAAATACCGGTGGTGGAAAATATTTGAGATAGACGAGTTGGCCAAAGCCAGTTATGATTCAAAACCACTTGAAGATGAACTTATCAGGGTATTTGGTGAGGATACCACACTGGCCAGCGACAGGATTTTGACCGGACTTTGTATTATTGCCAAGAGAGCGGATACCAATAGTTTGTGGCCATTGATCAATCATCCGGGTGGTAAGTACTTTGATAGTGTACATGGCGCCAACAAAAACATACCCCTGTGGAAGGCCATCCGTGCCAGTGCCGCCGCTCCTACTTATTTTTTACCTCAAATTATTGATGTTGGAGGAGGAATGAAAGAGGCGGTGTTCGTGGACGGCGGTGTGAGCATGGCCAATAATCCTGCACTCCAGTTATTGATGGTGGCCACGCTGGATGGTTTTCCCTTTAAGTGGAAATGGGGAGCTGACAATTTGCTGCTGGTTTCCGTGGGTACAGGAATGAGTAAATGGAAGAAAATACCCGCAAATATCAAAAAATACAACTTGTTAAACTGGGCCAAACAATTACCGGATATGTTTATGCAGGATGCCAGCTGGCACAATCAGATTATTCTGCAATGGATCTCAAACTCTCCCACAGCAGTGGAAATTGATGGTGAAATCGGGTCATTGACCAACGACTTAATTGGCAGGGTTGGAAAAGGGACCAATCTGATCAGCTACCTGCGATATAACAATTGGCTTGATGAGGAAACCTTGACACCGCTGATGAAAAAAACCTATACTCCGGCGCAAATTGCCGATCTGGTAGAGATGAGCAACGCTGAGAGCCGCCACGAACTTTATGATATCGGGGTCAAGGCCTCCAGGTATATTGATGAAAGCCATTTCCCGGAGCTCTTTAAGGTTCAGACTGCAGGTTTGAAGACATGATAAGTGAACCAGGGCCGGCTATTGTTAGTGAGGTGCATTAAGCATAACTTCAGGTAAATTGTCATAGAGAACATGGCTGAATCTCCCATAATTCCACAAGCCAAAATGATGCAAACGCTCATTCCTGTCATAAAAAACCAGGGGCAGGTTTATCGAAAATTCAAAAAAGTCTGGGCCAGGAAAGCGGTTGGTGGAGAGAAGGTCGCAACTGTAACATCTGACGGTGTTGAAACCACCAATACTGCTAAACCGGGAGATATGATCGTCAGGAATTTTACCGGCGCCGGCGAAAGATATATTGCCAAAGCTGAAAAATTCCAGGAACGCTATAAATTTGAAAAAGAGGTTGAAGATGGATATTCCCAGTACCATCCATTGGGTAGGGTTATAGCGGTAAAAGTGGACAGGGATTTATTGGACCTGCTGAAATGTGAAGAAACATTTAAGTTTATAGCTCCCTGGGGAGAACCCATGACAGTGCATAAGGATGATTTCCTGGTATGTCCGCCTGATTTCAGCGAGATTTACAGAATTGCACGAAAGGAGTTTTTCGAGACCTATAAGTTGGATACTTAAAAAATGGGTGATCCGTTATATAAATATCCCGGGCGGAGATTCGAGCGTTTTATAGTTTGTTTAGGATCTCCTTACTTAAGTTTTCAATACTATCGTTTTTATTATACAGCATTTGCGTGTCAGTTATACTCGCAATACTGCTAGTATTGATCTTATTAAAAGCCACCGGGATAATCGGTACTGATGCCCCCTTTGCAATGTCAATTTCTTGTTTCTGCCAGGTGTTCTCATAGGGCGGTATTACCGTGACCAAAGCCTGAGCATCGGAGATAGATTGCTGCAGAAAATCAATCCAGGATTCACCTATAGGAGCATCATTAGAGGTAATTACATTGATCCCCTGATCCTTTAATTTATTTAAAAGTAAGTTTGCAAATTCCGAATCATAAGTGGAATAAGAAAAGAAAATTGTTTTGGGCTTATCAGCAGTCTTACCGGGTTCCGGCTGCGGCTCGAGGTTGTTGTAATCTTCACCTAATATTAGCCAATATTGTTGGTGCACCACATTCCCGGTCTTTTCATGTATTTTTATATTAATCATAAATTCACCCCACCCGCTGGCATTGAATTTAAACTTATTGACACGGTCTTCTGTTTTGCGTACCCTTGTTTTAAAACTGGGATGCAAAATATATTCTACGGAACTAATCCTATCAAGGACTACCTGATCTTCCTCCAACCAGACAGACCATTTATAGAATTCTTTTTCATGGATATCAATCCGGGAGGATTGACCGATTCTATATTTACTGTTCATTTGCATGCCTTAATTCAATTCTTAAGTTCTGATTAATCACATCAGATCCCCACTTGTTATCCCTACCTTTAATAATTTCAATTTCTATTTCTGAATCCTTCTTAACCCCCGGGATTTTCATCATCACACCGGAAGGTGTTCGTTTGAGCGGAGCATCCTCTCTCCAATCAGTGTATTTATAATCAGCATCATACAAGCGATACTTTACCTTAATAAAATCAAAATTATCACGTATCAGGGCCACCACATCCGGTGGTTCCAAATATGCTTCAATCACCCGTCCACTATCAGCCTTCCACTTGCCGATGGTAGCAGACAACTTCAGCCATAAATTGGCTTCATCCGCGCTAGTATGCATAATATGCTCCCTTGCAATGAATGGCCCTGGAACCGGAATCCCAACTTCAATAATACCAATGAAAGGAATTTGAAGTGTATCTGCAAT
>Ga0268386_10000303_pt1 | contig 30204 bp, 32 predicted proteins | sample RVTome_15_FD_200260 | JGI IMG/M metagenome (GOLD analysis project Ga0268386, IMG submission 200260) | Soil microbial communities from uranium-contaminated site in the Upper Colorado River Basin, Wyoming, United States - RVT150D86... ... | reverse complement strand
CAGGTGCTCAATGGGAGCAGCTTTCGTCCGCGGTGCCTTGATGGACGAGGATCGGCTCGGTCACCCGGTCGAAGAAGGTCACCGGTGACGCGTTGCGCCAGAACGTCGGGTTGTCCTCTGGTGAGCCGTACGCGGCCACCATTCCCGAGCGATGGCGGCCCAACTCTCGTCTATCGAAGCTCTGTCGGTCGCCATTGCCTACCCCGAATACTCGCAGTCGAGGCGGGATGCGTGCCATGAGCCTCAGCAGATCGCCCACGGCCACGAGCTCAACTCCACCCGATTTACGAACCGCAACTGTTCGGCTGGCGACTCATCACGCTCCCAGGGGCGCCGCAGATGCAGCTCAAGGGCGGCTCGTCCGGCGCTGCCGCGATCTCGATCCCGGCGATCACGTGATTGCGCATCGAGCGCACTGTCCATCGCGCAGCGGGTCAGCTGAGGTTCGTCGAGCCGAAGATGCCGCGTTCTCGTCGCGTCCTCGCCGGGCTGTGTTGCGTCACTGCAGGTCAGGTGTGGTGGAGACGAATGGACTTGAGCCCTCAACCCCCGCCTTGCAAAGGCGATTAGGACGGGTCGCCGACCTGCGGCGACACTCACTGCACCGGCCCTGACCTGCGCATTTATCGTTTGCTCGCGTTCGCGCGGGTGCGGCTTCGTTAGCTGGCACAGGGGCACGGTGGGGGCACGCTCAGCCGTTTGTGTCCTCGACCTCGGCGAGGTAGGCGTCGAGCGCGGCCATGACGAGGCCGGAGACTGGCATCCGTCGTGCCTTGGCGTAACGCTCGGCGCGGGCCCACAGCTCGAGGTCCTCGTCCCGAATGTAGACAGCCTTGGCAATCCCCATGACGACAGCGTGAGACCGTCCCAGGTCTCCCTAGTGCCAGCCCTCGGCCACGCTCCCTGGAAGTGGGAGGTTCTACCGGAGGGTTTGGGCACGTGAGAGCCACGCTTACGCACGGGCGAACGAAGGGGATCGATTCGGCGACCGGAGTGGTTCGGTGATCAAGCCACCACGCCGACGCATAGAATCGACAGGTGGGGAGCCATGTCGAAGACCCGTTCTCGGCGGGGAACGAGGCACTTGCTGCTGGAGACTGGGCCGGGGCCCGGGACTCCTTCCAGGCGGCGCTGGAACAGGAGGAGACCGCTGAGGGGCTGGCCGGCCTGGCGGATGCGCTCTGGTGGCTCGGGGAGATCCGGGCCGCGGTCGGCCATCGGGAACGGGCCTACTCTGAGTTCCGCCGTCGGCCCGATCCGGTGAGCGCCGCGCTCATCGCGGTACGTCTCTGCGTCGACTACAGTGCGAACTTCGGCAACTTCGCCGCCTCCGCCGGGTGGCTGTCGCGCGCGGCGCGCCTGGTGGCCGAGTTCCAGCTCACCCCCCTCCAGGGCTGGATCTTGCTCCTCGAGGCGTACGGTGGCGACGATCCCTCGCTCGGCGAGGTCAGGGCCCGCGAGGCGCGTGAGCTTGCCCGCCGGTCGGGTGATCTCGATCTCGAGCTCTGCGCCCTCAGCCAGATCGGGGCCTCCTTGATCGACCAGGGCAGGGTCGAGGAGGGCGTGGGCCTACTGGACGAGGCCATGGCCGGTTCGCTTGGTGGAGAGGGCGGCAGCCGCGACACCGTCGTGTTCACGAGCTGCCACATGATCGCCTCGTGCAGCCGCTGCGCCGAGTTCGAGCGCGCCGTTCAGTGGGTTCGAGCTGCGGATCGGTTCACGAAGCGCTTCGGCTGCCCGTTCCTTTGGGCGTTCTGCCGAACCCTCTACGGCGGGGTGCTGTACGCGGCGGGGGATTGGGGGCAGGCCGAAGAAGAGCTCCAAGCGGCGGTCGAGATGTCGAAGGACTCGCTCGCTGCTCTCCACGGCCAGGCGCTGGCCTCACTGGCCGAGCTGCGACTGGCCCAGGGACGGGTCGAGGAGGCGGAACGGCTTGTCAGTGGCTTCGAGGACTACTTCGTGACGGCGCCGGTGGTCGCGGCTATCCAGCTCGCTCGAGGGGAGTCGGCCGTAGCCGCCGCGACCATCCGAAGGAGGCTCGACGAGGTCGGCGACGCTCGGCTCGAGAGCGCGCTGCTGGTGGAGCTGCTCGGCGAGACCGAGATCGCCCGGGCCCAGGGAGCGTCGGCGATGGAACGAGGCCGGGCCCTCAGCGAGCTGGGGGCGAGTCTCGGCTGTCAGGTCATGTTGGCGCGGGGCGAGCGTCTGCGCGGTCACGCGGTCGCGGCGGAGGGCGACGCCGGGGGAGCCGCGCGGCATCTGGAGGCGGCCCTCGCTGCTTTCGTGGCTCTCGAGATGCCGTTTGAGGCGGCTCGGACGAAGAGGCTGCTCGCCGAGACGCTTCGAGAAGCGGATCCAGAAGTGGCGGTGGCGCAAGCGCGGGCCGCCCTGGCGACCTTCGAGGATCTCGGCGCGGGGAGGGACGCAGACGCGGCCGCGGCCCTCCTGCGTCGGCTCGGCGTGAAGGCCGCCCGGGCCGGGCCGAAGGGCGTCGGCGCGCTGACGAAACGTGAACGTGAAATTCTCGGTCTGCTCGGAGAGGGGCTGTCCAACCCCGAGATCGCCCAGCGTCTGTACGTCAGCAGGAAGACCGTGGAGCACCATGTCGCCCGCATCCTCTCGAAGCTCCGGGTGAGAGGGCGCGCGGAGGCCGCCGCCTACGCGGCTCGCGAGCTCCGCGGGGTTTCCTCCCAGAATTAGGTGAGCTCACCGATGCTCGCGCTTCTTGTCCCATGCCAACCTGCGCTTCGTTATGGTTCGCCGAGCGATGATCCTGGGGTACGGCGCGGTTGCCTACGTTGCGTTCCTTGGAGTGTTGGTCTACACAGTCGGGTTCGTCGCGAACGCGTCCGTCCCCAAAGGGATCGATGATGGGACATCCGGCCCGGTCGCGCTGGCGGTGCTGGTCAATGCCGGCCTGCTGACGCTGTTCGCCGCGCAGCACAGCATCATGGCCCGGCCTTGGTTCAAGCGTCGGTGGACGAGATTCGTGCCGGTTTCGATCGAGCGGAGCACGTTCGTGCTGGCCGCCAGTCTCCTCCTGGCTCTGCTGATGTGGCAGTGGCGACCGCTGCCGGTACAGGTGTGGTCGGTGGAGGGCAGTTGGGCGCGCACCGCGCTGTGGGGGCTCTATGGCCTCGGATGGCTGATGGTGGTCGGCAGTTCGGTCCTGATCGATCACTTCGATCTGTTCGGGCTGCGACAAGTGGTCGCGCGGGTCCGGGGGCGGTCCCTCCAGCCGCTGGGGTTTCGTCAGCCCCTGCTTTACAGATTGGTGCGGCACCCGATCATGGTGGGATTCGTGATCGCGTTCTGGGCCGCACCGGACATGAGCGTCGGCCGGATGCTGTTCGCCGTCCTCGCCACCGGGTACGTCATCGTTGCGGTCCGCTTCGAGGAGCGCGACCTGCTGGCGCATCACGGCGAGGCGTACGAACGCTACGCGGCGCAGGTGCCCCGGTTCATCCCACGACTGACGCGGGTCCGACCTCCTGCCGACGGCCGCGAAGGTGAGAAGCATGGAACCCAGGAGGTGAGAGGGTGAAGGAGCCCTGGACGATCGTGCAGGGGATCGAACAGGGCCCGCGGCTGGAGTCTGGATCGGCGGAGCGCTTCCTTGGCTACGCGGTGCTGGGTGTGCCGTTCACGTCCGGAGACGTGCTGGCCATGCGGAGGTCCCCGACGTCATCCGTCGGACCCGGGTACACATCCGTGTGGCACCGCGATCCGGAGGATGCGTGGACCATGTGGGTCGATTCCGAACCCTTGCACGCCTGTCCGCGCTACTTCGGGAGAGGCGTGGAGCGAGTCGTTCGTGCCGCGATCGACATGTCGTGGCCAGACGCGCGACGGTTGATCCTGAAGATTGAGGGACGAGAGCTCCACTGGCAGATCATGCTCGTCCCGACCCTGGCGACCCGTTTCTTTAGCGCAATGGGCCAGGCGACCCCGGACGTGCTGTGGCGCCGACGCTCCGTGCTTTCGTTTATGGCCGCCGTCGCCGGCCCGATGCTGCGAGCAGGGCGCTTGTCACTGCAGGGGAACGCGCCGAACGGGCAATGGTTCAAGGCGAATCCCAAGTCGATCTGGGCGGTGATCGGTGGCCGTGCTCTCCTCCATGGCGCCGATCTGGGAGGCCCTGAGCCCCTCCCCGAAGCTGCGTCGCTGGGTGATTTCGTGATCCCCCAGCGAGGGATCTTCGCCGTCGGCCAGGCCCTGTTTGAGCCCTTCGACGAGGGCCGCCACATGGCGGTGCCATCGAGAGAAGCCGCCATGGCGGCGCGCCCCTCCCGTTGATGAGACCCGAGGTTTCGATGACGGACCGTGTGGCGATATCAGATCTGCTCGAGTTTCCCCTGATGCGGGCGATCTTCGGGCGCCGCTCCCGCCGGTTCGGGCTGGGGATGGAGATCCCTTCGGGGCCGTTGGCGTTCACGTCCCGATCCGCTCCCGAGCCGCTGTCGGAGCTGGAGCAGGCGATCCTGGTCGCAGTGGCCACCGGGGTATCGGGGTGGAACTTCGGCATCCCCTTCTCGCCGAGCCGGCCGATGGAGCATGCGAGCCCCACCGTGCGGTTCGCCGGTCGAACGGCCCCGACGGCCGCAGGGATCGGAACTCCCGTACTCTTCTACACGACCGACGAGGGCACGTACGTGACGAACACTCGAGATGTCGTCCCGGCCGGCGTCCGGGAGTCGCTGGAGACTCAGGCTGACACGGAGCAGGTCATATCCGTGTGCCGAGACAACACGGTGCAGCTCTCGACCACCCGACTGGACCTGCCGCCCGCACCGCCTCACATGCTCGAGCCCAACATCTGGATGGCGAATGCACCGGGCTCGATGTTCATGATGCCGATGGGCGACGCCAGCGAGGAGTTCCTCGGCTTGTTGGCCGTCTTCGTCGGGCACGGCTACCTGATCGTGGACGAGCAGGCGGGGCGGCCCGCGGGAGACCTGGCCCCGTTCATCCGCTCTGGTCTGCTGGATGAGCGCAAGCCCTTCCCGGTCTCGATGCTCCAGCAGATAACTTACGAGGCGAACTGCGCCGAGGTTTCGTTCATGGCCCACAACGTGGCGCTGACGCTGCAGGCTATGGGGTTGGGAGGCCTCTACTACACGGGACTGAATCGCTGGAGCATCCTGGGGGCGTTCGCCGAGGAGGGCATCGAGGGGCTGGGATTCCGCTTCGTCCAAGACGAGCGATGGTCCGTGCCCCACCCGGTCGGGCTCGACGGCGTTTTCGAAGCATTGTGTCCGCCATACTTCCCGGACATGCGCGCGGCCGTGCAGGCCTTCGTGGAGCGGAAGTTCGGCCCCGGTGGTGCGTACGATCCAGGCGTCTGTGGTCCCTGGAAGCGGGCCGCCGAGATCAAGCGAACCGTCGAGCCTTACAGCGACGAGTTCATCCACTGCCTGGGCGAGGTCGCGCAGTACGTGTACGAGAAGCACGGGAAGTTTCCTGGGACGCTCACGACGCTTGTGCTGCCGGGCTTCATGCAGGCGCATCACATCGATACAGAGTTCTACGATGCCCATTACCAGTCCGGCGCGTATTTGCCAACCCACGCCGACCATATGCAGCGGTGGCATGGCAGCGGAACCGGCTGACAAAGGGGCTCTTCAACTTTGAGCGAGCACCGTGGCGTTGGTGCCGTTCACCCCTGTGCTCTTTTGTCCGGAGGATCGCCGTCGCCGTTGGAGGCGGCATCGGTGTGCGCTTGGTGTGCTGGCCGGGGTCGGCGCTGGTAGCTGGGCGAAGATCTCCAGCCCGCGGTCGTTCTTCCCGTCGGGCGTGAGGTCTTTCCATTCCTGGATCTCCGCGAGTGTGCGCTCGGGGTTGTCTGGATCTCACAAGATCGCCGTGTGAGTGAAGACAGAGTGAATCGGATGTCCCGGCACCTCGGGCTAGCGAAGAAGACGGCGGATGTCCAGCACCTTGGGCTAGGGACGAAAACGGCGACCAGCCACCACGCCGACGATCTCGACCGCGAACGACGCCAGCGAGAGGGCAACTTCCTCCAGCTCGATCTGGTCGAGCGCGGCGAGCAGGGGGCTGCGCGGTCTGCTCGTCGTTGTCGAGATGGCCATCACCAGACCGAGCGCCACCCGGCGGGCGTTGAGGGCGTGCCGCGGGTCGTTGGCTGGTCATGGCGTTTCCTCGGGTTGGTTGACAGCACACCTGTGCGCTTCGGCGCACTGTCGAGTGCAGTAATGCTGACCGATCGGGATGGGTTTCCCGCACCATTGGCGAGCCGATCTCGAGCCCGTGAACTGCGGTGTCACCGATGTCACCGATCCGTGGGGAGGTGGTCCCACGTTCACGCCTGCGCGATTTACCCAACTTCTACTCCACCCACAGGGGATGGAACCGGGCTCACGGGCAGCAAACCGTGCTTCATCGCCTCTGTTCGGTTATCCGACACGTCCGTCACATCGGTAACAGTGCTGGTCAGGGGTGTTACCGATGTGACGCTTGTGTCGGATACCGAAGCGAGCACCCCGTAGCGGGTCCCCGGGTCCCACAGGTCGGACCTCTGGTACCCCTCTGCCGTCTCGTCGCCAATACGAACGGTGCCGGGCCTCACGCCGAACGGCTTCAACAGCTTGGCCAGATCGCGTGCACTAAATGAGTGTCCGTACCAGTCACGCCAGGAGGCCTCGTCGAGCTGGTGCAGCTTCGCCAGAATGGTTTCCGTCGCCAGCGCCGGCACCAGGTCGCCGCCGTGACGGAACACGTCGAGTAGGTCAGTGAGCGGTCGAACACCGACGCTCGTTGTGTCGTCACGGGGAGCCGGTGACAAACACAACGCAGGCGGTTCGTGCGCGCTCGGGCCAGAGGCCGCCGGCAAGGTCGGCCACCATTAACAGTGGTTCCCAAACGTCGGCGGGTCGGTCGCTCACCCCAGGCGGCATCTGTGGCCACGGGGAGCCCGACCTTGCCCTCGACGGACGTGGCCCAGGCTGCGAGCCGATCCCGTAATGCCTCACCTTCCGGCCGGGTGGTGCGCTCCCTGTATTCCTCGACTTCCTCGTCGGGAGCACGGCGACGCATCGGGACAATGACGACTGGAAAGCGATCGCCCACTGGACGCCGATGGCCGAGCTTCGCCGGCTCCGCGCCTACGGGACGGAGGTGGCGTGATGGCCTTCGACTTCCCCTACGGGCAGGACTATTCCGACCCGCTGGCCGAGGACGGTGCCGCTCTGCTTGACGACGTGCATGCGTTCCTCGGTCGGTTCGTCGCCTACCCATCCGAAGCCGGGGGCGTCGCCACGTACGACTCGACACCGCGGCTGGCGCTGGGCCGGGTTGAAATGACCGGGCAAAGGCGAACCTGCTGCGTTTCCGCGTTTTCGCGCCCGTGGCGCTGGCTGGCATCGGCAACTGCCTGCCGGACACAATTCTCGACCGCAGTGTCATCCCGAAGGGTGCGGTTCTGCGCGTGCGCGGAGCGCGCCGGTCGTGGTTCGACCAGGCGGTCGAGACGTCCTGTATGCCGGCGGGTCTGCACCCGCACGAGCTGCGTCACACCGCGGTGAGCCTGGCCGTGTCCGCCGGCGCGAACGTAAAGGCGGTACAGCGGATGCTCGGGCACGCGAAGGCGTCGATGACCCTCGACGTGTACGCCGACCTGTTCGACGACGACCTCGAGGCGGTCGCCGATCGGCTCGACGAACTTCGGGCCGCTGGGGGCAAGAAAGGGGCAAGCGGGACGATCACTGATCTTGGCGAGGTTCGCACAGGCCGTTGACCTGCGGGTTTCCGGGTGGAGACGAAGGGACTTGAACCCTCAACCCCCGCCTTGCAAAGGCGGTGCTCTGCCAGTTGAGCTACGTCCCCGGGGGCAGGTACCAGGGTACCGGCCGGACGGGATGCCCCGACAACGGCGGCAAGATCACATCGTCTGCTGTGGACGGAACGGTGGATGGGGCGGTGGACAACCCGGCAACGCTGGGGGAAACGGGGGGTGTTCTGTGGACATCCTGGGGACGCAGAAAGAATCTTGAAAAAGGTTGCCTTCGCCTCTTGCGCAGGGGCCAGGCCGGGGATAGAAATCTCCCACGTCGCCAGTGATGGGGACCTAGCTCAGGACTCAGGTTCAGGGCAGCAGGCATCGGGAGACCGAAGCGTGTACGGGTCGCCAACACAGGTGGCTGGTTCTGGAGAACCGAGCGCCGAGCAATCGGAGAACGCAGGGGAAACGGAACCTGAGAGGGTCCCTGCACCTCATACGTGGAGGGACCCTCTCCCTGTCTGTCAGGCGTCCTTACGCGCCCATTCCACCAGATCGTCGGCAGTCCACGTGTTCACGATTCGCTCGACCGGAACGCCACACTCCGCGGCGCGCTCGCAGCCGTAGGGCTGCCAGTCCAGCTGGCCGGGTGCATGTGCGTCGGTGTCGATCGCAAACAGGCACCCCGTCTCGACGGCCAGCCGTAGCAGCCGTTTGGGCGGGTCGAGACGCTCCGGCCGGGAGTTGATCTCGACGGCGACGTCGAACTGACGACATGCCTCGAACACGATCTCCGCGTCGAACGACGACTCCGGCCGGGTGCCGCGCTCACCCGTGATCAGGCGACCGGTGCAGTGGCCCAGAACGTCGGTGTAGGCGTTGGCGATCGCGGTCACCATGCGCCGGGTCATGTCGTCGCCGGGCATCCGCAGCTTCGAGTGCACGCTCGCGACCACGAGGTCGAGCCGCTCCAGCAGGTCCGGACGTTGGTCGAGGCTGCCGTCCTCGTTGATGTCCACCTCGATGCCGGTGAGGATCCGGAACGGAGCGAGCCGTTCGTTGAGATCCGCGACGACGTCGAGTTGGCGGCGCAACCGGTCGGGGGAGAGGCCGTTTGCCACCGTGAGGCGCGGCGAGTGATCGGTGAGCACCATGTACTCGTGGCCGAGCTCACGCGCGGTGACGGCCATGTCCTCGATCGGGCTGCCGCCGTCGGACCAGTTCGAATGCGTGTGGAGGTCGCCGCGAAGCGCCGCTCTGATGTCGGCGCCGCCGGAGGTAACGGGCGAGCCGGCCGTCTCCTCGAGTCGGCGGAGGTACGCCGGCACCTCACCACGCAAGGCCTCGCCGACGATGCCGGCCGTGGTCTTGCCGATCCCCGGCAGGTCGGTGAGCGTGCCGTCGGCACCGCGCCGGGCCAGCTCGTCGGCCGGCAGGCCACCGATGGCCGTCGCAGCAGTACGGAATGCCCGGACGCGGTAGGTCGGTTCGCGGGCCCGTTCGAGCAGGTACGCGATCCGATTCAGCGCCGCTGCCGGGTCCATGGCACCCGGGGACGCCGCCGGCTACTGGCTGTCGCGCGGCGCCACCGGGTCGGTGGCCTCGGCCCAGAGGTCCTGCTCGGCCTTGTCGGCCTGGACCCGCTTGTAGCCGAGGTAGCCGACAACAGCGACGAGTGCTGTGAACAGAAGCTTCTTGTTGAACACGACGGGCCGCCTCCCAGACGGTCGTGGGCGTCCTCGCAGGCTAGCGCAGTGGGCCGAGCATCAGGTACACGCCCTCGGCGACGACCGGACATGGCCCGCTGGATAGCGTGGTTCCCGTGGCCGGTCGCGACGTCGGGACGGGTGCCGTCCAGCCGATCGTGACCGCGGTCAGTCGGAGCGGCACACACACGTTCAGCAAGGAGCACCAGCAGCACATCCGGTTGCTGACCGGGCAGGGGGTCGACGGCGACGCACACAGTGGAACGACGGTCAAGCATCGGTCCCGTGTTCGGCGCGACCCGACCGAGCCCAACCTCCGGCAGGTCCACCTCATGCATGCCGAGTTGCACGACCACCTGCGGGCCGCCGGATTCCGGGTGGGCCCGGGCGACCTGGGCGAGAACATCACGACCCGCGGCGTCGACCTGCTGGGCCTGTCCACCGGAACGCGGCTGCACCTTGGCGACGACGCTGTCGTCGAGGTCACCGGACTGCGCAACCCCTGCACCCAGATCGACGAATACCGGCGGGGACTGCTCAAGGAGGTCGTCGGCCGAGACGAGACCGGTGCGGTCGTCTACAAGGCGGGCGTCATGGGTGTCGTCCTCACCGGCGGCGACGTCCGCCCGGGAGACCCGATCCGGGTCGTTCGGCCTCCTCACCCGCATCGTCCGCTCGAGCGGGTCTGAGATTGTCGATGACGACAGGGCCCGTTCGTCGTCATGATGTGGCGACACAGAGCCGCCACTGCAGACCCGAGGAGGGGCCGAGATGCGTTACCTGCTGTTGATCTACACCGAGGAGCCGACCACGCCGCCGCCACAGGAGGAGATCGACGCCTCGATGGCCGAGTGGTGGGAGTTCGACGGGGCCATCAAGGCCTCCGGCGTGCACCTGGCCGGCGACGCGCTGCAGAACTCGCAGACCGCCACCACGGTGCGAGTCAAGGAGGGCGAGCGGGTCGTCACCGATGGACCGTTCGCGGAGACCCGTGAGGTGCTCGGCGGCTACTACCTCATCGACGTGCCCGACCTGGACAGTGCGCTCGACTGGGCCGCGCGCTGCCCGGGCGCGAAGTACGGCTCGATGGAGGTCCGGCCGATCCAGGAGTTCGAGGCCTGAGAGCAGGGCAGGTGAGCGAGCGGGCAGCCGATTCCGTCGAAGCGGTCTTCCGGGAGGAGTGGGGCCGGCTGCTCGCGACGCTCATTCGGTGGGTCGGGGACATCGACCTCGCCGAGGAGGTCGCCGCCGATGCGATGGCGGTGGCGCTCGAGCGGTGGCCGGTCGACGGAGTGCCCGACCGGCCTGCCGCATGGCTGCTGACGACCGCCCGCCGACGGGCTGTCGACCTGCTGCGGCGGCGCCAGACGTACGCCGCCAAGCTGGCCGTGCTCAAGGTGGAAGCGGAACGTGCGGAGTCCGAACGTCTGGGCACCGACGCTCCACCGGCCGATGTGATCGGTGACGACCGCCTCCAGCTGTTCTTCACCTGCTGCCACCCCGCCCTCGCGGCCGAGGCGCGTGTTGCGTTGACGCTGCGCTACCTGGCCGGCTTGTCGACCGCCGAGGTCGCCCGGGCGTTCCTCGTGCCGGAGGCGACCATGGCCCAGCGGCTGGTCCGGGCCAAGCGGAAGATCCGCGAGGCGCAGATCCCGTACCGGGTGCCATCGGCTGCGGAGCTGCCGACCCGGCTGCCGGCTGTGCTCAGCGTCGTGTACGTGATCTTCACGGAGTCGTACGCGGCCAGCGGGGGCACGACCCTGCTACGCCCGGACCTTGCCGACGAGGCGGTCCGGCTGGCTCGCATCCTGCACCGGCTGCTTCCGTCCGAACGGGAGGTCACCGGCCTGCTCGCGCTGCTGTTGCTCGTGGACTCCCGGCGGGCGGCGCGGGTGGGCGACGCCGGGGCTCTGGTGCTGCTGGAGGACCAGGACCGCTCCCGCTGGGATCGCACCCTGATCGAGGAAGGGCGGACCCTGGTCGTGTCGGCGCTGACGGGTCGCGCGCCCGGACCGTACGCACTCCAGGCTGCCATCGCTGCAGTGCACGACGAGGCTGCCACCGTCGAGACGACGGACTGGCCCCAGATCGTCGGCCTGTACGACGTCCTGCGGGCGACGGCGCCCTCCCCGGTCGTCGAGCTGAACCGCGCGGTCGCCGTGGCCATGGTGGACGGCCCCGAGGCTGGCTTGGCTCTCATCGACGGTGTGGCGGAGACCCGCGAACTCGACCGTTACCACCTGCTCCACGCTGCTCGCGGCCGGCTGCTGGACCGGCTCGGCCGGCATGGGGAAGCGGCAGCCGCCTACCGCCGCGCACTCGACGCGGTCGGGAACGAGCCCGAACGTCTCTTCCTCACCCGTTGCCTCGAGGCGGCCGAGCGCGCCGATCCCACCCGCGCGAACGGACCAGGAACCGGCCGGGAGCACTGAGGAACGCCGGCACCGTCGGTCGGTTGTCGAAACGACGACGACCATCTGAGCCTGCGCCTTGTACAGATGTCGGAAACAAGGATCAAGGCTTGCCCGGTGCGGAACGGCCGGTCTAGGAATAAGCAAGGCCCCGGCGGACCGCTGCGGCCCCGCCCCATTCCGCGGAGGAGTCCGGGGGGAGCCCTCCACCGACCGGAAGGAGTAACCATGCGGAGGACGCTCACCGCGCTCGCCACGGCAGGTCTGGTCGCCGTCGGCCTGAGCTCCGCCTCGGTTGCGACGGCCGACCCGACACACAACCCGGGTGGCCCGTGCATCCAGTCCGACCAGAACGTCAGCCTGTCCAGCGTCGCCGGCTACGACGACGTCGTCCAGGCACTCGATCGGATCGAGCGGACCAGTGACGGATTGGTCACCGTCGCCTCGGCCGGCCAGTCCGGTGAGGGTCGTGAGCTGCTCTACGCGACCGTAGGCACCGGCCCGACCACCTTCTGGTTGCAGGCGCGAATCCACGGCAACGAGTTGCACAGCACCGAGGCGGCGCTGCAGATCCTCGACCTGCTCGACAGCGGGAACCCGACCGCCCAGTTGATCCGCGAGAACCTCACCGTCGTCGTCATCCCCATGTACAACCCCGACGGCGCCGAGGCCAACATCCGGCAGAGCACGACGCCGACCCGGATCGACCTCAACCGGGACTGGGAGAACTTCGCCCAACCCGAGTCGATCGCCTTCTGGAGGCTGTGGCGTGACGTCGCGCCGGCCCTGGCCCTCGACCTGCACCACATGGGACAGGCGCCGATCGTCGAGGACACCGACGACCTGAACCAGTTCCAGATCGGTGCCCGCTCGATCGACCCGGCGCGGATGACCGACCTGCAGTGGTTGACCAACCGGCAGATGGCGATGGTCAGTGTCGACGCCCTCGACCGGTACGGGCTTGCCAACGTGGCGCACTACCCGCTGATCGACATCACGAACGCGGCGCTCAGCCGGATGCTCATGGGCGGTACGGCTCCCGCCGGCGAGCAGCCGGTGATGCAGACGCCCACCCAGGGCGCCATCTTCTACGAGGTGCGCTCGGTCGGCCAGAAGAGCAACGGCCAGCTCGAGAACCTGTTCCGGATTCCGACGATGGCGGTGCTCACGGCCGCCGCGGACGGTTCGCTGAGCACCTACGACATCTCCGGGTACACGAGCCTGCCGTTCGCCAGCCAGGGTCCCTGCGGCCAGTAGGGATCGTTCCAACACCAAGGAGACGGCCTCCCCGGATGTCCCGGGGAGGCCGTCTCACCGTGTCCGCCCGGACATGTCAGCCGTCGCGGAGCGCGAACCACACGGCTGTGGCCGGTTCGGCCGTCTCGTTCGCCCAGTGGTGCGGCTGATCCCCGATGAACTGCAGGGAGTCGCCCGGGCCCAGCTCGTACCTGGTGCCGGCGATGTCGAAGACCAGGGCGCCCTCGGTGACGAGAACCAGTTCCTCGCCGGGGTGCAGCATCGGCTTGTCCCCGCTGCTCGCGCCCGGGTCGACGGTGGCCACCGCGGCTGCACCCTTGAAGTGCGCGTAAGGCCCGGAGATCCCGGCCAGGTGCAGACCCTGGTGAGGGGTGAACACCCCGCGACGATCGTCGGCACGGGTCAGCGTCGCGAGCTCGACCTGTCCGTCGTCGACCTCGGTGAAGTAGCTGAGCGGCCGTTCCAGCGCCGCGGATATCTTCAGCAACGTGGTGATGGTCGGCACCATGTCGTTGCGTTCGATCTTGTGGATCGCGGCGGCCGACACCTCGGCCCGCACCGCGAGCTGCTGCAGGGACAGGCGTTGTTCCCGGCGCAGCCGCTGCAGCTTGGGCCCGATCGAGCTGACGATCCCCTCGACGTGCTCGCCGACCTGAACTGCCCTGGCCGGACGTTGCCTGGCCTCCGCGACGCGCTTGCGCTCAGCCATCCACAATCCCTCGACCTGCCGGACATCCAGTTTGGTGTATGCGCCTGCACCGATGGTGGACGCTACCGTCGTCCGTCAGCGTACTCGGTGGACGCAGGTCGCATTGCTTTGTCGTCCTATGTACCACTTTCGACTGCGCCGGTACGCGCTCCAGGGCGGGTGTGGTCCGACATCGCCCAGATTCCGGCATACAGCGTCCGGTGCTCGAGTGCGGCCCGTTCCCAGCTGAACCGGGGCACCAGAGACCGTCCGCCCTCGATCAGCCGTTCCCGAAGGGTCCTGTCGACGACCACCTCGAGCAGGCCGTCGGCCAGGGACTGTGGATCACCGACATGGGTCAGGACCGCCGTCTCGTGGTCGGTCAGGTACTCGTGCAGTACCGGAATGTCACTGCCGACCACGGGCAGGTCCGCGCTCATCGCCTCCAGGACGACGAGCCCCCAGCCCTCCTTCACCGACGGGAAGGCCAACGCGTCCGCGCTGCGGTAGTACTCGTGCAGCTCAGTGTCGCTCACGGTCCCGGCCAGAATGACGTCACGACCGAGCGCGAGGCCGAGTTCGGGCAGCATGGCCAGGGCTTCGTCGCGGTAGCTGCTGTAGTCCTGGAACGAGTGACCACCGACGACCACCAGTGCAGGGGCGTGGTGGATCTGCCCGGCCAGGATCGCCATGGCCCGGAACAGGACGACACTGCCCTTGCGCGGCTCTATGCCGCCCACGGCGAGGAAGATGAACCGGTCGGACAGCCCGAGCTCACGACGCACCGCGTCCCGGCGGGCCCGGCCGATCGGCGGGAAACGGCCGGCGTCGACGCCGTTGTGGATGACCGTCGCGGTCAGGCCGTACTCGGCGTGCAGCCGGGTCCGCCAGTCCTCGCTGACCACCACCAGGTGATCCGGCTCGACGACCGCTCGTCGTTGGCACTCGATCAGTGCGGCCGTGGTGAAGTCGTCGATGTGGTGGACCGTCCGCACCACCAAAACGTCGGCTCCGGCATCGCGAACGCGAGCAGCCGCACGGGCGGAGATGCAGTCCTGCGTGTGAAGGACGTCGACCTCGTCGGCGATCGCCGCGAGCCCCTCCTCGAGCGCGTCGATCGACGTGAAGACCCGCTCCTCCAGCGTTGCCCGTGGTTCCGGTGCGGGCACGAGCGTGTACGGCGCCCGTACCGGCCGGTAGAAGCCCTGGTTCGCATCTCCCAGCGAGACGACCCGGGTCGGCATGCCGATCCGGACCATGGCCTCGGCCAGGGACAGCGTGTGAACGACGCCTCCCCGCGGTCTGGTCGAGTAGCTGACCAGAGCGACTCGGGGTCGGTCCGACTGTTGTTTCGACGTCGTCATGGTCGTCGGTCCGCCAGGGCGACCTCACCGGTCGCGACGGCAGCGGCCACCAGCGACGCTCGAGCCGCGGTCTCGGTGACGATGCACCCCGCCTGCACGAGCCGATCCCGCTGTGCGGCAAAGCCCTGCGGATCCTGCTCCGTTCCCAGCACATAGGCCACGACCTGCGGACCGCCGTCCGCCATCACCGCTTCGCATGCGGGCGCCAGGACCGCGGCGGGATCGGGATAGGCGCCGTGCCCGAGGACCACATCCACGATGATCGCCGCAACCTGCGGATCGGCCCCGTGCTCGTGCAGCAGATCCAGGCGAGCCTCGGCGTCGATCATCGGGTGCGGCCTGCCCCTGGTGTACTCCTCCTCGCCGAGATCGAGGCACTGGTGGGAACCGGGCGGCGCCGGTACCCCCCACGACTTCTTGATCGGCGCGTTCGACCGCACCTCCCCGAGGATGGGCCCGAGGATCACCTGTGACTCGTAGCACAACGTCCCGCCGGAGAACAGGCCGCGGACCAGCGTTCTCCGCTCGGACAGTCGGTGCCGCGCCTGTGCCGCCGTCGGTCCGATCGTCGAGACGGTGTCGGGAGCGGGACGGCCCAGGACGCGCAACGTGGCGACCACGGCGCCCTCCAGGGTGTTGGCGAGCACCACACCGTCGGGGGCGACGAACGCCGGGTCCAGTCCGATCAACGCTGCGACCAGCGGAGTGTCCCCGGCCGCGGCGAGGACCTTCGCGGCGATGGCGGCCGCGGGCGGCTTCGACACGAGCAGGATGAGGTCGGTGCCGGGGTCGTCGCGCAGGGCGCTGATCGCCGGCAAGGCCATCCGGCCACCGACGTCGTCGGCCAGGTCTCTCCCGCCGAGGCCGAGAACCTGGCTCACGCCCACTCCCCATCGGTCGAGCAGGGACATGACCTCCTGAGCCCCGGTGCCGGCGGCCGCCACGACGCCGACCCGGCCGGGCTTCACGACGTTGGCGAAGCCGAGGCCGACTCCGGCGATCATCGCCGTGCCGGCACCCGGTCCCATGACGAGCAGACCTCGGTCCCTCGCGTAGTCCTTGAGCGCGATCTCCTTCTCCAGCGGAACGTTGTCGCTGAACAGCAGCACGTGGAGACCCTCGGTCAACGCCTCGTAGGCGGCCAGCGCCGCATACTCACCGGGAACGGAGATCACGGCCACGTTGGACTCCGGTTGCCGCTCGACGGCCTGGCGCAGCGACCTGGGCTGGGCCCGGTCCCGTTCGTCGCCCTGGGGCCGCGCCGAGAAGACGGCGCTCTCTCCGGCGGACAGGGCCTCGTTCGCCCTGTCCTCGGAGATCGCTGTGACGACGACGACGAAGTCGTTGGCACCCGTGTCAGCGACCTCGCCGGGGTCCACGCCCCGTTTGCGGAGGATCTCCACGTTGGCCGGTGTGCCCATGGCGGCGCTGGCCCAGTCGACACCGTCGACCTCGCGCATCGCCCGGATGGCACCCAGCTGTGCGACCGAGTCCACGTAGGTGTCGGGGAACACCTTGATCGCGACATTCACGCCGTGACGTCCTCGAGGTCGAGCGTCGGCACGATCCGGGTACCGACCGACGTGTCGTCGTCGCCCTGGGCGCGCAGCGTGGCCGCCGCCAACGCCGCGGTGGTGACGACGGCCAGCCGCCCGCCCTGGCGGAGGAATCGCGTAGCCGCGCGCATCTTCGGGCCCATGCTTCCCTCCGGGAACTGCCCGACGGCAAGGTGGCGTTCGGCCTCGGCGACGTCGACGCGACCCAGCCGGCGTTGAGCGTCGGTTCCGAAGTCCACCATCACCGAGTCGACACCGGTGACGAGCACCAGGACGTCGGCGTCGATCTGGCCGGCCAGCTCCGCGGCGGCGTAGTCCTTGTCGATGACCGCATCCACGCCGGTCCAGATGCCTGCCTGACATGTGACCGGGATCCCTCCGCCACCGTCCGCCACCACGACATGCCCGGCGTCCAGCAGGCTTCGAAGCGCCTCGATCTCCACCAGACCTCGGGGCCGCGGTGAAGGGACGACACGGCGGTATCCACGGCCGCTGTCCTCGACGATCTCCCATCCGTTGCTCGCAGCAAGCCGCGTTGCCTCCTCTCTGGAGAAGAACGGCCCGATCGGCTTCGTGGGTCGGTTGAACGCAGGGTCGTCCGGATCGACGATGACGTGACTGAGCATGCCCACGACGTGATGACGCCCGCCCCCGGCCTGGTGCAGCGCGATCGCGATCAGCGACCCGAGCTGGCCCTGCGTCATGGCCCCGAGGGCGAACAGCGGCATCTGCGGGACGGTGTCGCGACCCCGGTCCTGCTGGATCGCCAGGTTGCCGACCTGCGGGCCGTTGCCATGAACGATGACCACCCGCCATCCGTCGTCGAGCAGCTCACAGATGGAGCGGGCCATGGCGTCGGCATTCGCGCGTTGCTGCTCGTACGTACCGGCCTCGCCCTCGGCGGTGATGGCGTTGCCGCCCAGGGCGACCACCGCGGTTCCCGTCACGATCCCTCGATTCCTGGAGGTGGTGTCGGGCCTGTGCCTAGGCCGATTCGTTCATCATACGATCGGTTCGTAGACAATAGTGAACAGTGCATACTGCGACAAGGAACGCCGACCCGGCACGAGGTGACGCGATGGCCGACCCTGCTCCGCACCCGCGCATTCCGCCCGATGTGGAGGCCCGGTTCACCGCCGCCGAGGCGCGGCTCTATCCGCTGGTCATGGTGGATCCCGATGCATACGAGCGCGCGGTGACCCTCACCGGGATGCTGCTGGAGGACCTGCGCTCGACCTGCGCGGACGTCGATGCGGTGCTGCGGCGCCGGACGGCACTGCTGCCGCTTCTGACCGAGCCGACGGACCAGACGCGCCCCTCCCTCGACGGGCTCAACCCCGAGACCTTGGTGGATGCGGCCTCCGCCCTGCGATGTCGGGAACTGCAGGCAGACCCTTGACAAAAACGGGGGCAACGTTTGCTATGGGACACAGATCGTGTCGATAAGTAAACGACTGGGAGGGTCATGACCCGGCCGACCACTGCGGAGGAGCTCGCCTCCCTCGTTGTGGATCTTCAAGCCCGGGGGCTGCGGGTCGAGGCTCCCCTCGAACGGCGACACGGCGGCGCCGGTCCCACCGACTCGGGAATGCTGTGGGTCGGCGGCCTGCCGGTCACGGCCCCGACCGACAACGCGGCAGCGGCGGACTCACCGTACGTGCTGAAGGCGGAGGACGAGGGCTTCGCCATCTTCCGGGCCGGTACGCGACTGGCGGGTGCATCCACCCAACGCCGGCCCCGGTTCTACGACCTCACCACGACCGACGGCATCCCGTACTGGAAGATCGGACTGCTGCACCTGGACTCGTTCGCGAGCACGGTCGTCCAGACCTGTGCGTACTGGGGCAACGACAACCAGTGCACGTTCTGTGGCATCGGGGTGTCCCTCGACTCCGGTCGGACCATCGTCAAGAAGAGCCCCGAACAGCTGGCCGAGGTGGCCTGCGCGGCCAAGGAGCTCGACGGTGCGGTCGACGCCACCCTCACGACCGGAAGCTCCAACGGGATCGACCGCGGCGCCCGCTACGTCGCCCGCTGTGCCCAGGCCGTCAAGACGGCCTCCGGGTTGCCGGTCGAGATCCAGTTCGAGCCGCCGCTCGAGCTCGACGTCATCGACGAGGTCGGCGACATGGGCGTCGACGCGGTGGGCATCCACGTGGAGTCGTTCGACCCGGCGGTGCTCGCGCACGTGGCGCCCGCCAAGGCCCGGACCGGGATCGACCGCTATTTCGACTCGTGGGAGCGCGCCGTTGCCGTGTTCGGCGAGGGGCAGGTCTCCACCTACGTCATTCTCGGCATGGGTGAGGACCCCGAGCTGACCCTCGAGGGCTGCCGGCGTGCGGTCGACATGGGTGTCTTCCCGTTCGTCGTGCCGTTCCGTCCGGTCGCAGGAAGCCTGATGGAGGACGTCCGGCCGCCTGATCCCACCTACACCGAGCGCATCTACCGCTCGGTCGCCGGATACATGGCGCTGCGCGGAATGGACTCCAGCCTCCCCAAGGCGGGCTGTGCACGGTGTCAGGCGTGCTCGGGTCTGAGCGCGGTGGAGTCGGCGCTGCGGGCCGGCTCGTCGCCACTGCTGCAGATCGGCCGCCGTCCGGAGCACCTGGCCGGCACGGCGTGACAACTCGACCAGCGAGCGGGACCGCAGCCGAGGCTTCCGCAGTCGATCCGCGGCCGGCGGACCGTGCCCGGTCCGGCTCGCTCCGCTCGGCGACGGCCGTGTGCCGCGAGGCGCGAACCCGCGAGGAGTTGGCCGAGCACTTCCGGGTTCGGCACGAGGTGTTCGTTGTCGAGCAGTCGGTCTTCGTCGGGTCCGACCGCGACGTGCACGACGAGGACGGGTCCGCGGTCCACCTGGTCGGGTACTGCGACGGGATCGTCGCCGGCAGTGTCCGCCTGTACGAGCTCGATCGCTCGATCGGCCTCTGGCAGGGGGATCGGCTCGCGGTCCTGCCTCCGTACCGGGTCGGTGGCCTCGGCGCTCCGCTGGTCCGCTGCGCCGTCGCCATCGCCGGTGCCCGCGGCGGACGGACGATGGTCGCGCACATCCAGCCGTCGAACGTCACGTTCTTCACCCGACTGGGATGGTCGTCGGAGGGCGAGCCCGAGATCTACGTCGGCCTGCCGCACCAGCAGATGAGCATCTCCTTGCCGGCTCCGGGCCTCGGCGCATCGATCGCGCGCTCCCTCGCTGCTGGCAGGCCGGCCTGAGGTCGTGGCCGGTTCGGCGGCAACCACGTCAGCGCTGCAGCCCCGTCACTGCGGTGGATGCCAGGTCGAGCACGACGGCCTGCCGGCCATGTGACGCCAGAGACAGCAGACCCGTGTCGTCGATGGTGCCGACGACCGCGGCCTCGAGGCCTCGCGCACGAAAAGCCCTCACACACTCGTCCTCGCGCCCAGGCGGCGAGCAGAGCAGGAAGGAGAACGCCGGGAAGCAGGTGAGCCACGCGGCCATGGCGACATCCGGCGGACGCGGGAGCAGGTCGAGGTCCAGCCGCACCCCCAGCCGGCTCCACTCGAGCAGCATCGCCAGGGAGCCGACCATCCCGGCCATGCTCACGTCCTTCGCCGCGACGCAGGCTCCGGACCGGGCGATCTCCGCCAGGACCCGGACGTCACCGGCCAGGTCACTGCCGCGTTCGTCGAACGAGCGGAAGAACGGGAAGTCAGCGCGCATGGTCCCGTGCGTGCAGCTCGCGACGACCAGTGACTGGCCGACGGCGACATGGGTCACGGAGAGCACCGCGTCCGCATGTCCGATGCCGAAGGCGGACAGCGCGGGCGGGCCGTCGTGCACCGTCAGATGACCGCCGACGAGCGGCACGTCGTAGAGAAGGCTGGCCGCCTGCATGCCGCGCAACATCTCCCGGGCGAGATCGGCGGACCCGACGATGGTGTCGACGATGCCGTACGGCCGCGCGCCCATGGCCGCCAGGTCGTTGACGTTGGCCAGGACGGCGGCGATGCCGGCCCCGTACGGGTCCCGGGCGACGAACGCGGGCAGCAGGGCCTCGCCGCAGGCGACGACATGTCCGGTGACACCGTCGCCCACGCCGGAACCGAACCGCACGACCGCCCCGTCGTCCCCCGGGCCATGCAGCCAGCTCGCCGCACCGACGACCTCGCTGACCAGCCCGATCTCGCCCTTGGCCCGCAGTGCCGCGTGTGATCGCAGTTGTGCCGCGAGTGCGTCCAGGTCGTCGACGCCGTCGGCGCTGGCCTCCATGACGAGCCCTCGCCTCCTCCACGAGTCCCTGTCGCCCGTCCGTTGATCACGTTCACCATGGTCGCGGATGGTTCACCAGGCGCAGGAGCCTGGTGAACCGTCCCCCAGGGTGGTGAACGTGATCAACGGCCCCTGGCTACCAGCGGCCGGCCGGCCGGCAATCTGTCGGAAAGTGTATGAATCCTTTATTATAGAGGACGTGCCGCTGCCCACATTCCTCAGTCTGCCGGAACGGAGCGGCAAGCCCAGGGTCACCGGCCTGACCCACGTCCTCGACAAAGGGGCGAGCGTCGTCGTCACGGAGTCGGTCCTCGCGTCGGCCGCGCCGTACGTCGATCTCTGGAAGTTCGGCTGGGGGACCGCCTACGTCGATCCCGCACTCGCGGCCAAGCTGTCGCTGCTCGCGGCGGCCGACGTCCGCGCCTGCGTCGGTGGGACGCTGATGGAGATCGCCTGGTCCCAACGCAAGGATCGCGAGTATCTGGACTGGGCCGACGACGTGGGCTTCGGCTGCGTCGAGGTCTCCCGTGGCGTCGCCAGCATGCCCGTGGCGGACAAGCACGATCTGATCCGCCGGGCGGCCGAGCGGTTCGTCGTCATCTCCGAGGTCGGCAGCAAGGACCCGCACCAGGACCTCACTCCCGCTCAGTGGACGGCCGAGGTCGCCGGCGACCTGGCCGCCGGCGCCAGATGGGTGATCATCGAGGGGCGCGAGAGTGGAACCGTCGGCCTCTACCGCGCCGACGGCAGCGTTCGAGCCGACGTCGTGACGGCCGTGCTCGAGGGCGCCGACCTGGACACCGTGGTGTTCGAGGCCCCGCGCAAGGACCAGCAGGCCTGGTTCATCCGCGAGTACGGGCCCGAGGTCAACCTCGCCAACATCGTCCTCGACGAGGCACTCGGTCTCGAGACGCTACGCCGCGGCCTGCGCGCGGACACCTTCGAGATGAGTGCCGGCCTGGTGACGACGTGAGGTCGACGGCGGTGCTTGCGCGGCCGAACCTGGTGCCTTCCGCATACCGTGGCGTCGCCGTCACCGAGGTCGCCTGCGAACTCGACGAGGAATCACTGGCCGCGCACTTCGTCGGCCTGGAGGCCTATCGCCGAACCCGCTTCGTCGTCGTCCGCCGAGGACAGGGCACGGCCATCATCGCTGTCGAGAAGCGCCTCGCGGCTGACGGCGAGGACCCGCTGTTCGCTCCGATCACTGCGGTCACCCTCCTGGCCGGGCCCGACGACTGCGCCTTCGTGGTCCGCCCCGACCTGGACACAGCCGTGCCCACCGCACTGGGTCGCGCCGCCTTCGAGGACGCACCCGGCAAGCGCGGAGTGGCGGTTCAGGGCCGCTACGGGCACGTCAGCTTCATCGTGGACCCCACACCTCTACGGCTCACCGTCCGTGAGGTGGTCCCTCCCTACCCTCCGAAGCTCTACGACCAGACCCGACGTCTCCTGGAGGTCGCCGAGCACCTGCCGCCGATCGAGGTGGTCCCCGAGGTGGTGGATCTGACCGACCTCGCGCGCTCTCGTCCGTCGAACGCCTACCTGCTGCCCTGCCGTGGCGGCGGCGTCTCCGTCGAGGGCGTCAGCACCTCCTATCTCGACGAGCGACCCGAGCGCCGAGCCTGGACCCTCATCGGCTGCGAGCGCTCGCAGCAGATCCACCAGTGGTTCTACGGCGAGCGGGCGGACCAGGTGGACATCTGCCCACGCACGGCCGGACCGACCGCGGGGGCGGTGCTGACCAAGTGCTGCCTGTTCGAGGGGGAGGTCGTCACCGAAACCGACCAGGTCGTCGTACCGTGGGGCGCCTCGCTCGCCCAGATCTCCGAGGCGTTGACGGTGATCGCCGGCGCATGGGAGCCGTCGTGGGCTCCCGCCTGACCGACTCCCGCCAGTACGCCCACCTGTGGGGAACCGCTGAGCTGGCGCAGGTCTTCGATGAGCGCGCGCGGCTCCAGAGTTGGCTGGACATCCTCGCCGCTCTCGCAGCCGCGCAGGCCCGCCTCGGGATCATCCCGGCCGAGGCGGCCGCTGCGATCACCAGCCACGCGCGCGCCGAGTCACTCGACCTCGACTTCGTCGCCGAGCAGACCCGACGCACCGGCCACTCGATGCTGGGCCTGATCCGAGGGCTGCAACAGGTCCTGCCGGAGTCGGCCCGCGAACACGTCTACGTGGGCGCCACCGTGCAAGACGTCACCGACACCTGGTTCGCCCTGGTCATGCGCGACGTCGGGGCCCTCGTCTGGCGCGACCTGCGCGCCATAGAGGAGTCCCTCGTCGAGATCGCCGCGGCTCATCGCGACACGGTGATGGTCGGTCGCACTCACGGTCAGCCGGGTGCGCCGATCACCTTCGGCTTCAAGGTGGCCTCCTGGGCCGACGAGGTGCGCCGTCACCTGGACCGTCTGCGGGAGGGACGGCCGCGCTGGCTGGTGGGCCAACTGGCCGGGGCGGTCGGCGTGCTCGGCTACTTCGAGCCGGCGGGCCCGGCTCTGCGGGCCGAGTTCTGTGCCGAGCTGGGGTTGGGCGATCCCGGGATCTCGTGGCTGACCTCACGCGACCGGGTCGCCGAGTTCGGCGCCGTGCTGTCCATGATCTGCGGGACGCTGGCGCGCATCGGCAACGAGGTCTACGAACTGCAGCGTCCGGAGATCGGGGAGCTGCGTGAGCCGACCACATCCGACGTGGTCGGGAGCATCACCATGCCCCACAAACGCAACCCGGAGGGCAGCGAGCATCTGGACACCCTTGCCCGGCTGGTGCGGGCCAATGCGGCCGTCCTCGTGGAGGGCATGGTGGTCGGCCACGAACGCGACGGCCGGGGCTGGAAGGCGGAATGGTCCGCGCTGCCGGAGGTCTGCCTGCTGACCGGGACCGCACTCGACCTGGCCCGCCGACTGCTCGCCGGTCTGGTCGTCGACGTCGACACAATGCAGGCAAACGTGGATCGGCACGGCGACCGGCTGGCGTCCGAGCGGCTGCTCGCCGGCCTGTCGCAGCGACTCGGCAAGCACGCCGCGCAGCAGGTGATGCACGAGGCACTCAGGCCTGGAAGCAGCGACGCACGACCACTCGTGGACGCGTTGGTGGCCGTGAGCGCAGCCACCGAGGAGGAGTGCCGCGGCTGGCTCGCCCGGCCCGCAGCGGGTGCCGCAGGCGTGATGGTCGACACCGTGGTCGGCCGAGCCCGGGCGGCGCGGGCCGCGGAGCCGGACACATGGCAGTGACCCTTCCGCGGATCCGGCTGGCCATGCTGCCGACACCGCTGGTCCGGGCGCGCCGCCTGGAGTCCGCGCTGTCGGCCGGGCCGATCTATCTCAAGCGCGATGACCTGACCGGCTTCGGCATAGCCGGCAACAAGGCACGGGCCTTGGAGTTCCTCGTCGGCGACGCCGTGGAGCGGCGGGCGGACATCCTGGTCGCAGCCGGGAGTCCCAGTTCGAACTTCTGCGCCGCAGCGGCCATGGCTGCCCGCACTGCCGGGCTGGCCTGCCACCTCCTGTTCAGCGGCCCGCCTCCCGAGACGCCGTCGGTGACCGTCGAGCTGGCCAGGGCGTGCGGCGCACAGTTGTACTTCGACAGCGCTGCGGCGCGTGAGCAGTTGGACGACGCGGTGCTCGCCCACGCCGAGAGGTTGCGCGCCCAAGGCCGGCGACCGTATGCCGTGCCGCGCGGCGGCGCGACCGGGGTGGGCGCCGCCGGTTACGCCTGTGCCTCGACCGAGCTCGCCGACCAGTGCGCCGCTTCGGGGGTCACGCCCGCGCTGGTCGTCGTGGCCACCGGCTCCGGCGGCACCCAGGCAGGGCTCGTGGCCGGTCAGGTCGGCTTCGGGTTGCCCTGGCGTGTGATCGGCGCCTCGGTGAGCCGGCCCCCGGACGAGGCGGCTGCCCAGGTGCTGCGCGCGGCGCGTGACTGCGCGAAGCTGCTCTCCCTGACCCCGGCGGTGTCCGCCGCCGTCGAGATCCGCGACTGCCGCGGCCCGGGCTTCGGCGTCGCGTCGGACGACGACCGGCGCAGCGCACGTCTCGCTCTCCTCCACGAGGCACTGCTCCTGGATGACTACTACGGGGCCAAGGCCATGACCCTGCTCCGCAGGGAGCTTGCCGACGGATGCCCGACACCGGTCGTCTTCTGGCACACGGGCGGTATCGCTGCCGCCCTGTCCGCCCTCTCTTCTGGAGCCCATACGTGACCACCACACCGCGGCTGAGCGGTCCGCCTCGCGGCTCGGCCGCCCCCGAACTGGTCGAGAGCGGCTTTGCGCTCGAGAACGCCGATGCGCCCTTCCTGCACGACGGCCTGAACCTCGCCGACATCGCGCACGTGCTGGACCTGCGTCGCCGCAACCTCATCCCCGCGACCGCCGCCCGCGACCTGCAACGCCTCCTGCTGGAGGCTTACGCCACCGATGCTGCGTCGTTCCCCTACGACCCGGCTTTCGGCGAGCCGTACAACTCACGGGAACGGTTCTTCGTCGAACGGCTCGGCGACGTCGCCGGCTGGCTCCACGCCGGACGACCCCGGCGAGAGGCCGCCAGGATCGCGTTGCGTCTGTACATCCGGCGCCAACTTCTCGAGTTGGTCGACGAGGTCGCCTCGTTCGCACGCCACGCGACCGACCTGGCCGGCCGCCATGTCGGCACGCTGATGCCCGACCAGACCTACCTTCAGCAGGCGCAACCGTCGACGTTCGGGCATTACACGATGTCGTTCGTGTACCCGGCGATCCGCGACGCCCGCCGGCTGCTCGACGCGGTCGACTGGGTCAACCGCAGCCCCGGCGGCGCCGGATGCGTCAACGGCACCCGGCTGCTGGACGACCGCACGGTCATCGCGGCCGCACTGGGCTTCGACGACGTCATCGAGCACACGCGGGACGCGATGTGGCAGATCGACGGCCTGATCCACGTGCTGGCGACGGCGGCCAGCCTGCTCTCGACGCAGAGCAAGCTGGCCGAGGACCTGGAGATCTGGTCGAGCACCGAGTTCGACTTCGTTGACCTGGACGACGGTTACACCCGCTCCAGCATCCTGATGCCGCAGAAGCGCAACCCCTACGCGCTGTCGATCGTGCGCGGTGCCTCGGGAGTGGTGATCGGCCGGCTGACCGGGTTTCTCGCCGTCGCCAAGAGCCCGTCCGCGCGCAGCGACAACCTGATCTTCGCCTACGGCGAGGTGCCGCGGGCGCTGGACCTGTCGATCCGCGTCACGCGGCTGATGAGCGGAGTGGTTCGCACGCTCCGCGTCAATGCCGCTCGGATGGCGGAGGAGCTCGACGGCGGCTATACCCAGGCCACCGACCTCTGCGAGTTCATCGTGCAGGCCTGCGGGGTCGACTACCGCAGCGCCTACGTCGTCGTCGGCAAGACCGTCCGTGAGGCCAGCCGCCGCGGGATCGCCGGCAAGGACATCACCGGCGCGATGCTCGACGAGGTCGCCCTGGCGGAGACCGGACGGGCCTGGGGACTGACCGACCGCAACCTCGACGCCGTACTCGATCCCCGGGCGATCGTCGATTCCCGGGTCGGCACCGGCGGTGCCGCCCCTTCAGCCGTCGAGGGCATGATCGCGCAGTGTCTGCAGTCGGCACGAGATCTGACGGACACGGTTCGCCGGAGACGGCAGGACCTGGACGATGCCGAAGACCAGTTGCTCGAGAGCGCGCGCCGAATGGCGGCGACGGAGGAGAGCCCATGACGACGTCCGGACCACCGGAGGTTGTGCTGCCCGACGAGGTGTCGGTGGTGAACATCGGCCTACCGCTGTTCGCCGATGCCGTCCGGGACCAGGCCGTCCCCGTCCAGCAGGTGGACTGGCGGATACCGGCAGACGGCGACATGGATGTGATCGAGGCATTGGAACGGTTGTCCGGCACCCGCGCCGAATCGATCGACCGGTCCAACGCGGAAGTGGTGCGCCGGCTGGACCAGGGCGTGCCACTACTGGTCGACATCGGGGCCGTTCACACCCTCGTGCCCGACCTGTCCGCGCAGGTGCTGCTCCACTGCGGCCCCGCCATCGCGTGGCCGGACGTGTGCGATCCGCTTCGTCGGTCGATGCGTGCGGCGACCGTGGCAGAGGGATGGGCCGGCGACGTGGACGAGGCCGACCGCGTCCTGGCCGCAGGCACCGTCCGCCTCGAGCCCGCATACCGGCATGACGTCGTCGTACCGATGGCCACCGCCATCGGACCCTCTGCTCCGGTCTTCGTCGTGGACAACCGGCAGGGAGGCACTCGCGCTTTCTCTCCCATCAACCAGGGTCCCGGCGAGACGGCATGGTTCGGCCGTGAGACGCCGGCCGCGATCGAACGTCTGGTGTTCCTGCGAGACGTCGCCGGGCCGATGCTCCGCGAGGTACTCGACCGCTCCGGCCCGATCGACGTGTTCGGGCTGGCGGCGCAGGGGGTGCAGATCGGCGACGACGTGCACATGCGTACGCAGGGGACGACCAGCCTGCTCATCCGCAACCTGCTCCCGCATCTCGTGTCCCTGCCCGACGACGGGCGGATCGAGCTCGCGCGGTTCCTGTCCGGCAACCACCTGTTCTTCCTCAACCTGGCCATGGCGGGAGCCAAGTCGGTGGCTCTATGGTCCGAGCAGGTCGAGGGGTCCAGCATCGTGACCATGATGTGCCGCAACGGCACGTCGTACGGAGTGCGGCTGGCGGGTTCGGACGAGCTGTTCCTCGCTCCCGCGCCGCCGGTGTCCGATGCGATGTACTACCCGGACTACGGACCGGAGACCAGCGCACGGGACATCGGGGACAGCGCCATCCTCGAACTCGTCGGCCTGGGTGGCGCGGCCGCGGCGGGGTCCCCGGCAGTCGCCGGCTTCCTCGGCGGCAGCATGTCCGACGCAGTGGCGGTCACCGAGGAGATGCAGACCATCTGTGTCGGGCAGAGCTCCCGCTTCAAGCTGCCCACCTGGAACAACACGGGGACGCCGCTGGGTGTCGACGCACGGTCCGTGGTGGAGCTGAACACCACGCCCAAGGTCACCACCGGCATCCTGCATGCGAGCTCGGGCGTTGGGCAGATCGGAGCCGGCGTGGCAGCGGCCCCGGCCGCGTGCTTCCGGGCCGCCGTTCTCACCCTGGCCGAGGGCTAGCCGCCGTGTCCGAAGCGGTGGAACGGATCGTGGACGCCCGCTGGGAGGGCGGTATGAAGTCCTCGGTCCAGGCCGGCGACTTCGAGATCGTCGTAGACGAGCCGGAGTCGGCAGGCGGGACGGACAGCGGGCCGCAGCCGACAGACCTGTTCCTGGCATCGATCGCCTCCTGTTTCACGCTGTCGATGGCGCATGCGGCCCGCAAACGCGGCCTCGAGCTGCCGGGGCTGCGGGTACGCGTCGTGGGCACCTATGAAGGGCTGAAGTTCACGCGCATCGATCTCCGGATCGCGTCCGACGGGCCTTCAACCGTGCTCGACGAGCTGATCCCCGACGCCCAGCGGGTCTGCTACGTGACCAACACTCTGCGTCAGGCGACCGAGCTCCAGTTCGTCGTGGGCTAGCAGCCGTTCCGTCGCGCTCGGCATTGCACGGCAGACGCCGACTCCAGATTCAGAAGGGCGGGATGTCGGGATCGTGTGGCGGCGGGTCGTCGGGTGGGGGCTCGCCTCGTGGTTCGGGTTCCGGGCCCACAATGACGGGGCCGACGGGTTCGGGTTGGACCTGGTATCGGTGGCCGGTGGGTGCGCGCCAGTGGAAGTGGCCGGGTTGTGGTTGGTCGAGTTGCCAGCCAGCGTGGGTTTTGCCGTTGTGGCAGCTCGCGGACAGTGGTCCGGCGTTGGCGGCGCTGGTGGACCAGCCGGGGGTCCCGGCGGCGATGGTGTGGTCGATCTGACAGCGTCGCGCCGGCTGCGAGCAGGTCGGAAACCTGCAGCTGCCATCGCGGGCGATGACGTGGTCGATCAGATCCGGCGGCGGGGTGTAGCGGGTCTGCCCGTAGTCGAGCAGCGCACCCGAAGCGGGGTCGGTGAGGATCCGCCGCCAGATGCCGGCCGCGGCGATCCGCCGCGCCACCGACGCCGGGATCGGCCCGTAACCGTCGAGCTCGCCGGGGGTGTCGTCGATGCCGATCAGCGTGGACAGCGGCACAGTCACCGCGACGGCCGCGGCGCGCCCGTGCCGCTGCCCGAGCTTGGGACCGTGCTCGCAGCCGCCCAGGTGCCCGCTGTCGAGCGACGCCCAGGCCAGCGCGGCCAGCACATCGAACCGTCGTTGATCGGTCGTGCGCTCCTCGCCCGGTTCGGTGGCGGCCGTGTCGGCGGCGGCGTCGAGCATGGTCCGGATGGCAGTGACGTCCTCTGCCGGCCCGTAGATGTTCAGCCACGCCATCGCATCGGGCGCGGGCGAGAATGCGACGTGGCGTTCCGAGCGCGCCTCCTCATGCCGCTGCTCGGCGGTTCGGGGGGCCACCGAGGCGACGGCGCGGGCGACCGCATCGCGGTGCTGCCGCAGCGACCGGCGACCCGCCTTGGGCAACACCCGGGACTCGACCAACGCGACCAGACCGCGGCGGATGCCGTCCAGGGTGATCGACTCGCCGGTGATGCGGTCGGACATCCCGTCCGGCGGGTCCAATTCCCGGACCCCGACCGCCAGCGCAGCCGCCTTCGGGTAGTCGATCTCACCCCGGTGCAACGCCGTGACCGTGTCGGGCAGCTCGTCGACGAGCTGGACGGCGGTGGCCACCCGGTCCGCGCCGGTGGAAGGTGCCACGCCGATCCGTGGGGCGATCAACTGGCCCGCGGCACGAACCGCGGTGAAACCATGCCGAGCCGCCTCCGGGGCATGACACACCGGATGCCGGGCCAACGCGGCCGCCGCCTGCACCTCGATCCCATCCGCCCACGCCTTGATCCGCCGGCAGGCGGCGACCAGCTCGACCAGGTCATACGCATCCGTAACGGCGGACGGTTCCACGGTCCCGAGCACGCCCGCCAATTCGACGCCCGGCACCATCCGCTCCAGCCCAGCCAGATCCGGTACGCCGACCGTGCGATCACGGCCGTCAGACTCAGAGCCCGGCATCTCGAACATGTGTACGATTCTAGTGCCGGTCACCGACACAATGCGTCCGCCCGTCCACAGGCCGACATCCCTGTGCTGCGCCCAGTGGGAGGGAATCTTGACTTTGCCTCGCGTCATACTATGGTGACTAGGCGTTGCCGATACTAAATGACCTCGCAGCGACTCGTTCCTGAGGGGAGCGCTCGTGCCGCACAAGATCCTGGTCGTCGGTGGCG
>Ga0268386_10000302_pt1 | contig 30233 bp, 32 predicted proteins | sample RVTome_15_FD_200260 | JGI IMG/M metagenome (GOLD analysis project Ga0268386, IMG submission 200260) | Soil microbial communities from uranium-contaminated site in the Upper Colorado River Basin, Wyoming, United States - RVT150D86... ... | reverse complement strand
GACCAGGACGCCGTTGCGGCGGTGCGCGCTCACGGTCGCTCTCGACGCCCGCGCGTGCTTGACGACGTTTGCCAGCGCCTCGCACGCGACGAAGTAGGCGGTGGCCTCGACCTGCGCCGGCAGCCGCCCGTCCGAGACGTCCAGAGCGACCGGAATGGGTGCCCTGCTCGTGAGCGACTCGAGCGCGGCGGCGAGCCCGTCCTCCGTGAGGATCGCGGGGTGGACACCGCGGGCGAGCTCGCGCAGCTCCTCCACCGCCACCTGCAGCTCGTCCACGGCCTCGGCCAGGAGCCGGTCGATCTCGGGATCAGCCCTGCTGCCGAGCTCGCGCTGGGAGCTCCGAAGCTGGAGGGCCAGGGCCACGAGCCGCTGCTGGGCGCCGTCGTGCAGGTCGCGCTCGATCCGGCGGCGTTCCTCGTCGGCGGCCTGGACGATCCTGACGCGCGACTCCTGCACCTCGAGGAGCTGCGCGCGCATGTCCGCGTGCAGGCGGGCGTTCTCGAGCGCGAGCCGGGCCGCGGCGCCCGATGCCAGCAGCAGCTCCGGCTCGTCGACGAGCGACGCGTCGTGGACGATCGCCGCGATCGGCTCTCCGTCGCAGTCGAGCCGAGTCACGGTGCGCTCGTCGTCGTCTCCCGGGAGCACGAGCGAGCGTCCCCGGCCGTCGACGTACTCCCGTCGCTCGGGCAGCCAGAACCCGACGTCCAGGGCAGGATCGTCCAGCGCCCGCGCAAGCGCGGCCCGCACGCCCTCCGGCGGCGTCCGCTCCAGCTCCAGCACGAGCTCGCCGACGTTCGCCCGCGCCAGCCGCGCACGCAACATCCCGGCCACGAGGGCGATCGGCAGCGCCATGAAGCCGGCGATCTGCCACCAGAAGAGGACGTCGTCGACGACCGCGGAGGGCCGATCGACGAAGGTAAAGATCCCTTCGTAGACCGCGCGCAGAGCGAAGACCACGGCAGCGAGCAAAAGCGGAGCGAGCAGCCGCCGCGCCCGCGGTGTCGCGCGCACGAGCCTCCTCACGACCAGCGCGATGAAGATGGTGGCGAGGACGCCCCACACCCAGACGACGAAGATCGTTTGGAGCGCGGCAGCCAGACTCGCGTTCTCCCACACGAGCAGCAAGCTGTCGTGTGGCCGCAGATCCATGAATCGAAGCCGTTCGCTCCCGTCGTAGACGAGCAGGATCGCCGGCGGGAAGAGCAGCACCGAGGCGTATCCGACGCGCACGAGCCACTGCTCCGCGCGTCCCCGGACGTGCCCCGAGGGGTAGGCGAGGACCGAGTGGGCGGCGAGGCCGTACGAGAGCTCGCTGAGGGCGAAGAAGACCGTGAAGGCGAGCGGATCGGGGCTGAAGCGAAACTGGCGGGCGAGGAGCGCGAGGCCGGCGGCCGTCAGCAGCGGCCCGAGGCGGTTCCCTGGCCGCCTGGCCCACGCGATCAGCCCGGCGCCGAGAAAGGCCCACGCGACGGCGACGATCGCCAGCGCCCGCGTGCTCGAGGTCAGCGGGCCGAGGTTGTCGATCTGGACGCGATAGGCGAGCACGCCGAGCGCGATGCCCGCGGCCGCCAACGCGACGCGAACCGCAGTCATGCCGCGCGCTCCAGCAGGGCAAGAATGGCGTCGCCGGAGAGCTGCTCCTTGGAGATGAAGCCGAGCGCGCCGCTCTCCCGGACGCGACGGCCCAGATCCGACTGTGCCCGGCTGGAGACGAGCACGACCCCCACCGGGTCGGCGCTCAGCTCCTGGGCGACCTCGTAGCCGCTCCGGTCGGGAAGGCCGACGTCGAGCAGGATGACGTCCGGCCGGAGCTCGCGGGCGGCTCGAAGCGCAGAGTCGGCATCGGCGGCCTCTCCCACGACCACGAAGCCGTCGAGCTCGAGCAGCCGGCGCGCGGAGGCTCGGAACGCAGGATGGTCGTCGACGACCAGCACGGTCCAGGCCATGTAGGAATCGTCACACATCCCGGGGGCTGCGGCTACCGCGCCAGCCCCGAGATTCGGCGGCCGTCGGATCCGGGAGAACCCCGAGACGAGCCCGAGGCGCGCCCCGTTTCGAGTGGGGTCGCGCCGTCGTAGCCTCGTACGCATGGATCGCACCACGCACAGCCTTCGCTGGCACTCGCCGGCGGTCTTCGCCCTCATCGGCCTCTGCTTCCTCCTCCCCTTCGGAACCGTTTCCTGCAACGGAACGGAGACGACGTTCACCGGCGCTCAACTGGCGACGTGGACCGTCCCCGACGACGGGTCGGTCGACAGCATCAAGCTGAGGATGCATGTCGAGGACGGAGGCTCGGCTCTCGCAGCCGCGGCTCTCGCAACGCTTGTGCTCGGCCTCGTCGTCGGCGCCCTGCGGCTGCCCTACGGCGAGGGCTACTGCGCCGGCGCCGGGCTCCTTCTCATGGTCGTGCTCCTCGGCAAGGCCGTGAACTCGTTGGCGATCACGAGCCATGCGGGATACGGCCTGGCGCTCCTCCTCTTTCTGTGGGCAGCGGGCGTGCACGCCCGCCGGGCCTGGCGCGCCGACCGAGCCGGGCCGGCGCCCACCGCGACGGCGACGAGCGAGCCGCCGCACCCGCTCCGCTGAGCCGCTCGGTGAGGAGGGCAGTCCGGCAGAATCGGGGCGTGCTTACACGTTCCCCGATTCAGCGGACCCGCCAGGGCGACTTCCGCCTTCGCCTGTCGGACGGGGAACGGGCGCTCCTGCGCCGGCTGCCGGCTGAGCTGCTCGCTCTGCTGAGCGCCGACCCGGACGACCCGGCGCTCCGGCGGCTCCGTCCCTCGGCCTACGAGGACGACCCTGAGGCGGAGGACGAGTACCAGCGCCTGATGGAGGGTGAGCTCGAGGCCGGCCGGCGGGAGGCGCTTCAGTTGCTCGCCGAGACCGCCGACCGCGACCGGCTCACGGCGGAGGAGCTCGACGCCTGGCTCCGCGCGCTCACCGACCTGCGCCTGACGCTGGGCACCCGCCTCGACGTCACCGAGGAGGTCTACGAGCGCGCGATCGACCCGCGCAACCCCGAGGCGTACGAGCTCTCCGTCTTCGCCTACCTGAGCTGGCTGCAGGAGCAGGCGGTCGAGGCGGCGATGAAGGGCTAGAGGGCCTCGTAGCCGGCCTCGGAGTGCGAGCAGCTCACGCCGGACACGCTGTAGCGGATCTCCTCCATCTACCCCGTGGGGGTATACCATGAGCGCATGGCCAACACCACACCCACCCGCGGCTACAGCGCCTCGAAGGATCAGCTCACCGCCCGGCTCCGCCGGATCGAGGGCCAGGTTCGCGGCGTCCAGCGCATGGTCGAGGACGACCGCTACTGCATCGACGTGATCACGCAGATCAGCGCCATCCAGGGTGCTCTCGAGAAGGTCGCGCTCGGCCTGCTCGACGACCACACCCGCCATTGCGTCCTCGGCCCGGAGTCGGAAGAGCTCCGCGAGGAGCGCACGGAGGAGCTGGTCGCCGCTTTCGGCCGGCTCCTGGGGCGAAGCTAGGCGTCGCGGGAACGCGACCGCTCGGGCGCGTCGCCACCTCCGTCCGCCGCGTCCTTGTTGGCCGCGATCGCGGCCACGACGACGGTCGTGAACGCCGCCGAGTCGACAACGCGGGCCGCGGGGTGGGCGTTGGTGGCGGCCGGCGTCGCGGTCACAGCGCCCCGCATTCTGCTGTGACGGTCACCTATCCTGCGCCACCCCGTCCCTCGGCGACAAGGAGGCCTTCGTGTGGTATCTCTGGCTCATCAGCGTCGCGATCGCCGTTGCGATCGCCGCGGTCTGCTACCGGATCGCCGAACGCAAAAGCCGAAGCGGCGTGCTCTGGGCGGTGCTCGGCTTCTTCTTCCCGATCATCGCGCTGATCATCGTCTTCCTCCTCCCGGACAAGAGCCGCAGCGTCTAGCTTCGGCCCCGCCCTGCCTGGCCTGCTGAATTGTCCGACCTCACCCCGCCGGCGGCGCTAGCCGACTAGCAGCGCGACGACGGCTCCCAGTGCGAGGAAAGGTCCGAATGGGACACCCATGCGCATGGCGGCGGAGCCGTGGCGCGCGAGGAGCGCCAGCGCGACCGGCAGGACGGCAAGCGAGGCAACGACGATCGCGAGGATGACGCCCTCCCCGAGCACGAGCCCGAGGAGGAAGGCGAGCTTCACATCGCCCATACCAACGCCCTCCCTGCCGACGAGAAGCGGCAGCAGCAGTAGGAGCGCCGCCCCGAACCCCGCCAGCGTCCATTCGAGCCAGCGGCCGGGAGATAACAGGGCCTGAGCCGGCAACGCGACCGCGATCGCGGGCAGGACGATGGCGTTGGGGAGCACCCTGCGGTCGAGGTCGATCGCCGACAGGACCACGAGCAGCGCCGCGAGCAAGGCTGCCACCGCTCCGCGACCAGTGGGGCCGTAGCGAAGCAATATCGTGGCGGCCACGCCGGCGCTGGCGGCGGCGACGACGGCTCCGCGCACCCCCGTGCACGTTGCCGGGACGGCAGACGAGTCAGTGGGCGGCATGAGGCCTTTCGCCCGCGTAGCACCGCTCGACCGCGGCCCTCAACTCGGCGCTGGAGCTCGACCTGTCCACCTGGGGCGCCGAGGCAAGGGACAGCCTGCCGCCTTCCTCGCAGAGGACCAGCGGCCGCCCGCGTGGGTAGAGAAGGTCGAGCGCGGCCACCGTCCGCGCCGCCCGGCGGCGGGACGGGGCCTCGTCAATGAGGACGACGTCAGCCCGATGCTCGCGCGCGAGCTCGGCGAGCGTTACAGGCGCTGCGTGGCTCGTGGCTCTCACGGCATACCCGTTCCGCTCAAGCCGTAGGGAAGTGGCGCCGCGGAAGCGTCGATCGTCCGAGACGAGCAGGAGGCGCACGGCATGAAGCCGGCGCACGACGGCCGGAGGGCGGTCGGCCGCCTCACGCGCCATGCGCTTCCCGGTCTCCACGGACGTCCTGCAATCGCCGCGGCTGAGCATGACGAGATGCCATTCAGACGAGTCGTAGCTCACTGCTCCAACGTCCTCACCACCAGAAGGGTTGGTTAGGACTCACCTTTCCATCGGTTCCGAGAGAAGAGCCAGCAGTTACTTGTCTGGGCTAGGAGAACCGGAAGGGGAGGAGGTGATTCTGAACATGATGGATCTCATCAGCCATCTTCGGAGCCGTGAGGAGGGACAGGCGCTGGTCGAGTACGCGCTGATCCTCAGCCTCATCGCCGTGGTCTGCATCGGTGCGCTGACGCTGCTTGGCGGCAACGTCAACAGCATCCTCAACCAGATCGCCGCCGCGCTTTAGGAAGCGAAGTCGCCCGCGGGGGCCCAGCCGCCGCCGTCCGACCACAGCGGTCACGTCCGTGGTCGCAGGGCGGCGCTGGCTCCCCTCGGGGAGGGAGGAAGCAATGCTCGATCCAACACGCACAATCGCCGCGCTCCGGAGCGATGAAGGACAGGCGCTGGTGGAGTACGCCCTGATCCTGCTCCTCATCGCGCTGGTCACGGTCGTCGCGCTCACCTCGATCGGCGTGAGCGTCAGCTCCGCGATCACGGACATGGCCAACGGGCTCTGAAGGCGGCCGGTTGCTGCGGGCGCTCAGAACCCGTGCGGCTTCCGGCCGCGACTCCGAGTCCGGGGTGGCGCTCGTCGAGTTCGCGCTCGTCTTGCCGCTGCTCCTGATCCTGCTCTTCGGCATGCTCGACTTCGGCAAGGCCTTCAACTACTGGATCGACGAGACGCACCTCGCCAACGAGGGTGCTCGCTGGGCGGTCGTGAACAAGAACCCCGGCTCCGGGTCGCTCCAGCAGTACATCCAGCAGCAGGCCGACACGCCCGAGCTTCGGAACGGCGGGACCTCGTCCGTCCAAACTCCGCTCCAGATCTGCATCAGCTTTCCCAACGGGACGTCTGAGGTCGGCGACCCGGTTCACGTGACGGCGAGCGTCACCTACAACTGGCTCCCGTTCCTCGGCTCTCGGGTCGGCATCGGCCAGACTACGATCACCGGCTCGTCGACCATGCGGCTCGAGGCGAGGCCGACGACCTACGGCGCGGGGTGCTCGTAGCTATGCGGAGCTCCGGCCGCGAAAACGGTGGCGTCCTCGTGATCGTCGCGCTCTGTCTGCCCGTGTTCGTCCTCGTCATCACGCTCGTCGTCGACGTCGGCAATTGGTTCGTGCACAAGCGACACCTCCAGATGCAGGCAGATGCGGGAGCGCTGGCCGGAGGCGGAGTCTTCACCTTCCCCTGCTCCGACGACCCGATCCTCGCGGAAACACGCAAGTACGCCGGCGATCCGGCAAACGCGGCCCCGTACAACCTCCAGGTGGCGCCGACGGACCAGGCCAACGTCCACGTCCTCGTCAACTCGGAGCGCTACTGGAACGAGGGCGGCACGGACTTCAGCGACGGCGGCCCTCCGTGCACCGCGCGCATGGTCGACGTGAAGATCACCGAGGCGAGCCTGCCGTGGTTCTTCGGGCTCAGGGTGGTGCCGGCGATCAACGCGCACGCCCGGGTGACGATCCAGGCGCTCCGGCAGGCGCGAGGTGCGCTGCCGGTCGCCATCCCGGACGTCGATCCGCGAGTCGGCCGGGCATTCTTCGTGGACGAGGCGACGGGCACCGTGCTCGCGTCGACGTCCCTCACGAGGGTCGGCACCTCCAACGGGCTGGCCATCTGGGACAACGCGGCGGCACCGGTGTCCGTCCCGGTCAGCTCCTCGCGCATCGGAGTTCGGATCGCGCTCGGCGGCGGGTCTTCCAGCACGTGCGGCGACTACCTCGTCCAGTGCTACGACCTGGCCTCCGGGGACGGAATCGTCTTCGTCCGCGGCTACTCGACGACGGGCAGCGGCGCACAGCCCAATCCGCCCGTGGCGCGAGACGTCCGCCTCTTCGCGGCGTCTTGCCCGGACGGGTACTTCAGCAGCTCGAGCTCGAGCTGCTCCATCGGGGTCAGCGCCGAGGTCGACTTCGGCGTCGCCGATCCGACGACCGTGGGGGCGAAGGTCAGCGCCGTGGTTGGAGGCACCGAGCAGCCTCTCGCCTACGACGGCGCCTCGGGCCGGTGGGTCTCGAACACGTACTTCAGCGTCGCGCCCGGCGCCGGCCCGATCGGCGTAGAGCTCAAATGGGAGGAGACGAGCGGCACCGTCTCCGGCAACAACTGCACGGCGACGGGCGGCAACAGATGTCGCGGCACGTTCGGCATCGTGCAACGGACGTTCTCCGCCACCGCTGACAGGAGCGGCCCGGTGAAGCAGGTCGAGGTCCTCGAGGGCGCCGTCCCCGGCGCGAACTCCTTCCCGACCGGAACGACGCACGACCTCGTCGTCCGGATCGCGATCTCCGGCAACCTCGAGGTGGCGCAGAGCGTCTCGGACCCGCTCGTCGAGATCCGCGTGACGGGAGGCAGCCAGAACCAGTCCATCGACTGCGACCCGAACCTCCCGAACCTTCGCGACGAGATCGAGCAGGGGTGCGCGCCCCTCTACGCGATCAACGAAGGCACGCCTTGCCCCTCGACCGCCCCGACGCTCTGGTCCAGCCCCCAGCCGTGGGACTGCGTCGCAGTGCAGACGGGGGGCGCGGTCGGCCAGCTGGAGCAGGGCATGCGACAGCGCATCCTCGGCGGAGCGGGCACCTGCACGAGCCCCAACAACTGGGCGAGCTTCCCGAACATCCCCGCGGACGACCCACGCATCGTCCCCGTGTTCGTCACCCCGTTCGGCACGTTCACCGGTAGCGGGAACGAGGTCGTCCAGGTGACCAAGTTCGCGACCTTCTACGTCACCGGCTGGTTTTCCAGTCCCTGCCCGAACGACGACCCGGTGCCCGACAGAGGGTACGTCGTCGGTCACTTCATCAAGTACATCTACGTCCTCAACAACGGCGGCGGCAGCGGCGAGCTCTGTGACTTCAGCGAGTTCGGCAGCTGCATCGCCGTCCTCACTGAATAGGAGGGAGACCGTGCAATTCGCACACAAACTGCTGTCCACCCGTGGGGGAACAGTCGCGGTCGCCGCCGTCGGGGCACTCCTCGCCGCCGCCGTGTTCGTCGCGTACCTCCACCGGTATCGCTCGAGCGTGAACGAATCCGCGGCGCCGATGACGGTGTTGGTCGCGAAGGACTTCATCGAGGAGGGCACTCCCGGAAACGTCGTCGGCTCCGAGGGGCTCTTCCAGACGGCTTCGACGCCGAAGGACGACCTCAAGGAAGGCGCAATCTCGGATCCCGACTCCCTGCGCGGGCTCGTGGCCAAGAACGACATCTATCCGGGCCAGCAGCTCACCGTCGCCGACTTCAGTCCGACGGCGGCCGACGCGCTGACGAACGAGATCGCGGGCGCCGAGCGGGCCATCTCGATGGCGCTCGACTCGGCCCACGGGATGATCGGCAACGTCCGCGCCGGCGACCGCGTCGACGTGTACGGCGCGTTCAACGTGCGCCCGCTCAGGCCCGACGGAACTGTCGATCCCGACGCCGTCGAGCGCCCTGTGCTCAAGCTGCTGGTGGAGGACGTCCTCGTGCTGGACTCGCCCGAGGGCGCTCAGAACGGCTTCGGGGCCTCGGCACAGCAGACCTCGAACGTCACGGTCCGCGTCACGCACGATGAGGCGGCCAAGCTCGCGTTCTCCTCCGAGAACGGGAAGGTCTGGATCGTCCTGCGGCCGAACACGGGCGCCCAGCCGACGCCTCCGGATCTCGTGACGCTCGAGACCGTGCTCTTCGGCCTCGAGCCCGTGGCCGCCGTGAGGTCGTTCGGGGGTCGGCAATGACCCACGCGATCAGAACGCTCGTCGCCCTCGATGAGGGCGTCGACCGAGAAGCGCTTCAGGCGCTCATCCCCATCGATCCGGAGATCCAGATCGTCGGCGTCGTCGACGGGTTGGAAGACAGCTGGACAACGCTCCAGGAGACGCCCACGGATCTGCTGGTCGTGGCGTGCCCCGGCCACTCGGACCGTGCGCTCTTCCTCGTCGACGGAGCGGTGAAGCAGCGGCCCGAGCGACCGGTCGTGGTCATCTGCGACGGAGCGGTGAACGGGTTCGTGCGGAGGGTCTTCGAGGCCGGGGCGGACGACCTGCTCACCCTACCCCAGTCGCAGGAAGACCTCCTCTTCGCACTCAGGAAGGCGGTCGCTCGCAGGCAGGGCGCGGGCGCAGCGAACGGCGTTGCCCTCTCGCCGATGATCTGCGTGCTCGGCCCCAAGGGAGGGACCGGCAAGACACTCACGTCCTGCAACCTCGCGGTCAGCCTCGCGCAAAGCGGTCACAAGGTCGCGCTCGTGGACCTCGACCTTCAGTTCGGCGACGTCGGACTCGCGCTGGGGATCACTCCCGAGCGGACTCTCTACGAGCTTGCCAAGTCGGGCGGCTCACTCGATGACGAGAAGCTCGACGGCTATCTCGCGACCCATCGCTCCGGCGCGCGGGCGCTGATCGCGCCGACCCGGCCCGACCATGCCGGCGTCGTGACGACGGAGTTCCTCCGCGAGGTCTATGCGGCGCTCCGCGCTTCGCACGAGTACGTGATCGTCGACACGCCGCCCGGGTTCACGCCCGAAGTGATCGCCTCGATCGACAGCTCCTCCCACGTCTGCATGGTGGGGATGCTCGATTCGCTCTCGCTCAAGAACACGAAGCTCGGCTTCGAGACTCTCGAGCTCATGGGCTACGAGGGGGAGCGCATGCGGCTCGTCCTCAACCGGGCCGACAGCCGGGTCGGGATCACGCTCGACGACGTCGTGTCGATCATCGGGCGCAAGCCCGACGTGCTCGTCCCGAGCGACCGCGACATCCCGCGTTCGGTCAACGAGGGCACGCCCATCGTCCTTGCCAAGTCTCGCTCCGGCGCGGCAAAGGCGTTTCGGTCGCTCGCGGCGATGTACGAGCCCGGCGACGCGTCGAAGAACGGCCACCGGCGCAGGCGGGGGAGGAAGCACTGATGGACCTCCACGAGCGACTCTCCACCGCCCGTCCCGTCGCTGCTCCCGTCGGACGAGACCCCTTCGCCGAGCTCAAGAACCGCATCCACCTGGCAGTGATCGGGGAGCTCGGCCCACAACTCTTCAACGTGAACATGGATCCCAACGCGCTGCGCGAGCGCGTCACCGGCGACATCCGCAACCACCTTGCTCGGGAGCAGGGCATCTCGCGGGACGACCGCGAGCGTGTGGCGGCCGAGATCGCGGACGACATCCTCGGGCACGGGCCGCTCGAGCGGCTCCTCGCCGACGACAGCGTCACGGAGATCATGGTCAACGGCCCCTTCGACGTCTGGGTCGAGCGCCAGGGGCGCCTCTACGAGACGACGGTTCGCTTCACCGACGAATCCCACCTGCGCCGGATCATCAACAAGATGGTCGCGCAGGTCGGGCGGCGGATCGACGAGTCGTCCCCCATGGTGGACGCGCGTCTCCCGGACGGGAGTCGCGTCAACGCAGTCATTCCACCGCTCTCGCTGAGCGGCCCGGTAGTCACGATCCGGAAGTTCTCGAGAAGGCGGCTCGACTTCACGGACCTCCTCCGGCTCGGGACGCTGACGACCGAGACGGCCGAGTTCCTCCAGCGTTGCATCCTGGCCGAGCTCAACGTCCTCATCTCGGGCGGCACCGGCTCGGGCAAGACGACGCTCCTGAACGCCCTCTCGACGGCGATTCCGGACGCTGACCGGATCATCACGATCGAGGACGCTGCGGAGCTCCGGCTGAACCAGCGCCACGTCCTCCGCCTGGAGGCGCGCCCGAAGAACATCGAGGGCGAGGGAGAGATCGCGATCCGCGAGCTCGTGCGCAATTCGCTGCGCATGCGGCCCGACCGCATCATCGTCGGCGAGGTTCGCGGCGCGGAAGCCCTCGACATGCTCCAGGCGATGAACACCGGGCACGACGGCTCGCTCTGCACCGTGCATGCGAACACGCCCCGGGATGCGCTGGCCAGGATCGAGACCATGGTGCTCATGGCCGGCTTCGACCTGCCCGTGCGGGCCATCCGCCAGCAGGTCGCCGCGGCACTCGACCTCGTCGTCCATTTGGAGCGGCTCGAGGACGGCTCGCGGCGCATCACCGCCGTCACCGAGGTGCAGCGCATGGAGTCCGAGGTGATCACGCTCCAGGACATCTTCGAGTTCAAGGTCGACGAGGTCACGAGCGACCGAGTCGTCGTCGGAGCCCTCCGTTCGACCGGTCTCCGGCCCTCGTTCCTGCACAAGTTCGAGAAGCGCGGTGTGGCCCTGCCCGTGACGCTCTTCGCCGACGGGCGCGTCCCCGCCGAGCTCCAGAACGGCAACAGGCGATGAAGCGGGCCAGCTGGAAGCCGATCCTGGTCACCCTGCTCGTGGTCGCCTGCCTGGGGCCGCCGGCCGCGAGCGCCGAGGCGGAGCTGCGGCTCACCGAAGCCGGCGCCACGCGCTTTCCTGACAGGGCGTACGTCCTCACGCTGCCCTCGGGCATGTCGCTGGACGAGAGCAGCGTCGACGTGCTCGAGAACGGCGAGCTCGTCGACCAGCTCTCCGTGGTGCCCGCCGACGAGGCCGCTCGAGGAGAGTTCGGCGTCGTGCTCGTGATCGACGCGAGCAACAGCATGCGCGGCACTCCGATCGTGGGAGCCGTGGAGGCCGCCCGCGCCTTTGCGGAGCAACGGAGCCCAAACCAGCTCGTCGCGATGCTCGCCTTCAACAGCACCCAGAGCGTCCTGTTGCCGTTCACGGCAGAGCAGGCCGAGATCGAGGCGGCTCTCGCAAACCCCCCCGCTCTCGCGAACGGAACGTACGTGTACGACGCCGTGGCTGGGGCGCTCGACCTGCTCCAGGAGGCAGAGATCGCGGCCGGGTCCGTCGTGGTCCTCTCGGACGGCTCGGACACGGGCAGCGCCGCCTCGAGCGCGGAGGTCGCGGCGCAGGCGCGCGCGGCCGGCGTGCGCGTGTTCGCCGTTGGCCTCCGCTCGAGGAGCTTCGACTTCCCGGCACTCGAGAGCCTCGCCGACAACGCCGGGGGAACGTACTCGGAGGCAGCCTCCGCCGCCGAGCTGGAGCGCGTCTTCGACGAGTTGGGCGCGAGGCTGGCGAGCGAGTACCTCGTTCGCTACCGCTCGACGGCGAAGCCGGACCACGAGGTCCACGTGGCCGTGCGTGTCACCGGCATCGACGGCGTCGCCACGAGCACCTACGCAAGCCCTGCGCTCGACGCAACGGCGTACCCGCCGTACCACCGGTCACTCGCTGAGCGGTTCTGGCGCTCGCCCGCCGGGATGCTGTCGGTGGCGACCGGATGCGCGTTGCTCACCGGTCTCGTGCTGTTCGCCCTCCTTCGGCCACGGCGACGAACGCTTCGGCAGCGCATGGCCGAGTTCGTCTCCCTGCCCGCCCCGCGTCGAAACGAGGACGGGAGCGCTCGTGCAACCGAGCTGGTGCTTGCACAGGCCGAAAGGCCCCTCGAGCGCACGCGGTGGTGGTCGCGGTTCAAGGACGAGCTCGAGCTGGCGGAGATCACGATCGCGCCGATTCAGATCGTGGCGTGGACGGCAATCGCCACCGCGCTCACCGCGTGGCTCCTCTTCGTCGTGTTCGGCATGCCGCTCGTCGTCCTCGTCGCACTGGGCGTGCCGCTCATCGTGCGCTCGCTGATCAAGCGCCGACTGGAGCGCCAGCGCGGCCAGTTCGCCGACCAGCTTCCCGACAACCTCCAGGTGCTCGCATCCGCGCTCCGGGCCGGGCACAGCCTCGTCGGCGCACTGTCAGTCGTTGTGGAGGACTGTCACGAGCCCTCGCGGCGGGAGTTCCGCAGGGTGATCGCCGACGAGCAGCTCGGCGTGTCGCTGGAGGACGCCTTCGGCGTGGTCGCGCACCGCATGGCGAACAGGGATCTCGACCAGGTGGCCCTGGTCGCGGCCCTCCAGCTCGAGACGGGTGGGAACACGGCCGAGGTGCTCGACCGCGTCTCCGAGACGATCAGGGAGCGATTCGAGCTCCGGCGCCTCGTGAGGACCCTGACGACGCAGGGACGGATGTCCCGCTGGGTCGTCTCGTTCCTGCCCGTCGGCCTGCTGGTGCTCATCACCACGATCAACCCGACCTACATGGCCCCGCTCTACACGCACCCTCTCGGGCGGTTGCTGCTCCTCGTGGCGGGCCTCATGGTCGTGGCCGGATCCCTCGTGATCCGGCGAATCATCGACATCAAGGTCTGAGGAGGGCTGGCTCGTGCTCATTCTGCTACTGGGAGCTCTCGTGCTCGCGGGAACGTCGGTGGCCCTCCTCCTGCGCGCCGTCGCCCTCCCTCGTATGCGTGCGGGCGAGACGGTGGGCCGCATCGACGGTTACGGGTACACGAGCAAGCAGGGGGACGGGGCAGCGTCCGGACCGGTCCGCGGCATCCTGGACGGGGTCGCGAACTTCGTCGGTGGGGTCATGGCACCCCGTCTCGGCGGCCTGCAGGAGGCCCAGCTTCGCAACGAGCTGATGGCGGCCGGCCTCTACACGCTCCCGCCCCGGAAGTTCCTCGGCTATCGAATCCTCTGCGCGGTGTGCGTGCCGGCCGCCGTCATCTGGCTGGGCGCGACTGCCGGCACGAATGGCGCGTTCATGGTCTTTGGTGCACTGTTCGCCGTGCTCGCGGGTTGGGTAGCCCCGATGACGATCGTCCGCAACCGGGCCCGGCGGCGGCTGGAGCGGATCGACTACGAGCTGCCCGAGCTGATCGACGTACTCGTCGTGACGGTCGAAGCGGGACTCGGCTTCAACGGCTCGCTGCAGGTGGCGGCCGGCCGGTTGGACGGCCCGCTGGGCGACGAGCTTCGCCTCACGCTTCAGGAGCAGAACATGGGCCTGGCGATCACCGAGGCGCTGCAAAACATGCTTGCACGCGCGGAGACGCCCGCGATGCGCTCCTTCGTCCGCTCGGTCGTCCAGGGCGAGACGCTCGGAGTCTCGATCGGCGAGATCCTGCGGAACCTCGCCACGGAGATGCGAAAGCGGCGGCGCGCAAACGCGGAGGAGCGGGCGCAGAAGGCGCCGATCAAGATCCTCTTCCCGCTCATCTTCCTGATCTTTCCGTCGATGTTCGTGATCCTGCTCGGGCCGGCCATCTTCCAGTTCATCCAGGCATTCGGGGAGGCGAGGTGAAGAGCCGCCTGCTCGTCACGGGGGTGTTCGTGCTGCTTGCCGCCGCTACCGGCATGGAGGCCGTCGACGCCTTGCGGGAGGCAGCCTCGCTCGGCTCCCTGCACGGGTGGGCGGTCGCCTTGTACGCCGTCCTGAAGCTTGCGATCGTGCTCGCGTTCAGCGTCTTCGTGTTCACCCGGGAGCCGGCGCGGCGACCGTCTCGCGATCCGGTGGCCTTCACCGCCTGCGCAGCCGCGGTGGGGGCCGTGGTGTTGCTGCGCCGCCCCGGGGCCTCTGCAGACACCGGCCTCGTCCTCTTCGGGGAGCTCATCGCCGTAGGCGCATGCGTCTGGCTCCTCGTTGCCGTACTTGCGCTCGGACGCTGCTTCGGCGTGCTGCCGGAAGCACGAGGGCTCGTGACTACGGGCCCCTACCGCTTCGTGCGCCACCCGGTCTACCTCGGCGAGCTGGCGGCATGCGCCGGCCTCGCGATCGCGGCACCCTCGCTGTGGAACCTCAGCGTCACGGCCGTCTTCGTCAGCGCCCAGGCGATCCGGATGCATCTCGAGGAGCTCGCCCTCGTCGACGAGTTTCCCCAATACGCGGCCTATGCAGCCGAGACACCCCGCATCGTGCCGCTCCCGCCGCGCATCCGGAGGATCCGCCCGCTGCCGATCGGCCGGAGCCGATGACCGTGCCGGAACAGGCCTTCTCGATGAAGCGGACGGCGATCGTGAGGCTGGCAGGCGGGCTCGCGACGCTCGTGGCGGTGCTCGCCGTCGCCGTTCCGTCGCACGCGGCGCTGACGGCCCCGGTTCCCGAAGGACCCGCGGACGGGACGCGCGTCGCAGCCCTCCCCGCATTCTCCTGGACCCCGGTCGCCGGCGCGGAGCGCTACGAGTTCCAGATCGCTGCCGATCCCGGCTTCAACTCACCCGTGCTCGGCTTCAACTTCGACCGGTTCTTCACTCGCAACACGAGCGCGACGCTGCTCAAGGCCGTCCCGAACGGCTCGTACTGGTGGCGCGTGCGAGCCGTCGCACCCGACGGCTCGGTCTCCCCGTGGTCCGGCGGCATGTCGATCGAGAAGAACTGGGCCTCGGCGCCCTCTCTCCTGACCCCGGCCGAAGCCGCAGTGTTCAGTTATCCGACGGATCACTTCCGGCTCGAGTGGACCCCCGTGCCCGGCGCGTGGAGGTACCTCGTGAGCGTCGCGACCGATCCCAGCCTCGGTTCTCTGGTCTGGTCCGGCGGTCCGATCGAGACCCAGGCGTCGGCGTTCACACTGTCGAAGCCGCTCACTCCCGACAAGACGTACTACTGGGGCATCACGCCCGTCGACGTGGCGGGCAACCGCGGGGCGCCGTCCGCGGTCCGCTCCTTCCTCTGGACGTGGCCCTCTGCAACACAGGCCGAAGTCGAGGACGTGGCCGAGCCCGTCGAGATCCACGACTACGAGTTCAGCTGGGATGCCGTCGCCGGCGCGGCGGGCTACGAGATCGAGATCAACTCCTCGAGCGATTGGGCGCCGGGCTCGAAGGTCTGCTGCGACGTCAACTTCATAACGAGGGTGACCACGATCGGCACGACGTTCACGCCGAGAATCGTCCTTCCGAACAACCACTACTACTGGCGGGTCCGGGCAGTCGATCCGAGCAGGAACGCCGGTGTCTGGAACGTCGGGCCCGAGCTCACCAAGAGCTTCGCCAACATCCTGCCGAGCGTCGAGGGCCTGCGCATGCTCGATAGCCAATTCCCGACCGAGCCCGGGTACGAGACGTCGACGCCGATCGTGTCCTGGGACGCGGTCCCGGGCGCGTCAGCGTACGAAGTCGAGGTGACGCGGTTCGAGAACGGCTGCCAGTGGAGCGCGACTCTGGAGCACTGGAAGACGAGGACTGCCACGACGCACTGGGCGCCGCTCGGCTCCGGCTGGAACGGTCGCAAGCCCTACGGCAGCGACGTCGAGCAGCCGTTCGTCTCGACCGACTTTCCCTCGCTCGTGGTGGGTCATGCCTACTGCGTCCGCGTCACGGCCCTCGACCGCGCGTCCGATGCGGTCGGCGCGCACGTTCGAAGCGCGGAGACGTACCTGCCCGACGCCAACAACCCGGCCTTCGTCTGGACCGGGCCTCCGTCAGGCACGGCGTGCTCGCCGGAATGCTCGGCCGGGGCCCTCGGAAGCGACGACTACGTGCTGCCGGCTCGGGGCTCGACGGCTTCTGCGATGCCGCTCTTCCGCTGGAAGCCGCTGCTGGGTGCGCAGAGCTACTTCGTGCTCGTCGCCAAGGATCCCGACTTCACGAACATCGTCGACTACGCTTTCACCCAGCTGCCTGCGTACGCGCCGCGAACCGGGTTCGGGACGAGGTCGTATCCCGATGAGACGACGGCGTACTACTGGGTCATCCTGCCGGCCGCCGACGGCAACGGTGACGGGGTCGTCACGGCTCCCCGCTTCAGCGCTCCGGCAGCGTTCCACAAGCAGTCCGTGCCGCCGGGCGTGCTCGCCCCGGCGAACGGGACCGTGTTCGAGGGCCCTTCCCGCTTCCACTGGACTCCCGTCGAGGCTGCGCGCCGGTACCGGCTCCAGGTGTCCCGGGATCCCACCTTCGCGAGCGCCATCCTGGAGGACGTCGTGACGGACTCGACGGCGCACACGAGCCTGAAGACCTTCGACGCGGACGTCGATCTCTACTGGCGAGTGCGCGCAGACGACGAGAACCTGCACGGGCTCACCTGGTCGGATGCCGGGAGCTTCCGGAAGACACTCGCCGGGCCGGTCGTCGACCCCGCCAATGCGAGCCGGGGTGACGCGCTCCCGACGTGGCAATGGTTCTCAGTGCCGCGTGCCGTTTCCTACGACATCGAGGTCCAGTTCCCGAACGGCCTGAACCAGTTGTTCGTGAACCTGCCCTCCGCGGCCTTCACGCCGACCGAGATGAAGGGCACGGGAATCTGGCACTGGAAGGCGCGGGCAAACTTCCCGCAGGCCGACCAGGCTGCGGTGACTCATGGGCCGTGGACCCCGACGTCCGCGTTCGCACGGACGATCCGCGAGCCGGCGAACCCGGTCGAGCACGCAGCGGGGGGACGCCTGGTCTTCCGCTGGGACCCGAAGATCGGGGCGCGGAACTACCGCGTGCAGGTGTCCACCCGGCCGGACTTCTCGATACTCGTCGAGACCACGGCGACCGAGAACGCCGTGTACGCCCCGCTGCTCGGACAGCCGGCATATGCCGCGGGTGGCACGTTCTACTGGCGTGTCGCCGCGGCGGACGACCTCTTCGCGAACATCGGCGACTACACGGCCACGAGGAGCTTCGTCCTCCCGCTCCCGGGCAGAGCCAGCAGGACCGCCACGACCACCACCGCTTCCGTCACGAAGACGAAAGCGAGCATCCGCGTGAGGGGGATCGTCTCCCCCGCCCACGCGGGAAAGCGGGTGACGGTGACGCTTTTCCGCAAGCGCGACGGCGCCTTCGCGACGATCGCCACGAAACGCCCTCTCCTGAGTGCGGGCAGCGGCTACGCGGCAAGGTTCACGCGCCCCCGGTCCGGCGCCTGCAGGGTGGTTTCCCGCTTCCCGGGAGACGCGGACCACCGCGCCAGCGCGCGCAGCATCTCGTTCAGCTGCTGAGTTCGGCCTCGCTGTCCCTCGTTCGAGTGAATCTGCGCAGGGTTATCGGCCCACGCGCGTCCGTGTAGAGAGAACAACCTGCGGCCAATGCAGCGGACCCCGATTTCACAGGCGGTCCACGAAGAGCGCGTGGGGGCGTCCAGCGCGCTCATCGCCGACCCGTCCCGTCTTTCCCGGCGTGGTACGTGCGAGGTCCTCGCGCGCGCCGGCATCCACATCGTGGTCGAGACGGCGAGTGGTGAGGAGGCGCTCGAGGCCGCCGGCGCCATCACTCCGGATCTGGCAGTCATCGAGCTCGAGCTTCCCGGGCTCCCTGGGGTCGAGGCGATCCGCCGCCTTCGAGCCGTCTCACCGCACGTATCCGCGGTCGTTCTGACCGGACGGACGGACCAGGTCGCGGAGGCCGTCTCCGCCGGAGCCTGCGCCTTCCTGCTCAAGACCTCGCCGCTCGAAGCGCTCGCCGACGCGCTCCGCACCGCCGCGGCCGGTCACTCCCTCGTGCTGCCGGCGACCGCGGCGACGCTGTTTGATGCGAATCGCGAGCGGGCGAGCGTCAGGAGCGGCAAGCTGGCCGATCTCTCCGCGCGCGAGCTCGACGTGCTCCGCCTCCTCGCCGGCGGCCGGGACAACGCCGAGATTGCGGCCGAGCTCTTCATCAGCCCAAGCACGGCAAAGAGCCACGTCTCACGCATTCTCGGGAAGCTGAGCTCGGAAAACCGAATCCAGGCAGCCGTCTACGCGGTTCGATGCGGCCTCGTGTAGTCGATCCGCAAGCGGGCGCCAGGATGGGCCGCGCACCAGGCCTGGGCGTAGAGCGTCAGCTCGAGCCGCTCGGCCTCCGGGAGCGGGGACTCCGGTATCCCGACGAGGAGACCGCCTCCTTCGAGCGTCTCGACCGAGCACCCCGCGCGCCGCAGGAAGGCGACGAGGTCGTCGGTCTGCCGCAGATCGTCGAGATGGATCTCCATTGGCCGGTGCCGAGCTCTTGCCGAACCGCTCGGCGGGTTGGACACACCGTGGCGGACGTGGGCTCATGGCAAAACTGACCGTTGGCGCAGGCCGCCCACCTCGTACGAACGGGAACGGGTCGGTCGGAATGCAGATTGCCGGGCCCGCGCTCGTAGGCATGAGCGTCGTCGGCCTGGTCATCGGCTCGCTCGCGCTCCAGGCGAACACGGCGCCGATCGACCAGATCGTCGCCGTGTGCGTATGCGTCGCCGCAGTGCTTCTCGTCGCGCGCGGCGCCGCGCTCGCCCACCGGCTCGCCGTGGATGCCGCGGTCGCCGGCGAGCGCCGGCGACTTGCACGCGAGCTCCATGACGGGCTCGCGCAGGAGCTCGCCTTCGTCGTTGCCCAGTGCGGTCACCTCGCCTCGGAGCCGGCGATGGAAAGCATCGCGGAGGCAGCACGGACTGCCCTGGCCGAGTCGCGGCGGGCCATGCTCGCCCTCCGACGGCCCGCGGGGGCGACGCTCGCCGACCAAGTGGAGCACGCGGCGAGGCACGCGGCGGATCGCGCGGGCCTCGGCCTGGAGCTTCGGCTCGCGGAAGGAGTGGATGGCCCGCCCGAGGTACGCGTCGAGCTCGCGCGCGTCGTACACGAGGCGATCGCGAACACGGCTCGCCACGCAGCGGCCACCGCCGTTTCCGTCGAGCTCTCGGGCGAGAGCGGCGTGCGACTCACCGTCAGCGACGATGGGGTCGGGCTCGATCCGGACCGCCTTCAGGCCGTCTCATCCGGCGTCGGGATCCTGGGCATGAGAGAGCGGGTCAGGCTGCTCGGCGGCGAGCTTTCCATCGTGTCGCGTCCGCTCCGCGGCACCCGGGTGGAGGTACACCTCCCGTAGCCGTGCGGCGCCGAGTCCTGGTGGCCGACGACCACCCGACGTTGCGCGCGAGCGTTCGGCGAGCGCTCGAGGAGCACGGCTTCGAGGTGTGCGCCGAGGCGGCGAGCGCCCCCGACTCGGTAGCCGCCGCCGAGCGGGAGCGGCCTGACGTCTGCGTCCTCGACGTTTGCATGCCCGGCGGCGGAATCGCCGCCGCAGCCGAGATCGCCACGTCTCTCCCAGACACGGTCATCGTCATGCTCACCGTTTCGGACAGCGACGAGCACCTGTTCTCCGCTCTTCGCGCCGGGGCTCACGGATACCTCCTCAAGGACATAGATCCCGCGCGGCTCCCACTCGCGCTGGAGGGCGTGCTCGCGGGCGAGGCGGCACTGCCTCGGGCCCTGGTCGCCCGAGTGCTCGACGAGTTCCGGGCCCGTCGCCGCCGGAGGCGCCTCCTCCCGGTCGGACGCGGAGACGGCTTGACCGACCGTGAATGGGAGACTCTCGAGCTGCTCGCACAAGGCCTGTCTACCGCGGAGACCGCCGAGCGACTGCTCGTCACGCCGGTCACGGTGAGGCGTCACGCCGCATCGATCCTCAAGAAGCTGGACATGCCCGATCGCCGCTCCCTGCTGCAATTCCTGCGCGAGCCGAGACCCCACCCCACCGAAGGGCAAGGGCCGACCTACCCGTCGGCAGGGCGAGCCCGGGCATCCAGCGAGCCATAACAGGAAGAAAGCGTCGACCGCGCTCGAGCACGTCTGCTTTCCAAAGCGGAAAGCTAGACGGAACCGTTCAGGACCTGAACGCTGAATCCGCCGTCCGACCTATTGCCAGGTCGAGGGGGACCGCGCCACTCTTAGGAGCCTACGCACAGTGGGTTCGAGGGAGGCTTGCGGCATGAAGACGAAGGTTCTCATCGCGGACGACCATCCGCTCGTTCGCAGCGGTGTTCGGAGGGCCCTAGACGAGGAGCAGGACTTCGAGGTCGTGGGAGAGGCTACGAACGGGGCCAAGGTACTGCCGCTCGTCGGGCAGACCGACCCCGATCTCGTCGTCCTGGACATCAGCATGCCGCAGCTGGACGGGTTCGCTTGCCTGGACCAGATCCGCAAGCGATACCCGGACGTGAAGGTCGTGATCCTCTCTGCCTCGGGCGATCCGGAGCGAGTCGAGGCGGCGCTCGCACGGGGAGCGACGGCGTACGTCCTGAAGAGCGTCGACGTACGCGATCTCGCCTCCGCGCTGCGACAGGCGATCGAGGGGACGGTCTTCCAACCGCTCGGGGTGCAGAACGACTCCCACGGGCAGCTTGCGGCCTCAGCGGGCCTCACAGACCGTGAGACCGCGATCCTGAAGGCCGTCGCCCGCGGTCTCACGAACCAGGCGATCGGACGAGAGTTCTGGGTCAGCGAGCAGACCGTGAAGTTCCACCTGAGGAACATCTTCCGCAAGCTCGAGGTGCGTAGTCGCACAGAGGCGGCTCGCTATGCGTTCGAGCACGGGCTCGTCGAGAGCTCCATCTGAGAGAGGCGCCTTGACGAACGTTCTCTTCGACCATGTAGAACGCCTTCTGGCCAACGCAGTCCCGGAAGAGGAAGCCGACGCCCTGCTCGCAGCAGCGGACCGCGGCCGGGCGCTGATCGAGGCGGGAGGAGCGTCGCTCGGCGCCGTCGAGCGCGCCGCGCTCGCCTACGCGGGCGAAGCCCTGGGCCTCCTCGTGCTGGAGGACCGGTTCGGCGCTGTCGCCAAAGCCGTGGTCGAGCTCTTCCGGACGCAGACCGACCGCCCGGGAGCTGCCGTGACGCTCGATCTCTATCGAGAGCTCCTCCGCAGCCGCTTCCTCAGCGAGCTTCCGCCGGGCATGGCCGCGGAAGGGATCCTCAGGGCCGCGGTGTCGCTCGGCCCGCTCGAGGAAGCGTCGCTCTGGCATGCCGACGCAGGGCGCGGCCTCGTGTGCCTGTCCCTCGTCGGGAGAGACGCCCCCACCAGGCGCGGTCGGGCGTGTGCGCGGGAGCTGCTTCTTGACGGACGTAGTCGCGACAACGATCGAGGCCACGTCCATGGACTTCCCGTCTTCCGCTGGGGCGCTACCTACGCCGGACTGGTTCTACGGGCTCGGCCTGCAGACCGCGAGGTGGCTCTCGCGTATGCGGGCGAAGCCGCTTCCGAGCTGACCGTAGTCCTCGAGCGCGAGCGGCTACTGCGACGCAATGCGTCCCACGCGCGCGCACTCGTGGAGGCTAGCGAGCGGCGTCTCCTTCGCATCGGTCTCGACATCCACGACGGGCCGCTCCAGCTGCTCGCCACACTGGTCGGGGACACGTGCGTCCTGCGCGACCGTCTCGCCGCCACCGCAGTCGCCGATACGAACGGCCGCCTCCTGCTCGCGTGGCTCGACGACTACGCGCTGCGCCTCCGCGAGGTCGACGAGGACCTCCGCGAGCTTGCGGTGTCGCTCGAGTCACAGCGACTGCGCCAGACCGACTTCGAGGTCGTGCTTCGGGAGGAGGTCTCGGCATTCGCAGCCCGGAGCGGTATGGCGGTCGACATCGACGTCTCGGGGAGCTTCGCCAACCTGACCGCTTCCCAGCGCTTCGCGATTGCGGCGGTCGTTCGCGAGGCCCTGGCCAACGCCCGCGAGCACGGCCGGGCAGCGCACGCGCGGGTGCACGCGCGAGCTACGACCGCGTCCATCCGCGCAATCGTCGTCGACGACGGTCGGGGATTCGCCGTCGAGCGCGCGCTAGCTACCGCGGCGGCGAGTGGCCGGTTGGGCCTCGCCGGGATGAGCGAGCGGGTGCGGCTTCTCGGAGGGAACCTGGCGGTCAACAGCAGGCCGGGCGGACCGACGACGATCACCGTGACGCTTCCTCGCTGGCAGCCCGCGAAAGCGGCAGTCCGTGCGACCGCCGTCGCCGCGGCCGCAAGCTGGTAACCGATCTACCCAAAGGGGCGTGTCCGACTGCCCTGCCGGCGGGTGTGCTGCGCCTCCGCGCGAGTGAAACTGTGGGAGTCGTCGCACGGCCTCCGGATCGGCCCGATCGGCTGCGGCCCCCAGGGCGAACCCTCCGTGCCGTGCGACGACGCCCTTTCCATCGGGTAAGGGCGCCCACTCCTTCGACGGGTGTCCGAGTGCAGCCAAGCGCTCACCCTGAGCCCATGAGCGAGACTACCGAGCAGGGGCGACTTGTTCTTTCCGAGGAGGCTCGTATCCGTCGCTGGCGTCGAGCGCAGTTCCTCGCTCTGGGCTTCACGCTCAGGGAGGCCCAGGCGCTGACCAAGGCACCTGTGGATCTCGGACAGATGCGGACGCTGATCGCGTCGGGCTGTCCGCCCGAGACAGCGCGACGGATCGTCCTCTAACGGAGCGACGTGCGTGAGCCTCCGGGAAGAAAAGCCCGCCTCAGCGGGCTCTTCCAGGTGGGCGGTACTGGGCTCGAACCAGTGACCCCCAGCTTGTCGAGCTGGTGCTCTCCCAACTGAGCTAACCGCCCTTGCGGTCGCTCAGTCTAGCGAACGACTCGCGACCGTTCCTCGTATTGGGCTCAGCGAGCGGCGGCCGTCTTGCGCCGAGTGCTCTTCCGGTTGCTCGACCGCTGCGCGGAGCGGCTGGAGCTCGTCCGCCCGTTGCCGGACCGGCCGGCCGTCTGCTGCACGCGGCCGAGCAAATCCTCGGGGAGCTCCGCTGCGCGCTCCTTGGCCTGCTCCAGGACGTCCTTCGCCTGACGCTGGAAGGATCCGCGCGTCACGAGCGCGTACAGGCCGGCTCCAGCTGCTGGGAGGAGGAGCCACCGCGCGCCGGGACCTCCGTTGCCGCTGCGGCGGCCCTTGCCCTCAGCCGCGTCCGCGACGTCCGCGAGTCGCTCGGCCGCGTGGATCATCTGCTCGGAGAACTTCTGAATCTGCGCCATCGCTGCATTTCCCTTTCGATCGGGTCTAGGTCGTCGTCAGGTTCCCGTCCCCGAGCCTTTGAAACCCGGCAGCCGGCACCTGCTACTCCCGCGAGCGATCGCGCTCGTACCTGAGCTGGACGCCGTCGTCTCCCTCGCGGCGCTCGACGCCAACCAGTTGGAAGCGGCGGAGCGGGAACTCGCCGTCGGCGACGGCCGGGCCCCGGCCGACGAACGTCGGCGCGAACGTGACGATGACCTCATCCAGGCGGTCCACCGCGAGGAACTGGCCGACCACGTTGCCGCCGCCGATCACCCACACCCGCTCGAGACCGGCCGCCTCGAGCTCGCGCACGAGGTCGGCGACGCCGCCGGAGAAGACGTGCGTGTCGGCGCCCTCGATCGTCGGGACGTCGTCTCGGTGCGTGACCACCCAGACGGGTCGTTCGCCGTACGTCCAGGCGTAGTCCTTCATGAAGTCCCACGAGCTCGCGCCGACGACGAGCCCGTCTATCTCCGCGATGAACTCGTCGTACCCGTAGCCGCTCGGCCCGCCTGAGAGCGTCTGCAGGAAGGCGAGGTCGTGCTCGGGCCCAGCGATCCGGCCGTCGAGGCTCGCGGCCAGGTAGTAGACGACGCGCATCAGAGCCCCTTGAAGGCTCGCCGGCCCAGGAGCTCGAGAGGATCGATCAGCTTCCCGTGCCGCCACGCCTGGAAGTGGAGGTGCGTCCCGGTGCACGAGCCCGTGCACCCGGCCCGGCCGATGATCTGCCTGGCGCTTACCAGCTCGCCGCGCTTCACTAAGGCGCGTGCGAGGTGCGCGTACATCGTCACGATCCCGCTCTCGTGCCGGATCTTCACGACCAGGCCGTAGCCGGAGTAGTCGTCGAGCCAGCCGACGTACCTGACCACGCCGCGCTGGGACGCCCGGACGCGCGTCTCGTACCACCCCTCGATGTCGATGCCCTGGTGCATCCCGCCCCAGCGGGGCCCGAAGCCCGAGCCGAGCGGACCGTCCATGGGGAGAAGCCATTGCGGCTCGCGCAGCGAGTCGGCCGGAGAGTCCGATCCGTCGTACCGGGCGAGCGCGGGCACGGCGAGGACGAGGCAAGAAAAAAGGCCCATTAGCAGGGCCTTGACGGCAAACACGACGCGGAACGCTAGCAGAAACCTAGAGTTCCTAGAAGATCTCGGGGCACCAGGGCTTGCGATCGGTGCGGAAGAGGGCATCGGCACGCGCGACTGCGCCCTCGTTCGCCTCCTCTAGGCGCCCTGCCCGGGCGAGGTCGGCGAACGTGAAGCCGCCGAGGTAGACGGAGCCGAGCGCGTCCACCGAGAGCCTGAGATCCGGAGCGGCTTTGGTCGTCGATCCGTCGAGCCCGAAACGGCCCTCGTTCCACGGGCAGAACTCGTCGCTCACCTCGAGGACGAGCCCGCCGTCCTCCGCGTACGAGCGTCCCGCCAGCGCGGCGCCGACGTCCACGAGCCGCACCCAGAGACCGTCACCGACCCGGAACTTCATGCGGTTCTGCTCGAGCAGCAGCAGGTGCAGCGGATGGTCGATGGGCAGAAGCTCGGCCTCGACGCTCTCCATCCAGTCGATGTCGAGCAGGTAGCGCCACACTGCCGCGGTGGCCGTGGGCGTCGCCCCCATCGCCTCGATCACGACGGTCTTCCCCGTCGGAACACCGTCGTCGTAGGAGAAGTTGAGCCGGTAGATCGCGTACGCCTCGGGCTTCCCGGCGAGCTCGAGCACCGCGAAGGCGAGCTCCCCGCCGCCCTCGCGGCGCCACTCCGAGTCGGCCAGCGTGCGCTTCTCCCACCACTCGACGGTGCGCACGAACATGCCCGGCGTCTCGGCGGCGACGCCGTCGTAGACCGGCGGGAAGAGCGTGAGCGCCTCCTCGGCCGTAACCAGCCGTGTGGCGCCCGGCCACTCGGCCTCACGGCCGAAGCGGGTGTGCGGGCGGCGGAGCTCGGCTTCTGCGCAGATGGAGGCGAGCCCGTAGCCGAAGCGGCCGTAGATCCCGCCCTCCGAGGCCCAGAGGACGGCGAGCGGCTCGGCGCGCGCGTGGACGTCGTCGAGCTGGACGCGCATGAGCTCCCGCAGGATCCCTCGCCGGCGGTGGGTCGGCAGGACGCCCACGACCGTCGGGCCGGCTGCGCGAACTCGTCCGCCGGGGACTGTCAGGTCGAGCTCGAAGGCGCTCGCGCCGCCCACGATCGTCCCACCGTCGACGGCGACGAGAGTGCGCTCCTCGGGCAGCAGCATCCGCGCTGCGCGCTCCTCTTCCGGCCCGAACGGCGCGCCGAAGTAGTGCCAGATCGGCCGGAGGGCGGCGAGACGCTCGTCCGCCGCCGCCGTGCGGATCTCGACGGTCAAACGAGTTTTTCCAGAGGCGCGTAGTCGAGCATGAGGCGGCGTTCGGCGCCGTCCTGGGCGAAGCGCACCGTGACGATCCCGTCGCCTTCGATGCGGACGACGACCCCCTCGCCGAGCGTCGAGTGGCGAACCGAGTCGCCCGTCGAGAGGTCGGGCGTCGGCCCGCTCGGCGCCAGCGAGGCGCGCGGAGCGTTGTAGCCCGTCCAGGAGGTCGGCCGCAGGCGCTCGCGCTCGATCTCGTCGGGAAGCTCTTCGAGGAACCGGCTCGGCGTGCGGTAGTCGCGCGAGCCCCAGAGCGATCTGGTCGCCGCATGCGTGAGCGTCAGGCGCTCCTGGGCGCGCGTGAGGCCGACATACGCGAGCCGGCGCTCCTCCTCGACGCCCTGCTCCTCGACGGAGCGCGCGTGCGGGAAGACCCCCTCCTCGATCCCGACCAGGAAGACGGCGCGAAACTCGAGCCCCTTCGCGTTGTGCAGGGTCATGAGCGTGACGCGGCTCCCCTCCTCGGCGAGCGCGTCCTGATCGGAGAAGAGCGAGATCTGCTGGAGGAACTCCGACAGGGTCGGATTCTCGGCCGCCGCCTGATACTCGAGCGCGACGCCGCCGAGCTCGAGCAGGTTCTCGATGCGCCCCTGCGCCTCGATCGTGCGCTCGGCCTTGAGCGCTTCGAGATAGCCGCTCCGGTCGAGCACCTTCTCCAGGAGCTCGGGCACCGGGAGCTCGAGGGCGCCGGCCATCAGCTCCTGGAGGAGGCCGTGCAGCCGCCGCACGGCCCTGAGGGGCGCCGCGCCGACACCGGCCTCCTCCGCATGTTCGAGCGCCTCGAAGAGGGAGAGCCCCTGCGCGTCCGCATAGACCTGGAGGCGCGCGATCGATGCGTCGCCGATGCCGCGGCGCGGCTTGTTCGCGATCCGGGCGAGGGAAACGCCGTCGAACGGGTTGTCGATCACCTGGAGATAGGCGACGGCGTCCTTGATCTCGGCGCGCTCGTAGAAGCGCGGCCCGCCGATCACCTGGTACGGGATCTCCTGACGGACGAGCACGTCCTCGAGGACGCGCGACTGCGCGTTCGTCCGGTAGAAGACCGCGATCTCGGCACCGGCGTAGCCCTCGTCGATCAGGCCGGCGAGCTCCGCCGCGACGAAGCGGGCCTCCGCGTGCTCGTCCTCGACCTCGATCGCGCGCACGGGCTCGCCCTCGCCCAGCTCGCTGAAGAGGTTCTTGGGCTTGCGCTCACGGTTGTTGGCGATGAGGGAGTTGGCCGCACGGAGGATCGCGTTCGCCGAGCGGTAGTTCTGCTCCAGCGCGATCACCTGCGCGCCGCCGAAGTCGCGCTCGAACTCGAGGATGTTGCGGATGTCGGCGCCGCGGAACGCGTAGATCGACTGGTCGGGGTCGCCGACCGCGAAGACGTTCCCGTGCACGCCGGCGAGGAGCTGGAGGAGCCGGTACTGGGCGTGGTTGGTGTCCTGGTACTCGTCCACGAGGACGTAGCGGAAGGCCTTCTGCCACTTCTCGCGCGCGTCGGGGTGGTTCTCGAGGATCTCGACGGTGCGCATGAGCAGGTCGTCGAAGTCCATCGCGTTCGAGGCGTGGAGCCGCCGCTGGTAGCGGTCGTAGACGGCGGCGACGGTCTGCTCGTAGAAGGAGCCGACCCGCTGCGCGTACTCCTCCGCGCCCACGAGCTGGTTCTTGGCCGCCGAGATCTGCGCGTGGATGCCGCGCGGGACGAAGCGCTTGGGATCCCAGCCCTCCTCCTCGAGGATCGCCTTGACGACGCGGACCTGGTCGGCCTGGTCGTAGATCGTGAAGTTCGACTTGTAGGCCAGGCGCGGCGCCTCCCGGCGGAGAATGCGGCCGCAGGCGGCGTGGAAGGTCATCACCCACATCCGCACGGCGACGTCGCCCAGCGAGGTCTCCAGGCGGCGCTTCATCTCGCCCGCCGCCTTGTTGGTGAACGTGATGGCGAGGATCTCGTGCGGCTTCACGCCGCAGGCGGTCACGAGGTGCGCGATGCGGTGGGTGAGCACGCGCGTCTTCCCCGAGCCGGCTCCCGCGACGACCAGGACCGGGCCCTCGGTGGCGAGGACCGCCTCACGCTGGGCCGGGTTCAGGTCGGAGAGGTACTGCTCGGGGGAGGTGACCGCCATCGGGTCGATGGTATCCGTCGGCGTCCGCTCTCTCGGGGGCGTTTTCGAAGCGTCACAGGAACGTCCTTTACGGCGATGGCCAGGGGTCTGACCCCGGGGCATGGCGCTTTCGGCCGGCTCCCTGTGGAAGGAACAACTCACGGATCTTGGCTCCCTGTAGGGAGATACCGTCCACTCACGTCGGCCCCGGCCACGGCCGGGGCCTGTCCCCAGGACGTGCCCGCCGGGGACAGTGAGGTCAGAAGAAGAACTGGCGCCAGGCGGTCCACCAGTCCTCGGCCCGCGAGACGACCGTGACTCCGTCGAGGAGCTCGATGCCGCGGCGGTAGCGGTACCGCTCGGCGAGGTCCGGCGCTCCGAGGACGGCCACGACCTCGCACGGCTTGCCCGGGTCGTAGGGCCGTGCCCGGTCGCGCCTGCCGACTGCTTCCTTGGCTGCGGCCTCGATCAGCGCCCGCGCGCGGACGGGCGGCAGGTTGCGCGCGCTGTTGCGCCCGAGACCCGTCTTCACGGCGACGGTGACGAGCTCCGGGCCGAGGAGCTCGGTCGCCTCGGCGCAGGTCACGTCGTCGCCCGTGACGAGCACGACCGGGCAGCCCCAGGTCCCGCAAAGGGCCGCGTGGAGCCCGGTCTCGCCGACGGAGACACCGTTGAAGCGCAGGTCGCGGTAGTCGTGGCCAGAGATCGTATGGCTCATGACGCCGCGCTCCGAGCCCGCCTTCGCGTGCATCGCAACGAGAAGAGCCGCGTCGCAGCCCTGCTCCAGGAACTCCGTGTACTCCGACCACTCGTCCTGCACGACCCACTCGCAGTCCGGGTCGAGCAGCTCGGGGAGGAGCGAGTTGAACGTCCAGCCCTTTCCCGCGCCGTGGCAGTCCATGACAACGATCTCCGTCGCCCCGGCCGCCTTCGCACCGCGCACGGCAGCGTTGATCTCCTCCGTGTAGAGCTTTCGCGCCTCCTCGTAGAGCGACTCGCCGCCTTCGACCTGCTCCCACTTGACGACACCGGAGACGCCTTCCATGTCGCTGATCACGAAGACCCTCATGTCACCTCCCAGACCGCTCTTCGAGTGCCGCCTCGAGCCACGCAGCCGCTTCGCCGAGCGCCTCGGGGTCGGCGGACTTGAGCACGACCTCCACCTCCGGCCCGGTGTCCAGGAAGAACGGATAGCTGCCGACCGTCACGGCGGGATGGCGCATCGTCGCCTCCTCGAGGACTGAGACGATCTGCCCTTCGCCGGTCGCGTAGCGGCGCCGCCAGGCGCCGATCGGCTCGCCGCGGAAGCGGTCGGCAAGCGTCTCGAACATCGCCTCCATCTCCCGCGGAAGCCCGGGCAGGACGTGGACGTTGCCGAGGACGAACCCGGGCGCGCCGCCGAGCGGGTTGTCGAGCGGGATGGCGCCGCGCGGGATGCGCGCCCACTTCGCCGCGTACTCGCCCAGTCCGCGCGGGCCAAAGCGCTCCCGGAGCGCCGCGGCGAGCTCGGCAATCTCCTCGGTGGGGACGTCGAAGGCCTCGGCGACGGCCTCTCGGGTCAGGTCGTCCGGCGTGCCGCCGAGGCCCCCGGTGACGATGACGACCGAGACTCGGCCCATCTCCGCCCGCAGGAACGCGGCGACCTCCTCGACCGAGTCCCGCACAGCCGCCAGGAGACGCACCTCGAGGCCGAGCTCGGCGAGCCGGCGCGCGAGCCAGGACGCGTTCGTGTTCTCGACGTCGCCGTACACGATCTCGTTCCCGACCGTGAGCACGACAGCGGTCGCCGGAGGCGTCATGGCGGCGAGTATAGGAGGGCATTGACCGCCTGCACGACGGGGGCTTCCTCCCACAAGTCGACGACGCTGAGCCCGCCGCACGCGAGCCCCAGCCGGAACGCCGCGCCGTCTGCGAGCCCGAGGGCGTCGGCGAGCACGACCCTCACGACGCCGCCGTGGGCCACCACCGCGACCACCTCGCCGCGGTGCCGTTCGACGATCTCGGCCACTGCCGGAAGGACGCGGGCGCGGAGGTCGGCAAAGGACTCGCCGCCGGGGAAGCGCACCGTCGCCGGGCTTTCCATCCACTCCTGGTAGAGCTCGGGGCGCTCCTCCCTGATCTGGTCGTGGGTGAGCCCCTCCAGCTCGCCGAAGTCGAGCTCCCTGAGGGCGTCGAGAGGGAGCGGTCGCAGGCCGTGAGGCGTCGCGATCGCCGTCGCGGTGTCGAGCGCGCGGACGAGCGGGCTCGAGCAGACCGCGGTCAGCCGAACCTTGCACAGCGTCGCGCCG
>Ga0268386_10000301_pt1 | contig 30247 bp, 24 predicted proteins | sample RVTome_15_FD_200260 | JGI IMG/M metagenome (GOLD analysis project Ga0268386, IMG submission 200260) | Soil microbial communities from uranium-contaminated site in the Upper Colorado River Basin, Wyoming, United States - RVT150D86... ... | reverse complement strand
AGGGCGTCGATGACCGGCCCATCGGCCCGGTCCGCCTGCGCGCGGACCCATCGCGCTGGGGCGTGCAGCGAGGCGGTGGAGACGCGCACGCCGTCGAAGCGCCCCGTGTAGCGCACCAGGGCGCGGTCGCCCTCGCGCCGAACCGCCCTGAGCACGCCCGCTACCGCCCTCTCGATCGCGGGCCGCGGGCGCGAGGACCGGGGCAGGCCGGCCAGGTAGCGCCGCCATTCCGCCGAGCCGTAGCGCACCGTCCTCACGCCCGGGCGCTCCGTTCGGGCGCGACCTGGTCGGGCGCGGTGGACGCCGCGCGCAGGGCGGCGATCAGGCGGGCCACCTCGTCGCGCCGCGCGTGGTAGCTCGCCCGGTTCACGATCAGCCGCGCCGACGAGGCCGCCACCTCCTCCACGGCCTCGAGGCCGTTGTCCGCCAGCGTGCGCCCGGTCTCGACCACGTCCACGATGCAGTCGGCCAGTCCGAGGCCCGGAGCGATCTCGACCGAGCCCGAGAGGCGGATGACCTCCGCGGTGATCCCGCGCTCCTGGAAGTGCGCCGCCGCCACCCGGGCGTACTTGCTCGCGACCCTCACGGTGGAGCCGGGCGGGGCGGCGGCGCCGGCGAGGCGAGCGACCACGAGGCGGCAGCGCCCGAAGCGCAGGTCCACGGGCTCGTACAGGTCGCCGCCCGTCTCGAGCAGCACGTCGCGCCCGGCGATGCCGCAGTCGGCGACCCCGTGCTCGACGTACACGGGCACGTCCATGTCCTTGACGAACAGGAACCGCAGGCCGTCCGTCGCCACGACCAGGCGCCGGCCGCCGGTGGCGGGGAAGGGGAGCCCGGCCCTGCGGAAGAGCGCCTCCGAGCCCGCGATCAGCTTCCCTTTCGACAGCGCCACGGTGAGCGTCACGGTGCCGTCTCCCCGGCCGGTCGCACGGCCTCCCCGCCGTCGGCGGCGAAGCGGATCCGTCCGCCCGCCTTCCGGCGCTCCCGCGCGCGGGCCAGCGCCTTGCCCAGCGGCATGTCGCCCAAGCTCTCGACCCGCGGGCCGGCCGTGCCGGGATCGGCACCCTGCCGGCCCATCAGCGCGGCCACGCGGTCGAGACCGAGCATGAAGCCCACCGCGGGCATCGGCCGTCCGAACCGGGCGAGCAGGCCGTCGTAGCGCCCGCCGCCCCCCACCTCGAAACCGAGGCCGGGGGCGTACAACCGGAACACCATCCCGGTGTAGTAGTCGAGCCCGCGGACCTCGCCCAGGTCCACTGCCAGGTTCGGGCCCAATCCGGCGTCCTCCAGCGCGTCCGCGACCGCGCGCAGCTCCCGCACCGCGCCCTGCGCCGCCGGCCACGGCGACAGCGCCGCTTCGGCCTCGGCCAGCACTGCCGGGTCGCCGCCGAGGCTCGCCAGCAGCGCAGTCGCCGCGGCTACCCCCGAGGGCACGCCGTGCCGGGCGCAGGCCTCGCGAACGCCGTCGGCGTCCTTGGACTCGACGCGGTTCCGCAACTCCTCCAGGACGGCGGCGTCCAGGCCGCATCCCGCCAGGATCGCCCCGAACGCCCCGACGTGCCCGAGGGCGATCACCCAGCCGGTGAGGCCGAGGCGGTCGAGGCACTCCGCCGCTATCGCGACGACCTCCGCGTCGGCGGCCGGCCCCACGCCGCCGAGCTGCTCGAGCCCCATCTGGTAGAGCTCGCTCTGGCGGCCCGCCTTCGGCGGCTCGTACCGGAGCACCTCGCCGGAGTAGTAGAGGCGGATGGGCGCGGGCCGGTCGCGCAGCCGTCCCGCCGCGATCTTGGCCAGCAGGCTCGTGAAGTCGGGACGGAGCGCGAGGAGGCTCCCGTCGCGGCCGACGAAGGAGTACGTCTTGGGGCCGAGCGCCGGTCCGGCGAACACGTCGGCGTAGTCGAGCAGCGGCGGGATGATCTCCTCGTAGTCCCACCCCTCGAACACCGAGAGCACCACGTCCTCTATGGCACGGCGCCGCCGGGCCTCCGGGCCGACGAAGCACTGCACGCCGGGAGGGATCTGGACGAGCGTGTGGGGAGTGCCGTTCATCAGCTTCCCACGTACTTCGCGTAGAGGGCCCGCGCGTGGCTCACGTCCCGGGCGCCCTTGACGATGGCGCGGCCGTCGGCGAAGACGACGAGCTCGCCGTCGGCGACGGCGAACCGCACGAGGTGCTCGTTCGCGGTCACGCGGCCGGCCGTGGCGAGGCGGCGGGCGAGCGCGTCCAGGTCCAGGCGGGCGGGTGCGGCCGGGCGCACCTGCACGGCGTCGCGTCCGCACAGTACCGCCGCGCCGCCGCTGCGCGCGTCGGCGTACTCGAACCGTCCGCCGGCGCAGGCGGGACACCACGGCTCGCGGCCGCGCAGGTCCGTTACCTCGAAGTGCCCGCGCCACAGGTCGACGCTGACGATTCCGGGCAGGAAGCTGTCGTGGCGGCCGGCCAGGACCTTCAGGCCCTCGGCCGCCTGGATGCCGGCGATCACCTGGACGATCGGGGCCACCACCCCGGCCGTGTCGCAGGTGGGCCCGGAGCCCGGAGCGGGCATCTCTTCCAGGACGCAGCGCAGGCAGGGCGAGACGCGCGGCCGGACCAGGAGGGCGAGGCCATACGAGCCTACGCAGGCGCCGTAGGCCCAGGGGATCCCGTCGCGGACGCACACGTCGTTCACCAGGAACCGGGTCTCGAAGTTGTCGGTGCCGTCGAGCACGAGTTGCGCGCCCGCGAGCAAGGCGGGCGCGTTGTCGGCGACGAGGTCGGCGATCACGCCGCGGACCTGCACCTCGGAGTTCAGGGCCCGGAGCCGCGCCTCCGCCGCCGCCGCCTTGGGCAGGCTTCGGGCGGCGTCGTCCTCGGTGAACAGGGACTGGCGCTGGAGGTTCGTCTCCTCGACGTAGTCGCGGTCGACCACGGTCAGCCCGCCGACACCGGCACGAGCCATCGTCTCGGCGAGGGTCGATCCGAGCGCGCCGCACCCCACCACCACCACCCTGGACGCGCGGATGTGCGCCTGGCCCTCGGGGCCGATCCCCTCGAACAGCTCCTGGCGGGAGTAGCGCCTGCTCGTGGTGGCGGGAGCGTGCGTCACGCCTTCTGCTCCTGCGCCAGGAACAGCGCGGTGGACCTCATCACGTCGGCCGGGGCTTCCAGGCCGGTCCAGGTCTCGAACTGGCCGATCGCCTGGGCCAGGAGCATCTCCAGCCCGTCCACGATCGTGCATCCCGCCGCCTGGGCGTCCTGCAGGAAGCGGGTCTCGAGGGGGTCGTAGACCATGTCGAAGGCCACCGTGCCCGGACGGTGGAGCGCCGCCGGCACCGGCGTCTCGCCGAGCGAGGAAACCGAGCCCACCGGCGTGGCGTTGATGAGGACGTCCCATTGATGGCGCGAGAGCTGGGAGAGCGTCGCGTAGGCGCAGCCCACGGCGGATGCGACCTCGGAGGCCCGGGCGGCGTCCCTCGCCACCACCGTCACCTGGCATCCCTTCCGGTGCAGCGCCAGCGCCGCGGCTCGAGCAGCCCCTCCCGCCCCCACGACCACGATCCGCCGTCCCTTGAGGTCGATCCGCTTCCTGAGCGGCGCCAGGACTCCGATGGTGTCGGTGGTCGAACCGCGGAGGGTCCCGTCGTCCACCACCACGGTGTTGACGCTCCCGCACAGCGCGGCGGCCTCCTCGACCTCGTCGAGGTAGGGCAGGATCTCGACCTTGAACGGCTGGGTCACGCTGAACCCCGAGAGTCCCAGGGCCGGCAGGACTGCGATGAAGGGGGCCAGGCTATCGGACTGGATCGGGACGTACACCGCGTCCAGCTGTCGTGCCTCGAAGGCGCGGTTGTGCAGGATGGGGGAGAGGCTTCGGGTGACGTCCCTGCCCAGCACGCCATAGACCCGGGTCTTGTCGGTGACGCTGCGGACGCGGTAGAGGCCCGCCATCACGTCCGCGGGGATCTGTCCGGGCGCCGCCTCGGCGCCGGGGGCGGCAGCGGCGTAGGTGAACGGCGCTCCGTAGCGCCCGGCCAGGATCCGCGTCATCAGGCCCATGGGGCCCAGTGCCAGCGCGATCAGGGGCTTGCCCCCGCCCCGCGCGGCCTGCCGCGCGAACTCCACCAGCCGGCCCACGTCGGCGATGGAGCGGGGAGTCACCGCGATCTTCACGACGTCGGCCCCGCGAGCGCACATCCTGAAGTAGAGGCCGTCGAGGTCCTCGGGCGTGCCCTCCAGGTCGTGGTACGAGATCACCAGGCCGTGGCCTGACTTCTCGATGACCACATCCATGAAGTCGCTGCGGAACTCCACGTCCACGTATTCGAAGCCCCGCTTCACCGCCTCTAGCAGGGCCATCCGGCGCCGCGTGTCCGTGTCGGTCCACCGGCCGCCCTCCGCGGCCGGCCGGCAGGAGAAGAGCAGCGGCCGGGTCTTCGCCCTCAAGATGGTGAGCAGGTCCAGGTCCACGACCATGTCCCCGCGGATTTCGAAGAGGTCCGCGATGCCCGAGAGGTCGGCCATCCGGTCTATGACCCCGGCGGTCGTCTCCTCAGTCAGGCTGACGCAGATCTGGGTCATGGCGGAGTCCCGTACGCGGACGGGGCCCCTTCGCCCACCGGACCGATCACGGCCAGCGCCGCCCCAGACAATTGAAGCCTCTCCAGGGTTCCCTGAAGAGGCTCGCCGTCTCGGTGTCGCCCCTCGGGAACCCGCCGCCAGCGGCCCAGGCCCCCGTCAGGCCTACGCCGCTAGGTCCCGAACCAATGATGGTATCGACACCGGGGACGCCAGGGGCGCACGGCGCCCTCCGCCGTCTGTCCCGACGTCCTGGCCGCACGCATCTCCGCCATTTGCACCGAAGGGCCGATTCTAGGGTGCGGCCTTGCGGCGTGTCAACCGGCGCACCCTCGAAGCCTTCGAAGCACCTCTCTTCGGGTTTGCCGGCGGTTGGGCCATCGGGTAACGTTGTGGTAGCGGTCGCATGGCAGGGGGGCGTCCCCCCCGGCGACCGTTCCGCGGGTGCGGCCAATGAACATGATGAAGACGACGCTGTTGCTGGGAGCCTTGACCGGCCTCTTCCTCTTCATGGGGCACGCGCTGGGCGGCGAGACCGGCATGTTCATCGCCCTGATCATGGCCGGCCTCATGAACTTCGGCGCGTTCTTCTGGAGCGACAAGATCGTCCTCCGCATGTACCACGCCAAGCCGGTGGGGCCCGCGGAGGCTCCAGAGCTGTACGGGATCGTGGAGCGGCTCGCCATGAAGGCGGGGATCCCGATGCCGCGGCTCTACGTCATCCCGGACCCGGCCCTGAACGCGTTCGCGACCGGCCGGAGCCCGTCTCACGCCGCGGTGGCCGCGACCGAGGGGATCCTGCGAGCCATGAACCGGGAGGAGCTGGAGGGCGTGCTCGCCCACGAGCTGTCCCACGTCCTCAACCGCGACACCCTGATCTCGACGGTCGCCGCGACCCTGGCGGGCGCGATCTCGTACCTGGCCTACCTGGCCTACTTCCTGCCGATGGGCCGTGGAGACGACGACGACGCACCCAACCCGCTGGTCGGCCTCATCGCCATGCTGGTGGCCCCATTCGCGGCGATGCTGATCCAGATGGCGGTGAGCCGCTCCCGCGAGTACGGCGCCGACGCCACCGGAGCCCGCCTCGTGGGCTATCCCGACGGCCTTGCCCGCGCCCTCGCCAAGCTGCAGCACGGGGCGGAGCGGATCCCGATGCGGTCGGCAGATCCCGCGACCGCCCACCTCTTCATCGTGAATCCCCTCTCGGGGCGGTCGTTCGCAACCCTGTTCAGCACGCACCCCCCGCTGGAGGACCGGATCGCGCGGCTGATGTCGCGCTCGTACTGAGCCGCGGATACGCCCGGCGGATGGTCCACAGTTCCCGCACCGCTCTCAAGAAGTCCGCGGGCTTGAGCTTGGTCCCCGCCACGTCCTTCCAGCGCCTGAGGGGCAGCTCGTAGATCGCACGCTCCGCTGGCGGGCGGCCGTCCCTGGCCGCGACCTGGAGGAAGCGCGCGACGATCTCCACGTCGAAGATCCACCGCGAGCGGAACGGCGAGGCGAACACCGCCGCCAGGTCCCCGGTGGCGCGGAACAGCTTGGCGCCGCATTGGGTGTCGTAGATCGGCAGCCCCAGCGAGAGGGAGACCGCGGTCGCGAAGACGCGCCCCAGGTAGTGGCGGGAGGCGCGCCGCTCGATGGTGCGGCCCATGAGCTGGACGCGGGCCCCGAAGACCATCTGCCGGTCGGGGTCCGCCTCCAGCGCCTCGACGAGGCGTCCCACCTCGTCGAGCGGCGTCGCCAGGTCCGCGTCCCAGAACCCGACGTGGTCGGGCTTGCGCTCCAGGGCGGCCAGGAACCCCCGGCGCACGGCCTCCGCCTTGCCGCTGTTGCGGGGCAGGCTGACGGACCAGCACCGCCCTGGCTGGCGCTCCTGGAGCCGGCGGAGCACGTGCGCCGTGCCGTCCGTGCTGCCGTCGTCCACGAAGCAGAATTCGACGCGGTGGCCGGGGAGCGAGAAGGCCTCGAATCCCTGGACCGGGAGCCGCCGCTCCTCGTTGTAGCAGGGCACGACGAGGATCAGGTGGGCCATGAACGTGACGGGGCTCCTCGCGCGCGCTCTCGTCCCACCTCCCGAGACGGTAACACGGCCCGCGCCGGAGCGAGGACGGCCCGGGACACCGTGGACACCACGGTCGGGCGCGGCCACGATCGAGCCGAGGCACGACTTGAGCGCGCGTGATGACGCCGAGACCGCCCGGATCCAGGACGTCTACCGGCGCCTGGTCCTCCTGGGGAAGGCGCGCCTGCCTCCCGGCGCCGCCCGCCGGCTCCTGGGTCCCCGATCGCGCCTATCATCTTTACGGCCGCCTCGGGCGGGCGGACGGATCAGCCGTCAGCGCGGCGAGGAGGAGACGGTCTCCGGGCCGACCGCCGCCTCCAGCGCGCGGCGGAACGCGGGTGGGCTGATGGCGGGGAAGCGATAGAGGCGGGGCTCGATCTCCCGGAAGCCCGCCCAGAGCCGGGCGGCGTCCACCAGGCCTCGGCCCAGCATCTCGCGCACGTCGGCGAGGTCCTTCCGCTCACCGCGCTCGATCTTGGCCAGGGCCTGCGAGTCGAGGTCGTAGTGGAAGAACGACGCCTTGCCGAACCGCTCGATGAAACGGCTCCGCGCCTCCCAGCCGGCCAGCTCGGGGATGAAGTGGGCGGGCGAAGCCAGCTCGACGTTGAGGTGAAGGGCCTCCTTGATCTCGGGGATGCGCTGGAGCAGGCGGTCCGTGTCCGGGACCACGAGGATGTCGGCGTCGATGGTCGCGCTCCGCCAGCCCAGGAGCACCGCCGTGGCCCCGCCCGTGAAGTAGATGCGGCACTCCGACTCGGCGCGCTCGCCCACCGCCTTCATGAACGCGCGGATGCGGTCCGCGTCGGCTAGCGCGCGCATTCGAGGGCGCGGGCGAAGGCGACCAGGCGCCGGACCAGGGCGTTGTAACGGCCATGGGCGGCGTCGGGCGCGGCGGCCGCGAGCAGGCGGTACAGCCGGTGCTCGGGATCGGGGATGTCGACCGCGGGCACGTCGAGGCCGCCGCGCCGGAGGCGGTCGGCGAAGCTCGCGACCAGCAGGGCCTCGGCCGACTCCACGCCAGCCTCGAGGTCGCGGATCCCCGCCTCGGCGAGGTCGCCGCCGGGCAGGTTGCGGAAAGCGCCCTCGGGCACCGGCACACCGCCAGCATAGCAAGACCAGGCGTTCAGTACCCTGCGGCTTGACCTGCAGCCTGCGCAGCGCCAGCATCGTGAGCGAGCGTCGCGGCCATGGCGGCCAACCTATCGCCCGAGTACAAGAACGCCCAGGACGCCTACCGGAAGGCGCGCGACCCGAAGGAGCGGCTGGAGTGCCTCCGGGAGATGCTGCGGACGATCCCGAAGCACAAGGGGACCGAGCACCTCCAGGCCGACATCCGGACGCGGATCAAGGAGCTGACCGAGGAGCTGGCCGCGCCCCGCAAGGGCGCGGCGCACGGCGGGCCTTCGATGAGCGTGCGGCCGGAAGGGGCCGCGCAGGTGGCGCTCCTCGGCCCGCCGAACAGCGGCAAGTCGGCGCTCCACGCCCGGCTTACAGGTTCCCACGCCGTGGTCGGCCCCTACCCGTTCGCGACCAAGTTCCCGCTTCCCGGGATGCTCCCCTGCCTCGACGTCCACTTCCAGCTCGTGGACCTGCCACCGGTGTCGGCCGCGTTCATGGCGCCCTGGATGCCCAACACGCTGCAGGCCGCCGACGGGGCACTGCTCGTCGTGGACCTCGCGGATCCCGCGTGCATGGACGAGACGTCGGCGATCGTCCGCCGTCTGGCCGAGAAGCGGGTGACGCTCGCCGGAGCGGCGACGTCGGAGATGTCGCGCGAGGAGGGGACCGGCGAGCCCGGGATCGAGGACCCCTTCGTCGTGCGCCTCGCGACCGCGGTCGTGGCCGCGAAGAGCGACCTGCTGGCCGACCCTGAGGGCGAGCTGGAGACGTTCCGGCAGCTCTCCGCGCTCGGCGTTCCCGCCCTCGCCACCTCGGCGGAGACCGGCCGGGGCCTCGACCGCGTGGGCCCGTTGCTGTTCGAGATGCTCGGGATCGTGCGCGTCTACACCAAGGTGCCGGGCCACCCGCCGGCGCGGGACCGTCCCTTCACGGTGCGGCGCGGCGCCGCGGTCCGCGACGTGGCGCATCTCGTCCACCGCGGCCTCGCCGCGGAGCTGAAGTTCGCCAGGCTGTGGGGGAGCGCGCGGTTCGACGGGGAGCAGGTCAGCCCCGACCATCCGGTCGCGGACGGCGACGTGGTGGAGCTCCACGGCTGAAGCCTCGGGCCACGACCCTCCTCAAGGCGTCGCGGCCGTGCGAACCAGCCGCAGCTCGGGCAGGTCGGCGTCCGCATCGCGCCACAGTCGCAGGACCTCCGCCCGCTCCCTCGCCGCGGTCTCCTCGTCACCGCGCTTCGCCGCGACCAGCGCCAGCGCCAGGTGCGACCCGGCGTAGGCGGTGTCGTGCTCGAGCATCTGGCGGGCGGTGAACTCGGCCAGCTCCCAGTCGCCGGCGTCGCGCGCGGCGCGCGCGATCGACTCCAGCCTGAACAGCGCCTGGATCCAGGCGTCGGGCCCGGGCACCGCGCGCAGCGCCTGCTGGACGCGCTGGAGCTGGGCACGCCCTTCGGCGACGCGCCCGCCGCGCAGCGCCAGCTCTCCCTCCAGCATCTCGACGTAGGGAGCGACGTGAGGGCGCAGCACGTTCAGACCCGACATCGCCGTGGGGAGCGTCTCGAGCTCGCGCCGGGCCGCGCCCAGCTCCGCGGGCGCCTCACGATCGCGACCGAGGCCGAGCAGCGCCTGCCCGGCGAGCACGTGGCCGATCACGCGCGTCGACGCCCAGCGGCCGTCGGCCAGCGTCCGCGCGGACGCCAGGGTCTCCTCGAAGCGCCCGCGGGTCAGCAGGAACATGGCCAGGATGCGGCGGTTGAACTCCAGGTATTCCGTGACCGCCGGCACCGCCGTCGCCTGGCGCATCGTGGCCTCGGCCTGTCGCATCTGACCCTTGTGCTGGTACGCGGTGGCGAGCAGGTCCAGGTTGTGCACGTGGTGCCAGTCCAGCGACGGGTCGACGCCCTCGGCCTCGTAATAGGCCAGCTCGAGCTGGTTGGCGCGGCGGAACGCCGCGATGGCCTCGTCGATCCGGCCGACGCGGCGCAGGTCGTGGCCCCACATGTGGTGGGCATGCGGGATCGCGGGAGCCAACCGCGCGAACGCTTCACCGTGGAGCAGCGCGCGGTCGATCTGGCCGATCGTCTCGTAGGAGTGGACGAGGTAGTGGTGCGCCGCGGCGTTGTCCGGGGCCTGGCGCAGCGTCTCCAGGTAGAAGGCGGTCGAGGCGGCGTTGCCGCGCTGGCCGCGTCCCGCCGCGGTCGGTTCCTCGGCGTTCCCGCGGACGAGCCATAGCGCGGGGTCGGCGATATCCTGGGCGAGCGCCTCGTCGATGCTGCGCTTGTACGCGGCGTGCTTGGACGGGTCCGCGAGGTCCGCCATGGCCTCGAGCTGCCCGGCGCGCAGCGCAATCCGTCGCTGCTCGCGGGGGCTCGCCGCGGCCGCGAGCGCCTGCGCCTGGCCGAGCGCCTTGCGTGCGGCGCCGGGGTCGTCGAGTCCCGAGTAGACCCGCGACAGGCCGACCCACGCCATCGCCAGGCCCGGGTCGAGCCGCAGCGCCTGCCGGAACGAGCGAGCGGCCTCGATCCAGACGTAGCCGTGGAGGTAGTCGAGCCCCTGGTCGTAGAGCGCCTGGGCGTCGGCGGAGGAGGTGGTGACGGGGTCGTGGGCGTTCCCCGTGCCCGTGCGTCGCCCGACGGGCCGCTCCAGCACCTCGCGCGGCACCCAGCCCATCGCCGCGCAGCCGGCGTGGGGATCTTCCTGCGCGGCTGCTGCCGCGGCGGCAAGGACGACGAGGAGCACGGTGAGACGTTTTGCCATGGAAGGCCTTCCTCGCAAGGTATCGCCGTCGGCCTCGGACGTCAACGAGCGAGAGAGCCCGGTAGTGGGCTGACCCACTACCGAGAACTCGACGCGGAAGGCGGTCGCACCCTACCCGCTGCTTCGTGAGAACCGGCGACGGTTTAGGGTTCTGCGACGAGCAGCTCGAGGTGCGACGGGTGGGCGGCGCTGTGGTGGACCCTGTGCGTCGCGGCCCGGTAGTCCGTAGGCTCCGCCTCGAAGATGCTGGGGACGAACGTCTGCGGGTTCGGGTCGTAGAGCGGGAACCAGGAGCTCTGGACCTGGACCATGATCCGGTGCCCCCGCAGGAACGTGTGGTTCGCGTGCGGCAGAGGCAGCGTGTACGCGAGCGCCCGGTTCGGCGCGATCGGTCGCGCCTCCTCGAGGCTCTCCCGGTACCGGCCCCGGAGGATGTCCCCGCTCACCATGAGCTGGTACCCGCTGCGCGGCCACTGATCGCCGTCCTCGTCGGGGAAGACGTCGATCAGCTTCACGACCCAGTCGGCGTCGCGGCCGGTGGTCTCGGCGAACAGCTTCGCGGTGACCGGACCGCGAACGGTCAAGTCGCCCGTCAGCGGCTCGCTCGCGAAGGACAGGACGTCCGGGCGGCCGTCCACGAACCGCTGGTCCTGGACGAGCCAGCTCCTCCATTGCGCGAGGGCCTCGGGGAAGTCGTAGTTGGTCCCCCAGATCGGCCGCGGCGTGTAGGGGACGGGCTTGGAAGGGTCGGACACGAACGAGGTCGACCCGTCCTTCGCGGACGCCGGACCGGGCGCGGCGAAGCCGACCCCGCCCCCGGGCAGCAGGAACAGGCGCCGCGCCGCCGCAGGTGCCGGTGGCCAGGCGTCGAAGCGCCGCCAGCGGTTGCTGCCGGTCTCGAACGCCACCACCGGGGCGGGTGCCGGCGCGTCCTCGCCGTGCAGGGTGCGCCGCAGGAACGGGACGAGCACGTCCTCGCGGTAGCGCTTGGCGGTGTCCTCGTCGAAGCCCACCGGCCCCAGCGAGCTGCCGTCGCCGCGGTGGCCGCCATGGGTCCAGGGTCCGGCGACGAAGTAGTTCCGGTCGTTGCCCGCGTCGAAGCGCTCCAGGGACGCGTAGACGGCGGGGGCGCCGTAGATGTCCTCCTGGTCGAACCATCCGTGGACGTGCAGGGTCGGCACCAGCCGCTTCGGACGCTCCTCGAACCAGCGGTCCGCGGCCACGGCCTTCCAGTACGGACCGTACGCGGGGAACTGCACGAACCGGCGCCACATCTCGTGCCGGACGTCCAGCTTGGTGCCCAGGACCCTGGCGAGGTTGGGATGCTGGAGCGCCCAGGCGTACAGGTCGTAGCGCTCGAAGGGGTAGTTGTCTCCCGACTTCGGGCGCGTCTCCATCCCGTAGATGAACTCGAAGGCGTACAGCGCGCGGAACGCCCCCCAGTGGAACCAGTCGTCGGCCTTCCAGACGTCGCCGACGGGGTGCGCGGGTACGGCCGCGGCGAGCGCCGGGTGCGGGTCCCGCAGCGCCGCCAGCGAGAGCCAGCCGGGGTAGGAGGTCCCCCAGATCCCGACCCGGCCGTTGCTCGGGACGTTGTTCACCAGCCAGTCGATCGAGTCCCAGGCGTCGGTCGTCTCGTCGGTGGCGCTCGGGTTGAACTGCCCACGCGGTGGCCGGTACATCTCGTACGCCCCCTCCGACCGGTGGCGCCCGCGGATGTCCTGGTAGGCGAAGACGTAGTCGTCGCCTATCGGGTCGTCCCGGCGCGCGAGCACCGACAGGCGCGTGGTCGGGCGCGGCGACAGGACCCCCGCCGCTTTGTACGGCGTGCGCAGGAGCAGGATCGGCAGCGGTGTCTTCGCGTTCTTTGGCGTCAGGACGATGGTGTAGAGCTTCACCCCGTCGCGCATCGGGATCCGCTCCTCGCGGACGGTGAAGTCGTCGTGCCCGAGCGGCTCGCGGAGCGTCTCCTGGGCGGGCACGGCTCGGGAGCCGACGCGGAGCGCGAGCAGCGCCGACACCAGGAGGAGCGAGCCGCGGGCGAGGTGGACCTTCACGCGCGTTTCCGGTGCGGAACGCCGGTCGGCCGCGGCCGGAGAGCTGCCGCCACTACCGCAGCGGCGTGCAGCCGTAGGGGAGCGAGCCCTCCGCGCAGAGGTTCTCTCCGTCCGCGTCCGAGCAGATCCTCCCGGTGTGGTCCGCCGCGAAGGACCGCACGCCGGTCTGGCCCGGAGTCAGCGGGACCGCAGCGTAGCAGTAGGTCGCGATCCCGTTGGGGTTCATGCGGGTGGGCTTGCCGGGCCCCCTCACGAAGATCCGGCGATAGCCGGCCCGCACCGGCGAGCCGACCATCTCCTCGCCGAGGAAACCCTGCTGGCTGGCCGGGTAGCCTTCGAAGCAGCCCGGCTGCGACGGGGACACCAGGCACTCCGCCAGGCCGTAGCTCCCGGTCGCGGACTCGTAGGTCGCCTGGGCCGAGATCATGCTGCGCACGTCGCCGAGCGCCGCCGACTCGTTCGCGGAGACGCGCGCGCGGAGCAGGCTGGGGATCGCGATCGCGGCGATGACCCCGAGGATCGCCACCATCATGAGCACCGAGGCCGCCCCGGCGCCCGCCATCGTGCGCGGGACGAACAGCGCGAAGAAGTACGCCAGCGGATGGCGGGCGGGGATGTCCGGCGCCGCGCCGTTGCCCCGGGCCGCCACTCGCGCCACGCGTTTCACGAGCCACGGGTAGTCGGAGAGCAGCTCGTGGAAGGACATCCAGAAGCCGGAGGTGTCACCGGCCTGCCGCAGGTACTCCGCGACGTCCAGGTCCTGCCAGCGGCGCCCACCCGCGCCCAGGGCGCTCAGCCCCCGCACCGCGTCTTCCAGGTCGTCGCAGCAGGCCGCGCCGTAGTTGTCGCACGTGGACTCGCAGGCGCGATGGTAGGCGGCGCCGACGAGCGGGAGGAAGCTGGCCGGTAGGAGCACCGGCCGCCACGTCAGGTGTCCGCGGTGGACGTGGCCGAGCTCGTGGCCCAGGTAGAAGTTGAGGGCTCCGGGCCGGCTCTCGAGGGCGTCGACGACGTCCGAGTAGAGGACCAGGAAGCTGCGCCCGAGGAACCGGGTGGCGAACGCGTTGAACGCGCCGTCGCCGTGCAGGATGTACGTGTCGGGCACGGTGCCCATCCCGAGCCGCTGGCAGCAGTCCGCCAGGCGCTGGTGGAGGTCGGGATACTGTTGCGGGGTGATCCGCACCGCGTTGCCCCTGATGTAGGCGATCAGCCCGGACTGCGCGAACAGGTAGGCCACGAAGAACATCAGCGCGTAGAGGAGAGCGATGCCCAGCGTGCCCACGAGGAGCAGCAGCCAGAAGCCGATCGAAAACACCAGCGAGATCACGAACAGCGTCTGCTCGTTCGGATAGGCGAGCGTGTCGCGTGGAGTCGACGCCACGGCGTGTCCCGCGGCATAGGTCGGCGTGGCGGCAGCCGTCAGCGGAGCCGTCGTCGCCGCCTCGGGGCGGGGGCTGCCGCACCGGCAGGCCTCGATCCGCATGGGTACGTGGCGCCCGCACTGCGGACAGAGCCAGAAGCGCCCGGAAGCGCTGCTGCCGACGGCCCCCGCCTGTGCCATGTGTCGCTCCCCTGGCTAGAACGCGCAGAGGCTAGCACACACAGACGGCGCACGTTCAACATCTCCATGGATCCAGTTCGGCTGACGGCGCAGTCTCGGACGGCGCGCGCAGGAGTACCCAGATTCCGCTTCACACGCCGGGGTTCACCGATGCGGAACGCCGTCGAAGGGGAATGGAAGACCCTCAAGCGGCTCTGTGAGAGTGGTTTGGCGCCGTTCGCGCGGGCGCGGCCCGCGAACAAACGCGTCGAAACGCATGGCGACGGTGTTACGGTTCGTGCAACGGGTCGCGCTCTGGAGCGCCGCTCCCGATGAGACAGAGCCTCGACGACCGATACCTGATCAAGGCCCTCGTCCACGCCTCCCAGGTCCTGGAGGCGTTCCGGGACCCGGGCGAGGTCCTGCGGCTCCGCGACCTCGTGGAGCGGACGGGTCTCGGCAAGGGGATGTGCTTCCGGCTCCTGCACACGCTCCGCCACTGCGGCTTCCTGGAGAAGGTGGACCAGAACCGGTACCGGCTGACGTGCGAGATGCGGCGCCGGAAGCGTTACCGCATCGGCTACGCCGCGCAGGGCCAGGACACTTCGTTCCCGCGCGAGGTCCACGAAGGGCTGCTCCGGGCGGCCCAGCGCGAGGATCTCGATCTGGTGGTCGTCGACAACCGCTACCAGCCCAAGGTCGCGCTGCGGAACGCCGAGTACCTCATCCGCGAGGGCGTCGACCTGGTGATCGAGTTCCAGACGGACGAGGCCGTCGCCCCGGCGATCGCCTCACGGTACTTCGAGGCGGACGTGCCCCTCATCGCCATCGACATCCCGCACCCCGGCGCCACGTACTTCGGAGCTAACAACTACCAGGCCGGGCTGCTGGCAGGGCACCACCTCGCCAGGTGGGCCAGGACCCGCTGGGCCGGGCAGGTGGGAGAGATCCTGCTCCTCGAGCTGGCCCGGGCCGGACCGCTGGTCAGCGCCCGGATGAGCGGCGTCCTCGCCGGCATCCGTGAGTCGTTGCGCGAGGCGGAAGCCTGCACGGTTGCGTCCCTCGACGGCGACGGCCAGTTCAAGGTCTCGCTGGAGAAGGTGCGGCGCCACCTCCGGGACTCGAAGGCCCAGCACGTCCTGGTCGGTGCCGCCAACGACCCGAGCGCCCTGGGCGCGGCCCGTGCCTTCCAGGAGGCGGGCCGGGCGGCTGGCTGCGCGATCGTCGGGCAGAACGCCGAGCCCGACGCGCGCGCGGAGATGCGCGAGCCCCGAACTCCGCTGATCGGGTCCGTCGCCTACTTCCCCGAGCGATACGGCGAAGGGCTGATGCGCCTGGCCCTGGACATCCTGGCGCGCCGACACGCGCCTCCTGCCGTGTTCATACGCCACCAGCTCATCACCCCCGACAACGTCGACCACTACTACCCGAACGACGCCCTGCTCGGCGAGGCAAGGGCAGCCGTGTGGCGATAGCATCGATCCACCTTACCCGCCCGGGAGCGAGCCGGCTCGATCCCACGCGTTACTTGCGCCGCGAGCAGATCGGGAGTCCCGGTCGCTTCGAGCGCCTGGCCCGGAGCGCAGCCCCACGCAACGGGTGCGCCAAGGGCGCCGCCGGAGGCGGCTTCTTGCGTCCGCGTGTGTCGCTCCCGTGACGGGCGGTGTCAGCTCCGAGCGTGAGAGCCGACGGCTCGAGCGGCACCTCGGTCCGGTGCGAGACTGCCGCCGCCGTGCCTCCCGAGGATCGGGTTGGGACGCACTGCCCTCAGGTCCACCGGCTCTCCGTCGACGGTCTCGATCTGCGCCGAGCAGCGCCGGCACGCGACCGTCAGCCTGCGCCACGGCGCCAGGTCGTTCCTGGCACTCCCGCCGACCAGGAAGGAGGCGCCGCAGTTCGGGCAGACGATTCGGAGAGCATAGAAGCTCATGGATGAATCCTCCAGTCAACGCACCGCGAGACGACCGAAGCCAACGCCGCGCCCATTCTCGCCCCGACTGCACCTAGCGAGCCCGGAGCAGTCGACGGTTCGTCGAGGGCAACGAGCAACCGGCGTGCCACGAGGGAACGGTGCCGGGACCGGAGCGGCGAGCGGCGCGCCGATCGGACCGCTCCAGGCCGCGCAATCGGTGCGGCGTCGCGGCGCATGGTCCATGCGAAGGGCTCGTCGCGGCGGACCTCGCCGGTGCCGGAGTGCGTTCGTGCGGACTGGCGCACCCGATCGGCATCCTACTTGCTGCGCGTGCCGCTGCGTGCAGGCGTCGCAGCGTCATGTCCGACGCTGCCAACGGATGGAGGCGACATGAGGGAGCACGGAATGGACCGACGTCAATTCGTCTCGGCGACCCTGGGCGCGGCCGCCGCGCTCACGCTCCCCGGACGCCTGCTGGCCGTTCCGCGCGCTCCGCTCCCCGGCCGCGATCTCCCGGACAGTTACCCCCCGATCGTGCCGCGCTTCCCCCACCTCCTGCACGGCGGCGACTGGAACCCGGACCAGTGGCTCCACGTACCGGGAGTCCTCGAAGAGGACTTCCGACTGATGGACAAGGCCGGGTGCAATACGTTCTCGGTGGGCATCTTCGCCTGGAGCACGCTCGAGCCGGAGGAAGGGCGCTTCGAGCTCGCCTGGCTCGACGCCGTCATGGACGGCCTGGCCGCGCGCGGCTACTATGCCTTCCTGGCCACGCCCTCCGGCGCCAAGCCACGGTGGATGTCCGGGAAGTACCCCGAGGTCCGGCGAGTCGACCGGGAAGGCCGCCGCGAGCCGCACGGCTCCCGCCACAACCACTGCTTCACCTCGCCCGTGTACCGCGAGAAGGTGCACATCATCAACAACAGGCTCGCCGAGCGCTATGCGGGCCACGCCGCGCTTGCCGGCTGGCACATCTCGAACGAGTACAGCGGCACCTGCTTCTGTGACCTCTGCCTGGCGGCGTTCCGGCGGTGGCTGCGGGCACGCTACGGTTCGCTCGAGACGCTGAACCGGACCTGGTGGACCGCCTTCTGGAGCCAGGCCTTCCAGTCGTGGGACCAGATCGACCCCCGCGGCGCGCCGCTCGACGGCCTGCAGCTCGACTGGGACCGCTTCACGACCCATCAGACCGTCGACTTCATGAAGGCCGAGCTCGCCCCGCTGCGGAGGGCGACCCCCGGCCTCCCGGTCACCACGAACATGATGTGGTCCTTCTTCGGCCTCGACTACTGGCGCTTCGCCGAGGCCTCGGACCGCATCTCCTGGGACGCCTACCCCCAGCTCCACGGTCCCGACTCGTGGCGGGCGGCGACCGCGCTGTCGTTCAACCACGACGCGTTCCGCTCGATGAAGGGCGGGCTTCCGTTCATCCTCATGGAATCGACGCCCAGCAACACCAACTGGCAGCCCAACCCGTCACTCAAGAAGCCGGGGCAGCACCGTCAGGAGATGCTGCTCGCGATCGGACACGGTGCCGACGCCACCATGTACTTCCAGTGGCGCAAGGGCCAGGGGGCCACCGAGAAGTTCCACGGCGCGGTCGTGGATCACGAAGGCTCGGACCGGACCCGCGTGTTCGAGGAGGTGGCCGCGCACGGCGCGCTGCTCCGCAAGCTAGATCCCGTGGTCGGCACGACGGTCCGGCCGGAGGTCGCCGTCGTCCACGACCGGGAGGTGTGGTGGGCGCTGGCGCGCTCGGCGGGACCGCGGCGCCGCGGGAGCTGGAGCGACAGCTTCGACAAGGAGTATACGGAGGCCTGCGTCGACCATTACCGGCCGTTCTGGAAGCTGGGCGTGCCGGTAGACGTGATCGAGAGCCTGTCTCCTTTCGAACGATACCGGCTGGTCGTCGTGCCCATGCTGTTCCTGATCAAGCCGGGAGTTGCGGAACGGCTGAGGGCGTTCGTGCAGCAGGGTGGCACGCTCGTCCTGACGTACCTGTCCGGCATCGTGAACGAGGCGAACCTCGTGTTGCGCGGCGGCTGGCCGGGAGCCGGGCTGCGCGAGATGGCGGGGGTGTGGGCCGAGGAGATCGATTCGCTCTATCCCGACCCGCCCCAGCGGATCGTGCCGGCCCTTGGGAACTCGCTCGAGCTGACCGGTGAGTTCGAGGTCGAGGACTACTGCGACCGGCTGCGGCTCGAAGGCGCCCGGGTGCTGGCGACCTACAAGACCGACTTCTACTCGGGCACCCCGTGCCTCACCGTCAACCGCTTCGGCTCCGGGCAGGTCTACTACCTGGCCACGCGGCCCGCGAACGACGCGTTCCATGATGGCTTCGCGCGGGGCCTGGTCCGGGAGCTGAAGCTCGCCCGGTGCCTCGACGTCGACCTGCCCGAGGGCGTCGTCGTCCAGAAACGCAGCGGAGGAGGACGCACCTTCCTGTTCCTCCACAACCTGCGGCACGAGCCCCGGGCCGTGGAGCTCGGGGCGCTGAGGCTCAGGGACGTCGCCGACGGGAGCGTGCTCACCGGGACCACCACGCTGCCGGCCTTCGCTTCGCGCGTGCTCGAGCGCGCCTGATCGACGGAGCGGCGGCTCCTCGCCGCACCCACCCCGGCCTGTCGCCGGAGGATCGCGGGGAGCCGTCACGCCCGATCCCCTGCCCGGGCCCTGCTGCGCGAGGCGGATCTGGCGCTGGAGGCCTCACGGCGGTCGGCGCGGGGCGAGGATGGTCTGCTGCGCGTCGGCTGTCGTGTCGCGAGCATGGTGCAGGTGCTGCCGGCCACCCTGCTGCGGTTCCGTCGCCTGCGCCCCGGGGTCCAGGTCCACCTCCGCGACATGCCCAGCCTCGCGCAGGAGGAGGCGCTGCAGAACGGGGAGATCGACCTCGGGTTCGTGCGGCTGCCGCTGGCCGACCCCGGCCTGCGCTGCGCGCCCGTCCTGCACGAGCGGATGGTTGCGGCCCTTGGCGCCGGGTCGGAGTGGAGCGCGCGGGCCGGGCTCGCGTCGCTGGCAGGCCGCCCCTTCGTCGCCTGCTCGCGTGCCGTCTCGGCCAGCTACCGCGACCATGTCCACGCCCTGTGCCGCGTCGCCGGCTTCGAGCCCCGGGTTGAGGCCGAGGTCAATGATCTCTTCTCCGTGCTGCAGCTCGTCCGCGCGGGAGTCGGCGTGGCCCTGGTTCCCGGGGCCGCCGCTTTCATGAGGGTCCCCGGCGTGCGCTTCGAGAAGATACGCGTCCCGGAGGCCACCTGGGACATTGGGCTCGCCCGCCGCCGCCCGTCGGAACGGGACGCGCTCGTCGAGGCGTTCGCGGGGGTGGCCGCCGAGGTCTGCGCCGAGCGGCCGCGCCGGCCGCTCGGTCCGCCGCTCCCGCCGAGCGGGCTCAGCCGCCGTGCCGGTAGATGATCGACACGTAGAGCCGCCGGATCGTCGCGTCCACGCGGTCGCCCGCCACGTCGCGGTACTTCCCCCGCTCGAAGACGAAGGCGGTGTCGAGGAGGATCGGTCCCACCACCAGCCCCACCCCCGCGGTGAAGCCTTTGAAGACGGGGCGGCGTCCCTCCAGGTCGGGGAAGTGCAGGTAGTCGCGGAAGTAGCCCGCGCGGAACGGCACCTTCAGCCGGCTCCGGATGACCACGTACTCGATTCCAAAGCGGGCCTGCTCGGTGTCGCGCTGCTCCGCCGGACCCAGCGGGGCGAAGAGCAGGGGGAACGGTAGGCTCTGGAAGAAGTCCTCGCTCTCCGGTTCCGGCTGTCCCTGGATCGGCAGCGTGAAGTAGTTCCGGATCCTCCCTTCGGACCAGCCCGTCCGGGTGTAGTCGACCGACAGCGTGAGCGGCGTCGTGGGGCGCCACGAGACCCCGAACCCCACCGCGCCGGGGAAGTCCAGACGCACGCTGCGGCTTCGCGAGTAGTTGGTCGTGGAGACGCCCTCGGCCGAGGTGTCGAAGCGCTCGCGGGTGAGGGTCACCTTCCCGGTGAACCCCGTCTTGACGACCCCTCCGAAGTTGAGGGACTCGAAAGGGGCGTAGATGAAGCCCCCGTTGACGTTCCAGCCCGAGATCTCGAAGTCGTGGAGCAGTCGGACCTGGCCTCGGGCCAGTCCGAGCCGGTCCGTGGTCTGCTCGTAGCCGTTGAACCAGCGGTTCAGCGTGGCGCCCACCCGAAGGCTGCGTGAGAGCTGGATCCCGGTGCCGGCGGCGAGGACGTCGAACCCCCCGCTGGCCGAGATCTCGAACGTACGGTCCTCCCGGCGGATCGTGCGGGCCGCATCGTAGGAGAGGACCCGCTGGAAGCTGACCTGCGCGGCACCCGAGCGCGAGGCGACGTCGATCGGGTAGGTGACGGCGAGGAAGTCGGGCGAGTCGCCGGTCAGCCGGTCACGCTCGATGAAGGTGCCGGCCGCGTTGGCGACGGTGTTCTGGAACGTGTTCCGCACGCCCACGACCGAGACCTCCGGGCGCTTCAGGTAGCTGAGCCCGGCCGGGTTCCACGATGCGGCGGTGGCGTCGTCGGCCCGGGCGAGGAAGGCCCCACCCATCCCGAGGGCGCGTGCGCCAGACCCGAGGCTGAGGCTCGAGACCCCACGCTGGTCCGGTTCGTCCTGCCCGGGGCGCGTTGGCGGTGACGGCGTGGGCGGGGGCGTCTGCGCCCCGGCGGGGGGGGAGCAGAGCACCAGCGCCAGCCCCAGCAGCCCAGGGCCGGGGAGGCGACGGCCCTTGTTTAGAAAACGTGACAATCGCCGGCCTCTAACTGATGCCACCGGATCGGGCGGGCAGCATATCACGTCGTTCTGGCGTGCCCCGGCCGGTCGTGCCCTCGTGCCCGGCACGCCCTCTGCTCCCGCCACGTCCGGACGGCGTGCTACCCTGAGCGTCCCGCTACGACTGCCGATGCGCGCGCCACTCAAGACCCCCCTCTCCCGAGCCGCCACCCGCCTGGCGGCGGCCCTGGCCGTCCTGCTCCCAGGCTGCGGGGGCGGCGGGTCCCCGTCCGCGCCGGGCACGCCGCCTCCGACCACCGTGCCGGCCGAGCAGTTCGGGGTGTCCGCGCTGCTCTACTACGACGAGAACCGCAACAACGTCCTCGACGAGAGCGAGAGCGTACGGCTGGCCGACGTCGAGCTGGAGGTGGCGGGGAGGATCGGCCGGACCGGCCGCGACGGGCGCGTGACCGTCGAGGGCGTCCCCCGCGGCACGCACCCGGCCGTGATCCGGGCCGCGAGCCTGCCGCCTTTCTTCGCGGGCGGGGCGCCGGTGACCATCGAGGCGCCGCAGTCCGCGGAGGCCCGCGTACCCGTGGCGCTGCCAATCGGTCCGAACCGGCCCTACACGTACCTGTGCTCCGGGGACAGCATCAGCCAGGGGAACGGGTCCCGAGACGGCCGCGGGTACCGCGCCATCCTTGAGGCCAAGCTGGAGGCGCACTTCGCTGGCTCGGTCACGACGACGTATCGCGGCGGCGGCGGCGGGACCAGCGCCGCCGGGGCGGCGCGCATCGTGCGGGACCTGCAGCAGAACGAGCCCGCTTACACGCTCATCGCCTGGGGGACCAACGACTGGGTGGAGTGCGGCGACGAAGTGGCCGGCTGCTTCACCATCGCCAACCTGCGATCGATCGTCCGTGACGTGAAGGCCGCCGAGAGCCTCCCCTGCCTGGCCACGCTCATCCCGGTGAACGCGGGCTTCGACGAGCGTGTTCCTCCCCGCCGCAACGAGTGGGTGTCCCGGACGAACGAGCAGGTGCGCGCGCTGGCACGCGAGGAAGGGGCGCTCCTCGTCGACGTGCATGCCGCTTTCCAGCGCAGCGCCGACCTGTCGAGCCTGTTCTCCGACCACGTCCATCCCAACGACGACGGTTACGACGTGGTCGCGACGGCATTCTTCGACGCCTTGACGCGCCCGCGGGGCTCCGGCTCCGGCGCCGTGGCGGCCGGGGCCCCACCCTCCTTCGGCTTCGCGCGGCTCTCCGCGCGATGAGGGCGGGCTTCCCTCGGCGCGGCGAGGTCCTCCTCGCCCTGACCACCATCGCCTTCTTCCTCGCGGCCGCCGAGGCGGTCGTGCGCCTGACCGGAGCCGCCGAACCACGGCCCAGCGGTTACGCCCCCGTCGAGACGAACCGCCGCGCGATGAGGCCGACCAACCAGCGCGGGTACCGCGACCGCGAGCGCCGGATCCCCGGGCCCGCGGGGGTCCGCCGGGTCGTGGCGCTGGGCGACTCGTTCGCCTGGGGGGCCAGCATCGAGTTCGAGGACGCCTACCCCCAGCGGCTGGAGCGGGGCCTCGCCCGGCGCCGGCGCGAGACCTGGCAGGTCGTGAGCCTCGCGCTGCCGGGCATGAACACGGTGGACCAGGCCGCGCAGCTCCTGAACGAGGGCTTCGACTACGGTCCCGACGTGGTTCTCCTCGGCTACGTCCTGAACGACAGCGAGGACGCGGATGCCGCGGAGGCCCGGCGCGCGGCGGACTGGGCCGAGGGACGCGCCGGGCCGCCGCAGGGGCCGCTCGACCGCTCGGCCCTCTTCCGAATGGTGCGGACGCGGCTGTGGGCCACTGCGGAGAACCGCCGCCGGATCGCGGGCTACCGGTCGATGTACGCGGAGGACGCGCCGGGGTGGGTGGCGGGCCGGACCGCGCTGCTCCGTATGGGGGCGGCGTGCCGCGAGCGGGGGATCCCGTTCGTGGTGGCGGTCTTCCCCCTGTTCGGCAACCCGCTCGACGCGCGGTATCCGTTCGCCGAGCTCCACGGCCGCGTGGCCGCCGCGGCAGCGGCGGCGGGGGCGAAGGTCGTCGACCTGCTTCCGGCCTACCGCGGCCTCCGCTGGGACCTGCTGGTCGTCGACGGCGCCGACGACGAGCACCCCAACGAGATCGCCCACCGCATCGCGGCGGGCGTGCTCCTGCGCGCCCTCGACGGCGTCGTCCCGTGGACCGCCGCCGGACCGCAGGGCGGGGACGACGCCGATCCGGACGCCGCCTCGCCCGCGCGGACCCCGCCCACGCGGACCCCGCCCACCTCGTGAAGGCCGCGCTCGTTGCGGCCCTCGTGCTCCGCCTGCTTGCCGTGGCCGCGTCCGACCGGCTGGCCGCGGACGTGCTGCGCTATCGGAAGGTGGCCGACCACGTGCTCGACGTGTCCTGGAACCCCTACCAGGCGCCGCGCCTCTATCCCTATCCCCCCGCCTGGGTGTGGGCGGAGGCGGGCGGCGCATGGCTGGCCCGGCGCACCGGCCTCAGCTTCGCCGTGCTCGTCAAGCTGCCCGTCCTGGCCGCCGACCTCGGCATCGTGGCGCTCCTGGCGAGGGCGGGCGGCTCGGGACCGCTCGGCGCGATGGCCGCGTGGGGCTACGCCGTGCATCCGGCGAGCCTGCTGGTCGGCGGGTTCCACGGCCAGTTCGACGCCCTGGCGCTGGTCCTGGTCCTGCTGAGCCTCCGCTGGCTCGATCGCGGGCGGCCGGACGCGAGCGCCCTCGGCCTGGCGGGCGGGATCGCGGTCAAGTCCTTCCCCGTCCTCCTCGTCCCGCTGTTCGCGTGGGCCGCGCACCGCGACCCGCGGGCCCGGCTGCGTTATGCGCTCCTGGCGACCGTCCCGGTCGCGCTGGCGCTCCTGCCGTACGCGATCCACGACCTGCCTGCACTGCGGCGCGAGCTGCTCGGGTACCGGGGAGTGGCCGACTTCGGATGGATCGGTGCCGTCCGCGGGCTGCGCTGGCTCGCCGGCTTCGGCCTCGCCCGGGGCGAGGCGCAGCACTGGCCGCTGCTCGTGGCGGCGGGACGGTGGCTCTTCCTGGCGGCCTACGCGACGATCGTCGTTGGCGTGGTCTCGAGACGGCTCCGCTGGACGGCGGCCGAGGCTACCCTGGGCGTGTTCCTCGCGTTCCTCGGCCTCTACGGCGCCCTGAGCGCCCAGTACCTGGTCTGGATCGTGCCCTTCGCGCTGCTGCGCCCCTCGCGGGCGGACGCCTGGTACGCGTTGGCCGCGGCGGTGGGACTCCTCGGCTTCTACGACCTCCTCGCGCCCGGGGTGCTGACCGCGGCAGGGGACCCGCTCCTGCCGAGGGGAGTCGCGGGGGCGCTCTGGGTGACGGGTGCGTCGGCGGCGCTCGCGGCCTGTTGGCTCCGGCTCGGCAGCCTGGTTCTCGGGGGGCGTTCCTCAGCGGAGGGGTGAGTCGGGAGGCTCGCCACAGCGGATCCCCAGCTCCGCCCCCTCCTCGGCGAGGCCGAGGCACTCGAACAGGTTGCGGACGTGCTGGCCCAGCCGCTCGTTCCGGACCGGCACTTCCAGGATCGTGCCGACCAATGCCCGCGCCAGGACGGCCATCTCGTCGGCCCGCCGGACGGCTTGCTCGAACGGCGGGTCTTCGATGAATGTCTCGAGCGCCTCGTCCAGGCGCGTCGACGCCGCGTGGAGGGCTCCCGTCCCGTCGCTCTCCTCCGCGAAGGCGCCGAGCGCCTCCAGGGTGCGGGCAATGCGGCCGGCGATGGAGTGGGCGTGGGGAAGGTTGATCCGGACGTACCGGCGATAAGCGTCGTCGCTCACGCGAGTCCTCCCTGCCGTCGGGCGGCCGCGCGCCGATTCGTCCGCGCCATGCGGGTCCCGCCGCCGGATCCACGCTAGCATGCCGCGACGCGCATGCCGCCATCCCTCCCCGGGCGCCTCTGGGTCTGGCTTTCGCCCCTGCGGTCTCTACTGCTGGGCGCACCACTTCTGCTCGCCCTGGTGCCGGCGGAGTCGCTGCCGCCCGCCCTTGCCTACGCCGTTCGCGGCGGCCGCTGGCTGCCCCTGGCCGGGCTGGCTGCCGCCGCGTCCTCGCTCGCCCTCGCCGGCCGGCTCGAAGGGCCGGCCCGGCGGCTCAGGGTGGCCGAGCGCCTGGAGGCGCCGTCGAACCGGATCTTCCACGGCGCCGTGTTCCTGTCCGCGCTCGCATTGATGCTGGCGTCGATCCCGGGGCATCGCTGGGCGGGCATGGGGCTGAGCGGCGACGAGCCGAAGTACCTGGCCCTGGCGGAGAGCCTCTACCGCGACCAGGACGTGGACGTCTCCAGCGACGGATCCTCCCCGCTGACCGCGGCCGCGCTCGCCCGCAACGTCGGCGCCCTGGGGGGGGCGACGCGCAAGGCCGTGGGATCGCTCGTCGGGGGAGCGGCGGAGCCGTTGCCCGCCGACCACCGCTGGAGGCTCGGAAACTGGGCCCTCGCGGGACGCCACGGCGGGCGCTACCTGGTCCAGTCGCCGGGGCTTGGGGCGGTGCTCGCGCCCGGTCTCGCCGCGCAGCGTGTCTTCCGTCCGGCGGACCTGCAGCCGACGGGTGCGATCGCGATCCTGGCGGTGCTCTGGGCTCTGGCGGCGGCCCAGACCGTCCGCCTCGCGGTCGATGTCTCTGGATCGCGGGCCGCGGGGCTGGTGGCGGGAGCGGTGGTCGCGCTCTCGGCGCCGATCTTCGTGGGCGGCTACCATCTCTATCCCGAGGCGGCGGCGGCGGCGGCGACTCCGTGGCTGGCCCGCCACTCGTGGCCCGCTGCGCCCCGACCCTCGGCCCTGCACGCCGCGACGCTCGCGCTCGCCGCCGGCGCCCTCGCCTGGCTGCACCCCAAGTTCCTCCTCCTCGGCCTCACCGCGGCGGCTCTCCTGGGCACCAGGGTCGGCCGCAGCCGATTGCTGCCGCTGGTCATCGGCGGCGCGGCGCTGCCCCTTCTCGCCCTCCTGCTCTACGACCACCACGTCACCGGGTTGCTGCGGCCCGACGCGCTCTATCGCCGGTACGGGGACGACGTCTACCGCGGTCCGGGCGCCTTCCTCTCTCCGGACATGCTGGGAGGGCTCAGCACGGCCCTGTTCGGCGCCCGCGACGGCATCCTGGTCATGGCGCCCATCCTGGTGGGCGGTGTCCTCGCCCTCCCCTGGCTCTGGCGGCGCGACCGCCGGGCCGCGTTGTCGCTCGCCGCGCTCTTCGCGAGCCTCTGGGTGGCCGCCGCCGTCCACGGTGGCGGCGCCGCCGGACCGCCGGGACGCCTGATGGCGCCGGTGGCGACGCTCCTGGCGGCACCCCTCGCCGTCGGCCTGGCCGAGATGCGCTCGCGCCCGTATCGCTGGAGCGTCGCTGGCCTCGCGCTGATCACGGTCGCGATCAGCCTCACGATGCTCGAGGACTGGAGACGGACGGTGAACCCCTACCGGCGGATGTTCTCGCCGGCCAGCGACTTCTCGCCCGATCTGCCGGATGGTCCTCCCGTCCGGCCGGAGGTTCCTCTCGAGGCGCGCCGGAACCGGAACGTGGCCGCGGGCGCGGTGCTCGCCTCGGTGCTCGGGCTGTGGGGATACGTCCTGGCCCGCCGGCCGGAGCGTCGCCCGGATCCCGACCCGTGGGCGGGGATCTTCCGGGTCCACATCGCCTGGTGGACGACGCTGGCGTTCCTGGCCTTCGTCCTCCACGCCCTTCGGCCCTGAGGCCGGAGCGCCGGCGGCCCTCGGGCTGCTGGACGATCTGGCTCGGCTGTTCGGGGCCGCGGCCGCTCGGCGCCTCGGCGCCGGGCGCAGTTTGATCCGTGTGGGGCAGCGTGGTACTTTCTAACGCCTCCAGTGCCGCCCTGGCGCCCGGACGGCTCCCCCATGATCGTCAAGGAGATCCTTCCCAACGGCCTTACCCTGATCACCGAGTCGATGCCCGAAGTCCGGAGCGTGGCCATCGGTGTCTGGCTGAAGCGGGGCAGCCGCCACGAGGGCCTCGAGCACGCGGGTATCAGCCACTTCATCGAGCACATGGTCTTCAAGGGGACCGAGAGCCGCTCGGCCGAGGTCATCGCGTCGGAGGTGGACTCGATCGGCGGCCACATGGACGCCTTCACCGCCAAGGAGTACGCATCGTTCCACCTGAAGGTGCTCGACGAGCACCTGCCGCTGGCGGTCGACATCCTGGGCGACATCGTCCTCCACCCCCGGTTCGATCCCGAGGAGATGACCAAGGAGAAGAAGGTCATCTTCGAGGAGATCAACATGGTCGAGGACACGCCCGACGACCTGGTCATGGAGCTGTTCACCGAGGCCTTCTGGCCCGCGCATCCGCTCGGCCGCCCGATCCTGGGGACCAAGCGCAGCGTGAAGGCGTTCACCCGCGAGGACCTGGCCCGGTTCTTCCGCGCCGTGTACCGTCCCGGCAACATCCTCGTCTCGGCCGCGGGGCACCTCGACCACCAGTCCACGTCGGCCCTGGTGCACCGGCACTTCGGAGTGCTGGCCCGCGGCGGCCGGCCCGGCAACGGGGCCCCGCCGCGGCCGGCCTCGCGCATCGTCACCCGCTCCAAGAAGGAGCTGGAGCAGGTGCACATGTGCCTCGGGACCCCCGCCTACCCCCAGTGCCACAAGGACCGCTTCGGCGTGTACATCCTCAACACCGTGCTCGGCGGAAGCATGTCCTCGCGGCTGTTCCAGAACGTCCGGGAGAAGCGGGGGCTCGTCTACTCGATCTCCTCGGGGGTGACGTCGTATTCGGATGCCGGCACTCTCACCGTCTACGCGGGGACCAGCCTGGACTCGGTGGACGAGGTGGTCCGTCTCACCGTCGAGGAGCTCCGCCGCCTCAAGGGCGACCACCTGAGCGCCGACGAGCTGCGGCGCTCCAAGGACCACCTGAAGGGCAGCCTGATGCTCTCGCTGGAGAACACGGGCAGCCGGATGAGCCACCTGGCCCGCCAGGAGATCTACTTCGGCCGCCAGTTCAGCCTGGACGAGATCATGACCGGGATCGACGCGGTGGAGGCCGAAGACGTCCAGCGCATCGCCAACGAGATCCTGGACGGCGAGCTGACGATGAGCTTGCTCGGCAACCTCTCCGGGTACCGTCCCCGGCCCAGCCAGCTCCGGGTCTGAGGGGGGTGCCGATTCTCGGCACCCCTGACCAGCGGGCTCGCGCGCGCCCCGGACGAGCCCGACCGGAATCTCGGAGGCTGGTATCCTGCGGTCGCATCCGCGGCCTGGAGGGGGCTCTCTGCGTTTTCGCGTGATCGGGTCCGGCAGCTCCGGCAACACCACGGTCGTCGAGGCGGGCGGTGTCCGGATCCTCATCGACGCGGGGCTGGGCTCGCGGGAGCTGGCCGAGCGGCTCCAGTCGGCCGGGATCGATCCAGCCTCGCTGGCCGCCGTCTTCGTCTCCCACGAGCACGGCGACCACGCCGGGGGGGCCGCCTCGTTCTCGCGCAAGTGGGGCGTCCGCCTGTGCGGCACGCGCGGCACCTACGCCGCGGCGGGTTTCGGTGCGGAGGAAATCGCCGGCTACGACGTCCTGGAGCCGGGGGTCCCGCGGCTGCTCGATGGCGTGGGCGTCCTGGGCGTCCCGGTGCCGCACGACGCCGCCGGTCCGGTGGCCTTCGTCGTCACCGCCGCCGGCACGGCCCTCGGGCACGCGACCGACTTCGGGCACGTGAGCCGCGGGCTGGTAGAGGCCTTCCGCGATTGCGACGCCGTCCTGGTCGAGTCCAACTACGACCCCGCCATGCTCCGCGACGGCCCGTACCCCTGGTCGCTCAAGGAGCGCATCCTCGGCTCCCGCGGGCACCTCTCCAACGAGGACGTGGGACGCTACCTCGCGCGCGGCCTCGGCGAAGCCTGCCGCACCGTCGTGCTCGCCCACCTGTCCCAGACGAACAACCACCCCGAGCTGGCCCGGATGTGCGCGGAGACGTTCCTGCGCCGCCGCGGCCGGACCGAGGTCCGCGTGGAGATCACGGGCCCCGAGGGCACGGGCTGGATGGAGGTGGCGCCCCCGGTGCCGTCCATCCACAAGGGCCCGGTGCAGCTCCGGCTGTTCTGATCTCACCAGCGGAACGGGATCCGCGCCGCCTGCGCGGACAGCTGGCGTAGCAGGCCCTGCGCCTCCGCGACCTCCAGGTAGGGGATGTGGACGCGATGGGACGTCTCGCCGGCGCCCGCGGTATCCACGTGCAGCCTCGCCATCGCGGCCCGCCGGTCGAAAGGCGACTGGTGCAGCGAGACGGCCTGGATCTTGGCGAAGCGGGCGGCGGTCACGTCCCGCCAGAGCCAGCCGCTGCGGAACAGGACCGTCCGGTCGGTGACGGCATGGCCGAGGTGCGCGACGTACAGCTTGGCGTAGGCGAACGCCCACCCGGACAGGGCGCCGAACAGGACCGCGTCCCACCAGCGCAGCATGGGAAGCAGCAGGGCGGACCCGGCCACGGCCAGGACCAGGCCCTGCCTCAGCTCTCTCCGGAACGCCCGCGGCGGCGCCTTCCTCCAGTCCGCCTCGTCCAGGTCCAGCTCCGGCATCACGTCCCTGAGCAGCCCGAGAACCTCCTCCCGCTTCACGATGGGGGCGAGCCACTCCCGCTGGCTCTCGGTCTGGCCGCCTCCCCCCCCGGCCGTGTCCACCCGCACGGAGGCCCGGCCGAGCAGGCGGTGCAGGGGCCCCTCGCGGATGGTGAGGGTCTGGATGCGGTGGAGCGGGATGGTAGTGGAGACGCGGGTGAGCAGCCCGTAGCGGGTGCGGAGGTCGCCTCCCACCCGCGTCAGGGTGAAGCCGTGGAGCCTCACCGCCGCCCACGCCATCGAGGCGATCCGCATCACGACGAACAGCGCCAGGAACGCGGCGAGCGTCAGCGCGATGCGGCCGAGCGGGGGCGCCCCCCGGCCAACGAGGGCCCGAAACAGCTCGCCCGCCACGCCCCTGGCTCCGTCACCCCCGCCGAACATGCGGCCGGCGATACGGTCGGCCAGCCCGAACTCCCACAACAGGCCGAAGCTCGCCGCCACCACCACGATCCCGCGGTTCTCGATGAACCCGGCCAGGAGCAGCTCGCGCAACGGGAGGTTGAGCAGGGTACGCGCGGCCGGTGCTCCCGCCGCGCGTACGTCGGCTGCCCCGGTCCCGGCCGCCGGCGACCTGCCGCCCCGGCCGGCCTCGTCGAACACGCGCCGGCGCATCTCCTCGAAGGCGGCCACGGGGAGCACGCGCATGGTCGCCTCCGGCTCGGAGCCGCCGCCCGTCTCCACCCTCACCTCCGCCACGCCGAGCAGGCGGTGGAGGACGTTCTGCACCGCGTCGATGTTCTGGATGCGGCCGTACGGGACGTGCCTCTCGTTGCGGAAGAGCAGGCCGGAGCGGATGACCATCTCGGTCTCGTCGTAGCGGTAGCGGTAGAACAGGTAATGGAAGAGGGTGCCGAGGGCGACCGGCACGAAGCCGATCATCGCCCACTGCTCCCAGCCCCACTCGCTCGTGCGCGCCGTGAAGA
>Ga0268386_10000300_pt1 | contig 30259 bp, 25 predicted proteins | sample RVTome_15_FD_200260 | JGI IMG/M metagenome (GOLD analysis project Ga0268386, IMG submission 200260) | Soil microbial communities from uranium-contaminated site in the Upper Colorado River Basin, Wyoming, United States - RVT150D86... ... | reverse complement strand
CATCATTTCCCAGTCCTCGGCGGAAGTGGATTGCAGCGGCGATGGGATCGCCACCATCGATATCGGCGTGATCCCGAAAGCTCCCGGCGTAATCCTGAACGAGGCCACGACGGACTCCGACAGCATAGACCCGGTGCCGGACAACAACACCGCGCAGGAACCGACAACGGTCCTGGGCGGCGCCGATCTCACCATTACCAAGGTCGACGACGTCGACCCGGTGGTTGTGGGCGAGACGCTCACCTACACGCTGACCGTCAGCAACGCGGGTCCAACGGATGCCAACAACGTCCAGGTCGTCGACAATCTGCCGGCTTCCGTGACCTTCGGTTCGGCGACCCCGAGCCAGGGCTCCTGCATGGAAGCCGCGCTGGTGGTCACCTGCGACCTCGGAACGATCCTCGCCGGTAACATGGCGACGATCACCATCGAAGTCACACCGAACGAAGCCGGCGAAATTGTTAACTCCGCCAGCGTCGTGTCCGACGAGGGCGACCCGAACCCGGACGACAATACGGACGACGAAACGACCACGGTGACACCGTCGGCGGACCTCAGCATCACCAAGGTCGACGACGTCGACCCGGTGGCGGTGGGCGACACGCTGACTTACACCCTGTCGGTCAGTAACGCAGGCCCGAGCGACGCCACCAACGTCCAGGTTGTCGACAACCTGCCGGCTTCCGTGACCTTCGGCTCGGCGACCCCGAGCCAGGGCAGCTGCATGGAAGCCGCGCTGGTGGTGACCTGCGACCTCGGAACGATCCTCGCCGGTAACATGGCGACGATCACCATCGAAGTCACACCGAACGAAGCCGGCGAAATTGTTAACTCCGCCAGCGTCGTGTCCGACGAGGACGACCCGAACCCGGACGACAATACGGACGACGAGACGACCACGGTCACGCAAGGGGCCGATCTTTCCATCGTCAAGTCCGACGATCCCGATCCAGTGCTGGTGGGCGCAATGCTGACCTACACCCTGACGGTGAACAACGCCGGACCTTCGGATGCCACCAACGTCCAGGTTGTCGACAACCTGCCGGCTTCCGTGACCTTCGGCTCGGCGACCCCGAGCCAGGGCAGCTGCATGGAAGCCGCGCTGGTGGTCACCTGCGACCTCGGAACGATCCTCGCCGGCAACATGGCGACGATCACCATCGAGGTCACGCCGACCCAGGCGGGGGATATCCTCAACACGGCGACGGTAAGCGCCGACGAGGGCGACCCGAACCCGGACGACAATACGGACGACGAGACCACCACCGTCGAGCCTTCCGCCGACCTGTCGATCGAGAAGGTTGGTTCACCCAATCCGGTCATGGTGGGCGAGGTTCTCACCTACACCATAACCGTTACGAACCATGGCCCGAGCGACGCCACGGGCGTCATCGTGACCGATAACCTCCCGGCTTCCGTCACCTTCGTGTCGGTGATGTCCAGCCAGGGTATCTGCATGGAAGCCTCGCTGGTCGTGACCTGCGATCTCGGAACGATCTTGGTCGACGCCTCGGCGACCATTACGATCGAGGTGATTCCGAATGAAACCGGAACCATCACGAATGAGGTCTTCGTCGAATCCGAAGTGGGTGACCCCGATCCTGGAGACGACGAAGACGAGGAGGACACGGAGGTTGACGACAACCTGCGGACGACTTTCCTCGTAACCAAGGACTTCAGCGACGACAACCCAGCGGGCGTCGAGGTGTTCATCGAATGCAACACCGGCCTGCCGTTGCAGCAGTCGGGCGTGATTCATGATCCGGATTCGAACCCGGGTCCGGGCATGTTCACCGAGATCGAGTTCGTGGTGGGTGATTTCGAGGCCGGAACCATGGATTGCGACATCGAGGAAGCGATACCTGCCGGATACGTTCCGACCTACACGGCCGGCGCAACGACGGGTCTGGCTGACAACATCTTTAGCGACGAGAATGGCTGTCACTACGAGTTGATCGAAGGCGGCCAGTTCACCTGCAGCATCTTCAACGAATTGCAGCCGGTGGATGTGATCGTCGAGAAGATCTGGATCGACGACAATCCGGAGTTCCAGCAATCGACGTTTGTCGAGGTGACGCTCGAGTGCGACGCGCCGATCATTGGCGGATTCCAGTGCTTCGGCGGCGAGGGCAACGGCAATTTCTGCAGAGAGCAGTTCATCGATCCGAGCAACCCGGGTGAGTTCGAGGTGCTACCGCACTTCGAGGGCACGACCTGCAGCGCGACGGAAGAGCCGATCGCAGGCGTTCTGACGGACGAGAGCGATTGTGAAGAGTTGATCGTGTTCCCGGGTGAGGGCGCCAACTGCGTGATCGTCAACACCAGGCTGTATGCCGGTATCCCGACGCTCAACCAGTACGGGCTGATCCTGCTGACGCTGTTGACGCTGGGCATCGGCGCCCTGGCCTACCGGCGCTTCGCCTAAGGCCAAACAGGTCGCGGCGAGGCACGCGCCTCGCCGCGCCCGTCGATATACTGCGGCGCATGCCCTCCGCCGCGCCGTTGCATTGGAACCACACCTGCATCGAAGCCCTTCCAGACGAGGAGCGCCTGGAGCACATCAGGCATTGCAGCCCCTTTGCCGCCGCGCTGATCGACCGGCACCCGGAATGGTTCGAACAACTGGAGGCCAACGGGCGCCTGGACGAGCCCTCTTTACCCGACGAAACCCGGGCCCGGGAATGGGTCGCGACCTACGGGCTTGACGACGGACTGCGCGCTTTCCGCAACCACGAGATGCTGCGCATCGTGTGGCGCGATCTGAACGGGCTCGCCCCGCTGGGCGAGGTCCTGGCCGACCTGACGGCTCTTGCGGAAATCTGCCTGTCAGAGGCGCTGCGGGCGCACCATGCCGACCTGCACGACAAACATGGCGTGCCACGCGACGCTGAGGGGGCGCCACAGGAGCCGGTGGTGATCGGCCTGGGGAAGCTCGGCGGCGGAGAGCTCAACCTATCATCCGACATCGACGTCCTGTTCTGCTACCCCTCAGCCGGCCGCTGCGACGGTCCCCGTGCCCTCAGCAACGAGGAATATTTCGCCAAACTGGCCCAGGCCGTCATCTCGACCCTGGGGGAGGCGCGCCCCACGGGATTCTGTTTTCGGGTGGACACGCGCCTGCGGCCCTTCGGCCAGGCCGGGCCGATTGCCTGCAGCATCGCCGCCATGGAGCAGTACTACCAGCGCGAGGGCCGCAACTGGGAGCGCTACGCCCTGGTCAAGGCCCGTCCGGTCACCGGGGACAGGGCGGCAGGCGAAGGCTTGTTGGAAACGCTGCGCCCATTCGTCTACCGGCGATACATCGATTTCGGCGCCATCGAGGCGCTGCGGGAAATGCAGGCGCTGATCCGCGCGCAGACTGCCCGGCGGGAGCTGTCGCACGACATCAAGCTCGGCCCGGGTGGCATCCGCGAGGTCGAGTTCCTGGCCCAGGGCTTCCAGCTGCTTCGCGGTGGCCGCGAGCCGCGCCTGCAGACACCCCGCCTGGCGGCAGCCCTGGAGGCCATCGAAGAACTTGGGCTGCTGCCCGCCGAGGTCGTCGCGGGCTTGCGCGGTGACTACACCTGGATGCGCCACGTCGAGAACCGCCTGCAGGCCATGCGCGATCAACAGACTCATCGCATCCCAGAGGGTGAGGACTCCGAACGTCTGCGCACCGCGTTGGGGTTCAAACGGGCTGCGGACTTCCGACGACGTCTGGCGGAAGTCCGCACGCGGGTATCCGACCTCTTCGACAGGACGTGGGCCGGTCAGGGCGGGCCGGATCCGGAAAGAGGGTCCGGCGGTCAATCGCTGGATCGCTGGCAGCGACAATGGGCCGAGTGGCGCGAACAGCCTGCAGAATCTGGGCCAGAATCGGGCCCAGAGTCAGGCAAGGGGTCCGGAAGCGGGCCGGACTCGCCCATCCGCTCATTCCTTGCGAGCCTGGCACGGCGGCCGGCGGGCCAGCTTGCGGCGAAGCGGCTGGACCGCTTCATGCCGATGCTGCTCCAGAGGATCGGCCGCCACGACCTTTCAGACGAGGCCGTGATCCGCCTTTTGGACCTGGTGCTGGTTATCACCCAGCGCAGTGCCTACCTGGCGCTGCTGACGGAAAACCCCGAGGCGCTGGATCGCACCGTTGAACTCTTCGCCCGCAGCCGCTGGGTGGCCGATCGCGTGGCGCGCTTTCCGGAGTTGCTGGACGAGCTGATCGACCCGGCGCTCGGCCGACACATCCCCGATCGCGAAGCCCTGCAAGGAGCGGTTGCACGCAAGCGCGAGCAGAAGGACGAGGAGGCCGTGCTGGCGGGGCTCAACTACCTCAAGCAGGCGAGCTGCCTGCGTCTCGCGGTCGCATGGCTCGAAGACCGGATGGACGAGGCCGGCCTGCAGGCATCGCTGACCAGCCTCGCCGAGGTGATGGTCACCGCGACGATGCAGATCGCCCAGGCGCAACTCGAACGCCGCCATGGCCTGATCGAGGGCGCCGGTGTCGCGGTGATCGGCTACGGTTCACTCGGCGCGCGCGAACTCGGCTTCGATTCCGACCTCGACCTGGTATTCCTTTATCGCGAGGGCAAGGGTGAGTCCAACGGCAAGCGCCCGCTGGCCGCCGAACGCTGGTTCGCCCGCCTGGCTCAAAGAATGGTGGCCCTGCTGACGGCGCTCACGCCCTCGGGCAGGCTGTACGAAATCGACGCCCGGCTTCGTCCGGGCGGACGATCCGGCCTGCTGGTGAGCGGCATCGAGGCGTTCGAAGCGTACCAAGGAAAGGAGGCCTGGACTTGGGAGGCCCAGGCACTGACGCGCGCGCGCGCCGTGGCCGGCGATGACGCCCTCAGGAACGAGTTCGAGGACATTCGACTGGCCTGCCTTCGCCGCAGGCGCGACCCCAGCACGCTGGCCAAGGAGCTGGCCGATATGCGCGAGCGGATTCGCAAGACCCACGGCGATGGAACGTCGCCCGAACTCGCCATCAAACACGGCCCCGGCGGGCTGGTGGACATTGGTTTCATCGCCCAGCTCGGGGTACTCGCTCTCGCCGCGGATAATCTGGAGATTGCCGGACCGACGGGCGCGGCGCAGCAGCTCGAAAGCCTGCACAAGGCGGGCTGGCTGGATGAGGCACAACACCGACTTGTGCAGTCGCGGCTGAAATTCCTGAGGCAGTACCGGATCCGCATCGAACTTGACACGGCGGCGCCGAGTCTCGAGACAGGAGAAGACAATGGCAGCGGCGAGAAGGTCGCGGAACTGTTCGGCAGCCTGGCCGGCGGGTGATGCGCTCCGCGCGCGGCGGTGTAGAATACCCGCCCCAGTAGGGCCTGTAAGCAGGCCGTGCTTACTCCCGCGCAACCGGAGGACTACCCGTGTCGCACCCCACCGATGCCACCAATGCCGAACTGAAAACGGCCAGCGCTCAGGCGGAGTACCAAGTGACCCGGGCGGACCTTCCGCTGTCCTGTCCCATGCCCGATCAGAAGCTGTGGAATTCGCACCCGAGGGTTTACCTGCCGATCGAGACAAGCGGCCAGGCGATGTGCCCGTACTGCGGGGCGTGCTTCCGCCTGGTCGATTGAGCCCGCGGGCCGGGGCGCTTGTCCTTCGTGGGTCCTGATTGGATGCCGCGCCTGAAGCGGCTGCGAGAAGCGCTATCGGCCTATTGGGTGATTGGGCTGGCCCTGCTGTTTTTCGCCCTGCTGCCGGTCGGCCGACAAATCGAAATTCCCCTCAGCATTTTCTTCCTCAGCCTGGCCTTCCTGGCGGCCCGCGCCGAACGGCGCCGGCAGATCCGGGCAGCGGCCGGCTTCGTACTTCCGCTTTTTCTGTGCGTCTGGATCCCGATGCTGATCTCCAGCTTCGACTCGCTCGACCCGGGAAAGAGTTGGTGGCACACCTTGCCTTCCCTGCGTTTCCTGCCAGCCGCTCTGGCCGTGGCCGCTCTGCTCCACGGCGGCCAATCGCTGGCGATATTTCAACGCCTGATGTGCTGGCTGCTGCTGTTGTGGGCTGCCGACGGCTATTTCCAGCTCGCGTTCGGGCGCGACCTGTTCGGGATACCCATGCATGAAAACCGCCTCAACGCCCTGTTCCACGACAGCTATTTCAGCTACGGGCCGACCCTGGCACTGCTCTCCTCACTGGCAATCGATCACATGCGCCGTCGATGGCCTGGCTTCGCATGGCTCTTCGGTTTCGCCTTTATCCTCGGCGCCGTGTTCATATCCGGCATGCGATCCGCCTGGGTGATGATGCTGGTGGTGATGGGCGCATTCATGCTGTCAACGCTGCGCGAACGCGGGCGCCGCGTGCAGGCCCTCATCCTGCCGGCCGCGGCGGCCGCCACGCTCGCCCTGGCGGTGCTCGCCTCGCCCTTGCTCCAAGAACGCCTGAAACTCACCTCGCTGGTCAAGCTGGGCACCGAGCAGGCTCTGGACGAGGCCAGCTCTTACCGGCTTCCCATCTTCCAGCATGCCTTGTCGATGTACCTGGATCACCCGGTCAACGGTATCGGCGTGCGTGCCATGCGGGAGGCCTACCCCATGTACGCCGAGCCCGACGACCCGCACATCCTGGACAATCCCGACAAAAACCGGGGCCACCAGGCACATAACATCGTTCTCGAGTTCATGGCCGACACCGGCACGATCGGCCTGATCGGCCTGATCGCGGCCTTCGCATTCACATTCAGGTATTGGCGGGGCCTCGGCCGGTCGCAGCGGGACCGGGCTTTCCCTTACGCGGTCTCGCTGCTGGCCATCGCATTCCCCTTGAATTCCTATTTCGCCATCTTCGGCGTGTACATGATGTCAATTACCTGGATGATGGTGGGCCTGATGGCGGCCGCAGCGATGCCGGCCACACCATCCCCGGCGGGCGGCGGCGGTGATCAGGTCAGCCCACGCAGGTAGGCCACGGTGATGATCGCCACCGTGACGATGAAGAAGATGCGAATGATGTGCTTGGTCATGGGCGCTCGGCCCACGATCATAACACTGGCCGAAGCGCCGCTCAGTCGTAGAACGGGGGCTCGCCCGCCGGCCGGGTCTTGAAGCGGCGATGGATCCACCAGTACTGCTCCGGCACGAGGCGCACATGCGCCTCCATCTCCGCGTTGAGCCGCGCCAGGTCGGCGTGGGCGTCTCCGCTCGGGTAGCGTTCGAGGGCAGGCTGAATCCGCAGCACCCAACTCTTGGAGGCGGGATCAAAAGCCGGGAACATCGGCACGACCGCGCAGCCGGTCAGTGACACCAGTTTGTGTGTCGCTTCCAGAGTGGCCGTCGGTATTCCGAAAAACGGCACGAACAGGCTCTGGTCCGGCCCGAAATCCTGGTCCGGCGCGTACCAGAGGATTCCACCGTGCCTCAGGCAGCGGATGGCGGAACGCATCTCGCGCTTGCTGACCATGCCCTGCGCGTAAGCCAGTCGGCAGCGGTTCTGATACCACTCGATCACCTCGTTATTGAGCGGCCGGTAGACCCCCACCACCGGGGCCGCTTCGCAGCTCACCCGCCCGCCCATCTCCAGGCAGGTCATGTGGGCGGTGATCAGCAATACGCCCTTGCCCGCCTCCTCGGCATCCAGCAGGTGCTCCAGGCCTTCAATCCGCGTCATGCGCCTGAACTTGCGCCGGTGCATACCCCAGCACCAGGCCGTCTCGAACATCGTCCGCGCCAGGGAGCGGAAGTTGGCGCGGACCAGGTGTTCCGTTTCTTGCGGAGTCAGCGACGGAAAGCAGCGCTCGATGTTGCGCTGCGCGACCGCCCGGCGGCGTTTCATAGCCCGGTACATCAGCGCGCCGAGTGGTTTCGACAGCCACAGCCCCGCTGCCACGGGGGTTTTGCCCAGCAGCCACAGCACGCCGGCCAGGATCCAGCCGCCCCAGTTCCGGGGCGCCAGCGACGGCCGTTTACCCGCGTCGGTAATCATGGGTGGCTAGAAGCCATCTCTAAAATACCCGTACGTCCCGTTATCGGCCCATTTTCCCGAGTGCAAGACGGGACACGGGTCACAGTAGCATGGCCTACGGGGCCCGTGGCCCAACGCCGCAATCGGGAAAATGGGCCATAACCCCCGCAAAATATATACATGGGGCTGCCAATGATTTTCCGCCCGGACGGCACAATCGCTCCTTGAAGTAGCATAAAGTACATCGGCGTCGCGCTTGCACCACCGGATCGAAAAATCATTGGCAGCGGGACGCACGGGTATTTTAGAGATGGCTTCTGTTTTGGCCGTTCCATGACGACATTGCACCGGCCGTCCCGTAATGGTGCAATTACCGCCTCGCCGACCACGCTGAGTCCATGCGCTACGTTTATTCTCTCCTGCTTTACCTGCTCGCGCCCGCGCTGCTGGTCTATTTGCTGGTTCGCGGCGTGGCCGACCGGCGCTGGTGGTCGAGATGGCTCGAGCGATTCGGCGATTTCGACGCCACCGGCCGGATGCGCGGCATCGTGGTCCATGCCGTGTCAGTGGGCGAAGTCAACGCGGCCGCGCCGCTGATCCGGGCCCTCCAGCAGCACTGGCCTGACCTCGAGGTCACCGTCACCTGCTTCACGGCGACCGGCTCGGAGCGCATCCGCGCGCTGTTTGGCGATTCGGTGCACCACCTCTACGCGCCGATCGATCTGCCCGGTGCCGTGCGGCGTTTCTTCCGGGCCTTGAAGCCGCGATTGCTGATCGTCATGGAAACCGAGATCTGGCCCAACCTTTTCCAGCGTGCGAGAGGGATGGACATCCCAATCTTGGTGGCGAACGCACGGCTGACCGAGCGATCGGCCCGCGCCTGGGGGCGTTTCGCCAGCCTGGCGGCCCAGACCTTGCAGTGCGCGACCCTGATCGCGGCGCAGAGCGAGGAGGACGCGCGGCGGTTCGTGAAGCTCGGCGCCAACCCGGACCGCACCCGCAGCGTGGGAAATCTCAAGTTCGACATCGACCTGCCGCCCGACGTGGCGCAGCGCGGGCGTCAGTGGCGCGCCCGCTGGGGCGCGGATCGCACCGTGCTGGTCGCGGGCAGCACCCACGAGGAAGACGAACGGGCCCTGCTGGGGGCCTTCAGAGGTGTGCTGGGCCGGTTTGCCGACGCCCTGCTGGTGCTGGCGCCGCGCTACCCGGAGCGTTTCGGGCAGGCGTTCGAGCTTGCCCGCTCGGCCGGCCTCTCAGTCGCGCGGCTGAGTGACGGCCAGCCCGGCAAGGGCGTGCAATGCCTGGTGATCGATACGATGGGGGAGCTGCTGCCGCTCTATGCGGCCGCCGACATCGCCTTCGTCGGCGGGACGCTGGCGCCGGTGGGCGGTCACAACCCACTGGAGGCCGCCGCGCTGGGACGAGCGCTGATCTTCGGGACTCACACGGCGCACATTGAGGGACTCGCGGCATCCCTGATCAGCGTGGGCGCCGCGATCGAGGTGGAAGACGAAGCCTCGCTGCTCAAGGCCTGGATGTCGCTGCAGCCGGACCCGGCGGTTCGCGAACGCATGGGCCGAGCCGCCCGGAAACTGGTGGAGCGCGAACGCGGCGCGCTGCAGCGCAGCCTGGATATCGTCGGAGCTATCTTATTCCAGTAGTTGGTTCACTACCGCCAGGTCCTCTGAGCTCAGCCGGCCGGCGTTGGCCTGCAACCTGAGATGACTGAGGATGTACTCATGGCGGGCCTGCGAGCTGTCACGCTGCGACTGGAACAGCCGCTGGTTGGCGATCAGTACGTCGACGATGGTTCGCGTGCCGACCTCGAAACCCGCCTGGGTGGCTTCAAGGGCGCTCTCGGCCGAGATGCGCGCCTGTTCGAAAGCCTGCACCTCCTGGATGCCGGCCAGCACCGCGCGATAGCTGTTCTCCGTGTTGCGCACCGTGGTGCGCTGCGTGCTGTCCAGGTCCTCCAGGGCGGCGTCCAGGAAGTAACGGGCTTGACGGGTCCTTGAACTGATCAAGCCGCCCCGGTACAGCGGAATCACCAATTGCAGGAAGAACTGGGTGTCATCGACTTGCAGATCGGTGGTTCCGATCGGGTTCTGGAAATCGTCCCGGATCAGGAACTCATTATTGGTGAATTCATTGATGCTGGCTGAGAGATCCAGCGTCGGGAAATGGGCGGAACGCTCGAGCCGCATGTTGGCTTCCGCGACCTCTACGACCGCGCGGGCAGCCTGCACCTGCGGATTCTCGCTCAGTGCGATCTCCACCCACTCGCTGGCGCTGGCGGGGGCCGGCTCGACCAGTGGCAATTCCTCCTGCAGGCGGTCGAATTCTTCGAAGGTCTGGCCAGTGAGCACCAGCAGTGCTTGCTTGGCGTCCTCGAGGCTGTTGCGGGCGACGATGGCGCGGGCGCGCGCGTTGTCGTAGCTCGCGCGCGCCTCGTGGACGTCGGTGACCGCTGTCAGCCCCACCTCGAAGCGCTGCTCGGCCTGCTCGAACTGGCGCTGGAGCGCTTCTTCCTCCGCCTCGGCGAAGGTCACGTTGTCGATATTGGTCAGCACCAGGAAATAGGAGTCCGCAACCCGGAGCAGGAAGTCCTGGAAGGCGGTCTGGTAGACCCCCTCGGCTTCGCTGATTTGGCCGCGCGCCACATCGAGCTGCTCGTAATTGGACTGGTTGTAGAGGGCCTGCCGGAGTTCGAAGCGATAGTTTTCGTTGTCGACATCCACGTCCGAGATGCTCTCGCTCATGATCGTGGTTTCGCTGTCTCCCCGTGTCATCGAACCACTGAGGTCCATCTGCGGCAGCAAACCTGACCAGGCCTGGCGCTTGTTTTCGTTCGTGGCCAAGCGCCGGTACTCGGCGGCCCTCAGAACCGGGTCGCTCTTGACCGCCATGTCGTGAACGCCAATGAGGTCGACAGCCAGTGCGCCAGGCGAGATCACCAGCGCCAGGATGAACATTGTGGTCGCAACTATACTGACCGGTCTCAGCATGATCGTCATAGTGGACTCCAGCTTAAAATTCGAAAGCGGGGGGCGGCTCGGATTTGATCAGCCGCGGTAATTCGGTTTCAAACAGGCTCTCTTCGGCCCAGTCGCTGACACCAAGGCGCGTCAGGATGCGGGCTTCCATGGCGGGCGCATCGCCGGTGATCACGAACAGGCGGCCACCGGGATTGACCCAGCCTTTGAAGGGCTCGGGGATATCCGGAACCGAGCCCGTGACCACCACCACGTCGTGAGCCTGTTCGGGCTGCCAGCCGGACATCACGTCGCCCTCGAACAGTTCGACATTGCGAATCTCCTTTTCGGCCAGTCTCGCCACCGCGTCGTCGTGGAGGTCTTCGTGATACTCGACGCTGACGACGTGCTTGCATAAGGCGGCGAGACAGGCCGTGATGTAGCCGCTGCCCGTGCCGATCTCCAGCGCGGTGTCATCCTCGCCGAGCGCCAGTGCCTGCAGCATCCTGCCCTCGACCGTGGGCCGCATCATCACTTCTCCATGCGGGAGCGGGATGCTCAGGTCGGCAAACGCCAGCTTGCGGTACCGCACCGGCACGAAATCCTCGCGTTGGATCGCCTCAAACTGCGCCAGAATACGCTCGTCGATCACTTCCCACGGCTTGACCTGTTGTTCCACCATGTTGAAGCGCGCGCGCTCGAAATTCATATTCATTTCGAATGACTCATTGTTCGGGATCCCTCTGACGGGGCCCACCGCACGGCTTCCGGAACCGCCCGGAAAGGCAAACCGCCAAGATTAAGCGCTCTCACGGGGCACATCAAGAACCAAGGTTGCGGTAGCGTGGTCTGCTCATTAAGTGCCATAAGTCACAACGGCCGGGACGCCGCCGATTGCGTGTTGGTACCATAAGCTTAGACGCGCACGCGCCCTAATCGTTACTTTGGGCCGTTTGGCCCGGCGTGTGGACTCTTACTTGCATGACAAGGTATGCCCATGATCGCTGTTCCCGAAGACCTCGAGCTGAGCGCGAACCGGCTAAGCGCCGAGGTCACCGAACCTTTCCCTGCCTCGCGCAAGATTTACGTTTCCGGCAGCCGGCCCGACATCCGCGTGCCGATGCGGGAAATCGCACAGCAGGACACCCCCGCGATGTTTGGCGCGGAGCCCAACCCGCCGATCACGGTGTATGACAATTCGGGCCTGTACACCGATCCACAATCCCGAATCGACCTCTGTGGCGGCCTTCCTGCCTTGCGCGATGGCTGGATCCGCGAGCGCGGCGACAGCGAAGAGCTGGACGGCCCGAGCTCGGCTTTCGGCCGTGCGCGGCTGGACGACGACAAGACCCGCAAGTTGCGATTCCGCGGGCTGCGCAAGCCGCGCCGTGCGGTCAAAGGCGCCAACGTCACCCAGATGCACTATGCCCGGCGCGGCATCGTCACACCCGAGATGGAGTTCGTTGCGATCCGCGAGAACCTCCGGCGCGAGGAGGTCCGGGACAAGGCGCTGCTGAAGCAGCATCCCGGCCAGTCTTTCGGGGCCAGGCTCCCCGAGTCCGTCACCCCCGATTTCGTGCGGGACGAGGTCGCCCGCGGGCGGGCCATCATTCCCTGCAACATCAATCACCCCGAGTCCGAGCCGATGATCATCGGCCGCAACTTCCTCGTGAAGATCAATGCCAATATCGGCAATTCGGCCGTCACCTCCGGGATCGCCGAGGAGGTCGAGAAGTTGGTATGGGCGGTTCGCTGGGGGACGGACACGGTGATGGATCTCTCCACCGGCAAGCATATCCATGAGACGCGGGAGTGGCTCATCAGGAACTCGCCGGTTCCAATCGGCACCGTACCCATTTACCAGGCGCTGGAGAAAGTGGACGGCAAGGCGGAGGAACTCGACTGGGAGATTTTCCGCGATACCCTGATCGAGCAGGCCGAGCAGGGCGTGGACTACTTCACCATCCACGCCGGCGTGCGGCTGCCTTTCGTGCCGCTGACGGCCGGGCGCGTGACCGGCATCGTTTCCCGAGGCGGGTCGATCATGGCCAAGTGGTGCCTGGCACACCACGAGGAGAGCTTCCTCTACACGCATTTCGCCGAGATATGCGAAATCATGAAGGACTATGACGTGGCGTTTTCGCTGGGCGACGGCTTGCGTCCGGGTTCGATCGCCGATGCCAATGACGCGGCCCAGTTCGCCGAGTTGGAAACCCTCGGCGAACTGACGAAAATCGCCTGGGAAAACGACGTGCAGGTGATGATCGAGGGACCCGGCCACATCCCGATGCAGCTCATCAAGGAGAACATGGACAGGGAGCTTTCCGACTGCTTCGAGGCCCCTTTTTATACGCTGGGGCCCCTGACCACCGATATCGCGCCGGGTTACGACCACATCACTTCGGCCATCGGCGCCGCACAGATCGGCTGGTACGGCACGGCCATGCTGTGCTATGTCACCCCCAAGGAACACCTCGGCCTGCCCAACAAGAACGATGTGCGCGAGGGGATCATCACCTACCGGCTCGCCGCCCATGCCGCCGACCTCGCCAAGGGCCACCCGGGCGCCCAGATCCGGGACAACGCGCTCAGCAAGGCGCGATTCGAGTTCCGCTGGCAGGACCAGTTCAACCTGAGCCTCGATCCACTCAAGGCCCGGGAGTTCCACGACGAGACACTTCCCAAGGACGCACACAAGGTGGCACACTTTTGTTCGATGTGCGGCCCTCATTTCTGCTCGATGAAAATCACGCAGGATGTTCGGGCGTACGCACGCGAGAAGGGCCTGGACGATAAACAGGCCATTTCGGCAGGAATGGCGGAAAAAGCAGAAGAGTTCAGGTCGCAGGGCGCGGAAGTCTACAAGAAGGCCTGAAATCGCGGGCGCCAGGTGAATTTCGGCACCGCGCGTGGGGAAATTTTTTTGACATTTATTGAAATCGAGTCACGGCTTTCCCGGTCATGAGCACTGAATCCGGCAAGCAAGAGCGGTTCGACCGGCTCGCGGGTCAGTACGCGACTGATCTTTATCGCTATGCTATGTGGATATGCGGAAATGACGCGCTGGCCAAGGATCTTGTTCAGGAGACGTTTTTGCGCGCATGGAAAGCGCTGGATAAACTCAAGGACAGCGGGGCGGTCAAGAGCTGGTTGATCACCATCCTCCGTCGGGAGTACGCCAGAACGTTCGAGCGAAAGGTCCCGAAATTCAGCGACATCGATCAGGTGGTCGTTGAAGAGGAGCAGGAACCTTCGCCGGATGACCGCACCGAGGTCCGCTTGTTGCGCCGCGGTATCGCCAGCCTGGCGCCCAAATACCGCGAACCGCTGCTGATGCAGGTTGTAATGGGGTATAGCTGTCAGGAAATTGCGGACGAACTGGGAATCAGCAAAAGCGCTGTCATGACCCAGTTATTTCGCGCACGTGAGCAGCTCAAGGAGAAGCTGCAAAGAGACGGAGTGACGGGAAAGGTCCATGAACTTTTCTGAATTCAAAAAACTACTCGGCGCGGAGCCGCGCAGCACGGATCCCGATTTCCTGCGCGCGCTGGATTCGGAACCCTCCTATCGCGCCGCGGCACGGGAAGCGGTGAAATTCGAAAGAAAGCTGGAGGCAGCGTTTTCGATCGATGTGCCGAAAGAGTTGTTGGAGCGCATCGCCCGTATCCCGGACCCGTCCGAGCCCGAAGCGCTCTCGTCTTCGCGAGGCGCCTGGCGCTGGCTGGCGGCCGCTGCCGTTGTCGTTGCTGGGATCGGCTTCGCCAGCATTTCGTGGTACGAGTCCACCTTCGAATGGGAAAGCGTCAACGAGTACCTGGCCGACCATTGGGAGGTGGACGGCACCGAGTTTCTCGAACGGGCCGATGGACAGCCGGTCGATGAAGCCGAGGCGGCGGAGCTGTTCGCCAGTTACGGCGTGGAAATCTCCCCGGCACTGGCGGGGCGCATCGATGTCCTGAGCGCCTGCAAAACGCCCGGAGGCCGTGGCGCGCACATGGTCATCATCACGGACCAGGGTCCTGTAACCCTGATTTTCATGCCCGAACTGGAAACCCTCGACGGCCACATCCTGGCTTTCGATCACCTCGTGGCGGCAACCCTTCAGCTCGAGCAGGGTTCCGCAGTGATTGTCGGCTCCAACGAAGAGATCATCACCCCCGTATACGCGTTGGCGCGCGCCGGCATTCGGCCGGTCTCGCGGACTTCCTGAGCCGCCACCTCACTGCTTTCATTACTTTTGACTCAAGCAACCAGCTTCTGATCTGCTATCTTCCTTGGGCGAGGGCGCTCCCAGGGAGGAAAACCCGGTGAGAAGGTTCAAAGCCGGTCTTTACACGCACTGGAGATGGTACGTCGGCGGCGCGGCGGCGCTGGTCGTCATCTGCCTGGCGGCCATGTTCTATCTCAATCACGAGCCCAGGATGTTCGATCCGGCGAGCCGCAGCCGCGCGCATGCCGTAGCACACGGCCACCAGGTCGTCACCGGCTACACGACCACCGCCACCCTCATCGAGACGGTCGATGTCCTGCTCAACAAGCGCGGCGGCTACCTCTCGAACGACATCATGCCGCCGTGGATATTTCTGGATAACGTTCCAAATTGGGAATTCGGCGTGCTCACCCAGGTCCGTGACCTCGCTCGCGCCATGCGCAATGACTTCAGCCGCTCGCAGACGCAGTCCACCGAAGACGCTGACCTGACTGAGGCGGACCCGCTGTTCCATTACGACAGCGAGCGGTGGATTCCTCCGGCGACGGAGGGACGCTACGAAAAGGGCGGGGACGCGCTGGAGCGCTACCTCGCGCGCCTGTCCAATGCACGCGAGCCCGATGCGCAGTTCTATGCCCGCGCCGACAACCTCACCGACTGGCTCAGCATCGTGGAGAAACGGCTGGGTTCGCTGTCCCAGCGCCTGTCCGCGAGTGTCGGACAGCACCGGATCAACACCGACCTGTCGGGTGAGCGCGACGCGCGGCAATCCACCGCCGGGCCCACCGAGATCGCCGTCAAGACCCCCTGGGCGCAGATCGACGATGTCTTCTACGAGTCACGCGGCAGTGCCTGGGCGCTGATCCATTTCCTGCGCGCCATGGAAACTGATTTCGAACAGGTGCTGCGCGACAAAAACGCCCTGACGAGTTACCGGCAGATCATTCGAGAGCTCGAATCCACTCAGGAGCCCTTGCGAAGCCCTATCGTCCTCAACGGCAGCAAGTTCGGCATGTTCGCCAACCACTCGCTGGTGATGGCGAACTATATCGCGCGGGCCAACGCGGCCATCATCGACCTGCGCAAGCTGTTGCGGGACGGTTGAGCGCACATCAAGAAATCCCGGTCTTGGATATCCGCCCGAGCCTCTTGCCCTACGCCCGCCTGCTGGAGACCCGGCCGCTCGAGGAGATCGAGATGATCGTGCTGCATTGCACCGAGCTGCCCGACCTCGACACCGCCCGCGAGTATGGCGAGCGCGTCCGTTACCCCGAAACCGGCACAGGTAACTCGGGGCACTACTACCTCGACCGTGACGGCGCCACGGAACTCTGGGTGCCCGAAAACCGCGTCGCCCACCACGTCCACGGATTCAATCGCCGCAGCCTGGGTATCGAGCTGGTCAACAGCGGGCGGTGTCCCGATTGGTACCATTCCCGGCACCAAGCGATGTTGGAACCATATCCCGAGCCACAGATCGACGCCCTGCTCCGGCTCATCGCGGCCCTGGCCGGCCGCCTTCCGTCACTCCGCTCCATCGCCGGCCACGAGGACCTCGATTTATCGACCGTGCCGGCCAGCGACGATGCGCGCCTCGAAGTGCGCCGCAAACGCGACCCGGGCGAGCAGTTCCCTTGGCCCACGGTCCTCTCGGCCTGCGGCCTGCCCCGTTTCAAGCCGCAAGTCGGCCGCGAGACGGCGTCGGGCCCGTCGCCCTAACGGCTCCCCGTTTCCACCGCGACGATTTCGCCGCGGTAGATCAGCACGATGCGTTCGAGGCTGCGCTCACTGCGCTTGTAATGCCATTGCTCGACCTTGACGGCTTGCCTGCCATCCTTCGTGTTCACCTCGGCGTAACCCCTGCCCCGGTATTTCGGCTCGCCGCAATGCTCCAGCAAGGCGGCCGGAGAGTCACCGGTGCGCACCACCTTGCGCCCGCACCGCATGCTGTCCGCCGCAAGCTGTTGTGCCAAAGTGCACGCGAGGGCCAGGACCAGAATGGCGAGCCTGCCGGGGCCCACTCTTCGTGTCGGGCCCATCAGCGGCCCCGCGTGGCCAGCCCGAGTGGCCTGAAACGGACGTTGACTGAAATCGATCGCCATGAAGGTCAGCCTAGCGCGCGGCCGGCGACGCCGATACGGTAGAATTCCGACGAGCCTGTAGGAATTCGGAGTCTGCGAATGCCGTACCAGAATCCCGTCGAATCGGAGCATCTCGACGAGCTGGTGATTGCCCGCCGCTTTCGCGGACCTCCGAACTCGGCCAACGGCGGCTATACCTGCGGGCGGCTGGCGGAATACATCGAGGGCCCCGCGACCGTGCGGCTGATGAAACCGCCGCCGCTTGAAGTCCACATGGACGTGGTGCGCGAGGGCCAGGAAGTCCAGCTTCGATGCGGGAACGAGGTCATCGCCCGCGCCTGGCCATCCGGCCAGGAGCTCGAGACGTTGGCCGCACCCGGCCTCGATTCGGCGCGTCAGAGAAGAGAGGCATTCGCCGGGCACGACCGCCACGTCTTTCCCGGCTGTTTCGTCTGCGGGGTGGACCGCGAAGAGGGCGACGGCCTGCTGATCCACGCAGGGCCGCAGGCAACCCCAGACGACAATAAGCATCACGTGGCCTGTACCTGGCGCCCGCATCCCACCTTGTGCGGGGACGACGGCATCGTGCCCGCGCGCTACGTCTGGTCGACGCTCGACTGCCCCAGCGGCTGGTCTTTCCTGTCCTTCGGCGAGGAAGTGGCGCTGCTGGGCGAGTTCAGCGCCGAGATCCTCGCGCCGCTTCACTGCGGCCACGAGTACATCGTGGCAGGCTGGGAAATCGGTCGCGATGGGCGCAAGCGGCGCACCGCGTCGGCACTCTACACTGATGAAGGGCAGCCCGTCGCCCGGGCTCTCGCGATCTGGATCACCGTTCAAGCGCCCGAGCGATGACCACCGCCCGCCTTGGCGCGGGATGGCCTTCGACGGTCACGCCCGGCTCGTCGGGATCGAGCGCCTTGTCGAGCGATTCGAACCTCATCCAGTCCGTGCTGCGCTGTTCGTCCGTCGAGGTCGGCGTGACATCCACGATGGCGGCCCCTTCAAAACCGGCCTCCGCCACCCAGGCCAGCAGGCGCTCACGGCCCGGGATCGCCCACACGTTGCGCATGCGCGCGTAACGGCCCTCGGGCTGCAGCACCTCGTCACTGCGATCATCCGGCAGGATCAGGGTTTCCAGCACCAGCTCACCACCCGGCTTCAGCAATGTGCGCACACGCCGAAGGTGGCGCAACGGCTTGCGGCGGTGGTACAGCACCCCCATCGAGAACGCCGTGTCGAAGGCGACATCGCCGGCCATGGGCTGCGAGGGCAAGTCCTCGGTGCCCAGCGGCAGCACGAAGTTGGCGAGGTCCCCCGAAGCCTGCCGACACGCCAGCCACTGCATCACGTACACCCAGGTCGGGTCGATGCCGACCACGAGATCGGCCCCGGCCGCAATCATCCGCCAGCCGTAATAACCGTTGCCGCAGCCGATGTCGAGGACTCGCTTGCCGCCAAGCTCGACTAACGGTTCGAGGCGGGCCCACTTCCAGTCCGAGCGCCATTCGCTGTCGATCGAAACGCCGTGGATTTCAAGCGGACCCTTGCGCCAGGGGTGCAGCGCCATCAGGGCCTCGGTGACGTCCTCCGTCTGCCCGGTGGGCCTGCCGAACCGGGGCGCGGCCCGGTCCAGCTCGGCGCACGGTTCGTCCCGCGGCAGCCGTTCAAGTGCGGCGCGCCAGCGCGGAAAATCGCCATGCGGGCAGTGCCTGAGCCGGTGGTTGGAAATGCTGCAGACGGTCTCCAGCCACGGGCCGCCGAACGACAAGGCCTGGCCGTGCGCGCGAAGCGCATCGAAGGGGGCAAGAGCCAAGCGCCTACCTGAACGCCACGATCGAAGCGAAGTTGAAGCACTGGAACCAGCGGCAGGCGCCGCTAAAACCGGCATGGTGCAGGCGCTCGAAGTGCGTTTCGATGGTGTCCGGCCTGAGCGTTTTTTCGAGCGCGTCGCGCTTGCGGGCAATTTCGAGCTCCGAGTAACCCTGGGCACGCTTGAAATCCAGGTGCCAGGCATATTGCCGAGCCTCCTCTCCATCGTCCGCGAAGCGGATTTTCTCCGACAAAACCAGCGCACCGCCGGGACGCATTCCCGCAGCGATCTTCTTCACAAGCGCCTCTCGAAGAGCCGGCTCGATGAACTGGAGCGTGAAATTCAGCACCACGAAGGAGGCGTTGTCGACCGGCGTTTCCAAGATATCCGCTTCCTCGATCCGCAGAGGGATTTCTTCGATGCTCGCGGCCTGGCGCCGTTCGTCGGCGAGCGTTTTGATCTTCCTGATCATCTCGGCCGATTGATCGATGGCAATGAGCTGGTTACCCCGGTCGGGAACCGCGTCGAGAATGGCGAAGCTGACCGCCCCCAGCGAGCAGCCCAGGTCATAGAGATTGCTGTCGGGCTGCACGTACCGCCGCGCCAGTAGCGCAATCGAGGGGATGATCACGCCGTAACCGGGCACTGAGCGGCGGATCATGTCGGGAAAGACCCGTACCACGCGGCGGTCAAAGGCGAAGCGTTCCGCCTCAAGGGATGGGTCCTGGAAGAGGGTGTCTTTCTCGCTCATGACAGGGCTCCAGTGACTTTCGGCCTATTTCGATGGCAAGCGCTTCTGCTAGTGTGAGCAACAAGGGCGACCACCGGGAATCGCTGCCCATTCTCGGCCGCGCCTCGCACCACGACAAGGTTTCTTCCAGGGTCGACGAACGACGAAGCTCAAGACATGCAATGGCTGAATTTCCTCGCTTTCTGGCACTGGTGGGTGCTGGCGGGCCTGATGCTCATCCTTGAACTGTGGGCGCCCACCTATTTTTTTCTTTGGCTGGGGATCGCGGCCGCGGCGGTGGGCTTCCTGGTGCTGGTCTTCCCCGCGATGGCGATCGAAGCGCAGTTTCTCGCCTTTGGTGTTCTTTCCATCGTCGCGGCGATCGGCTGGCACCGCCATCGCGACGGCGATAGGTAATTTAACCGGCGGCGTGAACCTGGCCGGAGGACCCTACGCCGTCGCAACGGGGTTCACCACGCTTGCTTTTATTGGAACCGCCTTCCGGCCTTGGGCTGCGGGTCGGCGGCGACGGCACGGCCACTCCCAACAGAGCGGCGAAGCGCCCTAGCAGGCCGTGCGCGACGGGGGTTTCAGACACCGAGGCCGCCAGGCTGTCGGGGTCGAGGCCCTCGGCGCGAATGACTTCGGCGCGCGCTCGAATGTAGCCGCGCATGATGTCGGCGCCAAATTCGGGGTGGAACTGCAACCCCCAGGCCCGGGCGCCGAATCGGAATGCGTGATTCTCGTCCCGCGGGGAAGTGGCGAGCCGCACGGCGCCGGGTGGCAGTTCGAGGACGCTCTCGATGTGTGTCGTCTGCACCGACACCGAGCTCGGCATGCTGCCCATCAGGGGGTCGCTTGCCGCAGCGGGCATCAAATCGATGACCTGCGTTCCGATCTGGCGACCCCTCGGATTCGGCCCGACCACACCGCCCAGGGCGTGGGCCAGCAACTGGTGGCCGAAACACACCCCCAACACCGGCATGCCGGCGCGCACGGCGCTCGCCAGCCAATCGGCGGTGCGCTCGCTCCAATCCTCGCGATGGGAGACCATCGAGGCCGATCCCGTGACGATGACGGCGCTGTATGCCCCCGCGGTGGGCGGCTCTTCGCCGAGAAACACGTTCGCGTGCTCCAAGCCCGGCATCCCAAGCCCGCGGGAGAACCACTCCTCGAAGTCACCGAACTCATCACGGGTCTCGGGAATGGTCCCTCCGGTCTTGATCAACAATACCGGCTTGCTGGAATGCCTTGTGCTCATGCGCCTGTGTTTTCCCTCTGTCAGAATTGGTTTTATCAGAAGCCATCGATAAGATGGCTTCTTTGCCGCTTGCGCCGCGACCACCATGAATCAATAAAAGATGGCTTCGCTCACTTTTCAGGAGTTCACCCGGCGGCTCGAGGATTTCTGGGCCGATCGCGGCTGCGTCATCGTCCAGCCTTTGGACTTGGAGGTCGGCGCGGGCACTTTCCACCCCGCCACGTTCCTGAGATCCATCGGTCCAGAGCCGTGGAATGCGGCTTATGTGCAACCCTGCCGCCGACCCACCGACGGGCGCTACGGCGATAATCCAAATCGCCTACAACATTATTACCAGTTCCAGGTCGTAATGAAACCGTCACCGGAGGATATCCAGCAAATCTACCTCGAATCGCTGCAGGCCGTCGGCATCGATCCTGCCGTCCACGACATCCGTTTCGTCGAAGACAACTGGGAATCGCCGACGCTCGGCGCCTGGGGGCTGGGCTGGGAAGTCTGGCTGAACGGCATGGAAATTACCCAGTTCACCTATTTCCAACAGGCCGGCGGGCTGGAATGCAAGCCCGTCACCGGTGAGATTACCTACGGCATGGAGCGTCTGGCCATGTATCTGCAGGAAGTCGACAGTGTATTCGACCTGGTATGGACCGCCGGTGGCGGGCGGCAAGTCACGTACGGCGAAGTATTCCACCAAAACGAGGTCGAGCAGTCCGCCTACAACTTCGAGCACGCCAATGTCGCAGCGCTTTTCGACTGGTTCGAGGTCTGCGAGCGTGAGGCCCGCAAGCTGGTCGAGCTGGAGCTGCCGTTGCCGGCTTATGACCAGACGCTCAAGGCCTCGCACACCTTCAACCTGCTCGATGCGCGCAAGGCGATTTCGGTCACGGAGCGGCAGCGTTACATCCTGAGGGTCCGAGACCTGTCACGCCAGGTAGCCGAGGCTTACCTGGCGAGCCGCGAGGCCCTGGGCTTCCCGGGCCTGGAGGGTGGGCGTGGCGTCTGAGTCGCCTGCCGATCTTCTTATCGAGTTGGGCTGCGAGGAACTGCCGCCCAATTCGGTCGATGCGCTTCGCGAGGGATTCTTCTCCGGCGTCGCAGACGGCCTCGAGAAAGCCAACATCGAATTCGACGGCGGCTCGAGCCGCAGCTTTTCGACACCGCGGCGCCTGGCGCTGCTGCTCACCGCCGTGGCCGGCAAGCAGCCCGACCAGGTCATCGAACGCCGCGGCCCGGCGGTCGCGGCGGCATTTGACGACGCGGGCAAGCCGACGGCTGCCGCCGAGGGTTTTGCGCGCTCCGTTGGCCTGGAAGTGGGGCAATTGGAACGACTCGAAACCGACAAGGGCAAATGGCTTTTTTGCAAACAAGCGGCTCCCGGAAAACCGCTCGGCGAGCTGCTGTTCGGAATCATCGAAACTGCGTTGCGGCAGCTCCCGATACCGCGCCCCATGCGCTGGGGCGACCACGACTTCACCTTCGTGCGCCCGCTGCACTGGCTGGTGGTGCTTCACGGCGACCGCCTGCTCGGCGGAACCGTGCTCGGCCAGGCCGCCGGTCGCGCCACGTACGGGCACCGCGTTCATGCGCCCGGCCCGCATGTGCTTGCCGGCGCCGGTGACTACCAGCAGACCTTGCTCAATGCCCGGGTGGTAGCCGACCCTGGCGCGCGCCGCGCGCGCATCGTCGAAGCCCTGAAGGCCACCAACGAGCGCGTGATCCTCGATGAGGCCCTGCTGGACGAGGTGAACAACCTCGTCGAATGGCCGGTCGCCGTGGCCTGCCGCTTCGATGAGGTTTTCCTCGAGGTGCCACACGCCGCCCTGATCGCCAGCATGCAGGATCACCAGAAGTTCTTTCCAGTGCGCGCCGCGGGCGACGGAGCCGATGGATCCGCCATCTCGAACCGCTTCGTCGCCATCAGCAACATCGAAAGCACCGATGTGGCGCGGGTCAGACGCGGCTACGAACGCGTCATTCGCCCGCGCCTCGCCGACGCACGCTTTTTCCTGGAGCAGGACCAAAAAAAGCCGCTGGCCGACTACGGACCGCTGCTCGACGATGTCGTATTTCAGGAGAAGATTGGCACAATTGGTGACAAAACACGGCGTATTGTTGAAATTTCTAAGCAGTTGGCGTCATTTTTAGACGCCGATACCGAAACCTGCGTTCGCGCCGCGGCGCTGAGCAAGTGCGATCTGATGACCCAGATGGTGGGTGAATTTCCCGAGCTGCAGGGCACCATGGGTGCGCATTACGCACACGTTTCAAAAGAAACGCAGGAAGTCGCCCAAGCCATCGGCGAACATTACGCGCCGCGCTTCGCCGGTGATGCAATTCCCGCTTCCCCAGCGGGCCGGATCGTCAGCCTCGCCGATCGCGCCGATACCCTGGTGGCGATCTTCGCTGCAGGCCTCGCGCCCAGCGGCAACAAGGACCCCTTCGCGCTGCGCCGCGCTGCGCTTGGCCTGGTGCGCATCCTGTCCGAGGCAAGCCTGCCCGTCCCGCCCCGCACCCTGGCCTGCTGGGCTGCGGGCGCCCTGGCCGGCACCCTCGAGGTCGAGCCCGAGCTTGTTGCCGACGTCGAGGCCTTCGTCATGCAGCGCGCCCGAGGCCATTACCGCGAACGTGGCTTCGGCGCCGAGCTGATCACGGCGGTGCTCGCTTCTAAGTGGAAACATGTTCCCGACCTGGAGGCCCGGCTGGAAGCCCTCAATGCCTTCATGGGTCGCGACGAGGCCGCCAGCCTCGCGCAGGCCAACAAACGCATTGGTAATATATTACGCAAGGCGGAAGAGAAACCGATGGCGAAGCTAAAATCAAAATTGCTCAAATTAGAGGAAGAACGGAGGCTTTTTGACGAAATTAACGCTTTATCGGAACAAATCGCGCCGTTGATGCGCGCCTCCGATTATCCGGCGGCTCTTGAGGCACTGGCGAGCCTTAAAGAACCTGTGGACGGATTCTTTGATACCGTCCTGGTCATGGACGAGGACGACGATCTACGCCGCAACCGGCTGGCGCTGCTGGCCCGGCTGAAGGCGCTGTTCGACGACATCGCCGACCTTTCGGTGTTGGGATAGAGATGGCGTCGCAATTGCTCCTCATGATCAGCCGCGATGACATCCTCGAGGTTGCGCATGGCCCGGAACAAAAGGAGCTGTTTCGCCTGCTGGCCTGGCTGACGCGCCACGGCTTTCACCTGCTTTCCACCGCGCCCATGCCCGACCCCGGCGATTCCCGGGAGCGCTGGCTAAAGGGCGGGGGTGACTTCTCGCTGGTCGGCCCGGACAGCATACGAAGCAAGATCGACGAGGCGGGCGGCACGCTCGACGGCGTCTATTACGTTCCCCGTTCACTGCTCACGCAGCACCGCAACCGTATCAATTCGCTCAAGGACATGATGCAGCGATACTCGGTAGCGCCGGATTCGTCCTACCTCCTGAGTTCCAGCAAGAAATGGGTGGAAGCCGCGCTGGAGCTGGAAATCCGCGCCAAGTACATGAACGACGCCAGCGAACTCATTCCTGAGCTGAAAGGATTGAAAGAGTTGCACGCGAAGTAATGTTCACACGTCCAAATTGCTGACCTGCAGCGCATTGCGCTCGATGAAGATGCGCCTCGGCTCGACCTCGTCGCCCATCAGGGTGGTAAAAATCTGGTCCGCGGCCACGGCATCCTCGATGGTGACCTGCAGCAATCGGCGCGTTTCCGGGTTGACCGTGGTATCCCAGAGCTGATCGGGATTCATCTCGCCCAGACCCTTGAAACGCTGGATCGTGCGCCCCTTTCGGCTTTCGCTCATTAGCCACTCGAAAGCCTGGCGGAATGACTTGATCTCGAACTCCGAACCGGCGCGCCGCACGACGGCGCCCTCCTGGATCAGGCCGTGCAGCGTGTCGGCAAGCTTGCCGATCAGGCGATAGTCAGGTCCGAGGAAGAACTCGGGCCTGATCCGCTTCTCCTCCGCAACGCCGTGCACCCGCTTGTGCAGCATCAGGTCGTTGCCTTCCTCGCCCTTCACCACCTCGAGTTCGAAGCGAACGCTTTCGCCATTGCGGGCGTTCATAGAATCGGCGATGTGCGTGGCCCAGGCGGTGATTTTCTGCGCAGTCCAATCGGACGAAAACCTTTCTGAATCAATAAGTTGCTCAAGGAACTCCGGGTCGAAACGCTGCGCCAGCCGCTTGTTCGCCTGGCTCACGGCAAGGAAGTCACGCATCAGCTGTTCGAGCGACTCGCCCTTGAGCGCCGGCGTGGACGGGTCGAATTGCAGTTCCGCGCCATCCAGCGCACGGGCCAGCAGGTAATCGTTGAGCTCGGCGTCATCCTTGAGGTAATGCTCCTGCTTGCCCTGTTTGACCTTGTACAGCGGCGGCTGGCCGATGTAGATGTGGCCGCGCTCGATGAGTTCCGGCATCTGGCGGTAGAAAAAGGTCAGCAAAAGCGTGCGGATGTGCGAGCCGTCGACGTCGGCGTCCGTCATGATGATGATCCGGTGGTAGCGCAGTTTGTCCGGATCGAACTCGTCCTTGCCGATGCCGCAACCCAGGGCGGTGATCAGCGTGCCGACCTCGGCCGATGAGAGCATCTTGTCGAAGCGCGCTTTCTCCACGTTGAGAATCTTGCCCTTGAGCGGAAGGATGGCCTGGTACTTGCGATTACGGCCCTGCTTGGCCGAACCGCCGGCGGAATCGCCCTCAACGAGAAAGATTTCGGAGAGCGCCGGATCCTTCTCCTGGCAGTCCGCCAGCTTGCCGGGCAGGCCCGCCACGTCCAGCACGCCCTTGCGGCGGGTCATTTCCCGCGCCTTGCGGGCAGCCTCCCGAGCGCGCGCTGCCTCGACCACCTTGGCCGTAATGGTCTTGGCCTCGCCGGGGTTTTCCAGCAGGAAGTCGCGCAGGTGGGTGCCCACGATGGACTCGACAACCGACTTTACCTCCGAGGAAACCAGCTTGTCCTTGGTTTGGGAGGAGAACTTAGGGTCGGGCACCTTCACCGACAGCACGGCAATCAGGCCCTCGCGGGCGTCGTCGCCGGTGGTGGCGACCTTATCCTTCTTGGCCGCGCCCGATTCCTCGATGTAGTGATTGATGGTGCGGGTCAGTGCCGCGCGAAAGCCGGCAAGGTGAGTGCCGCCGTCTTTTTGGGGAATGGTGTTGGTAAAGCAGAATACGGTCTCCTGGTAGGCATCCGTCCACTGCATGGCCACTTCGACCTGGATGCGATCGCTTTCGGCCGAGATGTAGACGACGGTGGGGTGAAGCGGGTTCTTGTTGCGGCTGAGATGCCCGACGAAAGAGCGGATTCCGCCCTTGTATTCAAAGACATCCGCCTTTCCGCTGCGCTCGTCGCTGAGCTCGATGCGCACCCCTGAATTGAGAAAACTCAGCTCCCTCAGGCGCTTGGCCAGGATGTCGTAATGGAAAACGACGTTCGAGAATACCTCGCGGCTGGGCCGAAAAAATATCCTAGTGCCCGTCTCTTCGCTTTCCCCGGTCGCCTGCAAGGGCGCATCAGCAAGGCCGCCATGGTAGATCTGGCGCCACACTTGGCCGTCACGCTTGATGCGGAGCTGCAATTCCTCGGACAGGGCGTTGACCACCGACACGCCGACGCCGTGCAGGCCGCCGGCGACCTTATAGGAGTTGTCGTCAAATTTACCGCCCGCGTGCAGCACGGTCATAATCACCTCGGCCGCCGACTTGCCCTCGCCTTCGTGCAAATCGACGGGAATGCCGCGGCCGTTGTCTTCAACGCTGACCGCGTCATCAGCATGGATGGTGACGGTGATGGCGTCGCAGTGCCCTGCGAGCGCCTCGTCGATGGAGTTGTCCACCACTTCGAACACCATGTGGTGCAAGCCCGTGCCGTCGTCGGTGTCGCCGATGTACATTCCGGGACGTTTACGGACGGCGTCAAGGCCCTTGAGAACCTTGATATTCTTGGCGTCGTACTTCCTGCTGTCTTTCATCAATGGTAGGCCGTTGGCGTGGGGCAGCGCCAACGTTAAGGCACTGATTTCCCAGTATTTAGGAGCTGAGTAGCCGGGCCGGCGCCCAGCTTGGTAAAGGTCGCCTTCCAGCCGGAAAATTATACCACTTTTCGGACCTCGCCGCGTTCCACGTGAAACCTCGAGTGGGGCGAGCCCGGGTCGAATTCCTCGACCCCGGTGATCCACATCTGGACTCCCAGCGACATCCCCATTCCAAGGGCTGCGGCGAAGTGATCGCGGTCGAATTCCGAAGCCAGATCATCCAACAACAGCACGGGAATTCGACCCGTGTCGCACTGGCGCCTGGCCTGGGACAGGACGAGGGCCGTCGCCAGCACCTTCTCCTCCCCGCGCGACACGGAATCCCGCACCGCGTGCCCGTCGACCTTGATGGCCAGGTCGGCGCGATGTGGTCCGCTTTGGGTGCTGCCCCGCTCCAGATCCTTTTCCCGGTGGTCCTCCAGGGCCTGCTTCAGCCCGTCGCCGCCCCAGCCACGCCGGTAATCCACCGACACCCTGCCCAAGTCGGGGCTGAGTGGCGGGATCAGGCTCGCCAGGTGCTCGGACAACTGTGCCGTATAGGTGGCGCGCAGGGCGGTCATCTCCTCTCCGGCCGTTTCCAGAACGGATTCGAGGCTCGGCAGCACCGACCGCTCGCCCGCGCGCAGGGCGGCATTGCGTTGCCGAAGCGCGCGGGCATAGCGCTGCCAGGCTTCGAGGTACCGTGGTTCCACGTGGAACACACCCCAATCGAGGTAGCGCCTTCGGATCTCGGGGGAGCCACTGATCAGTTCATGGCTGTTGGGCTCCATGACCACGACGGCCAGTGATTCCGCCAACTCGCTCAATTGCTGGAGGTCCTTGCCGTCACGCCGTGCTTTCCAGGCCATTGCGCTGCGTTGCAGGCCCAGCTTCGTGTGGCCTCCCTTGCCCTTCCCAGCCGCATCCTCCTCGGAGATTTCCGCGAAGACGCTCAGGCTATCTTTGAGCGGGCCAATGAGCTGGGCGATCCTGCTGCCCCGAAATGAGCGACCGCGAGACAACACGGCAATGGCCTCGAGCACGCTGGTCTTGCCCGCCCCATTGGCGCCAAAGAGTATGTTGATGGAAGCATGCGCGGTGATCTCGACCCGCTGAAGGTTACGCAGGTTTTCGACCTGTAACTTCTTGATTATCAAGAATCTAGAGAATGTTTGCGGGCTTGCTCGGTCGGCCCCGGCGCACGGTTACAGCTTGAGCGGCATCACGACGTGCCGATCGACGCTTTCTTCAATTCCGCTGACCAGGCAGCTGCTGTTGGCGTCGCGCAATGCCATACGGATTTCGGCCGTTTCGAGCGCAGTGAGCGCATCGAGCAAGTAGGTCACGTTGAAGCCGACGGCCATCTGCTCGAAATTCATTTCGGCTTCCAGCTCTTCCACCGCTTCTTCGTGCTGCGGGTTGTGCGCGACGATTTTGATCGCCGTGCCGCCCGCTTCCAGCCGCACGCCGCGGTACTTCTCGTTGGAAAGAATGGCGACCCGCTGCAGGGCCTGGATGAACCCGCTGCGGTCGATGCGAATCTCGCGGTCGGCGCCCACCGGGATGACCGCCTCGTAGTCCGGGAACCGCCCGTCGATCAATTTCGAAGTGAGGACTGTGTTGCCGCGAACCAGCCTGATGTGGTTCTTGCCCAGCGCGAGATCCACTTCATCCTCACTGTCCCCAAGCATACGCGCCAATTCCAGCACGCCCTTTCGCGGCACGATGAGCTGGCGGTCTTTCTTGACCGGGACCTCGGCGCCGAGGTCGCAGATCGCCAGGCGATGGCCGTCGGTGGCAACCGTACGCAGGCGACCACCCTTGAACTCGAACAACAGGCCGTTGAGGTAATACCGTACGTCCTGGTTGGCCATCGCGAACGAGGTCTTGTCGAGCAGGCGCTTGAGTTCAAATTCTTGAATTTTAACGCTTTCCAGCGTTTCCACTTGGTCGGTGGCGGGAAACTCCGTGGCCGGCAGGGTCGCCAGCGTGAAGCGGCTGCGCCCGGACGAAACCATGGTCTTGTCGCCGTCCACGCTGACCCCGATTGTGACGCCGTCCGGCAGGGCCCGAACGATGTCGACCAGCTTGCGCGCCGGCAGGGTGATCTCGCCTTCCTGTTTCACCTCCGCCCCCGCAGCGGCGATCAATTCGACTTCCATATCGGTGCCTGTGACCGTCACTTCGCCACCCTTGGCGGAAATCAGGAAATTCGCCAGCACGGGCAACGTCTGCTTGCGTTCGACCACCCCGACCACCTGGCTCAGGGGTTGAAGGAATACTTCGCGCTGGATGTCGAATTTCATGAAGGCTTTTTCCTTAAGAGATTATTACTTCATTATTTAAATATCTGTTGTAGTAGTAAGCACTGTGGATCAATTACTTTTGTCATTTTTTATAATATTTTCAATCATTTATAGAATAACCCGCAGTTCGTAACCTGACCTGATGCCTGTTGATGAAGTGTGGATAATTGACCGCCACATTTTTGTCCAGAGCTTGTCCACAACCGTTCAAGAGCTTGTTAGGGGTTTATCCTGCACGCGCCCGTTCATGCCGTAAGCAGGCGTACCAGCTTGGCCTTGTCCTCGCGGATACGGCCGTCCGTGTCGCACAACTCGGCAATTTTACGACAGGCGTGCAGCACCGTGGTGTGATCGCGCCCGCCGAAGGCCTCGCCGATTTCCGGAAGGCTGTGTTGAGTGAGTTCCTTGGTGAGCGCCATTGCCATCTGGCGCGGGCGCGCGATATTGCGCGAGCGGCGGCGTGAAAGCAAGTCGGCGACCCGGAGCTTGTAGTACTCGGCCACCGTCTTCTGCGTGTTCTCGATGGTGATCAGGCGCTCATGCACCATCAGAAGGTCGCGCAGCACCTCGACCGCGAAGGCCTCGTTGATGTCCCTGCCGGAGAAATTCGAGTTTGCAATCAGCGTATTGAGCGCGCCCTCGAGGTCGCGTACGTTGGAACGCATGCGCCGGGCGATCAGGAAGGCGACGTCTTCATCGAGCGCAACTTCCCGTTCCTGGGCCTTGTTCAGCAGGATTGCCACGCGGGTTTCGAAATCCGGCGGTTCGATGGCGACCGTGAGCCCCCAGCCGAAGCGCGAGCGCAGCCTGGCCTCGATGCCTTTCACTTCCTTCGGGTAGCGGTCGCAGGTCAGGATGATCTGCTGCTTGCTGTCGAGCAGGGCATTGAAGGTATGGAAGAACTCTTCCTGGGTGCGGTCCTTCCCGGCAAAAAACTGGATGTCGTCGATCAGCAGCGCCTCGGCTGAACGGTAGTGTTGCTTGAA